>Ga0101943_1001637_pt1 | contig 14436 bp, 14 predicted proteins | sample DewCreD2012metaG_5_FD_75244 | JGI IMG/M metagenome (GOLD analysis project Ga0101943, IMG submission 75244) | Hot spring sediment bacterial and archeal communities from British Columbia, Canada, to study Microbial Dark Matter (Phase II) - Dewar... ... | reverse complement strand
CAGGAGGTTCTGGGCCCCGGCGTAGCCCAGGTTCACGATGCGCCCATACCCCTGGGCCACCATGAGGGGAAGGACCTTCTGGGTGAGGAGGAAGGTGCTGGTGAGGTTGGAGTCCAGGATCCACCGCCACTCCTCCAGGGAAACCTCCTCTATGGGCTTATAGAGGTAATCCCCCACGTTGTTCACCAAAACGCCGATCCCCCCCAGGTGGTAGCGCACCTCCTCCACCAGGGCCAAGACCTCCTCCTCCCGGGTGAGATCAGCCCGCACCTTGATGGCCTTAACTCCCAGGGCCTCCGCCTCGAGGCGGGTGGCCTCCGCCAGGCCCTCCGAGGTGCGGTAGTGCACCGCCACGTGAAAACCCTCCTTGGCCAAGGCCAGGAGGATGGCCCGGCCAATGCCCTTGGCGCTCCCCGTGACCAAGGCAACCCTCATCTCCCCCCTTTTACCACCAGGTAGGTTTCCAGCAAAACCCGGGTGAAGCTATTCAGCGGAAAGGAAAGGCCCTCTTCCGGCCTTACCCAGGCCCACTCCAGAATCTCCTCGCCCGGCCGCACCTCCCCTTCCCCTTGGGCAAAGTAGTTGAAGAGGAGCATGTGGGTGGGCTTGTAGAACTCCGGGCTGAAGATGGCCTCCTGCACCAGGGCGAAGCGCACCTCCCTAAGGTCAAGGCCCACTTCCTCCCGGAACTCCCGCCTTAAGGCTTCCTCGAGGCTTTCCCCCCACTCCACCTTTCCCCCAGGCACCCCCCATAGCCCCCGCCACTTCGGGGTGCGCACCAGAAGCACCCGGCCCCCTTGCTCCACCAGGGCCCCTACCGTGGGGACGGGATGGCGCGGAGGATTCTCCATAGATACCAAAGGACAAGATACAGGGCCTGAAGGAGCACGAAGGTGAGGTAGGCCTCAGGCTTTTGGAAAAGCAAAAAGACCCCCAGGAAGAAAAGCTGGGTGGTGAGGCCCAGGTTCACCACCCCCGCCAAAGCCGATTCGTCCCAAAAGCGCTCGGGAACAAGGCGAAAACGCCGGAGCACAAAGCCCTCCAAGGTCCTTATGCCCCGGTCCTGGGGGAGGAAGAGGAAGCGGTACACCCCCCGCAGGAGAGCGAGAGGCGGAGTGGGGAGATCCCGTTCCTCAACGGGCAGGGGAAGACCCCAGGCTTCCCGGTAAAGCCTCTCCAGGTTGAAGTCGTAGGATTGGACCAGGGTGAAAACCAAAAAGGCTGCAAAGGCCAGCTCCCAGGCCCCGGTGCGCGCCCCCAGGGCCAGGAAGAGGAAGAGGTTCCCCAAAAGATCCAGCTCCGTGTCCAGGTACCGCCCGAGCTCCGTGACCTCCCCCCTTAGGCGCGCCAGCTGGCCATCGGCGTTGTCCAAAACGGTTTTTAGCTGGAGAAGAAAGGCTGCGGGCACATCCTGGCCCAGATGGATCAACCTGGCGGCGAGCAGGACCAAGAGCGTATGGAAGAGGACCAGGTGGTGAGGCCTAACGCGGGTGCGGTACAGCAAGAGGACCACCAGGTGGGCCAAGGGGCGGAAGAGAAGGACGTTAAGGAACTCCTGTACCGGCCTTTCCTTGGCTCCCGGCACCATGGTCAGTCCTGGATGTGGGAGAGCACCCGGGCCACCACCTCCTCGAGGGTCATCCCGCTGGTATCGATCACGATGGCCTCGGGAGCAGGGGCGCTTTGGGCCCGGTCCAGCTCGTCCCGCCGGATCAGCTCCTGCAGCACCTCCTGGTAATCCTGTGGCCGCTCCAGGGTGCGCCGCCTGGCCCGCACCTCCGGCGTGGCCGTGAGGTAGAACTTGTGGGGCGCCTGGGGAAAGACCGCCGTCCCCATGTCCCGCCCCTCGGCCACGAAGGGAGGCAGCACTTCCCTAAGCCTCTCGTTCACCCAGGCCCGCACCCCGGGATGGCGCGCCACCTGGGAAACCACGCGATCCACCTCCAGGGTGTGGAGGTAAGGGGTCAGGTCCTCCAGGGTGGCGGCCTTCTCAGCCACCACCCGGTTGCCCTGAGCCTCGGGGAGCAAACGCACCCGGTAAGTTTCCAAAAGAGCCAGGATACCCGGCCCATCCCCGGGGTCCACCCCCACCCTCCGGGCCAGGTAGGCGGCGGCGCGGTAGAGGAGGCCGCTACTCAGGTAGGGTACCCCCAAGGCCTCCGCCACCTTTTTGGCCACGGAGCTTTTCCCCGAGGCGGAAGGTCCGTCAATGGTCACGATGCCCCGCATAGCCGCTTCAGGTCCTGGAAGAACCCAGGGTAGGAGATCTCCGCCCAATGGGGCTCCCAAACCCTAACCCCCACGGGAAGCGCCGCCACGGCAAAAGCCATGGCGATGCGGTGGTCGTGGAAGGGTTCCACCTCCCCCGGCTTCACCCCACCGCCTTGGATCCTAAGCCAGTCCGGCCCCTCCTCCACCCCCACCCCCAAAGCCCTGAGGTTATGGGCGATGGCGGCAACGCGGTCCGACTCCTTCACCCTTAGCTCGGAAAGACCTGGAATATAGGTTTCCCCCTCCGCCCAGGCGGCAGCGGCGGCCAGGACGGGCACCTCGTCCACCATGAGGGGAATCGACCCAGGGTCCACGGAAACCCCCTTTAGGGGGCTATACCGAGCCCGTATCCAACCCACGGGCTCCCCCGCCTCCCCTTCCACCACCTGCCACTCCAGATCCGCCCCCATCTCCCGGAGCACCGAGAGGAGGCCAATACGGGTGGGGTTCAAGCCCACGCCCTCCACGGTGACCTCGGAACCCGGGGTGAGGAGGGCGGCCACCAGGAAAAAGGCGGCAGAGGAAAAATCCCCGGGCACGGTGAGGTCCCTGGCCGGAAAGGGCTCGGCCCTGCGGGTGCGGATGCGCGGGCCCTCGGCTTCCAAGGGAAGCCCGAAGTGACGGAAGAGCCTTTCCGTGTGGTCCCGGGTGGGAACAGGCTCCACCACCTCCGTGACGCCCTCGGCAAAAAGCCCGGCCAGGAGAAGGGCGCTTTTCACCTGGGCGCTGGGCACGGGAAGGGTGTAGGAAATTCCCTTTAAACCTCCGCCCCGCACCGCCAGGGGAGCCTTCTTACCCCCTTCCCTCCCATCTATGGAAGCCCCCATGGCCCTTAGGGGCTCCGCCACCCGGCCCATGGGACGGCGGCGCAGGGAAGCATCCCCCGTAAGGACCGCAAAAAGCCCCTCCTGCCCCGCCAGGATGCCCAGGATGAGGCGCATCAGGGTCCCGGCGTTGCCGCAGTCCAGCACATCCTCGGGCTCCTTCAAGCGTAGCCCCTGCCCCCGTACCCGGAAGTGGGGGCCCTCCTCCCTAGCCAACCTAGCCCCTTCGGGGCCCTTTTCCTCGAGGATCTCCGCTCCCAAGGCCCTCAGGACCCGAGCGGTGGAAAGGGTGTCCCCAGCCTTTAGGGGATAGAAAAGCCTGCCCTCCCCCTGGCTTAGGGCCAGGAGCATGAGCCCCCGGTGGGTAACGGACTTGTCCCCGGGAACGCGCAGAACCCCCCGCAAGGGGCCACAGGGACCTAGGTCCAGGTAAGGCCGGTCCATGCCCCCCAGTCTCGGGGGAGCGGGGGGCTTTGGTCAAGGGCGGCCAGCCCTTAAAATGGTACACAAGCATGGCCCTGGCGTGGCAAAGCCCGGTTTATCTGGAACGGAAAAGGCTCCTGGAACGGCTACCCGAAGAACCTGGCTTTGCCATCCACCTCGAGGCCCCAGCCGGCTTCGGAAAAAGCGTCCTGGCCGGACAGCTTGCCGCCCAGCTGGGCCTTCGCACCCTCTGGGCCAGCAGCCTTCTGGGCGAGCCCCGCAGCCTTCTGGCCAAGGCCCTGGACCTGCCCCAGGAGGTGCCCTGGGGAGGGGTGGTGGAGGCCCTTCGGGCTGAACCCACCCTGGTCATCCTGGAGGACCTGACGGGGACGGAGGATCTCTCCCCCCTCCTCCGCACCCTCCCCTGCCTCCTGGTGCTGGCCAGCCGAAAACCCCTCCCCTACCCCGAGCTTCCCAAGCTCCTGGCGGAGGGAAGGCTCGTGCACCTGAAGGCGGTGGACCTGGCCTTCACCCTGGAGGAAGCCAGGCTCCTCTTCGCCGGCAAGGAGGGGTATGAGGAAGCCCACCGGGCCACGGGGGGCTGGCCCCTTCCCCTTTTCCTCTCCGCCCTCACGGGAAGCCCTCCCGAGCCCATGGCCCTCATCCAGGGCCTGAAGGAGAGCCTATCCCCGGGGGAGTTCCAAGAAGGCCTCTTGCTGGCCGCTTTGCCCCACCTGCCCTTTGCCCTTGCCCGGCCGGAAACGGAAAGCCTCTTCCAAAAAGGGCTTCTAAGGCGCCTATCTGAGGGTTACGCCCTTCACCCCCTCCTGAAGGAGATGGCCAAGCGTAGCCTGCGCAAGGAAGTGCAGGAGGCCGTACGCCAAAGCGCCACCCGCCTTCCCCCTCTTCTTCTGGCCGAGGCCTACTGGGAAGCGGGCCTCGAGGGGGAACTTTTGGACCTGCTGGAGCGCCCCATCACCCTCCCCATCCCCGCAGAAAGGCTTCTGGAGTGGGAACACCTCCTGCGCCGCGGGGGCCCCAGGGCCCATCTGCGGCTCGGGGAAGCCCTGGCCCAGTGCGGGCGGAAGGAGGGGCTATCCCTTCTGGAAAAGCTGGCGGAATCCGAGGCGGATAAGGACCCGGCTCTTGCCCTCACTGCCTTAGGGCACCTGGCCTACTACTTTTCTGAAACTCTTTTGGGGAAGGATCTTTCCCGGGCCCGCACCTACCTGGAAAAAGGTCTGGAGCTGGTTCCAAGGGTGAGGCCGGAACTAGCTGGACGCTTCCTGAACGACGTGGCCCAGGTGCCCTTTGCCGAGGGCAAGCCGGAGGAGGCCGCCCGCCTCCTGGAGGAAGCCCTCAGGTACCTCCCCCCGGAAAGCCCCTACCGCATCGCCCCCCTTTCCAACCTGGCCCTGCTTCGCTTTGAGCTTCGGGGTAGCCTCGGGGAAAGGATCCAGGCCCTGGAGGAAGCCTTAAGGCTCATGGAGGAGCACATGCCCCAGAACATCCCGGGGCACCTCCGGGACCTGGGCTGGCTCTACCTCCTCCTGGGGCAAAGGGAGAAGGCCCGCACCTACTTGGAAAGGGCCGCCCAAGCCCCCGGAAGCCCCCTGGCTTCCCTCGAGGCCAAGATGCTCCTCGCCCACCTGGAAGGGGATGCCGAGGCCCTTACCCGCCACGTGGCCCAGGCGGAGCTTTGGGAAACCCCCTACCTGGTGGAAAGGGGACGGGCCCTTCTCGCGGAGCTGAAGAAGGACCCAGGGATCCTCGAGGGGCTCTCCGGCTTTTTCCCAAGCCTCACCCGGGCCCTCCTGCAAAAGGACCCAGGCCTCCTTCCCCCCTACCCCGAAAGCCGGGAGGAAAGGCTTCTATGGCACGCCGCCCGCTACCGCCTCCTACGGGAAGAAGGGGATTTGGAAGCCCTCCTCGCCCTCACCGATGCCAGGGAAGGGATCCTCCCCGGCCTCCTTCCCCTGGAAACCCTGCCCCGTAAGCGGCCCGAGCTTGCCCGGGCCTATCCCCTTTCTGAGGTCCTGCGCCTGGGCTGGAAGGAAGCCATCGCCCTGAGGCTTCCGGAGATACCTCCCTTGAAGGTCCGGGTGGTGGGACGCTTCCATGTGGAAAACCCCTTGGGGCCTGTGGAGCTAAGGGGCAAGGCCAAGGAGGTCTTCGCCCTCTTGCTTCTCGGCCTTCCCCGGGAGGAGGTGGCCTTTGCCCTTTGGCCGGACCTCTCCGAGGAGGCTGCCCTCAACAACCTTTACGTGTGGCTTGCCCGCATCCGGAAGCTCCTGGAGCCCTGGGGGGTTCCCACCTACCTGGGGGAGGAGGGGTTGGCGCGGGTAACCTCCGACCTGGAGGCTCTGGAAGAAGCCCTTGTGCAGGAGAATGCGGAAGAAGTCCTTCGCCTTTACCGAGAACCCCTGTTCCCAGGCCTGGACCACCCCCATCTGGACCGCAAGCGGGAGGAGGTCTTCCACCGGGTACGGACCCTTTTCCTAAAGAGGAGGGAACCCCGCTTCCTGGAGCGCCTCCTGGAACTGGACCCCCTGGACGAGGAAGCCCTCATCCCCCTGGTGGAATCCTGCCTATCCCAGGGGCAACGGGCCCGGGCCCGAAAGCTCTTGGAGCATTACCGGAAAAGGCTTTGGGAAGAGCTGGGGGAACGACCCTCCCCCAGGGTGGAAGCCCTTTTCAGGGCCCTGTAGGGCTCGCTCCGAGGAAAAACCCCTCCCCTTCCATCCGGATCCCTTCCCCCGGCTCCAGAAGGAAGGTGGCCAGGGGTGCCAAGGAAGTGCCCTCCACCTGGGCTTCGCCCTCCAGGAGGGTGAGGAGAAGGGGGGCCTGGGGCTTAAGATGAAGGACCCCCCGCAAGGGATAGCGATAGAGGTGGAAATAGGGCGTCTTGAGGAGGCACTCTCCCCCTTCCACCGGCTCGGGCCGGACTGGGGGTAACGGGATGGGCTCCAGAATGGCCACCTCGAGGGCCTTGTCCAGATGTAGCTCCCGGGGGCGGCCGTAATCGTAAAGCCGGTAGGTGAGGTCCGAGGGCGTCTGCACCTCGTAGACCCTCACCCCCGGGCCCAAGGCATGCACCACCCCGGCGGGCAGGTAGAGCACCTGGCCCGGGGCCACGGGAATCCGGTTTAGGATCTGGCCTAGGTTCCCCTTGGCCACCGCATCCCTAAGCTCCTCGAGGCCCACCCGCCGGGAAAAGCCGTAAACCACCTCCCCTGGGGTGAGCACGTACCAGGCCTCGTATTTGCCGGGCCTCCCTTCCTTCTCTAGGGCATAGGCATGGGGTGGGTGAACCTGCACGGAAAGCCATTCCCCTGGGTCCAGGATCTTCACCAGGAGGGGCTCCTCCGAAAGCCACACCTCTCCCACCCCTGGGCCGAAGCCCAAGGCACCTCCCCCCCAGGGACGCAGCACCGGCTTGGGACGAAAAAGCCGCACGAGGGTTAGCATAAGGGGTATGCGCGACCTAGACCGCGAGGAAACCTATCTCTCGGACCGCCGGGGCCTGGCCCTGGAGCTTCGCGACCTGGTGGGCTCGGGACCCGTGCCCACCCGGTCCTACCCCGCACCCCACGCCGCATTGGGCTATGGGGAGGGTCACTTCGCCGCCCAGCTGTCCGGCCTTCCCGATTGGACGGAGGAGGGAACCCTGTTCGTGCTGGAAGGAGGGTACGACCTGGGAGAAGCCGCTGCCCTTTCCCTTCTGGCAGAAACGGAGCGGGTGCAGGTGGTCAAGGTGGGCCTCCGCCCCGGGGTGGAGGTCTACCTGTCCCCTAGCCCCCTGAACCCTTACCGCTACCTGCGCTTCCTCCTTCTGGCCACAGGACAGGAGGAGGCCCTCTCGGAGGTGGATAGGACCCTGCTGGAGGAACGAAAACGCCTCACCCCGGAAATCCCCCTCGAGGAGAACCCCGCCAAGTTCCTGGCCTACACCCTGGTGGAGCGGATCCCCCTCCTCTACGCTCCCTTTTACCGCCCCTTGGAGGAAGCGGCGCAAAGCCTTTTTGCCCGCATCGGCAAAAGCCTGGCCCTCACCCCACCCCATAGCGCCCTAGAGTTTTTCCTCACGGGCCTCGAGGCCCGCCACGAGCAGGGAGACCCCCTGGCCGCCCTCCTTTTGGGAGAAGGGGAAGCGGTACGTCTAGCCAAGGAAATCCTGGAAACCCGGGTGGACGCCATCGCCGAGGTGCCCGCTCCCACGGGAAGCCGCCTGGCCCAGGCCCTGGCCCTCTGGTACCGGTTGGCCTGGACCGCCTACTACCTGGCCCTTCTCTACGGGGTGGATCCCTCCGACCCCGAGGTGCTGGAGCGCCTGCGGGAGGCCACCTAACCCCCGGAAAGCCCATGATGCCCTTCCCCAAGCCGGAGGACCTTCAAACGGCCATGGCCCTGCAGAGGAGCCTGGCGGAAAGGGTGATCCTGGAGGGAAGCCTCCGAAACGCCAAGCGGATCGCCGCCCTGGACGCCTCCCATAAAAGGGGGAAGCCCCTTGTGGCGGTGGCGGTGCTTTACCACCTGGAGAAGGGCCCCCTGGCCGTGGGAGTAGGGGTGGTGCCCGAGGAAGCCCTTTTCCCCTACATCCCCGGCTTCCTCTCCTTCCGCGAGGCTCCTGCCTATCTCCAGGCTTTACAGGCGCTTCCCGAGCCACCCGAGGCCCTTTTGGTGGATGGCCAGGGCATCGCCCATCCCCGAGGCCTGGGCATCGCCAGCCACCTGGGGGTGCACCTGGACCTTCCCAGCATCGGGGTGGCCAAGAGTTTGCTCTACGGCCGCCTCGAGGCTCCCTTGCCCCTGGAGGCGGGAAGTGCGGTAAGGCTTCTCTCCCCGGAAGGCCGCCCCCTGGGCTACGCCTACCGCAGCCGAAAGGGGGTCAAGCCCCTTTTCATCTCCCCAGGGCACCGGGTGGGCCTGGAGGAAGCCTTAGCCTTCGTGAAGCATCTTCCCACCCGCTCCCGCCTACCGGAACCCTTGCGCCTGGCCCACCTCGAGGCGGGCAAGGCCCTCCGCCGGCTGGACCCGTAGACTGAAGCCCGTGGAAAGCCACCGGCCTGACCCTCTTTACCAGGCTCTCTGGTACTTGGTCCGGCTCCTTCTTCACCTTCTTTTCGGCTTCCGCGCTGAAGGCGAGGAGAACGTTCCCCGGGAAGGCCCGGTAATCTTGGCTGCGAACCATCTTTCCGTCCTAGATCCCATCGTTATCGGAGCCGGGATACGGCGCCCGGTGAGTTTCTTGGCCCGGTCCGAACTCTTCCGCCTTCCCTTCCTATCCCGGCTCTTGCCGCGGCTGTACGCCATCCCCGTGGAGCGGGGGCAAAGCGACCTCTCCGCCATCAAGGGCGCCATCCGCGCCCTGGAACGGGGCATGGCCTTCGGCATCTTCCCGGAAGGAACCCGAAGCCGCACGGGCAAGCTCCAGCCCTTCAAGACCGGGGTGGCGGCTATCGCCCTGCGCACCGGGAGTCCCGTGGTACCCGTGGCCGTGGTGGGTACGGACCAGGCCTGGCCCGTGGGACGAAAGCTCTTCCGTCTGCGCAAGGCCATCCGGGTGATCTACGGCAAACCTATACCGGTTCCGAGGCTTTCCCGGTTTACCCACCAGGAGCTGGAAAGCCTGACCCGGGAGATAGAGGCCCGGGTACGGGAACTTCTGCCACCCCAGTACCGCTAGAGCCAATACTTCCGTTATCACACATTACTATACGCAGGTATACAAATGGGTCAGAGTATTGCATGCCTGCATTCAGGCGTGCTATAGTCCTTGCGGAAGGGAAAAGAGGAGGGAGGTGAAGAATGGCAACAAAGAAAACGGTCACCAAAGCGGATCTGGTGGATCAGGTAGCTGCCGCAACGGGCCTCAAGAAAAAGGACGTGAAGGCGGCGGTGGATGCGTTCCTCTCCAAGGTAGAAGAGGCCCTTTCGGGGGGGAACAAGGTCCAGCTCACCGGCTTCGGCACCTTTGAGGTGCGCAAGCGCAAGGCTCGCACCGGCGTGAAGCCCGGCACCAAGGAGAAGATCAAGATCCCCGCTACCCAGTATCCCGCCTTCAAGCCGGGCAAGGCCCTAAAGGAAAAGGTCAAGAAGTAAGGTATTCCCTTCCCCCGGGGGGCTTTAGCCCCCCGGGTTTATTCCTACCCTTCTCCCTATGCCGTGCCCCTAGGTGTCCCAGAACATCGTGGGGGCAAGGATCTTCCGGGGCCCTCGCCTTGGCTTTCGCCAAGGCGAGGGGGTATCAAGCTCCGCCCAACGCCCCTCCTGGTTTGACCTTGGGCACCACCCGGGGGGCTTCCTTTTCCGGGCGCTCCTGGGGAGTGCTTTCCTCTTCCTCCAAGGGCAGGCCCTCCACCACTTTTTGGAACTCTTCCGCGGTGAGGGTTTCCCGCTCTAAAAGGGTTTCCGCCACCCGCTCCAGGATCTCCCGCTTCTCCTGAAGAAGGCTCTTCACCCGCTGGTACTGCTCCTCAATGAGGCGGCGTACCGCCTCGTCGATGCGCTTGGCGGTCTCCTCGGAATACTGGCGCACGTCGTAACCACCCAGGTAGGTATCCTCCCGCACGGCATAGGCTACCGGACCAAACTCGGGGTGCATGCCCCACTCGGTGATCATGCGCCGGGCCAACTCCGTGGCCTGGCGGAAGTCGTTTTCCGCCCCTGTGGTCACGTCCTCAAAGATGAGCTCCTCCGCCGCCCGCCCCGCCAGGGCCACAGCAATCTGGTCCAAAAGGCGCTTCCGGCTCCAGTGGAGCATATCCTCCCGCCTGGGCATCATGAAGCCTAAAGCCCGGCCCCTGGGCACGATGGTCACCTTGTGCACCCCATCGGCGTGCTCCAGGAAGTGGGCGGCCAGAGCATGCCCCGCCTCATGGTAGGCGGTGATCTTGCGGTCGCGGGGAGAGAGGACCAGGCTCTTCTTGGCCGGCCCCATCATCACCCGGTCGGCAGCCTCCTCGAGGTCCTTCATGGTGATCTTCTTGCGGCCTTCCCGGGCCGCCAGGAGGGCCGCCTCGTTCAAGAGGTTCTCCAGGTCCGCGCCCACGAAGCCCGGGGTACGCTTGGCCAAAAGGGCTAGGTCCACATCCTCTGCCAGGGGCTTACCCCGGGCGTGGATGCGGAGAATCTGCTCCCTACCCCTCACATCAGGAGCATCTATGGTCACCTGGCGGTCAAAGCGGCCCGGACGCAAAAGAGCCGGGTCCAGAACATCGGGCCGGTTGGTGGCGGCCATGACGATGATGGTGGAGTCCTTTTCAAACCCGTCCATCTCCACCAGAAGCTGGTTCAGCGTCTGCTCCCTCTCGTCGTTGCCACCCCCTACCCCCGCCCCGCGCCTGCGGCCCACGGCGTCGATCTCGTCGATGAACACGATGCAGGGAGCGTGGCGCTTAGCGGTCTCAAAGAGGTCCCTGACCCTGGCCGCCCCCACCCCCACGAACATCTCCACGAAGTCGGAACCGCTTGCGGTGATGAAGGGCACCTTGGCCTCCCCAGCCACCGCCCGGGCGATATGGGTCTTCCCCACCCCAGGTGGGCCCACCAGGAGAACCCCCTTGGGAATCCTGGCCCCCATCTCGTGGAAGCGGGCGGGGTTCTTCAGGAACTCCACGATCTCCTTAAGCTCCTCCTTGGCCTCCTCGGCCCCGGCCACATCCTTGAAGGTCACCTTGGGGGCCTCGGTGAGCACCTTGGCCCGGCTCTTGGTGAAGCTGAAGGCGGAGTCCGAGGGCCCAGCGCGCCCGCTGCGGGAAAAGTAGAAGAGGGCGCCCACCAAAAGGCCCACCAGGAGAAGGGGCCACAGGAAGCCCAAAGGGCTTTGGCCCTGGGGGGGCTCCACCCGCACGTTGACCCCCTTGCGCATCCAGGCCTCGAGGGTCTGGTTGTCCGGGGGGCTGGCGGCGTAGGTGGTGAAGGTGGAGCCATCGGTGAGGGTGCCCTGGATGCGGGTATCCCCGGCCCGCACCACCACCTCCTTCACCCGGCCCGCCTGCAGGTCCTCCAGGAAGGTGGTGTAGTTCACCCCACCCCCGGGGTTCCCCGCCGTGCCCGCCAGGCTGAAGGCCCAGGCCAAAAGGAGCAGGCCCAACACGAAGACCAAGAAGTTCAAGGGAAGCCGGGACATGTCTTCTCTTAGGGTACACGCCCCGGGGGAAATCCGGGTAGCCCAGGGCACCATGATATGAACATGCTCAAGTCTCTTGACTTATCCATGTGGCATGGTCTATGCTTGAAATGAGAGGTGTAGCTATGGCTAAGGCAGTGGGCATTGACCTGGGCACCACCAACAGCGTGATCGCCATCATGGAGGGCGGTAAGCCCGTGGTCTTGGAGAACGCGGAGGGCGAAAGGACCACCCCCAGCGTGGTGGCCTTCCGGGATGGCGAAACCCTGGTGGGCCGCATGGCCAAGCGCCAGGCGGTCCTGAACCCCGAGGGCACCGTCTTTGAGATCAAGCGGTTTATCGGCCGCCGCTGGGAGGAGGTCCAGGAGGAGGCCAAGCGGGTCCCCTACAAGGTGGTCCCCGGGCCCGATGGCGGGGTGCGGGTGGAGATCAAGGGCAAGCTCTACACCCCCGAGGAGATCAGCGCCATGGTCCTCCGCAAGCTGGTGGAGGACGCCTCCAAGAAGCTCGGGGAGAAGATCACCAAGGCGGTGATCACCGTGCCCGCCTACTTCAACAACGCCCAGCGGGAGGCCACGGCCAACGCTGGGCGGATTGCGGGCCTCGAGGTCTTGCGCATCATCAACGAGCCCACCGCTGCCGCTTTGGCCTACGGCCTGGACAAGAAGGGAAACGAAACCGTCTTGGTCTTCGACCTGGGGGGCGGCACCTTTGACGTCACGGTGCTGGAGATCGGCGAGGGGGTCTTTGAGGTGAAGTCCACCTCCGGGGACACCCACCTGGGCGGCAGCGACATGGACCACGCCATCGTGAACTGGCTGGCGGAGGAGTTCAAGCGGGAGTACGGGGTGGACCTCAAGGCGGACCGCCAGGCCCTCCAGCGCCTCATCGAGGCGGCGGAGAAGGCCAAGATCGAGCTTTCCAGCACCGTGGAGACCACCATCAGCCTCCCCTTCATCGCCCTGGATCCGGCCAGCAAGACCCCTCTGCACCTGGAAAAGAAGCTCACCCGGGCCAAGTTTGAGGAGCTCATCGAGCCCCTCCTGAAGCGCCTTAGGGGCCCGGTGGAGCAGGCCCTGAAGGATGCCGGCCTGACCCCCGCCCAGATCGACGAGGTGATCCTGGTGGGCGGGGCCACCCGGGTGCCCGCGGTGCAGAGGGTGGTGAAGGAGCTCTTGGGCAAGGAGCCCAACCGCTCCGTGAACCCCGACGAGGTGGTGGCCATGGGAGCGGCCATCCAGGCAGGGGTCCTCATGGGAGAGGTGCGGGATGTGGTTCTCCTGGACGTCACTCCCCTCTCCCTGGGGGTGGAGACCAAGGGTGGGGTGATGACCGTGCTCATCCCCAGGAACACCACCATCCCCACCCGCAAGTGCGAGATCTTCACCACCGCCGAGCACAACCAGACCGCGGTGGAGATCCACGTCCTCCAGGGCGAGCGCCCCATGGCCGCGGACAACAAGAGCCTGGGCCGGTTCCGCCTCGAGGGTATCCCCCCCATGCCCGCCGGGGTTCCCCAGATCGAGGTCTGCTTTGACATCGATGCCAACGGCATCCTCCACGTGACCGCCAAGGAGAAGTCCACGGGCAAGGAGGCCTCCATCACCATCCAGAACACCACCACCCTCTCCGAGGAGGAGATAAAGCGGATGATCGAGGAGGCCCAGCGCCATGCGGAGGAAGACCGGCGCCGCCGGGAGCACGCCGAGCTCAAGAACACCCTGGACTCCACCCGCGTCCAGGCGGAGAGGATCCTCCAGGAGAAGCAAAGCACCCCCGAGGCCAAGGCGCGCCTCGAGGCGGCCATCGCCAGGGCCAAGGAGCTTTCGGAGAAGGATGCCTCCGACCTCGAGCTGAAGACCGCCACGGAGGAGCTTCTGAAGGCAGTGGAGGCCTACGAGAAGGCCGCCACCGCCGGGACCACCGGGGCATCCAGCCGTGGCCCTGACGACGTGATCGACGCCGACTACAAGCCCGCCGACTAAAGCCCCCCTGCCCTGGCCCCTGCCGGGGCAGGGGCTTCCCCTTACCCCCTCTTGGAGGAAGCATGGAGAAGGAACGTGAGGAAACCCAACCGGAGCAGGCCGCCCAGGTGGAGCAAGACCTTAAGGCGGTGGGCGAGGAGGCCCTGGCCCTGGAACAACGCCTCCTGGCCCTGGAGGAGGAGCTCCGAGCCCTGAAGGATCGGTACGTGCGCCTCCTTGCCGACTTTGACAACTACCGCAAGCGCATGGAGGAGGAGCTTAGGCTTAGGGAACGGGAAGGGATCCTCAGGGCGGTCAGGGCCCTTCTCCCCGTTCTGGACGACCTGGAGCGGGCCTTGGAGTTCGCCGAGGCCAACCCGGACAGCATCCTCAAAGGGGTTAAGGCGGTGCGGGAAGGCTTCTTCCGCATCCTGGCGGGGCTTGGGATCGAGGAGGTGCCCGGGGAGGGGGAGGCCTTTGACCCCCGCTACCACGAGGCCATCGGCCTCCTTCCCGGGGAGCCGGGTCGGGTGGCCAAGGTCTTCCAGCGGGGCTTCCGCCTGGGGGAGGCCCTGGTGCGCCCGGCCCGGGTGGCGGTGGGCGAGGAGAAAAGCCCCGAAGAAGAGGGCGTGGAGTAGGCCATGAAGGACTACTACGCCATCCTGGGGGTACCGAGAAACGCCACGCAGGAGGAGATCAAGCGGGCCTACAAGCGCCTGGCCCGCCAGTACCACCCCGATGTGAACAAAAGCCCCGAGGCCGAGGAGCGCTTCAAGGAGATCAACGAGGCCTACGCCGTCCTCTCCGACCCGGAAAAGCGCAA
>Ga0101943_1001970_pt1 | contig 14548 bp, 9 predicted proteins | sample DewCreD2012metaG_5_FD_75244 | JGI IMG/M metagenome (GOLD analysis project Ga0101943, IMG submission 75244) | Hot spring sediment bacterial and archeal communities from British Columbia, Canada, to study Microbial Dark Matter (Phase II) - Dewar... ... | reverse complement strand
TGAGGACGTCGTGGCGGCCGTAGAACTCCTTGCGGTCGGGCTTGATCTTGTCCCAGGGCGGGTTCCCGAGGACCGCGTCGAAGCCCCCGCCGTCCCCGTCGAGGAAGACCTCGGGGAACTCGAGCTCCCAGTGGAAGAAGCGCTCCCGCTCAATCACCTCGGCGGCCAGCGGCCACCAGGGGCGGGCCTCGGCGTAGGCCCGCAGGCGTCCCGCATCCTCGGCGAGGCCGCAGAGCTGCGGCCACTCGGCCCAGATCTCGGGCACGAAGGCCGAGGCCGAGCGGAGGTCGAAGTCGAAGAGGAGGCGCGCGGCGGCGAGGACCTCCTCCGCCTGCCGGCGCTGGTGCTCCTTGAAGCGGTACTCATCGAGCGAGTCCGGCTCCACCGCCCCGACGTCGGCGGCTCGGTCGATCAGCAGGCGGAGGTCGGCGGCCTTGCGGATGGCCTCCTTCACCGGCTCGGCGAAGATGTCGGACATCGGCTCTCCGCCCCGCGCCTGCTTCGCCCTGAGCGTCGGCAGCGGTGGTTCGCCCAGCCGCTCCAGCCACGTGCCCAGGATGGAGTTCCCGCAGCGGACGTGGTGGGCGAAGTAGGAGAGCGGCCGGTCCCCGGCGAGGGACTCGATCCAGAGCGAGACCCGAGCCAGCTCCACGGCGGTGGGGTTCAGGTCCACCCCGAACAGGCACCGCTCGGCGATCCGCCGCTTGCACCAGGCCCGCGCCTCCGAGCCCCGGGCCTCCTCGTCGGGGACCTCGTGGTTGGTGTCCCACGCCCCCCGGAACCCGGGCGGGGCCTTGCCGCCGTGCTCCACGACGTAGGCGCGGTGGAGGGCCCGGCCCAGGAAGCGCATGGCCTCGACCAGGAAGTGGGCGCTCCCGCAGGCCGGGTCGAGGACCCGGAGCGACTCGATCTCGGCCGCGCTCCGACCTTCGACCAGGGGCCCGAGGGCGTGGCGGACCAGGTCCTGCACCAGCGGGAGCGGGGTGTAGAAGGAGCCGGAGCCCTTGCGGCCCGGGCCCGGGAGGAAGTGGAAGTCGCCCGGCTCGAAGCGACGGAGGAGCGTCGCGGCGGCACCCTTGCGGAGCCCCGCGTCCTCGTCTGGCTCCGGAGCGGCCTCCTCGCCCTCGCCCTCGATGGGCTCGGCCGGCTCATCGGCGAGGTCCTCCTCGGTCGCCCCCTCGGGGTGGAGCACCTCGGCCTCGGTGCCCGCCACGAGCTCGACGGGGCCCTTCAGCCGGAGGTCCTTCTCGCGGACGAGGCGGACCAGTTCCGCGGGCGCGAGCGCGTAGGTGCGGCCCTGGACGCGCACCTCGATGGTGGTCCGCTCGGCGACCCTCGGCTCGTACTCCAGGAGGCCCTCGTACACCGCGCCGAGCTGCTCGATGTCGAGCTCGCGGAAGGAGACGCGCTCCTTGCCGACGCCCCGCCGGGGGGCGGTGGTCGCGAGGTCGAGGAGCAGATCCGCCACGGTCCGATCGTCCAGGCGCACCTCCTCGAGCATCCGCCCGACCGGCGTGGCGGGGTCGAAGAGCTCGCCCCCGCGGGCGGGGATGGGATCCAGCCCCTCCATCCCCGGGAGGCCGTCGCGGTGGATGGCGAAGAGCGCGAGGACCCGGTCCCACAGGCCGAAGCGGTTCGCCGCGGGCGGGTCGTCGCGACCGCTCACCTCCCGGACGAGGGCATCCAGGGAGTAGGAGTCCCGGTAGACGGGGTTCTGGAGGAGCCGGGGATCGCGGGCCTCGGCGTAGAGGATGAACAGGAGGCGGTAGAGGCAGGTGAGGGCGGCGTCGCGGAGCGCGGTGAGGTCCTCGGTCCCTCCCCGGGCATCGAGGAGCGCCTGGATGAGGCGTTCGGCGGTCTGGAACACCGCGCGCTTGAGGTCCTCCGACACGCGCTCGGCGTGCTGGCGGCTCTCGCGCTCGATCGCGTCGATGGGGAGCGAGCCGTCCTCCCCCGGGGTGAAGGCGCTCGCCCCGAACAGGCGCAGGGCGGCGGCGAGCGACTCCCGGTCCTCGGCCTCGAGACACTCGGGGATGTCGAGCTCCAGGTAGGCACCGCGCGGACCCTCACCCTTCCGCCGGATCAGGCGGAGGCGCTCGCCGGTCAGGAGCAGGCCGTAGCGGAGGTCGACGCGGGCCTTGGCGAGCTCGGCCGCCAGCCGCTCGGTCGGCGGGGCCTTGCCATCCCGCTTGGTGTCAGGATCCTCGTCGAAGGCGCCGACGTAGGCGAGCAGTAGCGGCGGCTTCCCGCTCGCCTCGTCCTCGGCGGAGGCGAAGAGCCCGTGGATGCCCTTCTCCCCTTCCCCGAGGTGGTAGCCGAACACGTCGCGCAGGAGGGGTCGCGCGAAGATCTCTCGGATCGTGGCGGCATCCCCCGCCCGTTGCTCCGCCCGCTCCCGGAGCCGGGTGAGCGTCCGGAAGGCGGCGTCCACCTCCCTGGTGACCAGGCTCCGCCGGCGTCCGGACGCTCGCCCGAAGACCGTGCCGAGGTAGTAGTCGGAGAAGAACCCGCCGCGGTTCCTCAGGCTCGGGAAGAGCATCAGCTAGCCTCCCCCCTTTGCGCGATCGTCGGGCGACTCCCGCCGCGCGCGTTCGATGGCTTCGATCACGCGCTGCAGGGCGCGGTCGGGATCCCGGATCCAATCGGTCGACCATATCCGATGGAACTGCCAGCCCAAGGACTCGAGTTGCTCCTGTCGGAGTCGGTCACGATCCCGTATCGCCGGGGCCGAGTGATAACTCGCTCCATCACATTCAATCGCCAGGATATATCGCTCGGGATGCTCCGGGTCGCGCACGGCAAGATCGATGCGATATCCGGATTGGCCGACCTGAGCATCAACGAGGTACCCTCGAGCTTCCAGAGCCGACTTGACGGCCTCTTCGAACTCGCTCTCTGGGCGCCCGCTGCCATTCGCATCGGGAGTGGCCATCGCCCGACCTTCGCGCTGGGCGTAAACCAGATACTCGTGGAGATACCGCGGGCCCGGCCTCAGCTCCGCGGCCCTGAGCAGGGCCTGTGGTTCGAAGGATGCGACTACCGTCGTTCGGTAACGAGCGCGGGTCACTGCCACATTGAGACGCCGCTCGCCCCCCGACTGATTGATGGGGCCGAAGCGCATCGGGACCCTGCCTCCAGGCTCTTCCGGTCCGTAGCCGATGCTGAGGATAATCTCGTCTCGTTCGTCCCCTTGGACATTCTCCAGGTTCTTCACGAAGAGGGGCTCGTCAGCGAATGTCTCCCGCTTCGCGGCCAAGTCCGGACGTTCGCTCAGCCGCCGCTCCAGTTCCAGATCGATAGCTTCGGCCTGGCCCAGTCCGAGAGCGATTACCCCCAGGCTTCGCTCCGGCCTTCGCTCAAGGTGCTCCATGACTAGATCCACGACGAGCCGAGCTTCTGGCAGGTTCCGTCGCAGGTTAGGCTCCCACCGACCCTCCTCGCAGACGAGCAGTCGTACGCCGGTCGAATCGGTCGACAGTCGCGGACTCGGGAACGTGATCAACGGCCTGTCGCTGTAGAAGCGGTGGTTCGAGAAGGAGATGAGACGCTCGTCCCTGCTCCTGTAGTGCCAGCGCAAAGCCTTTGCGGGGAGCGCGGTTCTGGCGAGGTCGAGGATGCTCTCGAAGCCAGCCACAGAGTCAGTGTCGGTTTCCTCCTCCCTTTCTCCGACATCTTCGTCTTCATCTATGAGTCGCCGGAAGAAGGGTGTAGGAGGCAACTGCTTGCTGTCCCCGAAGATGACCACCTCCTCGCCGCGAAGGATCGTTCCAACCGCATCCTCAGGCAGCACCTGGGACGCCTCATCGAAAATGATAACGTCGAACCGGAAACGATCGCGGGGAAGGTAGGTTGCCACCGACAAGGGACTCATCAGGAAGCACGGCTTGAGGAGGAGCGCTAGTTCGGCGATGTCCGGTAGCAACCGCCTGATAGGGAGGTGACGCTGCTTCTTCCTCGCTTCCCGTTGCAGGAGCCGTATCTGAATCTTCAACCTCTGAATCAGCTCCATCCGGTCTGGACGATTGGCACCGGGCCGACCCCTAACGGACGCGAAACCAGTGGCAGTTCTCACGGGCTCTCGTCGATCGTAGACCGCCCGTTCTACCAGGATGCTCGCCTTATCAACCAAACTGCGGTCGATGAATCGGAACTGCTCGATTACCCGCTCATGGTTCCGCAGATCGAAATCACGCAACAGGGAACTCTGTTCGTACACCTCCTCCAACCAGCGGCGCCGCAATCGTTTAACGAACGCTTCTTCGAGCTCCAGGTTGGAGACCCCAACGGCGCGACCTCGCTCCAGGAAGGGGCCGAGTCCAATCTCTCCAGCCCGATCGAGAGCTCGTACGTAGTTGCGCCACTCGTCGAGCAAATCTAGATGTTCGCGGCAACTCTGAATACGGCCGAGCAGGTCTCCGAGGGCGATCTCAGGGATAGCTCGCCCGCCTATCCCGGACGGGAATAGGCCCTGGATAGGGGGCAAGGCCCGGTGCAGCTGGTTGGATACGCTCGCCAGCTCCCTGCTGAATTGGGACGCAATCTTATGAACAGCCAGGGGGTCCCTCAGCAGGTTTCGAGCCAGGTCGTCCGGAAGGCGGATACCCTCCTCGAACAGCCGGCCCAGCAACACGGCGGTAGCGACCGCGATGCTCCCTGCATCCCCGGACTTCCCTCGCAATCGATCCGGGCGACCCCCCGGGGGCGCCCCCATGATGCCCGCCATCTGCTTGAACACCTTACGGTACTTGGTAGCCGCGGTCAGCAGCAGAAGCGCGTCCTGCCACCGTACGCGCCTGCCCACGGCTCGAGCAATGGTCAGCTTGTCATGGACATACATGGGCGTAAGCCGCCACCACCACCGGTGGTATCGCTTCGCGTAGCGCGAAAGAATCTTGCCGTCGGATCCCGCGACCAGAAGACCCGAGCAAACGTGTTCGCGTGCAGCCGTCATGGTATCCGTCGCGATTCGCCCCCCGACGGCGACCACTGCCGGAGGCGGCTCCCCCAAAGCTCGGAGGACCGTCAAGACAGCAGGAAGGTCCTTGACTCGGCCGAGCTTCAGGGAACCGCACGGCGATCTCCTCAGTCGTCTCCCGATATCGTCTAGAGCCCGGATAGCTACCCCGAATTCCTCGAGGGTTCGGTCGAGATTGCGTCCCACGACGAACTCTGGGCCCTCAGGCTTGGCGTCCCGCCAAGGGTGGTCGCGCTCCCGGTCCCATACGCTCGTCGCCGTGATAGCCCGCAAGGCCTCCCGCATCTCGCGCTCCTGCGCCGGGGAGATGTCGATGGCCGAGAGCGGAAGTGGTGCGTCTACGTCCGGCGTTGCGGAGAGCTTCGCGAGCTGTCCCTGCACTTGAAACGCGGTCAGGCGCGATTTACCGCGAGGTTCGTGTAACTCCCGCACGTATTCATCCAGCCGCCGTCGTAAGGCGGTGCGGTACTCGAACTCCCCCTCGTCGACCGTGTCGGGGGATTCATCCACTCGGTCGAGTTCAGCGTGCAACTGGGAGACGAGGGACGCTCGCTGCGTGCGATGGCTGTGCAGCTCCAGGCAGAAGCGATCGAGCCCCCGCTGTTCCAGCCGTCGATAGACGACCTCTAGGGCCGCTCGCTTCTCGCTGACGAAGAGCACGGTCTTGCCTTTCCGTAGAGCCTGTGCGATGATGTTGACGATGGTCTGGCTCTTCCCCGTCCCTGGCGGTCCCTCCACGGTGAGACTGTTCCCGGATGCCACGGCAGCCAGCACCTCGAGCTGGGAGGAGTCAGCGTCTACGACAGGGAATAGATCTGGGCGATCGAACGCCTCCGCCCCAGGAGGAGAGAGCTCGCTGGGAACGGGCTTCGCTTCGTACTCCCGCACCTGAACAAGCGCTCCGAGGACCGGATGGCCCCGGACCGCCTCAGGGGTCCCTGGCAGGCCCAGGTCCTCGTACATCACGAGCTTCTCGAAGGAGAAGTGAGAAAGCCACACTTCGTCCCTGACGCGCCAGTCCAGCGCCCCAACGACCTCCCGAACCCTCTCGAGCCATTCCTGGGGGCGTGGATCGCCGCCATCGAGGCCAGAGTAGGCGTCGAAGGAGGGCAGCGTCACCCCGTACGTAGCTCTCAGCTTGAAATCGAGAACTGGGTTCAAGCGCGCATCGCGCTCGAAGCACGAAAGCCGAAAGGCATCACCATCCTTGGGATCCAGTTTGGCCGGCACCAGGATGAGCGGAGCTCGGTCGTAGGAGTCCGCCTGCTCAGCCTCGCGCCACTCAACTGCCCCTAGAGCGAGGTAGAGGGTGTTCACGCCGAGTTCCTCGAGGCTCGCACGGGCGTTCTTCCAGAGGCGACGCAGCTTGCGCTGGAGTTCGGCGACGTCCCGCGCGGAGCCGACGCTATAGTCGATGGAGAGATCACCGGGAATCTCCGCGACCACTTGCTCATCGACCTGTTCATCGACCGCAGTGCGCGAAAGCATCGGTGGCTCCAAATCGCTATTCACGGGTCGGGGCTTCGGCAATGTCAGCGCTTTCTCTCGAACGACGATCGCGTCATACACTTCTTCCAGCCCGGGACGTGCGATTCGGATCTTCGTCCCTCTGGAGCCGTTGAAGTACAGGAGCGGGTTCCGCCGACTGAGATCGAGAAGCCGCTCCCGCCAGTGCTTGAGCGAGCGGTCGGCCGAGTCTCTCCGGGACCTGCTCTTCATCCCTCATCCCTCCGGCACGAGGAACATCGCCCCGACGGGACGGGGCGGGGCGGGATCGTCGACCGTCTCGTACGCCTCGATCTCCTCCATCCGCGCCTGGTAGTTCAGCTCCACGGCCTCCCGCTTCGCCTTCACGCTGTAGCGCTTGGGGTCATCGCCGGCCCATAGGCGGACCCGCCCCGTCTCCTCGATCTGGCCGCGGGCCCGTGCCTCCTCCTCCTCCAGCTCCCGCAGGCGGTCCTTCGTGTAGGCGCCGGCGTCCCGACGGAGCTCCTCGGCCTGTGCGGCCCTGCGCGCCCGGATTTCGGCGGCGCGCGCGGTGAGGCGGCGGGAGGCCTCGTCGGTGGCTGCCCGCAGCAGCTCGGTGAAGCGCGGGCGGAACGGCTCGAGGGCGTCGCGCGGGACCTCCCCGGGGCGGCCCCCGTCGCGCAGGAGCTCCGCGTCGGCCTGGGCGTCCCCGACCGTCCGTCCCTCGAGGTCGACGCGGACCGGGAGCAGGACCTCCTCGATCACCCCCTCCGGTCCGGCGACCGCGCCGTGGAACGTGAAGAGCACGGCGGGCGGGTGGTCCTCGGGGACGCGCCGCGCCGCGAGGCGCTTCGGGGGGAGGCCGCGCTCGTCGGGGTAGACCTGGAGGAACCGCCGCCTGGCGTCGGAGGCGATGGCCCGGACAAGCGGGTGGAGCGGGGTGAGGTACTCGAGGGCGTCCGCCGGCTCGGCGGCGGCGATGGACCGGCGGGTCGTGGCCCGCGGGTAGCGCTCGGCCACGCCGGGACCGCGGAACTCCCGCGGCACCTCGATCCGGTACACGCCCTCCCGCCCGTCCGGCGAGAAGGCGCCGGGGCCCAGCACGCCCGCGAGGAGCTGCTCCAGCTCGAGGTCATCGGGCAGGAGGGGCTCGGCCCGGAGCAGCATCCGCTCCCCCTGCAGGATCTCCTCTCGAGGGTCCGCCGCGACCAGGAAGGGCTGCACGTCGCCCACGAACTCCCCCGTGCGGTCCTCGAAGTCCCGCACGAGGCGCTCCTTCGCCTGCTCGTCCCCGGGCTCGATCCCCCCGAGCTTCGCCTCGAGCTCGAGCCCCGAGAGGACCCCGAGCACGTCGGGCGTGGAGACGCGGGCGCCGGCCATCTCCTCGATCTTCTCGACGAGGCGCGCGAGCACGTCGTCCTCGGGCGAGGAGGGGTAGTAGAGGTACCGGATCTCGGGCGAGCGGGTCTGTCCGTAGCGGTCGATGCGGCCGTTGCGCTGCTCCAGCCGGTTCGGGTTCCAGGGCAGCTCGAAGTGGACCATCCGGTGGCAGTGCCGCTGGAGGTTGAGGCCCTCGCTCGCCGCGTCGGTGGCGAGCAGCACCCGGACGTCGGGATCGTCGAAGCGTCGCTGGACCGTCTGGCGCTGGCGCATCGTGAGCCCGCCTCGGAGCTCGACGTACGCGCCGGCGAGCGGTGGACCGGCGGCGTCCAGCCCGACGCGGATGGCCTCCAGCGTGTCCAGGTACTCGGTGAACACGATGACCTTGGCCGCGGGGTCCTCGGTGAGGACCCCGCGGAGGTGCGCAACGAGCGCGGCGACCTTCGGGTCGGGGCCCGGGAGCGAACCGAGCAAGCGCTGGATCTCGGTGACCCGCTTCACCTCCGCCTTGCGGCGCCGCTCGTCCTTGGGGATCGCCGAGCGGAGGATCCGGCGGGCCACCCGCTCGGCCTGCGCGTCGGACATCGGGACGTCCGCCTGCAGGTCGCGCATCTCGGCCCGGTCCGGCGGCTCCTCCCGTTCCGATTCCTTCTTCAGCGCTTCCAGGCGGTGGGCCAGGGTCCGCTCGAGGGCCAGGCGGCTGGAAGCGGCCCGTTTCTTCACGATCTGCATCGCGAAGGAGACGAGCTCCTCGTCCTCCCCTCCCCGCGCCTCCTTCAGCGCGCGCGAGCAGTACGCGCCGATCAGCTCGAACAGGCGCGCCGCATCGCCGTCGACCTGCACGGGGATGGGCCCCACGGTGCGGGGCAGGAACGCCGGCTTCCATTCCCCATCCTCGCGGCGTTCGATCTGGCGCTTCATCCGCCGCACCATCGCCCGCTCGATGCGCTCCCGGGCATTCGCGCCGGTGAGCGTGGCGGCCGTGGGCTCGACCAGCTCGATGAGCGAGCGGAACGAGTGCGGGTAGCCGTTGTGCGGCGTCGCGGTGAGGAGCAGGAGCCCCCGCGAACGGTCGCGCAGGTCCTCTCCCAGGCGGGTGCGACGCGTCCGGTAGGGGCTGCGCGGCGATCCCGATTCGGCGAGGGCGTGGGCCTCGTCCACGATCACCAGGTCCCAGGGCTTCGCCAGAGCCCGCCGACGCACCTCGTCCTTCTTCAGGTAATCCATGGAGGTGACGATCCGGGCACGGGGCAGCTCCCAGGGGCTCAGGCCGGCGGGGAGCGAGGTCTGGGCGCGCGCGAGGCCGGTGGCGTTCTCGATCACGGTGAACCCGAGCCCGAAGCGCTCCTTGAGCTCCTCCTCCCACTGCGGGATGAGCCCGGGTGGCACGACGACGAGGACGCGGTCCGCGCGGCGCCGGTGCATGAGCTCCAGGAGGCAGAGCCCCGCCTCGATGGTCTTCCCGAGCCCCACGTCGTCGGCGATGAGGAGCCTGGGCCTCGGCTTCGGGAGGATCCGCAGGACCGGGGCCACCTGGTAGGCCTCGAGCGCGACCCGCCCGTACCGGGCGCCCCCGAGCGCATCGTCCCGGATGGCGGTGAGGGCCAGCGCCCGGTGCGCGGAGAGCCATGGCCCGACGGGTCCGAGCTCCGCGGGGTCGAAGCGGAGCTCCTCGGCGGGGAGCGGGGTGACGCGCTCGGGCGGGGTGACGACGGCCAGGGGCCGCCCGCCGTCCCCGCCGGCCGGGAGGAGCTTCAGGAGGTGCTGGCCGGGGGCGACCTCCTCCACCCCCTGGACCCGCCAGGGGCGATCCCGGACGGCCACCCGGTCGCCCTCTCGGAGGGGGAGGTTCATGTTGCGCAGGAGGATAGCGGGTGGGCCTGACACGATGGAACCCGTCGCGTCCGTGCGGTTCCCCCTCTCGGTCACGGTGGTGGCCCGGATCAGCCGCGGAAGACGACATCCGCATGCCACTCCAGGAACTCGGGGTCCGGGCGGTCCTCGGGGTCCCGCGGCACCCAGATCTCCCTCCCCTCGAACCGCCGGTAGTACTCGCCGTTGTCGAAGTCCTCGCGCAGGCGGCGGCTGACGCGGACGCGGTGATCGGGGGCCACGGTGACGTACCCGGCATCGAACAGCTTGTGGAGGTCGGAGCGGAGCAGGAGGCCGTTGTCGATCCGATGGGTCCCGCCCTGCGCCACAGGCTTGATGTGCGCCGCTTCGAGCACCGGGAGGACCCTCTCGCCCGTCACCGCGCAGTGCCGCTCGTACGTGTCGGTTACGAGCACGCGGAAGCTCCCCTGGCCGAGCCGACGGCGCACCGGCACGGGCTCCCCGAACCTGACGGTCTCCTCGAGCTCCTCGATGTCGGGGTGGCGCGCGAGTAGGCGGTACTGGACGTCCTCCCAGAGCCTCGTGCCGTGCGGCGCCGCCCGGAGGTCGTAGCGCTTGCCCACCTGGACGTTGGGGTGGAAGTCCTCCGGGGGTGGGAACCATTCCTCGCGTGGGAAGAAGAAGGGCTCGGCGAGCACGATGCAGCCGACGGCGTAGTCCTCGCTCGGATCCGGCGGGACCCTGCGGTAGCGCTCGATCCGGACCCGCATCTCCTCGAGCGAGCCCGCGCCGTTCTTCTCCCCGAACGCCTCCCACGCGAGGCTCGCCGGGAGGACGGTGTGGTGCGCGAAGAAGCCTCCGCCGGCGATGAACCCCTCGGGCGCGTGGAGCTTGAAGAGCAGCGGCTCACCGGGCGCGAGCGCGCGGAAGGCTCGGCCCCCGCTCGGCTGCCAGAAGTTCACCTCGTCGAGGCCGGGGATGGCCGCCAGGTGGCGGTACCAGTCGTTGTCGGTCACGGCCACGAACGCGTGCATCCAGGCGCAGTGTGCCCCAGGGCGTGGCCTGGGTCCAGGGCCCGGACCGCGGGCCCACGGATCACGAGCCGGGCGACGTACGGTGGGCTTCCCCTCCCCACCTCATGCGAGCATCGCCTCCTCCGCCTGGTCCGCACCGAGCAACGGGACCTCGTACCGGTTCGCGATCTCCGGGAGCCTCTCGCGGTACCGCCCGGGGGCCGGCTCGTCACCGGGCGGAGCGGGCCTCGGTCGCCGGGATCCTCTCTTTCGATGAGATGATCCGCAGGGGCAAGTTCCTGAGCATCTAACGAACCAGCCTTGCAGCAGCTCGTCCTGTTCGAAGGCGGTCCTCCCGCGGTCAAGGTGGCGCTCGATGGCGGCGATGGCCTCGACGATCTCGCGCAACCGTTCCTTCGGGTCCCTCAGAACGGAACCGCCTCTCCCAGAAACCGATCCCGGATGCGCGCCTTGAGCCCTCGCTCCGTCACCACGTCCACGCGGCAGCCGAGCAACCGCTCGAGCTCATACCGCAGGCCACCGAGGTCGAAGAGGCTCCGTCCCGGCTCCATCTCGACCAGAAGATCGACGTCGCTCCGCTCGCCGGCCTCTCCGCGCGCAGCGGAACCGAAGACCCGCACGGTACGTGCGCCGTGGCGGGCGCAGAGGCGGAGGATGTCCTCCCGCCTCTGCCGCAGTCGTTCCTCGAGCCTCATGGCCAGCCCTTCGAGATCGGGCGCGATGCCGACTTCCGGTGTGCCCAAGGCCAACACTCCAGATCCCGCGAGGACACAGGCCCGAGCGTCGCGGGGATCATGCCACGGCTCGTCTCAGCGACGCCCGGCGACCCCGGGCCTTGCCCGCCAGCTGTGGGCTACCGGACGCAGCGCGGGCCGTCGGCCCAGCGGCGACGACGGCTCCGGCTGGATGGGGGCGCCAGCAGGTCCCCGAACCCGACCTGCCCGCCCGCCGGACGCTCGCGGCCCCGCGGGGGCTCCGAGGGGAAGGCGGCGAGCTGCACGACCGCGCCCTCCCACACGAGCGCGTCGCCCGTGAGCCCGGCGCCGCTGAGGACGACCTCGGTGCCGAGCCCGACCGCGTCGTGGGCGGTCGCCTCCCCGCGCGCGAGCCCCGCGAGGAACCCGCGCACCGCCTCCCCGTCCACCGGGGCCGCCTCGGCCCCGAGGGCGTCGAGCGCGTACCCCCGCACGAGCCTCGGCCAGACCCGCGCGAGCGTGCTCGGCCGGTCGAGCAGGTCGAGCGCGATCGGGCGCCCGCCCACGCAGGCCACGACCCCGGTCTGGTCCTCGGCCGGCTCGCCCGCCTCGGCCACGATCCCCGCGAGATCGTGCGCGCGCCCCTCGTACGCGTGCCGGAGCGCTCCGGTGTCCGAGGAGACCCGGGCCTCCGCCAGCCGCTCCTCCACGGCCGCCCAGATCCGGAACTGGTCGGAGTCCCGCATCCCCCTCGCCCGCAGGGACGCCCCGACGGAGGCCACCTTCCGGGCCCGGACCCTGGGGCTCACCATCGGAGCGTCGACGAACGCGGTCCTCCGCCGCTCGTAGCGCCAGCGCCGCGGCTCCACGCAGGAGACCGGGATCTCGAGCTCCGAGCTCGCCGGCACGAGCACCGGCACGTTCAGGACCCGGTCCTGGCGGACCCCGACCAGCTGCTCGCCCTCGAGCAGGAGCACGGGCTCGCTCGCCAGGTTCCGCGCGACGAGCGTCGGCACGCTCCCACCCGCCTTCTCGCGGATCTCGAGCAGGCCGGCCGCGAGCGCCTCCTCGGCGAGCACGTAGGCAGGCGCCGGACGCCCGCCGGAAAGCGGCACGAGGCCGAGCGGGCCCGCGGCACGGGCCTCCCCGGCCCGCACCTCGCCGAGGATCGAACGGAGCACCTCGATGTCACGCACCTCGACCACCCCCTTCCATCGAGCCCGCCGGCGGATCACGCTCGAACCGGCCGGGATGCCGCTAGGCAGGCGAATCCTACGCTGGGGGCGTAAGATGTCAATGCCTGGGCGTGCATGCGTGGTAGGGTGCGACCGTGGACGAGGACCCCACGCGGGATGATCCGGCCTACTACGAGGCCCTCGGCCGTGCGATCCAGGTGGCGCGGACCGAGCTCGGCCTCTCGCGCCGCGACCTTGCGGCTCGGACCGGCGTCTCGTACACGTACCTCGCCGACATCGAGAACGGGCGCCGGCGGCCCTCCTCCGCGCCGCTGCTCGCGATCTCGCGGGCGCTCGGCATGAGCCCCGCCGAGCTCCTCACGCGCGCCGAGGTGTACTACTCGCGCGGGACCGGCCGCCCGTGCGTCGCGACCGCCCTCGAGGAGGACGTGGGCGAGCGCCTCGAGCGCCGCGCCTCGGCGACGTTCGGCCCCCTGCCCGAGGAAGAGGTGCCGATGTTCCTCCGCGCCCCGATCGAGCGGGCACCCGAGGCCCGGACCAGGAGGGTGTCTCGGGGGCGGGAGGGCGGTGTGTACCGCTCGCGCCCGGGGCCGGAGCAGGAGGACCGCCGCGAGCTCCACGAGCTCATCGAGGAGCTCTCGCCCTCGGACCTCCGGCTCGTGCTCGAGCTCGTCCGCCGCATGACGCGCCGCTGACGGCCCCGCAGGTCCGGCGATGCGTGCCTCGAAGATCCCGACCGCACGGCGCGCTCAGTCCCCGATGATCTCGTCCAGACCCTCGACGACCAGGGCGACCTCCTCCGCGGACGCACGACCGAGCCTCCTGCCGATGCGCTCGACCGAGAGCGTGCGGATCTGACCGATCTTGACCCACGAGCGCTTCGGCAGCCCCGCGCCCGTGAGCTCCAGGGTGAGGGGGAAGCCCGCCCGCTGCGGCTGGCTCGTGACGGCGACCGCGATGACGGTGCCCGACCGCTCGTTGAACACGTCGTGGCTCAGGATCAGCACCGGCCGCCGTCCGGCTTGCTCACGACCGCGGGTGGGGCTGAGGTCCGCCCACCGGATCTCTCCCCTCAGTACACGGGCCACGCGGCCAGCTCCTCGGACATGCCCTCCTCGGCGAGCGCCTGCTCGACCGCCGGGTCGAGCTTCGCGCACTCCCGAGCCAGCCGGCCCCGCTCGAGCCGATCGAGCTTCTCCCGCAGGGCCTCTTCGATCGCGCGACTGCGGCTCGGGAACACCCCCTCGCGGACCAGGCGGTCCACCCGAGCGAGCGCCCGCTCGTCCAGCGATACCGCGACCTTCGACCTGCCCATACCGACCTCCATCTCCGTGGTATGAGGATACTTCATACCCACCCCGCGCCGAGGGAACGCCGCGACCTCCCCATCGCCCCGCCACTCCCGCCATCGCCTCCTACCATGGGGACGACCGAGACACGAAGGAGGAGATCGCGGATGGCGGTGAGCTCGACGATGCTGCCGCTCGGGACGCAGGCCCCCGACTTCGCGCTGCCCGACGTGCGGACCGGGGAGATCGTGCGCCTGTCGGACTTCGACGGCAAGAAGGCTCTGCTCGTACTGTTCCTCTGCCGCCACTGCCCCTACGTGCAGCACGTCCAGGACGGGATCGCCCAGCTCGCGCGGGACTACGCCGAGGCCGACCTCGCGATCGTCGCCATCAGCGCGAACGACCCCGAGGCCTACCCCGAGGACGCCCCCGAGGGGCTCGCGCAGCAGGCCGAGGAGGCCGGCTTCACCTTCCCCTACCTGTTCGACGAGACCCAGGAGGTGGCCAAGGCCTACACCGCGGCCTCCACCCCCGACGTGTTCCTCTTCGACGCCGAGCGCAAGCTCGTCTACCGGGGCCAGCTCGACTCGAGCCGCCCCGGGAACGGGATCCCGGTCACCTGCGAGGACATCCGCGCCGCGATCGACGCGGTCCTCGCCGACCGCCCGGTGCCCGAGGA
>Ga0101943_1001967_pt1 | contig 14579 bp, 9 predicted proteins | sample DewCreD2012metaG_5_FD_75244 | JGI IMG/M metagenome (GOLD analysis project Ga0101943, IMG submission 75244) | Hot spring sediment bacterial and archeal communities from British Columbia, Canada, to study Microbial Dark Matter (Phase II) - Dewar... ... | reverse complement strand
GCCCGTCCGCGCTCGGGCACGCGCGCGCGAACCCATCCGGCATATTCTCCGAAGAGCTGCACCCATTCGTGGGAGGGATAGCCATGCGGGTTCAAGAAGATGTCCGGCAGCCATGTGCGCCAGATCTCGCGCCTCACTTTCGCCTCCGGATACATCGGGTCGCGCTCCCATTGACCGACGGTCACGTCCACGCCCAGCGCTCCCCAATACCCGGCATGAAGCATAAAGTGCGGGGTGATCTTTTGCAACTCATAGGCCAAGGCCGCCCCATCCGGATTCGTGATCGGATGCAGCACGAGGTTCACGCGCTTGAGGTACTTTTTGTATTCCGGATCGGTCGCTATCAACTCGGCGAGGCGAAGGATATGGCTCGTGCTGGAGACCTCATTGGCATGTTGTCGGCCGGAGATGAAGAGCGTCGGCTTGAAAGTCGTCGCCTTCGCGTGCGACCACAGCTTCGCCTCGATCGGCGACATGACGTCCATCGCCCAGATGTCGCGCCCGAGATACGATCGGCCGACCCAATAGGCGGTGATCTCCGGAAACGTGCTGAGCTTCGCGACGATCTCCTCGCATTCCTCGGGACTGATCGGTTCATCCCATTGAACAATTCGCTCGCCCGCATACCGATACCCCCGCGCTCGCGCTTCGAGATCCTTGACGGGGAAGGTCGAGCCCGGGTTCGGCACATCTTCGAACGTCGTCTTCTCCGGGGAGATGAGGCGAAAACGAATGCGATCGAGCTGCGGATACGCGAGGGTGGCCGTGAAGAGCCTCGCCTGATGGAAGCGTCGCAAAAGATCGAGCATGGCGCGCGCTTGTTCGGCCGAGAGGATCGTCCGATCCACGACCTCTTCGGGAGCCCGTTTGATCAGCTCCTCGCGCTCATCGCGTTCCGTATCGGTGCGGAGCGCGATGTCCACGCGCCGCACGCCTTCGTATCCGGCCTCCACGATGGCGGCCACCACGCGCGGGTCTTCGACGGCGACCTTTAAGATGTCGAGCGAGCGCTTATGCGTCCCCTCTTTCCCTCGCTCCGTCCATTCGAGGACGACGCGTGGAGAGCCCGCCGCTTTCCCCGTGAGGACGATGCGCGCGCGCCCGTTCTCTCCATGGCGGGGAGGAGAGATGATCGGGAGGATTCGTCCCGGATAGAGGAGGCGCTCGCCGACGAACTTCAACCCGATGAGATCGAAGAAGGCGAGCGTGCCGAAGTAGAGATCCTCGTGCAGGGCCTCGAGCGAGGAGATTTGCTCCTGATCGATCCCCAACGGATAATCCGGCTCGCTCAAGGTCAGCTCCACCTTCAATTCGCCGAAATAGGGTGCGTGCTCGGGCTTGGGCTGGCCTTCGTAGAGGTCCATGACATAAGCGAACAGGCGTGGCAACAATTTCTTCTGATAGAGGTCCCAAAATTTCTCCGGATCCGTGACGATCCGCTCATCCGCCACGCGCTTCCCGTTGACGTCCGCCGTGATCCATCCGGTCGTCACGCGCACCGATTCGTAATCGGGGAATTGGCGGAAGAGCGGTTGGATCACGAACTTCGGATCGAAATCGCTCTGATAGAGGACTCGCCCCGCTCGATCGAGGACTTCGAGGTGATAGATCGGGCTCTTCGGCGAGGCCGCTCTCTCGAAGACGATCGCCTCTACGGGGAGGTTCAATTCTTTCGCGAGCACTTCATCTATGGGATAGAGCTCCTGCAGCCACCGGATCGGAGAGAAGATGGTCTGCCACCGCAGTTCCGGCTTGTCCGGCTCTCGCTCCAGCGGAGCGAAGCGGATGAGGATCTTCGCGATCTCCGACTGCTTCTCCCGAATCGCCGGGAGCACGACGTCCATGATCCAACTGAAGCCCTGCTTGTAGGCGGAGAGCACGCGGACGGTGATCTTCTCCTCGGCGACTCCTCGCTTCCGCAGCTCCGCGCGAATGGCGCGCTCCAGTTCGCGTCGGACGTCCGGGGCTTCGCTCACTCGCACCTCGATCTCCACGCGTGAGCCCTTCTTCACGCGAGGGAGGACACGGGTGCGCAGCACGTTCCAAACGTCATGGACCTCCCAAGGGATCTCCCAAGACTCATCCAGGATCGGCGTGGTATGGGCGAGGTCAATGTTTCTCACCGCGATCTGCACGCGTTCGGCCCTGAGCTTGGGGCGCAGGTAGTCTTCGGCGAAGCGAGCGAATCCCTCTTCGGCGCCTTCCACATAGAGGCTCGCGGAGACCGATTCGACCGCTTTCCCCGCGAGTTCCGAGGCGATGAGGCGATCCAGCTTGTAGAGCGCCGTGGCCGCTTGTCCGGCGCCCGAGCGCGCGGCGAAGAACCGCCGCGCTTCATCTTCGATCATGCCGAGGCTCAACCGACCCTTCTTGGGTTCCCACAGATACGGGACGCGAGCCGCCAGATAGCGGGCGGCTTCTCGCGTTCCCGCCTCGTCCGAACCCGCGACGATGACGGCCGGAGAGTCCTCAAACGCCTCGTGAACGATTTCGACGAGTCCCTGATTCGGCCTCAGCTCGGCGAGATTCGCGAGCTTCCCTCTCTCGACGAGCGCGCGCACCAGGCGATTCTCCCTCCCGATGAGAATCGGATTCATTTCGCCCTTTTCATCCGTGATCTCCTCGGCCGATTTGGCGAGGGGCAGTCTCACGCCCGTGGATTCTAAGCCGAGGCGGGCGGCGATCTCCGCCGCCCACACGGCATCCCGGCCCGGTCCGACGACGATCGTCGTGTCCACCCGATTCGGAATGAGTTCGGTCGGCGAGCCTTTCAAAAGCCCGTCGGTGGAGTAAAAGTTGGCGAGGCTCAAGTCGCGGACGGGTTCTCGACTCTCGCGAACGAGCGGAAGGGATGCTCTGCTCGGAGAGCCGCTTCTTGGAACTTCCACGCGTTGCGACGCAGCTTCGGCGCGAAGCTGGAAGATCACCCGCGCGATGCTCGAATAGTTGAGCACGTCTTCGCGCTGGTTCTGCTCGTGCGCCGCGGCGAGTTCTCGAAGCCGTTGAGCGGCCTGAGCCAATTCGGTCGCGCTGCGGAACTGCACATCGAGAAGCAGCGAGGCGATCTCCTCCGCGCCTTTTCGTACGGTGAGCGCGCGCGCGGCGACCGGAGGACGCCCAAGGCCCTGTCGTTCGAAGAACGTCGTCGCGTCCTCTTCGACCTGCCGCAGCGTCTCCTTCCCCACGCGCCAGAGATAGGGCATGCGTGCGGCGAAGAATCGCCCGGCCTCTTGAAGGCCTTCCTCATCGCGTCCTGCGATGACGAGCGCGTCCCGTCCCTCAAGCGCGGAAGGAAGGAGAGCGATCACGCCCTCCCCTGGGCCAAGGGCCGCCAGATCCAGGCGTCCCTCGCTCGCGAGCTTTTGCACCCACCGATTTCGGTTTCCGACGAGCAGAATACAGGGAGCCGGCGGCAAAGCGTTCTCGGTGTCGAGGAAGAGAAGGGGAAGATCCAAACCCATCGTCTCGAAACCAAGGCGCGCCCCGATGTCCGTGAGGATCGCCGCATCAGTCGCCGTCGCGTCCCCGGAGGCGACGATCGCCAACGCGATGAAGTCAACGACGCCATCGTCGTTGCGATCTTGGAGGATAGGTCCCTTCGCGAAGACCTGAGCGAGGCTGGACAGCCGTTCCTGTCCCGGCACCGGATGCGCAAGGAGTAGGGTGAGAAGAAGTGGGACGATCATCGCGAGACGCCGCACATCCATAGTTCCCCCTCCTTCCGATTACGTTCACGCATGAATTGACTGAGGTGCTGAAGGAGATGTTTCCTCCCAACTCGGCCGATCCATCTGGCGGCAAATCCGCATGAGGATGCGGGAGGGCATCTTCCATGGAGGGCTCCGGGCGATGTCCCGGTCGCCCGGAGCCCCACAGCGATCAAAAGCTGAATCGCACCGCCAGCTCCAGTTGGCGCGCGTCCAGAGCTGTCGTAGGCCTCCCGAAAAGTCCGGAGCGCAAATTCCCCGCCGGCGGGTTGAAGTTGACTCGGTTGAAGAGGTTGAAGGCCTGGACGATCGCCTCCACGCGCGCGGCCTCTCTGAGTGCGAACGCCTTCGTCAGTCGGAGATCCACATTCGCATATCCCGGGCAGAGGATATCTCGTTCGCTCAACGGGGCGAGCCGATTCGCTTGCCGATAGGCATTGAGCGCTTGGAAGTTCACGGCGCGACAGCCCATGTTCCGCGTGATCCCCAGCGGGCGATCCCCGGCCACGCCATCGCCGTTGAGATCTGTCCCGGCCGTGATCTCAAACGGCAAGCTCGAACGAAGCTGCACGATTGTTCCCAGCGTGAACCCATAAGGCAATTGCCACAGGCCACTGAAAACGAACGCCTGGCGGCGATCAGTCGGGCTCGGCCCCCATTCGTCGTTCAGCCGAAATTGATCCGGCGGCAACCCGTCGTGCAAGTTGTCCTTTCCTTCGGCGAGCGTATAGTGGGTCAGGAACGTGAAGCCGCGGCTGAAGCGCTTCTCCAGCTTGACGTAGAGCGCCGTGTAATGGGATTTCGCCGCCGTCTCCCGCCGTGTCACGCGCGCGAAGTTGGGATTGGGACGCACGCGCACCGTCGGGCTGGGGAAATAGTTGGCATCTATGGCCCGCCACTGCTTGAGCCCGAGATGATAAACGCCATCCACGGTGACGGCGAGATTCGGCGTCAGTTGCAGACTGAGCCCGAGGTTGTACTGCTCGGAATACGGATTGACGCTATCGTTGGCCAGAACGGTGATGTTCGGGGGCGCCTTGGAGATGAATTCCTCCGGGCTCCGCCCTTGGAAGGGATCCGGATAAGCCGGATTGGAGATGATGATCAGCTTCTGTTGCGGCCACCAGCGCTCGGCGAAGTTCGTGAGCGTCCGAACGTTCTCGTAGTAGATCCCATATCCGCCTCGAATCACGGCCTTGCCCTTGCGCGTCGGATCCCACGCGAAGCCGAATCGAGGCCCAAAGTTGTTGTGATCTCCGCGCCCCTTAGAGGTGACATACGGTACCGGGATGGGGAACTGGATCTTGTCAATGTCCTCGTTGAACGAGCCCAATTGCACATCGTACCGCAGTCCGAGGTTGAACGTGAGAGAGGGGATCGGCGACCAATCGTCCTGAACGTAGGCGGAGAAGTGCGTCACCGGCTTCCGCGTGTAGGCCGGGAATTGCATGGTGAAGAGATACGGAGAGGTCGTCGGGTCGTTGGGGGTGTACGGCTTATCCGTCGAGAAGAAATAAGTTCCCTTCACGTTGATGAAGATGTCGGCGGCGAAGTCGATCCAATTGTAATCCACGCCTGTTTTGATCTCGTGCTTGCCGTACCGGTTCGGGACATGGTACGAGAAGTTGTTCACGAACTGCCATCGCTTCTCCGGTCCCATCTGCGAGTTGCAATTGCCGGTGACCAGGCTGGGCCGCACGATGATCTGCGCGCAATCGTCGAAACGCTTCTTGGGGAAGTCGCCCGGATCGAACGAATGGCCGCGCTTCCCCGTATCCGCCGGGGAGACGATGTACTTGGCGAAAGCGTATTGGAATCGGAAATCGTTCAGCGCCCTCGGCGAGATCGTCCACGTCCATCCGATGACCGGAGCTCGACGGGGAACGGCGAATCCGAAGCCCGCGCTCCGCGCGTTGATCCCTCCGGCGGTGAGAAATGGCCGATACTCATCCTCTTGCGCATATCGCGCGAAGAGCTTGTGGCTCTCATTGAACTGGTGATCCACCCGCACGACGAACATCGTCCGCCACTGATCGCTCAAGAACGTTCCCTCTTCCTGCGGATAGAGGCCTCCGGTGAAGACGGTGAAGAAGCGATTCTCATCCGTCCGTTCGATGGAGCCGAAGAAGTGGGTCTTATCCTTCGCGATCGGTCCGCCCAAGCTTCCGCCATATTGATAGCGCCGGTAGTTCGGGCGCGTCTTCTCGAAGAAGTTGCGCGCGTTGAGGAGCTTGTCGCGGAAGAAGAGGAACGCGCTCCCGTGCAGCTCATTGGTCCCGGATTTCGTGATGGCCGTCAGAAGTCCTCCGCTGGCCAGACCGTATTCGGCTTTGAACTGCATCGTATTGACCTTGAACTCGCGGATGGCATCCTGAGGGAAGTTCTGGCGCGGCTCACCCATCTCGGCCCACGTGTTGGTGACGCCGTCTACGACGAAGCCGTTCGCCCACCAGCGGGAGCCGCCGCCGATGTTGAGGTTGTTGTAGTAAAAGCCGCGGATATTATCCTGACTCACCCCGGGCGTGAGCAGACCCAGGTCGAGCCAACGGCGCGTATTGACCGGCAGATCGCGAATCATCTGCTCGCTCACTCCGGTCGTGACTTCGGATTTCGACGTCTCCACGATCGGCGCTTCGGCGGTGACGACGACCGTCTCCTCGATCCCCGCGACTTTGAGCGCGATGTCGATCGTCGCCTCTTGCCGGATGGTCAGGACAATACCTCGCCGGACTTGACGAGCGAAGCCACTGGCTTCGACCGTCAGCTCGTAGGTCCCAGGGGGAAGCGCGGGGAGCCAATAGTCTCCGGAATCCGACGTCCGAGCCGTCCGTCGAAATCCCGTCTCGACATTTGTCGCCGTGACGACGGCTCCGGAGATCACCGCCCCCGTCTCATCGGTCACTTTGCCTCTGAGCGTCGCCAGCTCGCCCTGAGCGCGGATCTGCCCGAAGGCGCCGACGAGCAAGATGACGACGATGGTCCATCCTCCTTGGATCCGGTTCCTCATGGCCGTCCTCCTTTGGCGCGATCTTCTCCCTCGCCGAAATTGTATCCGCATTGTATACAATGTCGGCCCTTATTCTATGCAAGCCGGTCGTATTGTCAAGGGGGATTTTCACTCGAGCGCTTTGCCTTTCGTCTCGGGAAGGGCGAGGGCGAAGGCGGCGGCGATCAGGAAGGCGACGGTCGTGAGCGAGAAGGCGACGCCCAGGCCGTGCGTGTGAGCGTAATGTCCGACGGCGAAGGGAGCGAGCGCGCTCACGCCGCGTCCGATGTTATAGGTGAAGCCTTGCGCCGTGGCGCGAATCCGCGTCGGGAAGAGTTCGGCCGTGATCGCTCCGAATCCGCTGAAGTATCCCGTTCCGAAGAACGCGACGGCCGGACCGAGCAGAAGCAGAAGCAGCGGATGCCGCGTCCCCCCGTAGATGGGGACCAGCGCCGCGGCCACAAGGAAATAGACGAGATAGGTGGGCCGCCGCCCCGCCCAATCGCTGACGAAGCCAAAGGTCACGTAGCCGAGCCACATGCCGACCTGCATGAGGATCACCCAGGTGGACGTCTGCACGATGCTCAAGCCCGCTCCGCCTTTGTCCGGAGGGAGCGCCAGATAGGCCGGGATCCACGTGAACAATCCCCACCAGGCGAACATCGAGCTCGTGTTCATGAGCGTCGTCGTGAGCGTATGCCGCAGGAACCCTCTGCGAAAGAGTTCGACCAGGCGAGGCGCCGATGCCTTCGCGAGCGCGCGCTCTCGTTGCGCGCTCTTCCACAACGCGGGCTCCTCGACGGCGCGTCGAATCCAGAAGGTCACCAGCGCCGGCAGGACGCCGAAGAAGAAGACGGCTCGCCATCCATATCGAGGAAGGATGAGCGCCGTGATCGCAGCGGCGAGCGCATAGCCGACGGCCCAGGAGCTTTGGACAACCCCCAAGGCCTTCCCGCGATGCTCGGCCGGCCAGGTCTCGGAGACGAGCGCGGCTCCGGTCGCCCATTCTCCACCCATGCCCAGCCCGAGCAATACACGGAAGACGGCCAATTGCGCGATGCTCTGCGCCAGGCCACAGGCCGCCGTGAAGATGGAGTAGATCAGAATGCTGGCCATCAGCGCCTTCGTCCGACCAATGCGATCCGCGAGGAGACCGAAGAGGATTCCCCCAACGGCCGAAGCGAGCAAGGTGAGCGATCCGAGGAGGCCCGCCTGCGAGGGGCTCATCTGAAGATCGCGCATGAGATGAGCCAAGACCATCGCATAGAGCATGATGTCCATGCTGTCGAGCATCCATCCCAGGCAAGCGGCCACAAGCGCTCGACGCTGTTCGGGGGAAGCCTGTCGGAGCCAAGCGAGAGGTCCTGCAGCGTGTCCGGCCCCTTCCTGAAGGGCGCGTGGCGATTCCGGCGAGATCGTCGGGGCAGCCTCCTCTCGAATCTCGTCGCCCATCATCCTCCTCGGCTCATCGGCGTTCGGCAGCGCGCGGCGTCAAGATCTGCGAGAGCCAGTCCGGCTTCTGCTCGTTCCGCGTCAGGTGTGGGAATCGCACGCCTTCCGTGTAGCGCAGCTCGTGCGTGGTGAAGAACTCGTTGTTCTCCACAAGGAGTTGGATCGGACGGCCGTCGCGCGCCGACGCGAGGGCTTGCAAGAGGACCTCGCGGCCGAATCGTCGCCCGTTGACGGCGACGATCCGCATCCCTGGGCCGAGGCCGCTTCGATAAGCCGGCGTCTCATGCCCCACGTCGAGAATCAGACCATCTTCCTTCACGGCTAAGCCGAGCGAGGAGGGAAGCGGGAGCACATCCTCCGAAAGCGGAAGGGTGAAGGGGTTCGGCGTCTCCCCGTAGCTCAACGTCCATCCCCCTTCGGTGAGGCCGCCTATCGGCGCGTGCGGCTGCTTCTCTGCGAGCCGTGCCGTGAAGAAGCCCTTCCAATCATATGGCGCGACCTTCTGCAAGGTCGCGTAGATGTCCTCGACCGTGTACGGCTTCACGAAAATCCGACCTTCCGATCCGGTGCCTGCGCCGAAGAACTCTCGCGCGAAATCATCGAGCGAGCGGCGTCCGTCCGTCAGGTGACGGATGAGGACGTCGGCCTCGAGCCAGAGCAAGGCGCCTTCGGGATAGAAGTCCACGCCGCGCCGCCAGTTCGCCCACTCCGCGGGGGCCGTATAGAGAATTTGCGCCGCCGTCGCCGTGTCCTGCAGCGGTCGCCACCGACGTCCCGTCTGATGCGCCAATCCATCCGCGTATGCGGCCAGAAGTTGCCGGCCTTCGTCCATCGAGAGCAGCCCGCTCCGCACGGCCAGCACGATGCCGTAGTACTGCGTCAGGCCTTCGTACACCCAGAGCAAGTCCGTCAACATCTCTTGCTGATAGTCGGCCGTCACCAGTCCTTGAGGGCGCAACGTCTTGCCGCACCAGGAATGGACGAATTCGTGGGGGAGCAGATCGGCCAGTCGCCGATGCACATGATCATCCACGAAGAATCGCTCCGGGACTTGATTGTTGGACGTCTGATGATGTTCCAGACCGAAATGGCTGATGTGGTCGCTGAGCGAGACGAGGAAATGATATCGCGGATAATGCATCGCGCCGAAAAGCGCTCGCGCCTCTCGAACGAGTTGGCGATAGGCGGAGAGCCGCGACTCCGGGATCTCGAGCGCCCACTCGCTATCGGCGACGACATCCATCACGTGAGGCGGAAGACCTTCGGAGGCGCCGGCCAGCTCGATCCGCCGATAATGCGCGCCGATGACGATGGGCGTGTCCACCAACAGGGAGAGGGGGATGGGCTCGAACACGACCTCGTCCGGACGCACGACGTGTCCTGACAAAGCTCCCCCCCATCGCCATCCGGCGGGAAGGCGAAGCGTCGGGCGAACGAGCGCCTTCTCGATGTCGAGCCCCTTCGGGTAGAGGAGGAACAGATGCCAGTCAATGACGGCCAGTTTGGCCGAAGGATTCGTGCTGAAGCCACCGGGGCGTGTTGGGGCGAGATAATCGAACGCCACTTCAAGGCGAGACGCACCCGCAGGAACTTCGATGTGAAAGGCGAACATATCGCGCGCGTCGCGCCGCCACGGGAGTTCACGGCCATTGGCCTCAAGCCGCAGTCCGGCGAGGTTCGCGATGGGGCCCGTCGGACCATGCTCGCCCGGAATCCATTTCGGATAGACGAGCGTCAGCGGACCCGGCGAGACGGGGATCGTCATCCGCACGTGGAAGATCTTGCGCGGAGCTTCCGACGCATCCACCCGGAGTTCGATCGGCGAGATGGCCGGCTGAGATGTCGCCCAGAGGTTCGGAGGGAGCAAGAGGAGGAGCAGAAGGCCGATCCCTGTTCCCGTCAGAATCTCGCGTCTCTGCTTCATCCTTGTTTCCACCCCGTGCGCACCGGCTCCGGACGAAGTGCGCTCTCGCGACGAAGCCGTCCCTCACTTCAAAAATAACTTTGAGGTTCGTTCCTTCGTGTTCTGGATGTGCCGCTCCATAGCGCGGCGCGCGCGCTGCGGATCGCCGTCGCGCAGTGCGCGCACGATGGCTGTGTGCTCCTCGACGAGCTGCGGACCATAGGCCCCCAAGCCGATCGTCTGATAGAAGAATCGTTGGAGCTTATTCTCCACGTCGAGCACGATCCCCAGCAGCAGATCGTTGCCCGTCGCCTCGGCGATCAATGCGTGGAAGCGGAAATTCGCGCGGATGAATTCAAAGTAACTCTTTCGATCCTCGAAGGTGTACGAAGCCCGGCAGAGTTGCTCGAGCGTGTGTAGATGTTCGGAGGCGATGGCGCGAGCGGCCAGTTCAGCGCACGCGCTTTCGACGATGAGCTGCACCTGGTAGAGCTTTTGCAAGTCTTCAAAAGTGATCGGGGGAATGAGGTAGCCCTTGTAGGGGATGCTGTGCAGGAGTCCTTCCTTCTCCAGAAGCGCACACGCTTCGCGGATCGGCGTGCGGCTCACGCGGAATCGCCGGGCGAGTTCGGTTTCCGAAAAATAGTATCCGGGCTTCAAGGCGCCCGTGATGATCTCGACCTTGAGGCGATCGTAGATGCCATCGGATAACACGCGCCGCTGTCGCGGATTCGTTGACCGGCTCCCGCGCATACGAAGAGCCGTATTATCGCGGTCGCCCACGCGGCTGTCAAGGCGTGGGGTGACCAAGCGGGGTTGGCCTCTCCTCATCCTCGCGCGGACGCGGCCTCGGCCAGCTGCAGGAACCGTTTGTGGACGCGCCGATCATCGGTCAATTCGGGGTGAAAGGTGGCCGCCAAACACCGCCCCTGTTGGACGAGCACAGGGTATCCGCCGTGTTCGGCGAGAACCTCGACGCCCGGGCCGACGCGCGTGATGATCGGCGCCCGAATGTAGATCATCTCCAGGGGGGGCGGTCCGAAAACGGGACTGAGCGCGCGATCCACGAAGCTGTTGATCTGGCGGCCGTAAGCGTTCCGCTCGACGGAGATATCCATGAAGCCGAGCGAGGGCTGGCGCGGATTGGTGACTTCTCGCGCCAGCAGGATCGCGCCCGCGCACGTGCCGAAGAACGCGCCGCCGCGACGGGCCAACTCCTGAAGCGGTTCCCAGAATCCTTCTTCCAGCAGGAACTTCAACATCGTCGTGCTCTCGCCCCCCGGGAGGATCAAGCCCGAGATCTCGCGCAATTGCTCAGGATGTCGGACCTCACACCAGGGCACGCCCAGCTGCTCCAGGACGCGCCCGTGAGCGGCGAAGTCACCTTGAACGGCCAGAACGCCAATCCGCATCGCTCACCATCCGCGCGTTTGCAGAAGCTCTTCCTTGGCCAGGCGCGAGACATCCAGGCCGCGCATCGGCTCGCCCAGCTCTTCGCTCGCCTCAAGGAGCATCTTCGGATCATTGTAGTAGGTCACGGCCTTGACGATTGCACGCGCCCGCCGCGCCGGATCCTCCGATTTGAAGATTCCGGAGCCGACGAAGACGGCTTCCGCGCCCAGTTGCATGCAGAGCGCAGCATCGGCCGGCGTGGCGATCCCTCCGGCGGCGAAATTCGGCACCGGTAGGCGGCCGTGCTCGGCGACCCAACAGACCAACTCATACGGCGCGCCCAGGCGTTTGCTCTCGGCCATCAATTCCTCCTTAGGCAGGACCGTCAGGCGGCGGATCGCATCCATCACGCTTCGCAGGTGACGAACGGCCTCGACGATATTCCCCGAACCCGCTTCCCCCTTCGTCCGAATCATGGCCGCACCTTCGCCGATGCGACGCAGGGCTTCGCCCAGATCGCGCGCTCCACAGACGAAGGGGACTTTGAACTGATGCTTGTCAATATGGTGCTCCTCGTCGGCCGGCGTCAGCACCTCGCTCTCGTCAATGAAATCCACGCCCAGCTCCTGCAGGATTTGCGCCTCGACGAAGTGACCGATGCGCACTTTCGCCATCACGGGGATGGAGACGGCCTCCATGATCTCGCGGATCCGCTTGATCGAAGCCATGCGCGCCACGCCACCTTGGGCGCGAATATCCGCGGGCACGCGTTCGAGCGCCATCACGGCGACGGCTCCCGCTTCTTCCGCGATGCGCGCCTGTTCGGCGTTGGTGACGTCCATGATGACGCCCCCTTTGAGCATCTCGGCCAATCCGACTTTCACTCGAAAGAGATCATCCTTGATCATGCCGACGTCCTCCTCGTTGAGGATTCGGGCGGGCGAACTCCCGTTCCACGCTCGGGGAGATCCCGAAGCGGTCCTCAGCGCCGCGGCATCGTGTGCCCTTCACGAGATCGCCCACCCTCCGATCACAGTCGCTGCCTCGTGACACATGATTATACTCGAAGCCGACGCTATGAAGAGAGCGGGCGCCAGACCTTCCGGAGGGAACTTGGGGAGGCGGAGACGATCACCGTTCCGTGGCTCATAGTCGTTTATTTCACCACCCAGGGTGAAACAAAACGACCGGCCACTTCCTGCTTCACCGACCGGATGCTCGTAGACCGGCTTGTTGCCGTTCCGCCGCAGAGCCAGTCTCCACAGGCGTCACTTCCCGAGGAACTCTCGGTAGAGCCATTTAGGATGGCTAGTCCATAAAGCCGCAAATTCAACGCCGCGTTCAGATCTCGATCCATCACCAGCCCGCACTCTGGGCAGCGAAACATCCGACGGGAAAGCGGCATCTTCGGGGCCACCCACCCACAGCGCGAGCACATCCGGGTGGAGGGAAAATCCCGCGGCGCGATGAGCAGTCGCACGCCATACCAGCGGGCCTTGTACTCCAGCATCCGCCGGAAGGTTCCCAAGCCGACATCCGCTACTGACCGGGAGAACCTTCCCCGCCCGAGACTCCGCACATCGAGATCCTCCACCACAACGGCCGGCTTGGTTCTCGCCAGCCAGGTGCTGACCCGATGCAGGAAGTCCCGACGGAGGTTCCTCACCCGGCGATGGAGCCGAGCCACAGTCAAGGCCACCTTGGCGTAGTTCTTCGACCCTCTCTGCTTCCGCGACAGCCGCCGAGACCGACGGACAAGAAGCCGCAAAGCCTTCCGGAGAGGCTTCGGCGCCTCAATCCTCGTCCCGTCCGACAGCACCAGAAAGGACGAAAGACCCAAGTCCACCCCAACGGGCTCTCCATCACTGAAGGCGGGATCCGGTCGTTCGACCTCGCAGGTCAAGCTCACGAACCACCGGTCGGCCTCCCGCGAGATCGTGGCCGAAAGAATCCGGGCCTTGCCTTTGGCTAGGAGCACAAGGAGCTTCTCCGTTTGCTCCTTAGAGCGGACCTTGCCGATCCGAGGCAGCTGCACGTGTCGGGGAAAGACCCGAATGGACCCGGTAAAGCGCGCCGTGTTGTCAGCCATCTGCTTCTTCCGCTTGAAGCGGGGTCGGCAAGCCAGTCTCCGCCGCCAATTCCGGACTGCTCGCTCCAAATCCCGCAGCGCCTCTTGCGGCGCGCACTTGGAGACCTCCACCCACCAAGGGGCGTTCTCTCTCTTCCATTGATTCCACTGCTTGTGCAGCTCCATGGCCGAAGGAATGCGACGCTTCTCTTCGATTGCTTGCAGGTAGCGGGAGAGGCCCCAGTTATAGGCGAAGCGGGCGGCCCCCACGTGCTTCGCGAGGGCGATGCGCTGCGCGACGTTGGGGGCGAGCTCAAAGCGAAAGGCCTGCGCAACCTTCATCCTCACAGCCTCCGGTAGCTGGAACCACGTGCGGCCTTCCGGATGGTGCCGGCGAGAAGCTGCCCGTGCGGCCCAAAGGGGAGATGGCCCGCCCTCAACCACCGCCAGGCAGTGGGAATGCCGATCCCTTGCTTGCGGGCCCAGTCGGAGAGCTTCATGGCTGAAATGGACGATAACAAAAACGGCAACTGCCGACAACCCCTTCGGCCGGCGGGCCCCGCCGTGCGCATCGCCACAGGGCCTGAGGGCGCTCAGGGATGCCGGAGTTCGGATGCGACGTCCGACGTGTCACCAACCCGGCGGTCGCCGGAGCGATAGTTCTTGAGCACCTGGTCGAGCAGCTCGCCCGCTTCCGCGCTGCGCTGCGCCAGTTGCGCGTCTAACTGCTCGTAGCGCTGCTTCATCTGATGCAGTTCATCGGCGATCAGCAACGCGGCCAGGATCGCGACCTTGAGCGAATCCACCGTGAGGGTCTTCGAGGCGATCTCTCGCATGTGCCGATCCACGTACGCCGCCAATTGCTGGATGTATTCGGCGTTGCCGTCGGCACGCAGGTTGTAGGTCTGATTGTAGATCTCGACTTTCACCGTCTGTGTGCGTGTCGTCTCCATAGGCTCCGGTTCGCTCCTCATCGCAGGGAATCCACCATCTCCTGCTCCAAGACCGAGAGGGCCTCCAGCATCGCTTCGATCTTGAGCTTGATGGCATCGCGTTCGGTCAACAGACGTT
>Ga0101943_1001966_pt1 | contig 14583 bp, 10 predicted proteins | sample DewCreD2012metaG_5_FD_75244 | JGI IMG/M metagenome (GOLD analysis project Ga0101943, IMG submission 75244) | Hot spring sediment bacterial and archeal communities from British Columbia, Canada, to study Microbial Dark Matter (Phase II) - Dewar... ... | reverse complement strand
GCCGACTGCACGCGCGCCAGCTCCGTATAGGCGACGAACTCGTTGAGGATGAGCTTTTGCCCGAGCAGATTCCCCACCTCGGTGATGTCCGCCGTCGGCACGCCCATGAGGAAGGCCAGCGGCGCGAAGAGCCGGCCAAGGATCCACTGCAAGTTCGGCGGGATGACGCTCACGCGCGCGTGCAAAAATCCGAGGAGCGCATTCACCAAAGCGATCAAGGCGATGAAGGCGATGAGCATGGCCGCGACGTTGATGGCCAAGCGCGCCCCGTCGCTCGCGCCGCGCGCGGCCGCTTCGATCACGTTTCGATCCTCGGTCTTCACGTCAATCCGCACCACGCCCCGCGTGAGCGGCTCCTCCTTCTCCGGGATCAAGATCTTCGCCATCATGATGGCGCCGGGCGCCGCCATGACGCTCCCCGTCAACAAGTAGACGGGATTGATCCCCATGCCGATGTACGCGGCCATGACGCCTCCGGCGATCGTCGCCATCCCCCCGAGCATCAGACAGAGCAATTCGGAACGCGTCATCGAGGGCACATACGGGGCGATGATCAGCGGCGCTTCCGTCTGCCCCATGAAGACGTTGGCCGCCGCGGCCAAACTCTCGGCGCCGCTCACCTTCATCGTCCAAGCCATGAATTTCGCCATAGCGAGCACGATCCGCTGCATGATGCCGAGATAGTAGAGGATCGAGAAGAACGACGAGACGAAGATGATCGTCGGCAGCACGCGAAAGGCGAAGATGACCCCCAGACTCTCTCCGGCCAGCGGCCCGAAAACGAACGTCGCGCCTTCGACGGCGAAGGCCAAGAGCCGCCGGATCAGCTCGCCGAGCCGATCGAAGAACCATCGCCCCGGAACCGTTCGCAGAATGAGCAGCGCCAGAGCGATCTGTAAGCCCATGCCCCAAAGGAGAACGCGCAGACTCACCTCGCGCGGGCTGTTCGAGAGCAAGAACGCGATCCCGAGGATAGCGAAGACGCCCGCCAGCCCGACTGCCCGCGTCGTCCACGGGACCGAAGCCGCGCGCGCCCGATCGCGCAGGTCCGACGACGCCTCCCCCTGAACCAGCCAGGCGATCGTGCGCTCCTGCGCCGTCGGTGTCGAAGGGACGGATGCCCCGGGCGAAGCCGCGTGCGCGCGCGCTTCAGGGACATGCGCCTTCTCCTCCCCGATGGCGAAGGAGAAGATCCCTGCTCCCGCGAGCAACGCGCCGAGGACGAGTCCCACCTTGCGTCGAAAGGCTCGATCCGTCTTCATCCCCCCTCCTCAATTCGTGAAGGTTTCACGCTGGCGAGAAGACCCAGCGGCGCGGGAAGCGATGCCGGACGCTCACACGATGGCTTTGATCAAGGGATCCGGCGGCGGCGCCGTAGCGCCGATGACGAACGCCGCACGGACTTGCTCCACAGCGCCGGGAAGCTGCTCCGGGCTGTTGTAATAGAGCGTGCAGAGGGCTTCCCCCCGCGCGACGGGCTCGCCCACCTTCTTGTGGACGACGAGGCCGACGGCATGGTCAATGGGTGCGTGGAGATGCGCGCGTCCGGCGCCGAGCAGCATGGACGCCTGACCGAGTCGCTCGGCATGAGCCTCGACCACCACGCCATCGGCTTCCGCGCGATAGTCGAAGCGGAATCGCGCCTGCGGCAAGCGCGCGTAATCGTCCACGACGCGCGGATCCCCCCCTTGGGCCTCGACGATCTCTCGGAACTTCTCCAGCGCGGCTCCGCTCTGCAAGATGCGCTCAGCCATGTGCCGGGCTTCATCCAGATCCACGGCGCGATCGCCCAGAAGCAGCATGTGTGCGGCCAGCTCCAGCGACAGCGCGCGCAGATCGTCCGGGCCCCGCCCCTTCAACGTCTCCATGCTCTCGATCACCTCCAGGGCGTTGCCCACAGCGCGCCCGAGCGGCTGATTCATGTCCGTCAGCAGCGCCCGCACGCGCTTGCCCATGCGTCGTCCGACCTCCACCAAGCGTTCGGCGAGATCGCGCGCCTCCGCCTCGCTCTTCATGAAGGCGCCCTTCCCCACCTTGACATCGAGCACCAGCGCGTCAATCCCCTCGGCCACCTTCTTGCTCATGATGCTGGCCACAATGAGCGGCACGCATTCTACGGTCGCCGTGACGTCGCGCAAGGCGTAGAGCTTGCGATCGGCCGGGACGATCTCTTCCGTCTGTCCCACGAGCGCGGCGCCGACGCGCTCGACCAATTGGCGAATCGTCTCCAGCGGGAGCTGCACGCGAAAGCCCGGGATGGACTCCAGCTTATCGAGCGTCCCCCCCGTGTGCGCCAGACCGCGACCGGAGATCATCGGCACCCGCACGCCCGCGGCCGCGACGATCGGAGCCAGGACGAGCGATGTCTTATCCCCGACGCCCCCGGTGCTGTGCTTATCCACCTTCGCTTCCGGCAAGTGCCCGAGCTCCAATGTGCGCCCCGATCGCACCATCTCTTCGGTCAAGGCGAGCGTCTCCTCCATCGTCATCCCCCGCCACATCGTCGCCATCAAAAAGGCCGCCATTTGGTAGTCGGGGATCTCCCCCCGCGTATAGCCGTGAATGAGGAACGCGATCTCTTCGGGCGCGAGCGTCTGCCCGTCTCGCTTCTTCCGAATCAGATCCACGACGCGCATGTCCGCTCTCTCGAAACCTTCGCCCGGTCGGCGAGGTCAACTCATCTCTCGGACCGCCGCAGCAAGCACACGGCATATGCCGCGATGGCCTCCCCGCGACCAATGGCCCCTACGCCTTCGTTTGTCTTCGCCTTGACGTTGACCCGATCCGGCGAGACCCGAAGCAGCTCCGCCACCCGATCGCGCATGGCCTCCAGCATGGGCGACAGTCGCGGCGCTTCGGCCAGGATCGTCACATCCACGTTCTCGATCTCGAACCCGCGTCGCGCGATCTCCGCGAGCACGGCCTCCACGAGCTTCGCGCTGGAGATGCCGGCATAACGCGGATCCGTGTCCGGAAAATGCCGTCCTAGATCCCCAAGCGCGGCGGCTCCCAACAGCGCATCGCAAATGCTATGAAGGACGACGTCGGCATCCGAGTGTCCCGCTAATCCCTTAGGGAAGGGGATCTCGATCCCCCCCAGCACGAGCCGTCGCCCTTCGACCATACGATGGAGATCATACCCGAATCCGATGCGCTCGCTCATCCCCCCTCCTCCGCACGCACGAGCGCTTCGGCCAGAAGCAAGTCTTCGGGCCAGGTGATCTTCATGTTGCGAACCGATCCCTCGACGATGACGACCGGCCATCCGCAACGTTCGACGAGCGCTGCATCATCGGTCGCCATGACCCCCTCGCGCAGGGCCCGCTCATAGGCCTCGAAGAGGATCGCGGCCCGAAACGCCTGTGGGGTCTGCGCCAGATAGAGGCGGCGGCGATCCAACGTGCTGAGGACGCGTTCGTCTTCGACTTCTTTGACCGTCTCCGTGATGGGGAGGGCCAGAAGCGCCGCGCCTACAGCGCGCGCCCGTTCGATGACCCGCGCGATCTGCTCGGGCGTGACGAAGGGGCGGACGCCATCGTGAACGAGGAGAATGTCCGCGGCCTCTGGAGAGAGCATCTGCAGGGCGCGCGCGACCGAATGCATGCGTTCCGGCCCGCCCGCGATCACGGCCGCGAGCTTCGTCACTCGCGCGGCCACGAGCATCGCTTCGGCGCGCGCCCGCAGCTCCTCCGGCACGACGACCAGAAGGCGATGCACCTCCGCGCACGCCTCAAAAGGACGTAGCGCGCGCAGCAGGATCGGTTCCCCCGCGAGCGAGAGGAACGCCTTCGGGACGTCCGCGCCGATCCTCTTCCCTCGCCCGGCAGCGACGATGATGGCGATGGTCGTCTCGCTCACCCCCGCCCCGGCCTTCTCCGCCAAGCGTTCACGAATCCTCCGCCGCCGGCGACGACCGCGAGCCGCGCGTCGAACGCGTGTCCTCGATGTAGCGCCCGAAGATCATCTTCCCCGCCGTCGTCTGCAAGACGCTGGTCACCGTCGCCTCAATGGTCTTGCCGATCATCTTCCGCGCGTTGTCCACGACGACCATCGTCCCATCGTCCAGATAGGCGACGCCTTGATTGGCCTCCTTCCCCTCCTTGAGGATGAAGACGCGCATCGTCTCGCCCGGCAAGACCACCGGCTTCAACGCGTTGGCCAGCTCATTGATGTTCAAGACCTCGACGCCCCGCAACTGCGCCACCTTGTTGAGATTGAAATCGTTGGTCACGATCTTCGCGTCCAATTGTTTGGCCAACTCGATGAGCTTTTGATCCACGTCTCGCAGCTCGGGGAAGTCGATCTCGGAGAATTGGACCGTGACGCCATGCTTGGTCTGCAGCTTCTGCAAGATGTCCAACCCGCGCCGACCGCGATTGCGCTTGTGCGCATCCGGAGAATCGGCGATCTGCTGCAGCTCCCGAAGGATGAAGTTCGGGATCACGAGCATGCCTTCGAGGAACCCCGTCTCCACGATGTCCGCGATGCGCCCATCAATGATGACGCTCGTATCGAGGATCTTCACGTTCCGTTGACTGCGCTCGCGCAAGAACCCGCCGAGAGCCGAGAGATCGAGGAATTCCCCTTTGGCGGCACCGACCATGAGGCCGACATACGCCATCAGCAAAAGCAGAGCCAGCGTCACATAAGCCCGCACATCCGAGGGCAGCGCCCCTTGCACAGTGATGAGGAAGCCGATGAGCGTCGCGCCGATAATGCCGAGGATGGAACCCATGGCCGCCCCGATCAGCGTCTTCAGCGAAGCCCGACGCACGCGCGTCTCGAAGAAGATGATCGCCACAGCCAAGGCTGCGGCTGCTATCACCGAGAGACGCACGTCATGAGCGATGGGGCGGAGAAAATACCCCGCTCCGATCAGAATGCCCGTGAAAACAATCCGAATGAGCAGAACATCCCAATTCACGCGCATGATCGCTCCTTCCAATCGCCGCCTCTTGCGCGCGGCGATCCGATACGTATGATCGAAGATCGCGACAGCGAACGCTCGAGGATCCCTCGCTCACTCCTGAAGCACGAGGTCGAGGACTTCGAAGATCGAGCGCACGCCGATGACCTCCATCGTCTCCGAAGCATCCACGCTCCGGCGATTGTTCTCCGGCAGGATGAGATGCTGAAAGCCCATTTGCGCGGCCTCGCGCGCGCGCGCGGCGGCCGCTGAGACGGCCCGCACCTCTCCGGCTAATCCGACTTCTCCGAAGATGACCGTCTGCGGATCGAGCGCCACGTTGCGGAAGCTGGAAGCGACCGCGGCGACAATGGCCAGATCCACAGCCGGTTCATCCACGGTGATCCCCCCAGCGACGTTGACGAAGACATCGCACCCGGCCAAGGAGAATCCCGCCCGGCGCTCCAGCACGGCCAGAAGCAGCGCCACTCGATACGGATCCACCCCGCGCGTCATGCGTCGCCCCGCACCATAGCCGCTCGATCCGACCAGCGCCTGCAGCTCGATCAAGATCGGGCGCGTCCCCTCCAGGCACGCCGAGACGACCGATCCCGAGACGCCCAGCGGACGCTCGCTCAGAAACATCGCCGAAGGATTCGGCACGGGGATCAACCCCTGCGACGTCATCTCGAAGACGCCGACTTCGTTGGTCGCACCGTACCGATTCTTCACGGCGCGAATCACCCGATGATTCTGATGCCGCTCCCCCTCGAAATAGAGAACCGTATCTACGATGTGCTCGAGCGCCTTCGGTCCGGCGATCATCCCCTCCTTGGTCACATGCCCGATCAGGAAAATGGGGATCTCGCGACTCTTGGCGAGCATGAGGAAACGGGCCGCCGCCTCACGCACCTGCGTGAGACTGCCCGGCACCGACTCGAGCGTCTCGGAGAAGATCGTCTGGATCGAGTCAATGACGACGGCCGAGGGGCACAGCGTCTCAATGGCGTCGCATACGGATTCCAAGCACGTCTCCGTCAGGATATAGAGCGCCCGCGCCTCCAGCCCCAGACGTTCCCCCCGCATCTTGATCTGCCGCTCCGACTCCTCGCCCGAGACATAGAGCACGGTCCCATATCGGCGGGTCAACTGATCGGCGACCTGCAGCAACAACGTGCTCTTGCCAATTCCCGGATCGCCACCGACGAGCACGACGCTCCCCGGAACGATCCCCCCTCCGAGGACGCGGTCGAATTCGGGAAGACCACTCGTCCAGCGCACGTCCGCATGAGGCGAGATCTCCGCATAAGACTTCGGGACCGCGCGACCCACGTGCCCGAGACGGCGACGTTCGCCTTCGGACGAAGGCTCCTTCTCCTCAACGAGCGAATTCCACTCTCCGCAGGCCGGACACTTCCCCAACCACTTGGGCGATTGGTACCCGCATTGCTGGCAGATATAGACCGTCTTTTGGCCCCTCGCCACGTTTCGTTCGTTGCTCCTTTCACGATCGAGTCAGTATAATTGTGACCGCAATGCTGGTGAGTGTCAATCAAACCGGCCTCTGGCGCGCGAGCGTCGCTCACGGATTCCCCCCCTCGACGGCGTCGGCTCCTACGGATGAGGATTACATTCGCTTGGCCTTGGAGTTGGCCGCCTCGGCGAAAGGGGAAGTCAGCCCCAATCCGCTGGTCGGCGCGCTCATCGTCAAAGATGGGCGCATCGTCGGTCGCGGCGTCCATCGCTACGCCGAAGTGAAGCATGCCGAAGTCCTCGCCCTGGAAGAGGCGGGGGAGCTGGCACAGGGAGCGACGCTCTACACGAATTTGGAACCCTGCTGTCACCACGGACGGACGCCACCCTGCACCGACGCCATCATCCGCGCCGGCATTGCGCGCGTCGTCGCCTCGATGATCGATCCGAATCCGCAGGTGCGCGGGCGCGGCTTCGAGGCATTGCGCCGTGCGGGCATCCGCGTGGATGTCGGCATCGCCGAAGCTGAGGCGCAGCAGTTGAACGAGAAGTTCGTCCGCTACATCACCTCGGGACGCCCCTTCGTGCATGTGAAGATCGCCATGAGCCTCGATGGTCGGATCGCGACGGCGACCGGCCATTCCCGGTGGATCACGAGCGAAGCCTCGCGCCAGGCCGTTCACGCTCTGCGCCACGAGTATGACGCGATCTTGGTCGGCATCGGGACCGTGCTCGCCGATGATCCGGAGCTGACCGATCGGTCGGCTCGCTCGCGCCATCGGCCGCTTGTTCGCGTCGTGCTGGATTCCCGATTGCGCATCCCCCTCACGTCGAAGCTCGTACGCACGGCGCGACAGTGGCCCCTATGGATCTTCACGACGGAGCCGCTCGGCGAGCGCGCGCAACGCCTCATCGAGTGCGGCGCTTCGGTGATCCCCGTCCCGGCCCGCGCCGGACGCGTGGATGTGTCGGCCGTCTTGGAGGAGCTCGGCCGACGGGAGATCACGAGCCTGCTGGTCGAAGGAGGAGCGGAAGTCCATGCCACCTTCCTGCAACACGGGCTCGCCGATAAGCTGACGGTCTTCATCGCGCCGAAGATCATCGGCGGGCGACGCGCCATCCCGGCCATCGGTGGTGAAGATATCCCGACGCTCGATCGCGCCCTCTCGGTCCGGATCGTCAACGTCGCGCGCTCGGGCGACGATGTGGAGATCACCGCCTATCCCATCACCTGATCCGCGCGCTTGGAACCGGACGATGCGCACCCGCAAACGTCTCGGACAACATTTTCTGGCCGATCCCCGCATCGCTCGCCGGATCGTCGAGGCCGCCGATCTTCGCCCTGAGGACGTCGTCTTAGAGATCGGGCCGGGACGCGGCGCCTTGACCCGTTTTTTGAGCGAACGCGCGGCCCGAGTCCTGGCCGTCGAGATTGATGAAGCGCTCGTTGGTCAGCTCGCCGGCCGATGGCCCGAAGAGAAGGTCACCCTCATCGTCGGGGACATCCTGAAGCTGAATCTCGCTGAGCTTCTGGAACGAGAAGGGCTCAGCGCGCCAATTCGCGTCTTCGGCAATCTTCCCTACAACATCGCGACGGCCATCCTGCAGCACTTGCTCCGCTTTCGCGCGCATCTCCGCGATATGACCGTCATGCTGCAGCGCGAGGTCGCCGATCGCATCCTGAGCCCTCCCGGAAGCAAGTCGTACGGCTATCTCTCCATTCTCGTCCAGTACTGTTGCGAGGGCCAACGCCTGTTCACGCTCCCGCCGAGCGCCTTCCGACCGCCACCGAAAGTCTTCTCGACGGTCGTCCACCTCCGCGTGCGCGAACGCCCGGCCGTGGACGTCCCCGACGAGGCGTTCTTCTTCGAGCTGGTCAGCGCGCTCTTCGCCGAACGGCGCAAGACGATCCTGAACAACCTCAAGCGCGCCGCCATACGCCTGCGCGTGGGCGATCTCACTTCGGCCCTTCAGCACATCGGTCTCGACCCCCGGCGTCGGGCGGAGACGCTCGCGTTGGAAGAGCTGGCCGAGCTGGCGAAGGCGCTCTTTCAGGCGCGCGCTCTCGCTTCGGGAGATGCCGCCGGGCTCGGAGAACCCACTATTTGACAGCCCCGGGATGATCCGTTAGAGTAAAGGCCTGACCATCGGGGCGTGGCGCAGCCTGGCGAGCGCGCCTGCCTTGGGAGCAGGAGGTCGGCGGTTCAAATCCGCCCGCCCCGACCACATCCCCTCGACAAGGGCGAAAGCGCGATGCTATCTTTGTAGCGCGCCCCGATAGCTCAACGGGAAAGAGCAACGGCCTTCTAAGCCGTAGGTTGTGGGTTCGAGTCCCGCTCGGGGCGCCAAAGATCCGACGACCTCACTCCTAACCTCAATGGCTTCTCCGAGTCCAGAAGGGGCCGCTTCCCCCCCTTTTAAGGAGCCCTTGTGAGCCCCTAGGGCCTTTGATACCATATGGAAACGATTGGAGGTATCCTATGGGGGCCATTTTGATCGTGGATGATGAAGAGAGCATCCGAGTGCTCTTGAAAGAGCTCTTGAAAGGATTGTTGGCGACCCCGGAAGTGAAAGAATGGGCGGATCTGGGCATCACGCGTCTCCTCACGGCTTCAGAAGGAGCGGAGGCCCTGGCCCTGATAGAGCGCGAAGAGATCGCCCTGGCGATCGTGGATATCAACCTCCCGGGTCTCGACGGCATGCAGGTGCTGGCGCGGATCAAGGAGCGAAGCCCTGGGACCGAGGTCATCATCCTCACCGGATACGCCTCTTTGGAGACGGCCATTGAGGCTGTGCGGCGCGGGGCTTATGACTACATCACCAAGCCCTTCGATAATACGCGGCTGCTCAAAGTGGCCGCGCGCGCGCTCGATCGCTGGCGGTTGCAGAAGGAGAACCAACGATTGCTCCAAACGTTGGAGAAGCGCGTCGCTGAGCTTCGCTTGCTCTATGAACTGACGACTTCGCTCAATCGCGTGCTCGAACCGCGACGCATGCTGACGGTGGTCGCGGAAGTGCTGACCAAAGCGATCTCTTATGATGTCCTGAGTCTGCTGCTCATGGAACCGCAGGCGGAGCTGACCGTGATCCCTCGCTATGTCGTGAGCGAGGTCTTCCAAGAGCGCGTGAAGCAACAGGTCCTGGAGGCAGCGCGCCGGATTTTTCCGACTCTCTCGGAAGCTTCTGTCGCCCTCCATGTGCTCGAGCCGGAGGCGCCGCCCAGTCAGGTCCTCGTCGCTGAAGAGCCGCAAGTATCGCTGGCGATCCCTCTTGAGGAGGAAGGGACCGTTGTCGGTGTGCTCCATCTCAGCCGCGCCAAAGCTGAGGCGTTCACGCCAGATGAAGAAGCCTTCGCGCGCATCGTCGCCCAGCAAGTGCTGATCGCATTGAACCGACTGCGTGAGATGGCCCTGGCCGAGCAGGACAAAATCACCGCGATGCTGGAGAGCATGAGCGAGGGCGTCGTCATGGTTGACAATGCGCGTCAGGTGCGCGTGATCAATCGCGCGGCGAAGGAGGTCTTGGGGTTGGCGAGCGACGCGACGACAGAAGCGTTCCTGAAACGCTGCGAGGAACTGGGGCTCTGCGATTTGCTCCAAGATGGACATCGGGAACAACAGAGCGTGGAATACCGCCTGGAGACGCCGACCCTTCGGGTCCTGAAGATCAACGTCAACCGCGTGCGAAGCCACGCGGGCGAGCCATGGGGGGTCGTCTTCACGATTCACGACGTGACGCGAGAGAGGGAGTTAGAGCAAATGAGACAGGATTTGCTCACGCAGATCTCTCACGATCTCCGAACGCCCCTCTCGCTCATTAAGAATGCGCTCGGCATCGTGCTCGCGCAGAAGGCGGGCGCGCTGACTCCGGAGCAGCTTCGGTTCCTCTCGATCGCGAACAAAAATGCCGACAAGCTGGCTCATCTCCTGGACACCATTTTGGATTTGGATCGCATTCGGAGAGGGAAGCTGGACCTGGAGATCGAGCTACTGGATGTGGAGGGCGTGATTGACGCGGCGCTGGCGACGTTCCAACCGATCGCCGAACAGAAGCGGATCACGTTGCAGAAGCAGTTGGTCGAGGGGTTGCCCAAGGTCTACGCCGATGCCGGACGCTTGGAACAAATCCTCAACAATCTGCTCCAGAACGCGATCAAATTCACGGCCGAAGGCGGGCGCGTATGGATTCGCGCGATGCCGTATACGGATCCGACCGATCCGGAAGCGGCTTGGGTTCGCATTGATGTTCAGGACACGGGCATCGGCATTCCAGCCGATGCGCGCGAGCGCATCTTCGAGGGATATTACCGCGGATCGGCGGCGAAAGAGCAAGGGTTGGGGCTCGGGCTCGCCATCACGAAGGCACTGGTCGAAGCCCACAAGGGACGCATCTGGGTCGAGAGCACCGTGGGAGAGGGAAGTTGTTTCTCTTTTCTCCTACCGGCCGAAGTCCGGCGCGCGCGAAAACCCCTGATCCTGATCGTCGAAGACGAGCCCGATATGGTCGAGACGTTGAGCTTTCATCTGCAGAGCGAGGGCTTCGCGTGCGAAACGGCCTATACGGGGATGGAGGCGTTGCGCAAAGCGAGCGAATTGGTTCCGGATGCCATCATCTTGGACATCATGCTCCCGGACATCAACGGTTATCAGGTCTGCCGGCGTTTGAAGGCCGAGGAACAGACGCGCCACATTCCGATCCTCATGTTGACGGCGCGCTCGCAGGCGAGCGATCGGTTCTGGGGACTCGAAGCGGGAGCGGAAGCCTACATTGTGAAGCCGTTTGAGATCGAGGAGGTCACGACGAAGCTTCGGGAGGTGCTCAAGGTGTGATCCCCAGCGAATCGTTGCGCACGTGGTTGATCTGGAGCATCCTGGTGATCGCCGGAGGGATCATCCTGGCGATCATGACGGTTCTCATCCGGGAATCGTGGCGGCGATGGCGGCAGTGGCGCCTGGCGCGGATTCGGCGGCGGTTTCAGGCGATGCTCGATGGGATGGATCGCATGGACGAAGCCGCTCTGGCCGAGTTGGCCAAAGGGCTCAAGGAGACCTTCGGCCCGAAACACCTGGAATGGCTGTTGAACGAAAGCGTGGAGTTGGCCGACGTCTCCCTGCAGACGAGGTTTCAGGCGCTCTACGAGCATTTGGGCCTTTTAGACCGCTATCTTCATGACCTCCGCCATGCGCCCCGTTGGAGTGTTCGCGCGGGTGCGGCGCGACGACTCGGGGAGATCGGCAGCGCGCGAGCCGTCCCGGAACTGCTCGATGCCATGCGCGATCCCTATGAGGACGAGGACGTCAAGCTCGCGTGCGCTCGCGCTCTAGGGATGATCCGCGATCCGCAAGCGATTCCCCACCTGATTGAGGCCTTGCGAGAGCCGGACAAATGGGTCTCGCCGCGAGTGGCCGAAGTGCTCATCCCCTTTGGGTCGCTCGCCGAAGCACCGCTGATTGAGGCGCTTCGAGATCCGAACTCGGACAATCTGCGCACATGGGCCGCGAGCATCCTCGGAGAGATGCGCTCCCGAGCCGCCGTGCCGAACCTCATTCGCGCCTTGTGGGATCGCGCGGAATCCGTCCGCGCGGCGGCCGCGCGCGCCTTGGGAGAGATCGCCGACCACCGTGCGGTGAATGCGCTCTTGGAAGGAACGTTGCGAGACCCCTCGGCGCTCGTTCGGATGGAAGCGGCCGTCGCCCTGGGAAAGATCGGGGATGAGAAGGCGCTGGAAGCGCTGCAACTGGCCCTCACTGATCCCGACCCGGTCGTCCGCCTGCGCACCATCGAGGCGCTGGAGATGATCGGTCCTTCGGCTGGAGAGCTGCTCGAGGGCTCGCTGACCGATGATGACCCCGAGGTGCGGCGTCAGACGGCCGCCGTATTGGAACGGCTGGGATACGTTCAAGCGCAACTGGATCGCCTCAAGAGCGAGAATGCCATCGAACGCGCTATGGCGCGGCGGAAGTTGACGTTGATCGGAAAGGCGGGGCTTCGGGAATCGCTTCTGGCCGGCCTGCATGATCCCGATTTTCGTGTCCGCGCGCAAGTGTGTCAGGTGCTCGCCGAGCTGGGAGAGAAATCCCCGGGAATTCTCGAGGCTCTGTATTTGGCCACGAGCGATCGCGAGTGGTCCGTCCGCGCGCAAGCGGTCACGGCGTTGGGAAGGCTGCGGGCGAAGGAGGCCTTGCCGCGACTCCTCGAGCGCTTGGGGGACGAAGAAGCGATCGTGCGCGAGGCGGCAGTTGCTGCGATCGCGGAGATGGAGGCGGCCGATCTGACGGCCTTTTTGCCCCAATTCCTGAACCTGCTTCGCGATCCGAACGCCTGGATTCGCGCGGCCGCGGCCACCATCCTGCAGCGGATCCCGGATGCCCGGGCTCAGGAAGCGCTTCTTGAGGCGCTCAAGGATCCGGTCGAGGATGTGCGCGCACAAGCCATCCATTCCCTTGGCGCCTTTCCGGAAACGCGCGTCGCACGGGCTGTGCTCGCCGCGCTGGAAGACCCAAGCCCTTTGGTTCGCCTGGCCGCCGTGCGCAGCCTCAAGCGCCTCGGATATCGAGAGGCCATCGGAGCCCTTGTGAAACTTCTGGACACGACAGACGAAGATCTTCAGGGTGCGGCCGCCGATGCCCTTGCCCATTTGGCCGGAGATGCGCGCGCGCTGATCCAAGAGCTTCCCAAGCTCTCCAGCGAAGCCGGACGACGAGGGGCGGTTCGCGCGCTCGCCCATTACCGGGAGACGGTGGCTGCGGACGCTCTCTGCGCATTCTTGCGCGATCCTTCGGCTCGCGTGCGGGAGGCCGCGGCTCGCGCGCTCGGGCAATATCGAGAGCGGCGCGTCGTCGCGGCTTTGCTCGTGGCCCTGAACGATCCCGTTGAATCCGTCCGGATCGCCGCCCTCGACGCGCTCGGCGAAATCGGCGCTGCGGAAGCGCTCGACGCGGTCATGAAGGCTACGCGAGATCCGAACGATCGCGTCAAGCAACATGCCGCGGTATGCTTGGGCAAATTGGGCGACTCGAAAGCTCAGGTTCCACTTGCGGAATTGCTGAACGCCCCATCCCCTCCGGTGCAAGCGGCGGCGGCGATCGGCCTCGCCCTCTTGCGCAGCACGGCGCATGTCCCGGATATCCTCGCGCGGCTCAAGGACCCCCAGGTTCGAGCGGCGGCTCGCGCGTGGCTCGAACGCGAGTCGGAGGAGACGATCGCGCGCGTTCGCGCGTTCCTCCACATTGAGGCGCTGGATGACCTGGTGCTTCCCGACTTCGAGCGCATGATCGAACATTATGTCCACATCGTCCGGCACAGTCAGGACGGGGATGCCCGTCGGCACGCCGTTCAAGGACTCGGTCTGGTGGGCGATGCCCGATATCTCACGCTTCTTCAAGAGACGCTCGCCCGCGATCCCGATGCGCGCGTGCGGGCCGAAGCGCTACGCACGCTGGCTCGGGTCGCCCCGCCCAGCGATGTGAGCGCCGCCGCGCTTACGGCTTTGCGCGATCCCGATCACGGCGTTCGAGCGGAGGCGGCGAGGCAACTCGGACGACTTCGAGATCCGAAAGCAACGGATCACCTGCTGGAGCAGCTCGCGCTCGCCGAGCCCTCCTATCGAGAGGCGATCGCTCACGCGCTGGCGGCCATCTTCCAGAAGGATCCCCAGCCGCTTGTGACGTTGGCGCTCAGGACGGAGAAGACACCCGTGCTGCTCGGCCTTCTGCGAGCGCTCGAGTTGCTCGAATCCCCGCACGCGCTCCCCGCGTTTCGTCAGGCGCTGCGGCATCCGGATGCCGAAGTGCGCCGCGCGGGCGTATCGGCCTTGGCGAAACTCGAGGGCGCGGAAGCGCGGGCGTTGCTTCTCACAGCCTTGAGGGATCCGGATCCCCAGCTTCGAATTCACACGGCACAGCTCCTTGGGAGTTTGGACGCGCACACCTACCGCAGCATCCTTCGGACATTGGAGCAGGACCCGGTCCCCGAAGTTCGAGAAGCCGTTCATCGTCTCTTAACCGGAAGCCCGTGACGATGTCCCCTCGTCCTTCCTGGAGCGAATGGCTCGTCCTCATGCTGCTCGGCGCAGCGCTCATCACGTACATCATCATGCACTGGCCGCTCACGAAGGCGACCGTGAGCGTCGTGCGCGATCTGCTGGGAGGGTGAATAAGCGGTCATCCCTTTTGGAGACCGATGGAGGCCGGAGCGTGCGAAGA
>Ga0101943_1001963_pt1 | contig 14628 bp, 10 predicted proteins | sample DewCreD2012metaG_5_FD_75244 | JGI IMG/M metagenome (GOLD analysis project Ga0101943, IMG submission 75244) | Hot spring sediment bacterial and archeal communities from British Columbia, Canada, to study Microbial Dark Matter (Phase II) - Dewar... ... | reverse complement strand
TCATCTGCTGCGTAATGAACTGGCAATAACTCGTCAACACCTTATGGAGTTGAAGCAGTATCAGGCGATGCACCAGGCTAAATCAGAGTAGCCTTATGAAAGAGTATTCTGCGTTACAAGCTATCTGGCAGTCACGGTGGGGTTTGCCGATAGGGTATTCGGTGAGTTCGGAAGAACTGGCTCTCCACCTCGATCAGGCAGGAGTGGAGTTATTCCACCGACCTACACCCTGGCATATGCCTGCCAACCTTTCGCATCCACGCCTGCGCGAGATTGCCGCACGCTCGTTGCCCGAAGGCATTCCACAAGTGAGCTATGATCAGGCAGATCTCTTTTATACTGAACACCGCGGCTACCGTATCGGTTATACCATGCTTGAAGTCAATGGATTGCCTGCTGATTGGGTGGCAGCCTGCAATCAGATGGATGAAGTCTGGACACCGAGTCATTGGGGGGTCGAGACCTTCGCCGCGGCTGGCGTGATTCGGCCACTGCATGCAATGCCACTTGGCTATGATCCAACACAGTTTCATCCTAGAGTGCCGGTACACCGTCTGGATAGTCGTTTCACATTTCTCTCGATCTTCGAATGGGGTGAACGAAAAGCGCCCGAAATTTTACTTCGCGCATATGTGAGTGCGTTTCAAAACCATGATGATGTCATTCTTATTTTACGGATCAACAATTTTGATGCATCTATCAGTGTTTCTCAGCAAATTGCCAGCCTGAACTTACCAGCCGATGGGCCACCGATAGCAATTCTCTACAACCAGTATTTGAGTCGTGCCCAATTGGCTTCGCTTTATCGTAGCGCAGATTGCTTTGTGCTGACCAGTCGTGGCGAAGGATGGGGGCTGCCCATTCTTGAGGCAATGGCCTGCGGCGTCCCGGTCATTGCAACTAATTGGAGCGCTCAAACCGAGTTTTTGCACAAGGGTGTTGGTTATCCACTACGGGTCCGTTCTCTCGTTCCGGCTGAGGCGAAGTGTCCTTATTATCTGGGCTGGTCGTGGGCCGAGCCTGATCTTGACCACCTCGTCTACCTGATGCGGTATGTCTATGAGCATCCGACCGAGGCGCGTGCTATCGGTCAGGCAGCGGCAGCCGAAGTTGTCCAACGCTGGACTTGGCAACATGCAGCCCAACGGATCCGACAGCGATTGGCGGCGATTATGGGGTAATTTGGTGATGGATCAATCCTGTCTACGGGCCAGAAATCTGGACTACAGGTCGTTCAATAGGCTGACTGCAAGCAATTGGATAGTCCACATGGCCGTCGGATTGCTTAAACCTCTCCATCAGCGACATGCAGAATGCGGTTAGAAGAGGCTTTCTTCTCGCCTGACAGTCCTCTCCATGTCCCTGAAGATGGTATCAGTGTGAATGTTCACGGATCGTTCAGTACTGTTCTTGGGGCAATCTGGTAGCTGATTGCCCTGCGCCAATGATAGAGCGCAAGAGTTATCTGGAGGCAGCTCTTGCTTTCTGTGGCCAATGTACGGTGCTGTCATAGTGCTGCCGACGCTTCGGAGTTCTTCCCGGTATAAGCCAGCTTGATGTGGAAGCCGCGCTTCGCCTCATCGTCAGAGACTGTATGCAGAGTTCGCAAAGAGTTGTGCGTGAACATACAGCGGTACGTTCTATTCCTGATGCACGACCTGAGTTTTACCCTCGTTGATCCTGCCGACTGATCCAGCAGTAACCACCATTGGTAAGAGATTGGTAATTCAGAACCGTTATAGTACGCCTGGGTGTTTGAAATCGGAACTGATTTCATCCAACAATGCCGAATCTCTCAATTCTAAACCGAAATATAACTTGATTTAATCGTTTGGGTGGATAGATTGATCTTCACAGGTGCAATTGAAATATATACACATTATCAGGGAAAGGATATGATCCTATGACACGCCTTCGGTTTTTCTTCGTTCTAGTTGTTGTACTACTCATTGCACCATCGCTCGCCTTTGCGTTTTATCGGAATCCGGTCAATTCCCAACCCGGTTTTTCACGAACCGAAATTTTACAACAGGACGACAACCTGGCCGGGAAGCAACTGGATGGTGCCCGAATTATTCGTAGTTCACCGGTAGTGAGTGATCTGGATGGCAATCCCAGCAACGGTTTGGAGATCGTGATTGGGGATCGCAACGGGAAGTTGTTCGCTCTGCGCAACAATGGTCAGGTGATGTGGACGACGCAGGTGGCAAGTTGTAGTGTGACCGGTGATGATAGTTTGCTCAACGGTGCCCCCTCCCTGTTCGATCTGAGACCCGATTTGCCCGGCCTGGAAGTGATTGTAGGCTACGGCAAAATTCTGGCCGACCCGAGTTGTCCCGGTGGTATCCGTGCTTATTCGGCTACCGGCCAGCCATTGTGGAATTACCAGATTCCGATCAGTTCGATTAGTGGTCAATCGGGTGTTTTCAGCACACCATCGGTGACCGATGTAAACGGTGCAGGCGACATTATTATCGTTGCCGGTTCAGCCGACCTCTACCTTCACGTGCTGAATAAGGATGGCACGTTGCGCTGGAAATACTTTGCGATGGACTCGATCTGGTCATCACCGGCATTTGCCGATGTTAATCGTGATGGACGCAAAGACATTATCGTTGGCACCGATTTTACGCCGGGGATGGTGTGCAATCCCAATAGTATCACACCATTCCCTGAGACGAATTCGTACTATGAAAGTGCAAAGGGATTCCTCTACGCTTTTCCCGCCAATCCGACCTTTGTGGCTGATCCGATCTACTGTGCAAGGGATGGTGGTAACGTGATCGGCTTTGGCAAAGGTTTTCTGTGGGCTGTGCGCTTTGACCAGTCTATCTACTCGTCACCAGCAGTGGCCGATCTGGAAAATGATGGTCAGCTTGAGGTGATCGTCGGTAGTAGCTGTTTTTACGGGGGTAATCCCAAACCGGGTCGATGGGTGAAGATTTTCAATGCAGCGAACGGCACTGAAAAGATGACACTTAATGCGCCAGAATGTGTTGCTTCATCGCCGGCCATCGGTGATATTACCGGTGATGGTAAGCCGGAGATTGTCGCTGCTGTTGCCTCTGGCGGTTCGATTAATCCACCCGTAGACACGCCCCGTGAAGGTGGTCGACTGGTAGCGTGGACCTATGACAATCCCAATCCGATCTGGAATATCGTCGTGCGTGGTTCCACCCAGGAACAGGCCGATATGTCGGAGGCTTTCAACAACCCGCTGATTGCCGATATTGATGGTAACGGTTCGCACGAGGTCATTATTGTTGTCCAGAATTCGGTGATGATCTACAACGGTGCCGGACAGGAACTTACGCCAAGTTGCCCAATTGGTGGTCTCGAGGCCCAGGCCTGTATGCCCCGGAAGTCGATGTTTATGTGGATGCCAATCCGCAATACACCAGCAATTGCCGATATTGATAACGACGGTAAGCTGGAAATTGTAGCTGCTGGATCACACACCAGTTATGATCAGCCGGCTATGCAGAATCGAGCTTTCGTCTACGTCTGGCGCGATCTCGAACAGGCGATTACCAGTGCGAGTGGTCCCTACCAGCCATACAGCACGCCGTGGCCGCAGTTTCAGCGTGATCCTGCCCATAACGGTCTGTTCCTCGAACGCAGGATACGTCCTGGTGTCACCAGTATGGCGGTATTGATGGAGGCGAATCAGGTGCAACAATACACGATTAGCCTCTATTCAAACGATGGTTCACCAATCAACGTAACCATTGGGGAGGACGATGCGAGCGGTGTTATCCAGCTTAGCCCGACCAGCGTATCACTTAGCTCAGCTACCGGCAGTTCATTCAGTGTGACGATTAATACCAGTAGTAAAGCTCCCGGTACCTATAATGCAAGAATACTGCTCAGTGGTAATGATGTGCCCAACGTCGAGATTCCAATCACGGTACGAGTAGCAACTAACGTCTACACGACGTATACCCCTCTGGTCCTGCGTTAATAATATCCAGGTAAAACCACACTCTGAGGATGAATCGGTCGGCTGATTTGCCGACCGATTCATTGTATCGTTATAATGATGAAGCCTGGATTGAGATTGCAAAGGAGCAGGCTGTACGAGACGTATACATGCTATGGAAACATCGTTCCACCTCATCACCGGCGGTGCCGGGTTCATCGGTTGTAATCTGGCTGATTATTTGCTGGCCCGTGGCGAACACGTCACGATTGTTGATAATCTGAGTCGTCCACGAACCCCGCTCAATCTGGCGTGGTTGCAGGAACGGTACGGTAGCCGGCTTCGCTTCGTGCAGGCCGATATTCGTGATGCCGCGGTGATGCAGGCTGTGATCCCCGGTCATCGGGTCGTTTACCATCTTGCCGGTCAGGTGGCAGTGACGACATCGGTGCAGGATCCGCGCAGTGATTTTGAAATTAATGCGCTCGGCACGCTGAATATCCTCGAAGCAGCCCGGCTGGCGAGCGAGCCACCGATTGTCTTTTTTGCCTCTACCAACAAGGTCTACGGCGGGATGGAGACCGTTGCCGTAGTGGAAGATGAGACTCGCTACCGTTACCGTGATTTGCCGCATGGAGTACCTGAACATCAGTTACTCGATTTTCATTCACCGTATGGGTGCAGCAAAGGTGCTGCCGATCAATATGTGCGTGATTATGCCCGTATCTACGGTTTGAAAACGGTGGTCTTCCGCCAGTCGTGCATCTATGGCCCGCGCCAGTTTGGGGTTGAGGATCAGGGGTGGGCTGCGCACTTCGCGATTGCCGCACTCTTGAACCGTCCCATTACCATCTACGGCAACGGGAAGCAGGTGCGCGATATGCTCTACGTTGATGATCTGATCGCAGCCTATATGGCGGCACTGGACCGGATCGATCAGGTGAGTGGACGGATATATAATATCGGTGGTGGTCCGCAGAATGCACTTTCCATCTGGGCTGAATTTGGCCCACTGCTGAGCCGGCTGATCGGACGAGAGATTCCGGTGCGTTATGGCGACTGGCGACCCGGCGATCAGCCGGTCTACATCAGTGATATTTCGCTGGCGCAGCGCGATCTGGCCTGGCAACCACAGGTGTCGGTGTACGAAGGGGTGGAACGGATGGTGGGCTGGATTCGCGATCATCTCGATCTGTTCCGTTAGCGATGTCTGATCTACTCTCTGTAAGCGAAACGTGAGTGGTTATGAGTATATCAAGGCCGGTCATAGTTCATCCACAAGACGATGAGCCGTTCGATGTGGCAATTGCCCGCGCATTGCAGCAGTCTGCCCACAACCAGCATCAGATCACGCTCCTCAATGAGTTGTTGAGTCGCGATGCGTATCTGGCTGAACAACTCGGGATATTGCAGGCGACGTGGGCACTCACCCCACCACCCGCAACTTCACTGCTGGCACGATTACGGCGCTGGCTGGCCTGGCGGTTGTGTGGCCCTGAATTCACCCATATCAATGCTACTCACGCTACGCTCACCCGTATCATCGAGAGCCTGATTGCTCACCTCGATGCGGAACGGGATGCCCGTCAGAAGCTGGCCGAACGCCTCGCTGCCCTCGAACGACTATGACGCAGCTCGTCTGGCATTCGACGTTTGCCTCGCCGACCGGTTACAGTAGCTCGTCACGGGCAATTGTGGCCGGTCTGGCGGCCACCGGTCTGGCCGTCCGGCCGCTCTATCTCTTCGATGCCGACGATGCCGAGCGCATCTATGGGACTGTTCCACCTGCTATTCACGCTCTGCAACAGTTGCCAATTCGCCTCGATGTGCCCCAGGTTGTCTATGGTCGGGGTGAGCTGTTCTGCAAGAATAGTGGTTCCTATCGGATCGGCTTTACCATGCTGGAAACCGACCGCCTGCCCACCCATTGGGTTGCCCAGGCTAATCTGATGGATGAAGTCTGGACGCCAACGGCATGGGGGTGTGCGGTCTTTGCCGCCAGTGGTGTCAGGCGTCCCCTTCACGCAATCCCACTTGGGGTTGATGTGAGTGTCTTTACACCTGGTACGCCACGACGCGAGCTTACTGACCATACAGTGTTTCTGTCGGTGTTTGAATGGAGCCAGCGTAAGGGCTGGGATATCTTGCTCTCCGCCTATCGGACGGCCTTCAAGCCGACCGATCCGGTAGTGCTGGTGTTGAAGATTGATCACCGCGTTGCCGGTAATCCGCTCCGCGAGCTGGCAGGCATCCTCAGCGATCAGGCACCGCCGGTGGCGGTGATTTACAACCAGACGTTCAATCCGGCGCGGATGGCCGAACTCTACCGGAGCGCCGATTGTTTCGTCTTACCCAGTCGGGGTGAGGGTTGGGGGATGCCGGTGCTGGAAGCAATGGCGTGCGGTCTACCGGTCATTGCCACTGCCTGGAGTGGACCAACCACATTTCTCGATGATACCTGTGGCTACCCGCTGCCGATTCGCGGTCTGGTGCCGACAGGCATCCCCACCGGCCCATACGCAGATGCCTGTTGGGCAGAGCCTGATTTCGATGCGCTGGTGGAGTTGCTAAGGCATGTGCATCGACAACGCGACGAGGCCCGGCAGCGCGGGGGACAAGCCGCATTGCGTGCCCAGGCCTGGTCGTGGCAAAACAGCACGCAGACGATCCTGAACCGTCTGCGTGCTATCGGTGTCGAAGTGGTTGATGAGAAGCACTAAGGCTGTATAAACGTATCGGATGGCCTGTCTGCCGCTCAGTGGGTTGCCGCATCAAGTGCTTCACCGACCCGCAACACCTCATCGAGCGTATTGTAGAAGTGGGGGGCGATCCGCACGCCGGCTCCCCGCGGAGTAACAACAATCCCGGCCTCGTAGAGGCGTTGTGCGACCACAGCCGGATTCTCGACCATCGCGACCACAATGCCACTCCGGTGTTCTGGTTTGGTACTTGCAGCCAGTTGATAGCCGCGCTCCTGGAGATCGTTGATCAACGCATCCACCAGCGTCGCAATCTGGTGCGTGATCCGCTCAATGCCAACCTCTTGCAGCAACGTAACCGCAGCCAATAGGGCGAGATTGTTGGCGACATTTGGTGTTCCCAGTGTAAACCGCTCGGCAGTTTCAGGCAGGGTTAGATTGTAGTCGAGATAGTTCATCCCGCTCACACTACTGGCGGCGCCGACATAAGCTCCTGGCACCAGATCGCGAATCAACTCACGGCGCACGTAGAGGAAGCCACTGCCGGGTGTTGATAGCAACCACTTTTGCGAACCACATGCCAGCATGTCGATATGGCATTCCTGCACATCGAGCGGAAATGCCCCCAGTGTCTGGATCGCATCAACCACAAAATAGATGCCTCGCTCGCGACAAAGCTGGCCGACGGTCGCCAGATCATTGCGAAACCCGGTCGCAAACATCGCTGAGCTAAGCGCGATCACCCGCGTCCGATGATCAATGCGTCGCACCAGCAGATCGAGATCGAGGCCACCCTGATGTTGCGGCACGACCTTTGTTAGCACACCACGATATGCCAGTTGCTGCCACGGGTAGATGTTAGCCGGATAGTCACCATCAAGCACCAGCACATTATCACCGGGGTGTAACGGCAGGCTAACGGCTGCGGTGTTAATGCCGGCAGCCGTATTGGGCATTAGCACTATCTCGTCGGGCGAGCGGGCGTTGATCAGCCGGGCCAGGCGCTGCTTAAGCTCGGCAAACTGTGCCATCACCTGTGGAAAGACGGCCAGAAACGGCTCACGGGTGGCATGGTCAAGGTAGCTCTGCACTGCTGCCTGCACATGCTGATGCAACGGTGAGACAGCCGCGTGGCTAAGAAAGGCGTAGCGTTCGGTAATCGGAAATCCAGCGCGATAAGCGGCCAAATCGACAGTCATACAGCCCCATCCTTCAGAAATTCGGTCAGAATAGCGTGGTATTCGTGCGGTCGTTCCAGCATTGGCAAATGACCACACTGCTCAATCCAAACCAGCCGGCAGCGGGGGATGCGCGCAGCAGCAACCGGTGCACCCGGCGGTGGCATAATCTGGTCGTGACGGCAGGCGATCAGTAGTGCCGGAGCGCGCACCGCGGCCAGGGCAGCGCTGATCGTCGGACTTCCTGCTCCCCGTGCGGTCTCCAGCGCTGTGCGTTGTTCCATCGCCAGAAAATCGGCAAAGGTCTCGCGCAGCAGGGCGTGATCAGCAGGTAACCGGTAGAAGAAGCGACTACCCACCAGACGCATCAGGGGCTGGACATCGAGCATCCATGGGCGGCGTAATGCTAACCAGAGGGCCATCAGATGGTGGATCGACGCCACAACCCGTCGTTCACGTTCATCGCGAAAGGTGCTGAAGCTGGTAACAATCAGATGGGAAACCCGTTCGGGGTAGCGCGCAGCAACGTGAACGGCGACAGCAGCACACAGCGAATGGCCGTTGATGGCAAACCGTTCCAGACCAAGGGCATCGGCAAACGCAATCACCCAATCGGCAAGCCGTTCGAGCGACAACCGACCGCTGAGCGGAGGTGATGCCCCAAAGCCGGGCAGATCAGGGGCGATCAGCATGTACCGATCCGCCAGATCGCGCAGCGTATAGTGCCACAACCGCGACGAGCCACCCCAACCGTGCAGCAAGAGGAGCGGATAACCCTGCCCGGCACGACGAAACGACGTGCGCAGGCCGGCAACGGCAGTTTCAGCAGCAGATGCAGTATGTGTGGTCATAGGGAAATAATCCCTCGCAAGAAGTGTCTACATAAACTATGATACCACATCGCATGGTCATCGTTTCACGCTCAAAAATACACGTGTCGCAGGTTTGGCGTGCGGTCGCCATGCTGTCGCGTCAGCCGTGCTCCCGAACCGGCGCGTGGTGCAGCGGTACACCTGCTGGTCATGGGGATGCGGTGTGCGTTTGTCACGATCATGCAGTCTGTAGGTGATAAATGAGATGACTTCTAATCACGTCGGCACCGCACCTGATCTCGGATACATAAAACCGGCGTTCCCGCTGCGCATGCCGTGAGATCACACACCGGCGTGAAATCGGTTTATGCTCAAAAATACACGTGTCGCAGGTTTGGCGTGCGGTCGCCATGCTGTCGCGCCAGCCGTGCTCCCGAACCGGCGCGTGGTACAGCGGTGCCCCTGCTGGTAATGGCGATGATGAGCAGGCGCGTCGTTTGCAACGGGCCTGACCACTCGTGAGTCTGACGGTGCGTGAGCGGGGATGCGGATCGGAAGGTGCCGCGTGCCAGGGTGATGTGGTGTTAGTGCAGGTGATGCCCCAACGCAGGCTGGAAGCCTGCGCCACTGTGGTGCTGTGCTGACAACGCAGGGGCATGCTATGCAGTGGAATACCCCAACTACCCCACGTTGGTGATGGGTAGCGCATCGATTGGGCGAGAGACGGTTTCGACCGATATGTCTACCACGTCTGCAAGTTTGGTGGCAGGTTGAATCGCTCTCTGCACAACGGCCCGCCGATACAGACGGGCACCCCGGCAGCGCGAACGAAACAGGCAACGGATATTAATGATCATCCCCAATATCCAAGAGCCATAGCGTGAGGCATAGGAAGGCAAACTGGCGTGGAGCACCCGGTTTATTATCGTCAAGTTTGTAAAAGATTTTTGTAATCTTTCCCCGCTTGACACAACGCCGATTACTATGCTAAACTAGCGAAGCGTGCAAGAATACCAATATATGCACTCTATCAGCCGTAGTACACACTAGATATAGTATGACGATCTAGTGCTCATTGATTGTGACCTGATTTGTCGTTAATAAACCTTTTACAATTAAGTGCACCCCTATTGGTTCCTGCACGTGTGAGAGGTCTGTCCTGAAGAGGAGCATCCAACCAATGATGAAACAAGAGCTTGCCCCCGCCAATCTGACCGACATTGCCCGTACTGTGCTCAAAAAGCGCTATCTGTTGAAGAATGAGCACGGTGATGTGATCGAAACCCCCGAAACGATGTTTTGGCGGGTGGCCGAGACCATCGCCGCCGTCGATGCTCGCTACGGGGCGTCAGCCGAGCAGGTCGAGGAGCGTGCCGAACGATTTTATCATCTGATGACCCAGGGCTATTTTGAACCAAACAGCCCAACCCTGATGAATGCCGGGCGGCCATTGGGGCAATTGAGTGCCTGCTTCGTCCTGCCTATCGACGACAATCTGACCAGTATCTACGAGACGCTCAAACATCAGGCACTGATCCATCAGAGTGGTGGCGGGACCGGCTTTAGCTTCTCGCGGCTGCGTCCGCGCAACGATGTGGTGCGCAGTACGATGGGGGTGGCCAGCGGCCCGGTGAGTTTTATGGATGTCTATAATCACTCCACCGAGGCGATTAAACAGGGTGGAACGCGCCGTGGCGCAAATATGGGTATTCTGCGCTGCGATCATCCTGATATTCTTGAGTTTATTACCTGCAAACTCGATACAACGAAAATCACGAATTTCAATATCTCGGTGGCGATTACCGATGCGTTCATGCGTGCCGTTGAGCGCGACGAGGAGTATGACCTGATCAACCCGCGCACCGGTCTGGGGCAGATTGCGTCGCGTGATGGTCTCAAGCATCCGCTCACCGGCGAGGTGCTCGTTCCCGCCGGTCAACCGATGCGCTTGCGGGCCCGCATGGTCTTCGATCTGATTGTGCAGTGCGCCCACGCCACCGGTGAACCCGGTCTCTTCTTCATCGACCGGGCCAACGAGTACAATCCGGTACCCCACCTTGGCGAATACGAAGCGACCAATCCCTGCGGTGAACAACCGTTGCTGGCCTATGACGTGTGCAACCTCGGTTCGATCAATCTGGGGAAATTCGTCACCGATGCCGGCACCATTGATTGGGAATCGCTGCGTGACGTGGTGCATGAGAGCACCCGCTTTCTCGATAATGTGATCGACGCCAATCACTATCCGCTCGAACAGATTACGCAGCTCAGCCAGCGGATTCGCCGCATCGGCCTTGGGGTGATGGGATGGGCCGATATGCTGGTGCGTCTGGGCATTCCGTACAATTCAGCGCAAGCGATTGATCTGGCGCGACAGGTGATGCGCTTTATCGACGAAGAGAGCAAAGTGGCGTCCGAGCAGCTTGCCCGCGAGCGTGGTCCCTTCCCGGAATGGGAGTACAGCATCTGGGGACCTGATGCGACCTGCGCCCGTCGCCCCGATGGATCGCGCATTCGGCCCCAACGCCTGCTCCGCAATTGTAACGTCACCACCGTTGCCCCAACCGGCACGATCAGCATTATCGCCGGCTGCTCATCCGGCATCGAGCCACTGTTTGCGATTGCGTTCTGGCGCTACCAGGCCGACACCCGCATGCTCGACATCAATCAGGACTTTGTCGCCCAGGCCAAACGTGAGGGATGGTACAGCGATGAACTGATGGAGCGGATTGCGGACACCGGTCATATCCATCACCCGGAAGTACCGGCCTCGGTGCAGCGGGTGTGGGTCACTGCCCACGATATTGCCCCAGAGTGGCACGTGCGCATGCAGGCAGCGTTCCAGGAGTACACCGATAGTGCGATCTCGAAGACGATTAACTTCCCGCACGAAGCAACCCCCGACCAGGTTCGCGAAGCCTACGAGCTGGCCTTCCGCCTTGGCTGCAAGGGGATCACCGTCTATCGTGACGGATCGCGCGCAAACCAGGTGCTCTCAACCGGCTCAACCGGTAAGAGTGCGGAGCCGGCGCCGGCCTCCGATCAACCGGTGGAGCTGAAGCCGCGCCCGGTCCCGGCTGAGGGATTGCCCAGCCACTCCTTCCCTGTTGTTACGCCACTCGGCAAACTGCGCCTCTTCGTGACCGAGCTGGACGGGAAGCCGTTCGAGGTCTTTGCCATCATCGGGCGCGCCGGCAGCGATGTTACCGCCTTCACCGAAGCCATTGGCCGCCTGATTTCACTCGCCCTCCGGTGTGGAGTCCCGGTGAAACTCATTGCCGAGCAACTGCGCGGCATCGGTGGTTCGCGCTCGGCGGGCTTCGGCCCGGATCGGGTACGTTCGGTGCCTGACGCAATAGGCAAGGTATTGCTCGATCATTACGTGAAAAACGGGAACGGGAATGGCAATGGGAATGGCAACGGTAATGGGCATGACTACGAGTACGGCAACGGCGAAACCGATACGAGTCGGACGTACACCAATGGAGCCAGCGAGGCTACAGCCACAACACCGGTAAGCCATCCCCATAGCGATCATGGTCACGGCACAATTGAAGCCGCCGAGATTTGCCCTGAATGCCAGAATGCGACCATGCTGAACGAAGAAGGGTGTCGGAAGTGCCACTCGTGCGGTTATAGCGAGTGCTAATAGCATGTCGTGAAACACGTGTGCCGGGGTGAGAATGATCATCCCGGCACGTTATATAACCCGAGTTGCTACCTTTGTCACCACAGAGACACGGAGGACACAGAGGATGTGTGTAACCCGGGTTGCTACTATGAGGTGCGCCGTAGCGCGTCCATGGGAACTGTCTGCTCCCCATATCGTTCATCCGGTTACGTCATACGGTGTTGTGCGCAATGTGCTGGCAGTCAGCCTCCGTGGCCTGCTCACAGTGTAGGTGGCAACTTGGGTTACCATATAATGATATTGATCAATGCTGCTGTACGGGTTATTGGATACATAATAACACATCACGTTGCAGGTCATCGGTATACATTTCTGGTCATTAACCTTTGAAATGGCGCATGTAGAGTGCATCTGTCATTGACGTCACGCTACATTGCTGTCACCGTTACGTGCACAGCAAAGCAGGAAGCCAGCGTTGCAACAATTGCAAGTAGTGCCTTCTCTCTTTGCTGGACACGTTGCTACCAGAGTCTGCTTCTCTTAATCCCCCACATTGACCACAACGCATCGGATCGCTACAATACAAACGCAGTGCGCATGACGAGCCAAAGGAGCTGATGATGAACATCCGCGAAGCGATTGCGGCAGTGGTCGCCCGGCGAGATTTGACCCAGGCTGAAGCAGCGAGTGTGATGGAAGAGATTATGAGCGGTACGGCCACGCCGGCCCAGATCGGGGCGTTTCTGACCGCTTTGCATATGAAGGGTGAGACGGACGCTGAGATCGCCGGTATGGCGGCGGTGATGCGTGAAAAGGCAACCCACGTCTATTTTGATGGACCGGTGATTGATACCTGCGGTACCGGTGGCGATGGGGCGCATACGTTTAACATTAGCACGACAGCAGCATTTGTGGCTGCCGGTGCCGGGTTGACGGTGGCAAAGCATGGGAATCGCGCTATGTCGAGTGTGTGCGGCAGCGCCGATGTGCTTGAGGGTTTAGGAGTGCAGATCGAACTCGATGCCGAGGGTGTCGCCCGCTGTTTGCGCGAGGCCGGGATCGGGTTTATGTTTGCCCCTAAGTTCCATCCGGCTATGCGGTTTGCCGGGCCGGTACGCCGCGAGATTGGCATTCGCACGGTGTTCAATATTCTCGGCCCGCTGACCAACCCGGCTCGCGCCCGTTATCAGGTGCTGGGCGTCGCCAGTGCTGCCCTGGCCGAAAAACTGGCTTACGCGCTCAGCCGGCTTGATACGGTGCATGCTCTGGTGGTTCACGGTGATGGTGGTGTCGATGAGCTGACGCTATCCGGGCCGAATCTGATTTTTGACGTTCGCGCCGGTCAGGCACCCCGGCAGATGCTGGTTGCGCCCGAAGATGTCGGGCTGCCCAGAGCACCCCAGGATGCGCTGCGCGGCGGTGATGTGGCGTACAATGTCGCAATTGTACGCGCCATTCTGAGTGGCGAAGAACATGGGCCGCGTCGCGATGTTGTGCTGTTCAATGCGGCGGCAGCGATGGTCGCCGGTGATCTGGCCCCCGATCTGGCTACCGGTGTGGCGATGGCCCGTCATAGTATCGACAGTGGCCGAGCGCTGGAGCGGTTGAACCAGATGATTGCTGTCAGTCGTGGCGAATGAAGGCGACGGTCGTGGTATGGCTCAGGATGTACGACTGACACGGTTACGTCGTCGTAGATTTGCGCTCTGGCGCCTGATAGTTGCGAATCTGCTTGACGATCTGCGCGTGCTGCGGGAAGCCTGGTTTCCCCTCACAGCGCTTGCACTGGTGCTGACCAGCGGGGTGTTGTACCTGCGCTGGTTTTATTTGCCACCTGTCTGTGGCTGTAGCCCTGATCTTGAAGTTGCCCTCTTTGAAACGCTGAAGCTGCTCATTTTTCAAACCGACCTCGACCTGCCGACCGATCCCGCCGGTCGCGTGCTCTTCTTCCTCATTCCACTCCTTGGTCTGTTCTTCCTGTTGCAAAGTGCGGTTGATATAGGGCGTCTGCTGGTTGACAAACGCGCACGTCCCGAGCGATGGCAGGAAGCGTTAGCTGCAACCTACCGCCGACACATGATCGTCTGTGGTCTGGGCCGGGTGGGGTATCGGGCTGTGCTGCAATTGCTTGATTGCCGACGTGAGGTGGTCGCGATTGAGCCTGATCCGGGCTGTGAATTTTTGCCGATCCTGTACCAGTTGGGTGTGCCGGTCGTGCGTGGCGATGCCCGCGATCCGGCAGTACTGGTGAGGGCAGGTCTGCGCCGTGCCCAGGGGTTAATTGCCACCATTGATGATGATCTGAAAAATCTGGAGATCGCCCTGGCTGCCCGCCGTATCCGGCCTGAATTGCCGACGGTGCAGCGTATCTTCAGTCGTGCCCTTGATG
>Ga0101943_1001957_pt1 | contig 14685 bp, 13 predicted proteins | sample DewCreD2012metaG_5_FD_75244 | JGI IMG/M metagenome (GOLD analysis project Ga0101943, IMG submission 75244) | Hot spring sediment bacterial and archeal communities from British Columbia, Canada, to study Microbial Dark Matter (Phase II) - Dewar... ... | reverse complement strand
TGCGGACGGTGGATGTCCTTCAGATCCTCCTCCACATGGTGTATCCCAGCAGGTCGCAGAGCCGCCGATCCACGGCCACGATGTCCTCCGTCGTGCCTGCTAAGGGACGGAGCCACAGCAACGGTTCCCCCACATCGCTCGGCACGAGAACCCAATCCCGGTTGCGGAATCGCACAATCGAACCCGGAGTCATAACTCTGCCCTCGGAAATCGACAGACATCGACACAAATCTGGCCGCCGGCGTATCCGCGGAGTTTCGCAACGATCACCCCCCGGCCTAGCCGATCGCCTCCGCCCCGGTCACGGCTGCCCCCAGGGTTACTAGCTCGGACAACGGCTCATGGGGAGAATACTTCACACAGTGCAACGGACGAAGAGAACCTGGCCAAAATGACGGCGGGACGGCGGAGGTGGCGCCGCGCAGATGCGACAATCCCGCCAGGCTTTGCTAGGGGAGCCAAAACGACGGAGGGAAAAGGGGAGAGAACGACGGAGCGGGGAAGGCGAAACGGCACGAGCAAGGCGGAGCCAGGGGGGTGACCCGCGCGCCGCGCAGGCCCCGCTTCCCGATGGGGAAAAACGCCTGCCCCGGACTTGGCCAACCCTTTGTTTTTATTTCCCCGGCGGAATGGGCGGCGTTGTTTTCGTCGGCTCGGGCGTCTTGGTCGATTTCGTATCAGCCCCGCTGCCGCAGCCGAGAGTGCCGAGGGGCCAACACAGAGCCAGTAGCAGCACAAGACCTCGCAGTTTGGACATTGGAAAACTCCTTGAGCAAGGACCAGAACAACCCATTCACCACTTCTCAGAACCCGAACTCTGAGGCTTGGTGTTCCCTGGATTATTGAGTTTTTCTAACTTTTGGGGTGCATCGAGCAAGTCCTGGAGCAAATCGAGCAACTGGCGGACTTGCTGGTTATCGAGGAGGAGGGATTCTCGGATGCCGGGGGGCCGGGGGGGGTCCAGGTCCACCAACACCTGGATGGAGCGCTTCCTCTCGCTGACGCCCTCCTTGGGGGCAGCCAGTCCTTCCTGGGCCAGGAACTGTTTCAGGGCTTGCAGCATTTCCTGGTTACGGACCAAGCTGTCGCGGAGTGTCTTCAGAGTTTCGTCTCGGGGCGGGGAAGGCGGCGGTTGCTCTCCTTTTTTCTCTTGTTGCTGAGCCGTTGTCGATGGGGGAGGCGACTGCTTGCCCAGGGAATACCCGGCCAAGGCTCCCGCCCCGACGCCGAGGAGGAAGCAGAGGAGGAGAGCCTTGGCGGCCCTACGCCAGGAGCCGGAGTACGCAGCCGAGGGAATCCTCCGGAACCACTCCTGCCGAATCTGGGCGGTCCCATCCGGTTGAAGCTGGACGGAAACATGCACACAGTATCCCGCATGCGGGACGCAGCGGTGCCGCTGCGGTTCCTTGGGGTCCGGCTGGCCAATATCGTCGAGCAGTTTCAGGGCGGTTTCTTTCCATTGGTCCGCTCGCGTCCCATGTGAAGCGGTCACCGTGTAACCCTGGCCGGGCCGCCGTTCGATCTCAAAGGTATATTCCGGCTGGATGTCGCTCTGGGAGTTCTGGGGTGTGAGGGAACCAGAAGTAGCCGGAGTGGTCATGACTTCTTCTCCTTCCTGGCCAGCGCCACAGCTTCACGAAGCAAAGCGGGAATCGGCTGGAAGTTGAAGAACTCCAGGTTCACTTCATGGTTCTCGTAGCGGAGGGAGATTTCCCGCTTCTCCTGATCCGCGGGATGCAGAGGCATACCCAGAGGAGCATAAGGGCCTGGCTCGGTAATCAAGTCGAACTTGTGCAACCGTTCCCATTCGAAGGTCTTCCAGATGCACCGATACAGAGCACACTCGACCGGTGTGCCCAAACCGACAGGGAGGGAATAGGAGGGCTCTTTCGTGGCAAGCGGGACTTTGCCGGGGCCTTTGGCCTTGGGCACGAGGCGGTAAGGATTAGGGGGTAGTGTCATAGGATGTCCGGGGGATCCAAAGTCGAAGCCCCGCCAGGGCTCGTCTTCTCCCGCTTCCGGGACACAGTGGGCCGAGGTCACGCGGAAGTGTACGGTGTAGCCCTTCTGCTTGAGGCGGTCTTCGCAGAAGGTGGCAGCGGTCTGGAGCTGTTCCCGCAGGTTGCGGCGCGCTTGGGGGAGGAAGACCTCATCTTGCCGAACCTGCTGTTCCATCTCCCGCAGTTTGTTGGCGAGTTCCACAAAGGTATCGAGGGGTGGCGAGGCGACCTCCTGGCGTCGGCGGATGATCTCAGCGAGCTGCTGGAGGCAGGCGGTGCGCTGCAACTCCCAGTAGCGCTGCTGGGCTTGAGCCAACGGAGGGGAGATGTCGCTGGCATCCGGCAGCTTCTTGAGGTAGGCCGCCAGGACCGCGAGCGCCTCCGGGGTGGGGTCCGCCTTGCGGGTTTTCTCCAGGATAAGCTGGCTGGTGCGCTCCAAAAGTTCACGCATGTGTTGGCGGGTCGATTCGGCCACATCCGCCGCGCCGCTGGCGTTGGGATCCAGCTCCGGGACCAGCCAGGCGAGATGCTTGTTGATCTCCTCGGCCTCCTTGACGGAGGGGAGACGCGCTGCCGTCGGATGAGTCTTCAGCAGCTCTTCCAGCTCGCGGAGGCGTACCTCGATGGGAGGCGTCGGGAGAGACGGCGGGGTGGGTGGCTCCCTGTTGACCAACCACCAGCCTAAGCCCCCCAGGCCCGCGAGAACCGCAACGCTCAGCAGCAGAGCACGCAGACCCCGGCGGCGGATTTGCTGCCGCTGGCGGCGGGAGCGGTGCACCAGATCCGCCAGGCGATCGACCACCTTCTCCAGTTGCTGGTTATCTTGGGGACTGCGGCCCGTGGAACACACTTCCAGGAAAACACCTTGCTGCTCGACAAACTCTTGCGGATAGTGGCCGCGCAAATAATGGTCGTACAGCTCCTGGAGCTTGCGGTGCACCCGCTCGATCCAATTCTGGAGTTTCACGCGGATGTCGGAGCGATCTTCCCACTGGTCCTTGCAGGTCAGCACGAAGACGGTGGGCAGATGCTGGTTCTGGCGTTCCTTCAGGACGTATTCGAGGAACTTTTCCGCCCGCTGGAACTCCCGTTGGTAATACTCATCGAGGTCTTTTTGGTATTCGGGATGGACCGGATTGAAGAAGAAGAGGAAGGCGTCACATTGGCGGACCTGCTCCTGGATCAGGTTATCACGGTCTGCGGAGTCGAGTTTATCCACGCCCTTTTCGAGCCATTCGCCGGTGAGATCGCGGAAGGTCAGGTCCCAGTCCGGCTGGCTGTCCCCTCGGCGGACCTGCACCGGGATTTCGCCCCAGTTGCTCATCGTGGGCAGCGAGCCTTTGTATCTTTCGATTTCGCTTTGGACGGTCTCCAGGAATTTCACGCCTTTGTCCGAAAGCTGAATCACCTGTTGCTTCTGCTGCCAATAGCGGAGGAGCTGGTAGAGGAAGAGCGTCTTACCGGCTCGGATACAGCCATAGACGCCGAGGTTAAGCGCGTGCATCGGTTTCATGTGTCATCTCTCCGTCATTTCTTCGCGTCGGCTTCGGGAGGTTGGGACTCCTCCACGGTGGGATTGGGCAGGCTGGCCGTGATCTTCTCCCGTATGCGCCGCAGCACGTTTTCTCCTGGAAAAGGAGATCGGAAGACCACGACCCTGGGTGGCTTGTGGGTGAGGGGCACTTGGCGGAGCTGCTGCTCCAGTTGCCTGTCGAACTCCTGCATTTTCGTGGCACGAATTGAGATCGCCTGGGAGCCTTTCGCTTCATCCTTGTAATGCAGGTCGCAGGCGAACTCCTGGGCAGTGGCTGGATCATTGGGCAGCGGAACGAACCGAATCACCAGGTCCGCCTGTTCCAGGGCGTTGATCAGACCCGCTGGAGGACCACGATCCGGCGAAGATGGCGGGGGCGGCGGCTCTCCCCCGCGGCCAGGGCCAGAACTGCCGCCCGATCCGTTGCTTCTGGAGCAAGAGGTCGATTGGAAGACCCAGACGAGGATCAGCCACAGGAGAGCGACCTGCCCAGTCCGCCGCAAGCCCCGTCCCGGCGACTTGAGCCATCCTTTGGGATCGACGCTCAGCGCAGCCAGGACCGCCGCGATTATCCCTAGCCAGGGAATGACCGACGGACTCGTCAGCCAGTTCCAGAGGTTGCTCATCGCTTGTCCGATGGCCATTGCTCCGGGGTCTCCAAGGTCTGAGTCAGGGCAAAGCGGGGTTTACGGTTTGGCTGGCTTGGCGGATTGCCAGGCTCGCTCGGTCCTTTCCACGACGCATTCGCGAATGCCGTTGTTGTCCACCAGTTGCCGGAGGCGCTCATAGACTCCTTCCCCCGGATAGGGGCGCATGTAGATTTTCACCCGGCGTGGTTTGTTTTCCTGGTCCGCCAGCACCGGTTTGTGCAGCCAGGCTCTCAATTGCTGATCGATGAGGCGGTAGAACTCCTCGCTATCGGCAGCCTCGATCTTGACTTGCCGTTCCGTGCAAACCGGCTTCTGGGCCTTCAAATCGGTCTCTTCGTAGATCACGAGAGTGCAGCGAAATTCCGCCGCTTGCTGGGAGTTGCTCGCTGCTGGCTCAAAGTAGATGTCCAGTTGGTTGGAGACGGCTTTGATTTTTTCGACGACTTGCTGCCACTCTGCGTCCTTCTTGGCTCCCCAGTACAGTCCCGCGGCGATTCCAGCACCTGTGCCGATGAGCACGGAAATCCCCATGACGGCCACCGCGGTGCCCAGGACCGTCACTCCGGCCTGAATGGCGACAAACGGCAAGGCAATGGCGGCGACAATAGCAACGGCGGCGACGCCGGCGGTGATCGCTGCCACCTTCCAGGCGACATCCCAGTCGAAGGAAGGCAGGCTATCCCAGAAAGAGGCCCACAGCAAGCCCGTGGCGGCGAGTAGCAGGTAGCTTTTCATGGCCTACTCCTAGTGAGGGAACCGGACGTTGTAAACCGGCACGACTTTGATCTTCCAGGTCTGCTCCAGGGCGGCAATGCGTTTGCTATCCCAGGTGGAGTACCAACCCTCCTCACTAAAGAGGAGCAGGACGACGGGGTTGGTTCGCTCCCCTTGGGGATGGCGTGTCTTGAGGATCATTTGGAGGTCATCGGCGGTCTCGGTGCGCACTTCCCGGCCGAGTTTAAGATTGGTATCGAGGAAATAGCATCGGTCTTTTTCCGGCCCTTTCCAGCCGACGTAGAAGTAGAGGAAGTCGAGACCTGCGACTTTCTGGATTTCGTCCCGCTTGTCCTCTTGGAGCCGCTGAACCTGAGTGCGCACCTGAGCGTGCAGGAGCACCAGCAACAACACTCCCAGAAGGATGAGAACGACATCCACCAGCGAGATAAAGCGGGCGATAACACTCGTGACCTTCATGAAGAACCTCGCCTGGCCTCAACCGCAGGGCAGAAAAACCACAGCACGGCGTTGAGAAGCAGATTGATAACGACCATGATCAAGCCGGAAATCGTCGTGCTCATCGCCGGGGCAAACGTTTGGATCATCTGTCCCAAGTCGAGCGTTTCGCCAGCAGTTCCCACCTGGAAGGTTTTGAAGGTGTACATCAGGCTGATGACCGTGCCGAGCAGCCCCAATACCGGCAATAGCTCGGTCAGCAACAACAGCCCCGTGCGGTAACGATCCAGGTCCTGCACGAACAGCACCCACTTACCATGCCAGTAGCCGAGCAGCCCCCAGAGATGAAGCAGGACCAGCACGGCTCCAACTGCCAGGATGACCCAGTCCAATTGACTTGTCTGTACCGTTTGCCAGTAGGCTTCCCACATGCCTGAGCCTCATTGCTGGTGCGCGCCGCCGGACTGCGCCGGAACAAGCCGCTCCAAGAACCGCCAGCAGCCCCCTCGGAATTTTTACACCATCCGCGGCTGGGACCTGACGCCCGCCCACCCCAAAGTATCACCACCCTGTTACACCGTCAAGCATCGAGGTTGATGATGACTTCTCAGTCACAATGCTTACAGATATTATCCTGGCATCATGTTGTGGATCATTTATTCATGATTTCCTTTACTAATACTACCTTATATTACATTAAGAGAATCGTTCTGATGACAGTGAGATGATGTGTGGCACCGAGGCGGGGGAGGAGGGCGGGTCTAGAATGGGATGGATAGATGACGGGGGCCGGCGAGTGGTGCGCGATGATGGAGATTGATCTGGATGCGAATGCGACGTTGGGAATGCTGCCGGTAGCGTGGGAGGCGCTGCGCTCGGCACCGGGGGGGAATGCGTCGTCGGTGCATGGCCGCGGGCGGGCGGCGCGCCAGGCGGTGGAGGCGGCACGGGAACGGTGTGCGGCTTTGTTGGGGGCCTCGCCGGAGGAGGTGTTTTTCACCAGCGGGGCGACGGAGGCGAACAACTGGGCGATCCACGCAGCGCTGGAGGCGGCGGGAAAGGGAGCGGGGATCATCCTATCCCCTTTGGAGCATCCGTGCGTGGTGGAGCCGGTGCGGGTTTGGGAGCGGCGAGGCGCGCCGGTCCATTGGTGGCCGGTGGATGAGCGGGGCGTGGTGCGGCTGGAGCCGGTGCCGCCGGGCGTCCGCCTGGCCTGCCTGATGCTGGCCAATCATGAGACGGGCGCGGTGCAGCCGGTGGCCGAACTGGCCGCCGCCTTGCCGCCGGAGGTGCACTTGCACTGCGATGCGGCGCAAGCGGTGGGCAAGATACCGGTCCACTTCCACCGCCTGAGGGTAGCGACGCTGTCGGCTTCGGGGCACAAGTTCGGCGGGCCGATGGGTGTGGGCCTGCTCCTGGTGCGGCGGGATTGCTCGCTTCCTCCCTTGCTGCGGGGCGGCCCCCAGCAGCAGGGCCGACGGGCGGGTACGGAACCGGCGCCGCTTATCGCCGCCATGACCGCTGCCCTGGAGTGGATGTGCCAGCGCCAGCAGGCGCACCACCAGCATCTATGCCGCCTCCGGGAGCACCTCTGGCATCGCCTCCAGGCAGCCGCCCCCGTATTCCTCAACGGCCCCCCCATCGCCGACGAAAGTGCCGTGCCCAATACCCTCAACGTCTCCTTTCCCGGTTGCCGGGGCGACCTGCTGGTTATGGCCCTGGACCTGGCCGGTGTCCACTGCTCCACCGGAGCCGCCTGTTCCAGCGGATCGCTGCTTCCCAGTCCCACGCTCGAAGCAATGCAGGTCGGGCCGGAACGTCTCCGCTCCGCCGTCCGCTTCAGCTTCAGTCCCCTGCACACGCTGGAGCAGATCGACGCCGCCGCCGAGCGGATCATCGCCACAGTCCGCCGTCTGCGAACCAAGTCCTGATGAGATTGGAAACACCCCTGGAATCGAGGCGGTCCGAGTGGCAGGGATTCTGTCGACACAAGTCCCTATTTTTCAAACACTTGTATCATTTTTATAGCTCTTTACGAAAGAAGGCCGATTTTCTAGAATGGTCAGCAGTTAGTCGCGCCGCGGTCCGGAGGGCGGATGGGTTTATGGCAAAGAGCGAGGACCGAGCGGCCGAAGGCATATCCCCGCCGGCCCTGGAGAGCCAAGCGGCCCCCGCAGGGGCAGCCCTGCCCCATCTCATGAGGCCACCCTCCGCCGCGGCAGCGCGCCGGCGGGAAGCGGGAGAAGGGGGCCGGTCCGCGCTGCCGGGTGTGATCCGGATCGCAGAGAACCGGGCGGCGGTGCAGGCGGTGCTGGGCGTTTTACGCCGGTTGGCTCAGGGCCGGGCCGTGAATTATCCGGTGGTCATCTATGGCCCGCCGGGCAGCGGCAAAAGCCAGTTGATGCAAGGTGCGGTGGCCTGGTGGAGCCAGCGGACGGAGGAACCGGCCTGGTGTCTGTCCGCGGCGGAATGCGGGGAATTGCTGGCCGAAGTCGGCGCCGGACTTCTGATTGTGGAAGACTTGCAACATTTGGCGCGGCGGGATGCCGAGGCGCTCTGCCAGGTGCTGGATCAGCGGCGGGCCTGCGGCCAAGGGGTAATCCTGACCAGCGGGCGAACGGTGGCGGACCTGCGCCATCTACCCCGGCGGCTGACTTCTCGCTTGAGCGCAGGCCTGGTGGTGCCCCTTTGGCCGGCCGGCCCGGACAGCCGGCGGCAAATCATCGCAGCCTTGGCCCAGCGCTGGCAACTTCCCCTGACGGAGTCCCAAGTGCGGCAATTGGCGGACGAGGCGGACGGCCTGCGCTCGGCGGTGGGAAAGCTCCAGCGCTTGCGCCAGCACCTAAGCCACCAGGAGCGGTCCCCTCGCGCTGGACCCCTTTCCCCGGCCGAGCTGACAGCTCTGATCGCGGAGCTGAACCAGGAGGCACAATCCGCCCGCCCTTCGCTGTGGGAGCAAGTGCTGCGGCAGGTGAGCGCCGTCTTTGGGGTCAGCCAGCAGGAACTGCTCAGTAGCAGCCGTTTGAGCCGGATCCTGCTCCCCCGCCAACTGGCGATGTACCTGCTGCGCCAGGCGGGCTGGTCGCTGCCGCGCTTGGCCCAGGCCTTCCGCCGGGATCATGCGACCGTCCTGCACGCTTGCCGAAAGGTGGAGCAACGCCTGAACACCGATGCGTCCCTACTCGCGGCCTTACGCCAGGTGCAAGCCGGATTGCGCTGAGACTCGCACCGGCTGCGGCATCCCCGCTTCGACTCCGCCGGTCCCGCCCGCCCCGGATACGCTAGGAGATGTGCCCGGATGACCCCATTCCGATCTCATGACGCCCGCTCCTGGGGGTTTCCCCATCGCCGCGGGGAGAGGAGGACGTGTGACTAACCCTGTGGAAAAGCTGGCGCGCGCTTGGAGCGCGGCGGAAACTTTCAGGCGCGCTCCGCTCCCTCCTATCGGCAGGACAGCCTTCCCCCCGCGGGTTGTGCTCACGGCGCGGCCAAAGCGCGCCGCCGGCGCGCCAACTTTTCCACAACCCCCGACAGAACCACAAACCTCGTTCGCCCAAACACTTGCGCCAGTTCCTCCACCCCTGCGCGACAGGCCCAGGCCGGATATTACTTCTGTCACTGCCTGGATAGACTTCCAAACAGAAGAGGGAAGCGGATACCGCTCCGACGGCGAGCCGAAAAATGGGTTGAAGAGACTAACGGAACGGCTGGAAATCGACGACCCCAGATACCGGCCGCTCTCCCAGCGGCCAGCTCCAGGATGAGAGCAAGGAGAAGCCATGAAACTGCGTGTGAATCGGGAAGCGTTGTTGGAAGCCTGCCAGTCGGCGGGAGCAGCCCTGCCCAACCGGGCCGTTCGGGAAGTACTCGCCTGCTTCCGCCTGGATGCGCGGGAGGACAGCCTAACCCTGACGGCCTTCGATATGGAATTAGGTATCCGCCAGGAGTTGCGCGGGGTCGAGGTTGTCCGCCCCGGCAGTACCCTCCTGCCCGCTGCCCAGTTGACCCAGATTCTGCGGGAAAGCCGAGCGGAAGGCGTCGAACTCGAAGCGCCCCTAACGTCTTCCGACGGACCGGACGGAGCAACTGCCACCTTGCGCTGCGGCAGCACAGCCAAGTTCGAGTTGCCCCAGCGCCCGGTCGAGGAGTTCCCCGAATTGCCCGAAGGGACCGACCCCAAGGAAATCGTTATCGAGGGCCTAGCCGGACAATTCCGTGAAATGATTCGCCGCACCCTCTTTGCCATCCCCAAAAAGGATGTCACTGATCGCTATGCCTTCAAGGGTCTGCTCTGGGACACAGGAGGGGGGGCTGCGGGAAGCGGACCCTCCGCCTCTTTGGCCTTGAGGCTGGTCGGTACGGATGGCAAGCGCCTGGCCCTCTGCGAGTCGGCTGTCACAGTCCAGGCTTCCCCGTCCGGCGTGCAATTGCATCCGCTGGTCCCGGCGCGCGCGATGACCTTGCTGGAACGCGTCCTGACCCACGACGGCGAGGTGGTGCGGGCCTATTTGGGAACCAACGACGTCCGCTTCCTCACCGAGCGGGCTACCATTTACACGACACTGGTGCAAGGCCGCTTCCCCCCCTACCGTGACATCCTGGAGAAGACGGAAAAGGCAGCCAAGATCAAGATTCCCCTGCCACTGGAGGAGTTCCTGGCGGCGGTGCGGCAGATCCGCGTCATGACCGACGAGGAAAGCCGGCGGGTGGACATTTCCTTCCGGCCCGGCGTGGCGATTCTGGAAGGTCGCGGACCGGCCACTGGCAGCGGCCATGTGGAGCTGGCCCTGCCGGACTTCGCTGGACCCGCCATCCACGTCGCCTTCGACCCGGACTTCCTCGTCGAGTACTTGAACATCGCCCGCAACGAAGTAGCCGAGCCAAAGGCGGAAGGTTCGCGTCCAGCGGCGGACGCCTCCCCGAGTTCCCCGCTGACGCTGGAACTGATCGCCGCGGACAAGCCCGCTCTGTTTCGCTTCAACGTGAGCGGTGGGACCGCTCCTAGCGGTGGGACCGCTTCCAGCGATGGGACCGCTCCCAGCGGTGGCGGTGTTTCCAAGTGGGTTTACCTGGTGATGCCGATGTCCGTGGAGAACCGCCGATGAGGGGGCAGGGCCGAGAAACTTCCTTCCGCGTGAGGAGGGCCAGTGGGGATGGCAAACGATTCCTTCCAGCGGCGCGAGCCAGCCTCCGGTTCGGACGGGGGGCGGCGGGAGCGTGGGCCGGAACCGCTCGCGGACATCCTCTCCCGCTTGTTCGTCAGCCGGGGCTGGGGGCGCAAGAGCGAACGCTTGCGGCTAGAGGCAGCCTGGGAAGCCGCTCTGGAGGCAGTCGTGCCGCGGTCCCTGCGGCAGCACACGCGTGTGGCCAGCTTGCGCCGCGGAGTGCTGGAGGTGGAGGTCAACGCCGCTCCTCTGATGCAGGAACTCAACCAGTTCCACAAACGCCGGCTGTTGGCGGCCCTCCGCCAGGCCCTGCCCGGCACGACTATCGCGGACATCCGCTTCCGCGCCGGGGCTTGGTGAGCTTTCCCCGCGGCTCTGCTGCTGGCCCCCGACACGCCGGGGATGGGCAACGGCCTGGACCAGCAAGCGGTGAATGGCCCAGAGCGGAGGCCGTGAACAGCGGCTCAAGCCGGCGGGCGGCGAAACCCTGATAGACCCGAAGTTGGTGAACCGAAAGCGAGGACTCATAGGAACCCGGAGTTAAGAGGAGCTTCATGAAACAGGACGAAACCCCGATCGCAGCTTCGACCTCGGCGACCCGTTCCAACGGCGAATACACTGAAGAGCATCTCAAGACGCTCAAGGATGCCGCCCACATCCGGCAGAACCCCGGTATGTACATCGGCAACACGCAGTCGGCCGGGCTGCACCATCTCGTTTACGAGATCGTCTACAACTCGGTCGATGAATGGATGGCCGGGTATTGCAAGCATATTCGGGTCATTCTGCACAAGGACGGCGCGGTGTCCGTCATCGACGATGGCCGCGGCATCCCGGTGGGCATCCGCCCGGAGACGGGCAAGTCGGCGCTGGAAGAGGCCCTGACCATCGCCGGCACCAGCGGCAAGTTTGACAACGAGGCCTACCGTGTCTCCGTCGGCTTGCACGGCATGGGGGCCAAGGCCATGAACGCCCTCTCCGAATGGTGCGAGGCGGAGGTCCGCCGCGAAGGCCGGGTGTACAAAATGGAATTCGAGCGCGGCTATGCCACCAGCGAATTGCAGGACCTCGGTCCCGCTCCCCCCGGCCAGACCGGCACCACCATCACCTTCAAACCCGATCCCGAAATCTTCGGCGACCTCACCCTCGATTACGACACCCTCGCCGACCGCTTCCGCGAGATCGCTTATCTCTGCCGGGGTTTGACCATCGCCCTGCTCGATGAGCGCGACGGCCGCAGCGACACCTTCTATTTCGAGGGCGGGATCGCCGAGTTTGTCGCCTGGCTCAACCAGGGCGAGACGGTCGAGCATCCCCCCATCTATCTCCGCCGCCAGGTGGATTATACCCTCCCCGATGCCGCCGGGCGCACCTTGCCCATCATCGTGGAAGTCGCCTTGCAATACACCCATGCCGATGAGGAACGCGTCCGCTGCTATACCAACAACGCCTTCAATCCCGGCGGCGGCACCCACCTGTCTGGCTTCCGCGCTGGCCTGACCCGTGCCATCAGCACCTACGGCAAAAAGGAAGGACACTTCAAGCCCGATCTGGAGCTGCGCGGCGAAGACTTCCGGGCCGGCCTGACCGCCGTCGTCAGCCTCAGCCATCCCGATCCTGTCTTCGAGTCCCAGACCAAGATCAAGCTGAACAATCCGGAGGTGGAAGGGATCGTCGCCAGCGCCGTCTATGACTTCCTGACCGACTATTTGGAGAAGAATCCCAAGGAGGCGGCACGGATTTGCAAGCGGGTGGCCCTGGCGGCTGAGCTGCGCATCGCGGCCAAGAAGGCCCGCGACGCCCTCATCGATCGCAAGAAAATCCTCGGCGGCGGCGGACTGCCCGGCAAACTCATGGACTGCACCACCCGCCAGCGCGACCAGAGCGAACTGTTCCTCGTGGAAGGCGACTCTGCCGGCGGCAGCGCGGAAAGCGGACGCGACCGCTACTTCCAGGCCGTCCTTCCCCTGCGCGGCAAAGTGCTCAACGTCGAAAAGGCCCGCCTGGACAAACTCCTGAAAAACAACGAGATCGCCGCCCTCATCGCTGCCATCGGCATCGACATCGACAACGTCGAGGACATCAGCAAAGTCCGCTACGGCAAAATCATCATCCTCACGGATGCCGACGTGGATGGGCAGCACATCCGCACCCTGCTGCTCACCTTTTTCTTCCGCCAGATGCGCAAACTGATCGAAGAAGGATACGTCTATGTGGCCCGCCCTCCGCTTTACAAGGTGACCCAGAAAAAGGAGGTGCGCTTCGTGGCCACCCGCGAGGAAATGCTCCGGGAGCTGACCGAGCGCGGCCTGCGCGGCACCCGCTTGCGCCTCACTCGGCCCGATCAACCCCCCCGCGAACTCTCCAGCGAAGAGCTGGCCCCGCTCTTGCCTATCCTCGCCGACATTGAGACCGTCGTCGGCCAACTCGAACGCCGCGGCCAAACCCTCGAAAGCGTCCTGCGCCGGGCCAGAACCACCGAACGCGACGGCAAAACCATCCTGGAAGTACCCGTCTATCACGTCCGCTTTGCCGGTCAGGACTACTGGTTTGCCACGCAGCAGGAGTTGCAAGCGTTCCGCAGCGCTCAGGCCCAGGCCTTGGGCAAGGAATTGACCCTCTCGGAAACGGTGCCGCCGCTGGGAGGGGTCTCGCCTGCCGACGGTTCTTCTCCCCCGCCCCTAGCCGCGGATCACTACGCCTTGGAAGAATGGCACGAGCTGCGCGCCCTCAACCGCGCCTTGGCCAAACTCCTCGACGCCGGCTTCCTCCCCGCCGATCTGCTCCCCTTGCCCCGCATCGCCGGGCGCGAACCCCCCATCCGCTTCACCCTGATCCGGGAAGCCCAGCAGATTCCCCTGCCGGACCTGCTCGCCCTGCCCGCCGAAATCCGCCGCCTCGGCGAAGCCGGCATCTCCATCACCCGTTTCAAAGGACTTGGCGAAATGAACCCGGAGGAACTCTGGGCTACCACCCTGGACCCCAAACACCGCTCCCTCATGCGCGTCACCCTGTCCGATGCCCAGCGGGCCGAGGAACTCTTCCGCATGCTCATGGGGGAGGAAGTCGAAGGGCGCAAGCAGTTCATCATGAAACGGGCCATCCACAACTTCGAGGAAATCGACTACGGCGCCTAAGCTGCCTGGGGATTGCCCGGCCTTCTCGTCTCGTTCGCCTCCTTGGGCCGTTCGCCTCCTTGGGACCCGGCCCCTTTGTGACCCCCGTTGCAGCGGCCAGGTATGCCTGCGCGGCGGCCAGGGGTGGGGCGCTTGGACGGGGTAGGGGGGACTTGGCGGACGGCGGACCTTCCCCCTGCGGCGCTCAGCGGTGCTCCGGGGCGGACAGGTCGATGACGACGGGGGCGGGCGGGGCGGCCTCTGAGGTGGGGGCGAGCTTTAGCGTTCGGCGGCGGACCAGGGGAGCGGTGAAGAACTGGCGAACCACCAGGGTGCTTTCCGGATCGCGTTCCTGACGGCGGACGGTCCAACTGGGATGCCAGACGACTAGCTCCCATTCCCCCGGCGGCACCGCGGGCCAGTGGAAGCGGCCCTGGGCGTCCGTGATGGCGGCGTAGGGATGATTGCACACCAGGATGTAAGCACGTGTCCAGTAACGGCGGGCATCGTCAAATAGCTCGATGATCGGCCAGGGGGTGGCGGGGGAGTCCGCGGGGACGGCGTGGTCCGCGGTCCGGTCTCGGCCACCTTCCCGGCGCAATGGCGGCAGGCGGCGCACCAGGGCGGACGGCCCGTTCCCAGGGGAGCACTCCGCCGGCACGGTCCAGCGGAAGAAGGCGGCCCCGCGGCCCGCCAAAGCGTAATAGGCGTCCCCTTCCCCGGCGATGGTGATCTCTGCTCCCGGCGCGGCGAGGCCCAGCCGTCCGGACCGTTCCCCTTGCTCGATCACCAGGGCCTGCTGGCGCAAACGCACGCATAGCGGCGGCCAGTGCCCTGCTGCATCCGGCTCACGGGCTGCTCTTTTCTCCGGGCGACTCTCCGCCGGCGGGGTTCCTCCGTCCCGCTGCGGCAGCACCGGCTCCAGCCAGACAAACGCCTCGGCCACGCCCCCGTGGACCGGCTCCCGCTGCAAGCGATTCGGATGCGGCACCGCCTGGAGCGCCACTCCCCCTGCCCCCGTCGTGCGGATGGCCATACAATCGGCTA
>Ga0101943_1001956_pt1 | contig 14694 bp, 11 predicted proteins | sample DewCreD2012metaG_5_FD_75244 | JGI IMG/M metagenome (GOLD analysis project Ga0101943, IMG submission 75244) | Hot spring sediment bacterial and archeal communities from British Columbia, Canada, to study Microbial Dark Matter (Phase II) - Dewar... ... | reverse complement strand
CGACGATGGAGCTGCTGCTGTGGGGCTACGTCACCCTCTTTCTGCAGCGCGTGGGCGAAGGCGCGGTGCCTCGTTTGGTCACGTTTCTGATCGGGGCGATGATCCTGTGGGACGTGCTCTATCGCGCGCAGCAAGGGATCACGCTCTCGTTTCTGGAAGACGTCTGGGTGCGCAATCTGCTCAACATCTTCTGCGCGCCGGTTCGGTTGAGCGAATATATCGCGGCGACCTTCCTCTTCGGGCTGGTGCGCGTCGGCGTGACGCTCGTGTCCCTGGCGGCGCTGGCCTGGGTCTTGTATCGCTTCGACCTCTTCGAGATGGGATTCGCCCTTCTCCCGTTCATGGCGAACTTGTTGATCCTGGGATTGGCGCTGGGCATCATCACGACGGCCATCATCTTGCGCTTCGGGCAAGCGGCGGAAGCGCTCGCGTGGGCTGTGCCCTTCCTCATCCAACCCTTCGCCGCCGTCTTCTATCCGGTCAGCGTCCTCCCACCGAGTTTGCAAGCGATCGCGCGCGCGATCCCTTGTACGTATGTCTTCGAAGGCATGCGCGAAGTCCTGCATTCGGGGACATTCCGTTGGGATCACTTCGGATGGGCGCTCGGCCTGAACCTCCTCTATCTGGCGTTCGGCATCTGGCTGCTCGTTCGCATGTTCGAGCTGGCGCGCGAGCGCGGCCTGCTCGGTCGCCTGACCATGCAGTGAGCGGCCCCCTCTGCGATGGCTTCGGCGAGCGCAGAGATGGTACAATCAAGCGCGATGCGTACAAGGTCTCGAGCCGAGCGACCTTCGCGCGCACGTCTTCGCGCCGAATCGAATGGTCGGCGACGAGCCTCCCGGAGGGGTGGCCTCGCGCTCCTTCTCTTTCTCGGCGTCGCCGAAGCGGGGCTGGTGCTTGGCCGTGATTCTTCCCTGGCGTTCGCGCGCTCGTCTCAGTCCCCTCCGGTTCTGGATGTGGTGCACTACAAAGTCGAGGCGGACGTGGATCCCACCGAGTTCTCGCTGACGGCCCGTTCGATCGTCACGCTGCGCGTGGGGACGGCCACGCGTTCGGTCGTCCTGGAGTTGAACGGTTCGCTCGTCGTCTCTCGCGTGCAGGATGTCGAGACCGGTACCGCCCTCACGTTCCTTCAGGACCGGTTCGATCAACTCAACGTGCGCGTGGACTTGGGGAAGGTGGTCGAGGCGGGCACACCGCTGACGCTCCTTTTCGAGTACGCGGGTGCACTTCGCGGGCCCGAAGGAGGGCCGATCCCCGATCGGCGCTTGGCGTACATCGGTCCGGAAGGCGGCTATCTCTTCTACGCGGCGCGCTGGCTTCCCTTCTCCGATTATGCCGCCGACTGTGCGAGCTACGAGATCACGGTGCGGGTACCGCAGGGGATGGTGCTCGCCGGCTACAGCGAGCAGCCGCTTCTGGCCCAACCGGTTGTGGAACGGCCGACGCTCGCGCCGGCGCGAGGACCGCGCCGCCCGACAGGGCCTGCGGAATCGCCTCCCCCGCGAACGCCTCGGGTCGCTTACACGCTTGTCTCGACGCGACCGGTGCTCGCTGGCTCGCTCGCCTTCTCGAAGTACATCACCAAAGAAGTGCGCACACCCGGTGGCTTCACGATCGAATTGTTCATGAAGCCCGGCGATGAAGGGCGCATGGAAGCGTTGGCCGATCCCATCGGGCGCATGCTCGAGGTCTATCACGCCCGGTTCGGCCCGTACGCCTTCGGCGACCGCCTGCGAGTGGTCGAGATTGATGACGATTCCCTGGAGTATTACGTCGGTCCAGGGACACTCTTCCTCGCGCCGCGCGTGCTGGCCGGCGATCGCGCCCTCGACGTGGGGCGATTGGCGCGCGAGGTCGCCTTTCAGTGGTGGGGACAGGCCGTCGCCTTGAAGAACTTCGACGACGCGTGGATCTCGCAGGGGCTCGCGCAATACAGCGCCCTCTTGTTCCGCGAATTCGCGGGATCGCGCGCCGAATACGAACAGGCCGTTCGCGAGGTGCTCGAGCGCGCTTTGGCGTTCGAGTCGGCGACCTCGATCGCGCGCGCGCCGCGCGAATTGTACGATCTCTCGCCGAGCTACCAGGCCATCGTCTACGACAAGGGCGCCTGCGTCTTCCGCATGCTCCGCGCCGTGCTCGGCGATGAGAAGTTCTTCACCCTGCTGAAGACCTTCTACCAGACCTATGCCGGCAAGAACGCGAGCATCGCCGATTTCGAAGAGCTGGCCAGCCGAGTCGCCGGGCGTAGCCTGCGGAGTTTCTTTGGCCTCTGGGTGGATTCGACAGGCGTGCCGGAATTCCGCGTCGAATACATGATCCTGCGCACGCGCGACGGACGCTTCAAGGTGCGCGGGACCGTCAAGCAGACGCTCGAGCTGTTCGACATGCCCGTGGATGTGCTCGTGCGCGCCGAAGGGGATCGCACCGAGCGGATCACGATCCCCATGAAGGGGACGGAGGCGAGTTTCGAGATCCCTTCCGAGACGCTCCCCCGCGAGATCGTGGTGGATCCGGACTTTCGGATCCTCCACCTCACGGAGGCGATTCGCATCGCCGTCGTCGTTCGGCGTGGGATCGAACATCTCAAGAACCGCGAGTATCCGGAAGCGGAGCAACAATTCCGAGCGGCCTTGGAGCTGGACGCGCTCAGCTCGTGGGCGCATTACAACTTGGGGCTGTTGTACTTCGAGCAGCGGAATTTCCAACGGGCGCTGGATGCCTTCACCGATGCCCTCAATGGGGATAAACGTCCGCCCTGGATCGTCGTCTGGAGCCACATCTATCGCGGGAACTGCTACGATGCGCTCGGCGAACGCGAGCGCGCCGTCGCCGAATATCAAAAGGCTTTGGAGACCAAGGACGATTATAACGGCGCTCAAGATCTCGCCCGCCACTACCTGAATCACCCATACGCGCCGACCCGCGCGCGCGCCAGCCGATGAACGCCCGCCTTCTTCGGCTTGGGAGGGATGCGGTACAATGACCTCTGGATCGAGCGGGAAGGGAGGCGGCCGCATGAACTACCGATGGGTGTGGCGCGCGTGCGCGGAAGATGTGGCGGCGAGGCTCAGTCGCGAACTCGGGCTCCCGCATGCGATCGCTCGACTCTTGAGCGCGCGGGGGGTGACGACGCCGAAGGCGGCCGAGCGTTTCCTCTGGCCGCGACGTGATGACCTCCACGATCCCTATCGCATGGCGAGCATGGGCGAGGCGGTCGAGCGCATCTGGGGCGCCATCGCGCGCGGCGAACCGATCGTCATCTACGGCGATTACGACGTGGACGGCGTGACCAGCCTCGTCCTGCTCACGAAGACGCTCGCGCGGCTGGGGGCTCGCGTCTCCTTCTACGTCCCGGAGCGATTGCGCGAGGGGTATGGGATGCACGCCGAAGCCATCGAGGCGCTGGCCGCTCAGGGCGGACGCTTGCTCATCAGCGTGGATTGTGGGATCCGCGCGCACGAGGTCGTCGAGCGGGCGAAGGCGCTGGGCATGGAGGCCATCGTGACCGATCATCATCTCCCCGAAGCGGAACTGCCGCGCGCGGTGGCCGTGCTGAATCCAAGGCGTCCCGATTGCGCCTATCCCGAGAAGAACCTGGCGGGCGTGGGTGTGGCGTTGAAACTCGCGCAGGCGCTCCTTGCGCGAAGCGGTCAGAGCGCAGAGCTTGTGCGATTGCTGCCGCTGGCCGCCATCGGCACGATCGCCGACGTAGCGCCGTTGGTGGGAGAGAATCGGGTGATCGCACGCCTGGGATTGGAGGGGATTCGGGCTCCCGAGCAGGTCGGGCTGCGCGCGCTCGCGGAAGCGGCCGGACTCGCTGCGGATCGTCCGGTGACGAGCGAAGATGTCGCCTTTCGCTTGGCTCCGCGCTTGAACGCCGCCGGTCGCTTGAGCACGGCGCAGCCGGCGATCGAGTTGCTCCTGACCGAGGATGCGGAGACCGCGCGACGGTTGGCGGCTCACCTCAACGAACATAATGCGCGCCGTCAACGTGAAGAGCACGCCGTGCTCGCCGAGATCGAAGCGATGCTCGCCGAAGACCCGACGCTTCGCGCGCAGAAAGTGCTTGTGCTCGCTCGCGAGGGGTGGCATCGAGGCGTCCTCGGTTTGGTCGCTTCTCGGGTCGTGGAACGATTCGCGCGACCGGCGATCGTCCTCGCTCTGGAGGGCCAGTGGGCGCACGGATCCGGTCGGAGCATCCCAGCCTTCCATCTGTTACAGGGACTCACTGCGTGCGCCGATCTCTTCGAGCGGTATGGAGGACATGCGCAGGCCGCGGGCCTCATCCTCCGACGCGACCACCTCGAAGAATTCCGCGAGCGCCTCAACGCCGAGGCCGAGCGCGTGCTGACTCCCTTGGATCTCACCCCAACGCTCGTGCTCGATGGAACGCTGTCGCTCTCGGAGGTGACGTTTGAATTCTGGCAACAGCTGGCGCGTCTGGAACCGTTTGGTGCGGGGAATCCGCGCCCGATCTTCCTCTTCGCGAACGTGCGCGTGGAGGGCGAGCCGCAGATCCTGAAAGATCGCCATCTCAAGCTTCGCCTCCGACAGACGGACAAGAGCGTGGAAGCCCTCTGGTGGAACGGAGCCGGACGGCGTGAAGGGTGCGCGTCAGGCTCTCGCCTCTGGCTCGCGGCGAGCATCGGGGAATCGTTCTACGGGGGACTCCTTCAGATTCATCTCGTGATCAAGGACCTCTCCGAAGGGCCACCGCCGGTCATGCTCGAAGCCCCCTCATCATCCTCTGCGGTCGGAGGAGGCGATGAAGTGGCCTGAGCCCAAATGGGCGCTCGCGGTTCGTCTGATGGCCATCGCGCTCTTCGCTACCGTCGGCGCGGCGATCTTCCTCTCCTCTCGGCAGCAGCCGGGCGTTCTCCGACGTCGGAGCGCGGAGACGAAGCACGCGCCCTTGAGCGCGCACGTACTCTCGGTGAGTGAGCACATCCGTCACCTTCAAGTCCAAGGCGGGCGTCCGCTCTTCCTCCTCACGGCGGCTCGCGACGAAGTCTACGATGACGGACACCATGAGTTGAGCGACGTGAGCGTGACGCTCTATGCCGCGGACGCGAGCGAGCGCGCGCGCATCACGGCCCGCCGTGCCGTCTACTATCAAACGTCCGGGCTCGTCATCTTCGCCACCGATGTCCGAGCCTGGACGCGCGAGGGCCTGCGCTTTCGAACGGAGGAGCTGCGGTACGATCAAGCGACCGAAGTCTTGCACACGGAGCGACCGGTGACGTTCGAGCACGCAAGCGGATGGGGAGAGAGCCAAGGGATCGAAGTGCATCTGCCGCGCGATCGGCGAAATCGCGTCGTTCTGCATGCTGTGCGATTCGCGGTGGCGCCGAACGCCTCCGGCCCGAGCGAGCTTTGGAGCGTGCGCGCTGCGGCCGCCACGTTCGAGAGCGTGACGCTCACCTTCCGGCTCGCCGGAGACGTCGTGCTCGCACGGGAGGTGGATGAGCTGCGCGCGGATCGGCTCGACGGCGTCCTCGACCGCGAGCATCGGATCCGGCAGATCACGGCCGGTGGGAACGTACGGCTTCGCTCGCGAGCTGAGCATACGGCCGTGGAGATCGCCAGCGAGAGCCTGACCCTCTCGTTCACCGAACGGCAGGACGTCTCGCGCGCGATCGCGAGGGGATCGGTCGTCGCCCGTTTTCGAGATCGAGCGGAAGAGCAAGAATTGCGCGGTCCTCGCCTGGACGTCATCTTGGCCTCCTCGCACGGTGCTCTCGTCCCTCACTTCGCGCGAGCGGAGGGCGGGCGCGTGAGCCTCATGATCCGAGACGGATCGCGCGATCGGCGCGTCGTCGAGCGGCAGGTGGAGGCCGATCGTCTGGAGGCGTTTTTCCGAACGGGGACGCGCGCGCTCCAGAGGCTGCGCGCCTCGGGTAACGTTCGCGTGGAGATCCCTCCAACCCCTTCGGCGAAGACGGCGGAGAGGACGACGATCTGGGCGCAGGAAGCGGAGCTGATGTTCGACGGGGAGGAGGATCGCGTGACGACCGGTCGCGCAAGCGGCGACGTTCGCGTCGAGGTCGAACCGATGGAGGCCTCGGCGGCGCGCTCTCGACGCATGACGATGAGCGCCACCCTGTTCATCGAGTTCGATCCGAAGACGCACGGGATCGCGCGTCTGTTGCAGTCGGGGAAGTTCCGCTATATGGAGGGCGATCGGCGCGCCGAGAGCGAGCGAGCGATCTATGAGGCCGATTCCGGATGGATCCGCTTGCGTGGGGGCGCTCCGACCGTATGGGATGCCCGCGGAAGGACGCGCGCGGAGGAAGTGGACGTGAACCCGCGCGAGGAGCGGAGCGTCGCCCGAGGCCGCGTGGTGACGACCGTTCTCCCCCGCGAGGCGATGGCCCGCACGCTGCCGTTCGCCGAGCGCGATGCCCCCATCTTCATCGCGGCCGATCGGTTGGAGGTGGATCACCGCGCGCGACGCGCGCGCTACACGGGCGCCGTGCGCGCGTGGCAGCAGGACACGTATCTGGCGGCCGAGGAGCTGGAACTCGACGAAGCGGACCGAACGCTCCTGGCGCGCGGACGCGTGCGCTCGTTCCTCTTCCGCGCCCCTCGCGCCGAAGGAGCGCTGACGGAAGCCGTTCCCATCTTCGTCTCCGCGGCGCGCCTCATCTATCGCGAAGCCGAACGGAAGATCGTCTATGAGGGGGAAGTGAGCCTGCAACGCGGCGCGCAGCGCCTGCTGGCGGAATCGCTCACGGCCTTCGTGAGACCGGATGCTGCGGAGATCGAACGCGCTCTCGCGGAGCGGAAGGTCGTTCTCACAGATCCCGAACGCCGCGCGTATGCCGAGCGCGCCACCTATGACGCGGCCGGCGAGCGCATCGTCCTCGAAGGCTCTCCGGCGCGCCTGGAGGATGATCGCCAGGGCGTGCGGCAGCAGGGCGCTCGATTGACTTTCTTAGATCGGGGTGATACAGTCTTGGTTGAAGGGAGCGAAGGGGCGCGCCGGGTGAAGACCGTGAGGACGATTCCGAGGGGGAAACAGTGAGTGCTCTGATCACAGAGACGAAAGAGACAGCCCTCGGTTCCAGGCCCTCACTGCTTCGCGCCTGGCCTCATCGGGATGGAGCGATCCTCCGAGCCTCGGGATTGACGAAATACTATCGAGGACGCTGCGTGCTTCGGGAGGTCTCCCTGGAAGTGCACCCGGGGGAGATCGTCGGTCTGCTTGGCCCCAATGGAGCGGGAAAGACGACGACCTTTCGCCTTCTCGTTGGGATCGAAATGCCCGATCGCGGCGCCGTGTTCTTGGATGGCCGCGAGATCACGAGCTTGCCGATGTACCTTCGCGCGCGGCGAGGGCTGGCGTATCTCCCGCAGGAGCCGTCGATCTTCCGGCGTCTGACGGTGGAGGAGAACATCCTCGCCGTTCTGGAACGGCAGAAGCTCAGCCGCGCGGAGCGGGAGCGCCGACTGGAGGGGGTAATGGAAGATCTCGGTCTGACGTCGGTGCGTCACGTCAAAGGCTATGCCCTCTCGGGCGGCGAACGGCGACGGGCGGAGATCGCGCGCGCCCTGGTCATGGCACCGCGATTTCTGCTCTTGGATGAGCCCCTGACGGGGATTGACCCGCTCGCCGTAGCCGATCTGCAACGGATCATCGTGCGTTTGAAGGAGCGAGGTATTGGAATCCTCATCACGGATCACAACGTGCGGGAGATGCTGCGGATCACAGATCGCGCGTACCTTCTCAGCGAGGGACGCATCTTTCGCGCCGGCACGCCGGAAGCCTTGACCGAGGATCCGGAGGTCCGGCGCGTCTATTTGGGGGAACACTTCCGGTTGTGACCTATGCCGCCGGTGAAGCTCACACAGGGATTGACGCAGCGCCTGGCGTTGACGCCGCAGCTCAAGCAACGCATCGATCTGCTGGCCATGACGAAGCTGGAGCTGCTCACCCTCATCCGGCGGGAGCTGCGAGAGAACCCGGTGCTGGAGGAAGGGATCGAACCCATCCCCTCGGCCGAGAGGGTGCTCCTCAATACGGAGCGCGAATCCCGCACCGTGACGTCGGAATCGGCGCACGTCGAACCGAAGCCGAAAGACCCCTTCGAGGAGGTGGATTTCGAGGATTTCTTTCAGAACTATCTCGACCCAGCCCCGCAGACGACATGGGCGGAGCCTCCGCCGGAAGATGAAGCCTCGCTGCTGGAGAAGCTGACGCCGAGTCGCCCTTCTCTCTATGAGACCTTGCTGGAGCAGCTCCGTGTGATCGCTCCGAAGGAGGAGGACGTGCGACAGGCCGCGGAGGCGATCATCGGATGCCTCAACAGCGATGGCTATCTGGAGGCGACGCTCGAAGAGATCAAGGCCTTGGGGGGATGGTCCGATGAGGTCGTCCAGCGCGCGCTCGCCCTCGTGCAAAGTCTCGATCCTCCGGGCATCGGCGCGCGCGATCTGCGGGAATGCTTGCTGCTGCAGCTGCGCGCGCGGGGGTGGGAGGATCGGCTGGCGGCCCACCTGGTGCGGGAGCATCTGTGGGAATTGCAACCGCATCGGTTACCGGAGTTAGCCCAGCGACTCAACCTGCCTCTGGAGACGCTGCGCGAGGAGCTGGAGGTGATCCGACAGTTGGACCCACGTCCGGGGCGAAATCTGGGCGCGGCGCCGCCGACCTACATCGTGCCCGAGGCGAGCATCGTGAAAGTGGACGATCGGTACGTCATCCTCTTCAATGAGGAAGGCCTGCCACAGCTTCGGATCAACGCCTACTACCGGCGACTGCTCAAAAACGAACATCTGCCGAAGGAGACGCGAGATTTCGTGCGCGAGCGCTTCCGCTCGGCGATCGAACTCTTGAAGAACATCGAGCATCGTCGGCGCGCGATCTATCGCGTCTGCGAAGCGATCGTCCGACGGCAACGCGACTTCCTCGACTACGGTCCGGAGCATTTGAAGCCGATGCTGCTGAAAGACATCGCCGCCGAATTAGGCCTCTCGCTCTCGACCGTCAGTCGCATCGTGAGCAACAAGTACATTGACACCCCACAGGGCCTCATCGAGTTGCGCCGCTTCTTCACCGAAGGCGTGAGGAAGGAGAACGGCGAGCAGATTTCGACGCGCGTCCTCAAGCTGCGCCTTCAAAAGCTCATCGAGCAGGAGGATCCGCGAGCGCCGCTGACCGATGATGATCTCGTGCGCCTGCTGGAGCGAGAGGGGATCCGACTCTCTCGCCGCACGGTGACGAAGTATCGGAAGCAGTTGGGCATTCCCAGCTCGCGGGATCGCTCGCTGCTCGCCGCAGGGAGGGGGAGATGAATTTGGAACTCACGACGCGAAATGTGACGCTCACGCCCACGATCGAGAAGCGCCTGCGACGAGCTTTGGAGAAGCTCGGCCGCGTCCTCGATGACGCGGCCAAAGTCCACGTCATCTTGGGCGCGGAGAAGCATCGCTTCCTGACGGAGATCCTCGTCACCTGGCGGGATCATCAATTCACCGGAACGGCCGAGACGGAAGATATCTACAGCTCCGTCACCGAGGCCATTGATCGCATCCTGCGACAGACGCTCAAGCAGAAGGAGAAATTCACGGCGCGACGGCGCGCGACGCGCAAGCTGGTGAAGACCTTGCCCCTCGAGTCGCCGGCGCCGGAGGTGCGGATCATTCGCACGCCGCGATATTCGGTGAAGCCATTGACGCCGGATGAGGCCGCCGAACTCCTGTTGAAATCGAGCGATCACTTTCTCGTCTTTCGCAACTCGGAGACCGATCGCGTGGCCGTCCTCTACAAGCGGAGCGACGGCCACCTCGGATTGATCGAGCCGTGAGCCCGCGATGAGCGCCGCCTTCGCCCCGGAGATCACCGTCGCCGAATTGCTGGCCCAGGCGCCCTCGGAGCTCGATCTGCGAGTGATCGCCGGCGCGGCGGGCGCGGCGAACGTGATCCGCTCGCCGCGAATTCAAAAGCTCGGACTGGCACTCGCCGGATTCCCGCACTATGTTCACCAAGGGCGCGTTCAAATCCTGGGGCAGAGCGAAGTGACCTTCCTGCAACATCTCTCCCCTTCGGACCGCCAACAGGCCGTCGAACGCCTCCCCTGGCGGGAGATCACGTGCGTGCTCGTGACGAAGGGGCTCACGCCCCCATCGGAATTCCTGGACGCGGCCGAACGGCAGTGTGTCCCCGTGCTCGTCTCTTCGCTCCTCAGCTCGGTGGCGATCCTGAAGCTCACGGAATTCTTGCAACGGACGCTCGCTCCGCGCCAGTGGATTCACGGCGTCATGGTGGAGGTCTTCGGCGTCGGCGTGCTGTTGCTCGGCGAATCCGGATTGGGCAAGAGCGAATGCGCGCTCGATCTCATTCAACGTGGGCATCGGCTCGTCTCCGATGATGTCGTCGAGGTGCGCGCGCTCGGCTCGGATCGAGTGATCGGGCGAGCGCCGGAGCGCGCGCGGGGGCACATGGAGATTCGCGGACTGGGCATCCTCGACATCCGGGAATTGTTCGGCGTTGCGGCGCTCGCCGAAGAAGCGCCGCTTGAGCTGGCCATCGCCTTCGAACGCTGGGATCCGCAGCGCGAGTACGATCCTCTGGGATTGCAGGAGGAGACGCTTCACGTGCTCGACGTCGCGATCCCTCTGCTCCGCCTTCCCGTCACGTCTTGGCGTAACCTCACGACGCTGGTGGAAGTCGCCGTGCGGAACCACCTGCTGAGACGCCGCGGCATTGATGCGATGCGCCGGTTCGTGCGCGCGCACGATGCGCTGGTCGCGGGCGAGGCGCAGGACTCGCGGTGAGCGAACGCCGCTATGGCTTCCCCTTCCCTGCAACTCCTCATCCTCACGGGCTTGAGCGGCTCGGGGAAGACCTCCGCGGTCAAGGCCTTCGAGGACCTGGGCTACTTCTGCGTGGACAATCTGCCGATCCATCTCCTCCCCCCTTTTGTCGAGCTGTGCGAGCGCTCCCTGGAGACGCTCAAACGCGCGGTCATCGTCATTGACATTCGCGAGCGACAGTTCCTGCCGGACTTCCCTCGCCTGTATGATGAGCTGCGGCGGCAGGGGACGAATGTGAAGATCGTCTTCTTTGAGGCGAGCCCCGAGGTTCTGCTCCGCCGTTTCTCCGAGACGCGCCGTCCGCATCCGCTGGCCGATGCGGAGACGGATCTGCCGACGGCCATCGCCCGCGAGCGAGAGTTGCTCGCGGAGATTCGCGCTCGCGCCGATCTGGTCATTGATACGTCCGAGCACACGGTCCACACGCTGCGCCGCTACCTGATCGAGCGCTTCAGCACGGCCGATGCCGTGTTGGAGATGACGGTCACGCTCCTGAGCTTCGGATTCAAACACGGCGTTCCGCCCGGATTGGATCTGCTCTTCGATGTGCGCTTCCTCCCGAATCCCCACTTCGTGCCGGAGTTGCGGGAGCGGACCGGTCAAGACCCCGAAGTCATCGCCTTCATGCGCGCGCAGCCGGACACCGCCGAGACGATCGCCCACTTGGAGAACCTCCTTCGCTTCCTTCTGCCGCGCTATCAGCGCGAAGGCCGCAGCTATGTGACGATTGGGATCGGATGCACGGGAGGCCGCCATCGCTCGGTGATGATCGTCGAGGAGTTGGCTCGCACGCTGCGGCGCGAGGGATACACGATCCGCGTCGCGCATCGAGACGTGGACAAGCCCTGAGTGCGCCGCTCCCCGCGTCGAGGACGGGAGCGCGCGCGGTGATGTACAATAGGAGAGCGCGCAGGAGGGAACGGGGCGCGCTGAGAAGGCGAAGGGATCGCCCCATGGGGCTCCCCGCCGTGACAGGAGGCACCAATGGGACGCATCGGAGGCGTCGTCATCACGCATGGGCAATTGGCCACCGAGTTGGTGAACGCCGCCGAGATGATCGTCGGCGAGATCAGCCACATCACGGCCGTCTCCATCGGCTGGCATGACGATGTGGAGGTCGCGCGCGAGACGATCCGCCAGGCGATCGCGCGCGTCAACAGTGGGCGCGGCGTGCTCTTGTTGACGGACATGTTCGGCGGGACGCCGACCAATATCGCCGCCACCTTCTTGGGCGTCGAACCGGTGGAGATCGTCACCGGCGTCAATCTGCCTATGATCCTCAAGCTCGCCAATCAGGACCCGAACGACGATCTCCTCACGGTAGCGCGAAAGGTCAAGGAGCAGGGGCAGAAGAACATCTATCTGGCCAGCGAGATTCTCACGCCCACGAAACGGTAACCGACGATGCAGCGGCGAACCGTGCAGGTGACCAATCGTCTGGGGTTACACGCGCGAGCGGCCGCTAAGCTCGTGCATGTGGCCAATCGCTTTCAGAGCACGATCGCGCTCACTCGGTGCGATAACGGGCAGACCGTAGATGCCAAGAGCATTCTCGGCGTCTTGCTGTTGGCCGCTTCCGCGGGGACCTATCTGGACGTCATCGCATCGGGAGAGGACGAGGTGGAAGCGGTCGAAGCCATCTGCCGGGTGATCGAATCGAAATTCGGCGAGGAGGAAGGAGCGACATCGTGACGGCGAATCGCGCGACGCGTTCCGGGCTCGTCTTGCGCGGATTGGGGGTCTCGCCGGGAATCGGGCTGGGCCCGGCCGTGCCCCTGCCGTGGCGCGGGCGCCTGGTCTTCCGACGACCGCTCGCCCCTCAGGAGATCGAAGCGGAGGTGGCGCGGTTCCACACGGCCGTGCGCATCGCGCGCGAACAGCTTCAAGGGTTGCGGCAGCGCATGGAGCAAGCCCTGGGTAGAGAGCACGCCTACATCCTGGACGCGCAACGATTGATGCTGGAGGATGCGGGAATCCTCGGTGAGATCGAGACGCTCATCCGCACCAGCGCGATCAACGCGGAATGGGCTGTGAAGCTGGTCACCGATCGCATCCTGGCCATCTACGCGGAGATCAAGGACGATTATTTGCGCGAGCGCGGGAGCGACATTGAGGACGTCGCCCATCGGTTGCTCACGGTGCTCGCCGGAGATCGCGCTTCGTGCGCCTTCCCGGAAGGCGCGGTCCTGGTGGGCGAAACCCTTCCGCCAAGCCTCCTTGGAGAACTCGATCCGCGGCGCGTCGCCGGTCTGGTCATCGGCACAGGAGGATGGACCTCACACGCGGCCATTCTCGCGCGCGGCTTGGGCATCCCGGCCGTCTCCGGCATTCATGGGGCGCTCGCCTTCATCGAAGACCAAGCGCCCCTTCTCGTGGATGGGACTCAAGGGCTCGTCTTCGTGCATCCGGCGCCGGAGGTCATTCAACGATACCAGGAGCAGCAGAAGGAACGCGAACGCCGCTGGTATCTTCTGCGCGAACGCGCACCGCTGCCGACGATGACGCGCGATGGCGTGCCGATCACCGTCCGCGCCAACATCGAACGGCTCTCGGAACTGGAGGACGTTCGGCACTTCGGCGCGTGCGGTATCGGCCTGCTGCGCACGGAATTCCTCTTCCTGCAAGCGGCCCCGGAATTGCCCTCGGAAGAGGTGCAACAGCAGGCGTATCGCCAAGTGGCGGAAGCCGCCGGGCCCGAGGGCGCCGTCATTCGCACGGTGGATTGGGATGAGAACCAGATGGCGGCGCTCGGCAGTCTGCGGGCGCTTCGCGATGAGCATCTGGCGACGACGGGGATGGGCGATCGGGAGCCGTGGATTCCCGAACGCAATCCCGCGCTCGGTCTTCGCGCCATTCGCTTCTCGCTCAGCAGGCCGCAGGTCTTAAGGACGCAACTGCGCGCCATCGCGCGCGCTGCGGCCTTCGGGAATCTCCGCATCGTCCTGCCGCTCATCACGAGTTTGGAGGAAGTGCAGGAAGTGCGCCGCTTGCTCGATGCCGTGTGTCAGGAGCTGCGCGCCGAAGGGGTTGAGGTTCCCGATCGCATCCCATTGGGTGTGATGATCGAGACACCCGCGGCCGTATGGCTCGCGGAGGAACTCGCGACGGTGGCCGATTTCCTGAGTTTGGGGACGAACGATCTCATCCAGTACCTTCTGGCGGTAGATCGCGACAACGATCGCGTCGCGCCTCTTTACGATCCGTTCCATCCGGCCGTGCTGCGCGCCGTGAATCACGTCCTGCGCGCGGCCGAACGCGCGGGCCTCGCTCTCGAAGTCTGCGGTGAGATGGCCGCGCATCCGCTCCATGCGCTCGTGCTGCTCGGTCTGGGAGCCCGCGTCCTGAGCATGCGCCCGCGCGCCATCCCCCTCATCCGGGATCTCATCCGACACTGCGAGCTGGCGCCTCTGCGCGACCTCGCGCAGAGGGCGCTCACGGCCTCGCGCGGCGCGGAAGTACGGCACCTCCTGCTGCGAGGCCTTGAGGAGATGCGCCTGGAGGTTTTCGACGAAGCGCTGCTGAACGGGAGCGCTCCGCTTCTCCGAGACGCTTGATGAAACCCCACGTATGCGCCCCGCAGATCGAAGCGAGGAGTCACGATCCGCTCGCCCAACAAGAGGCGCCTAAGCACCAATCCGCATCGCGCGCGTCCTCTCCCGATTGAACATCGGTGGACCCTCGCGGCACGTCATCCTGTTGACGGCCGGACTCAACGATGAGCGCTTCCGCTCCACACTCATCGTCGGCCGTGAGGACGCTCGCGATCGGTCGGGGGCACGCCCGAGCTCATTCGCCATGGGGAGACCGGGTGGCTCGTCCCCCCAAAAGATCCGGAGGCGCTGGCCGCGCGAATCCTCTATGTCCTCGACCATCCCG
>Ga0101943_1001954_pt1 | contig 14710 bp, 15 predicted proteins | sample DewCreD2012metaG_5_FD_75244 | JGI IMG/M metagenome (GOLD analysis project Ga0101943, IMG submission 75244) | Hot spring sediment bacterial and archeal communities from British Columbia, Canada, to study Microbial Dark Matter (Phase II) - Dewar... ... | reverse complement strand
TGGCGATGCCCAGGCGGGTTGCCAGGGCCGCCCCGAAGAACTTCTCGTCCGCCGACCACCAGAACGGGTTGTTGATCACCACGGTGCCTGTCAACGTGGCGTACTTCAGCGCGCTCCGGTAGTACGGGACCAGGTGGGAGATCCGATCGACGATCACCGCGTACGTGCGTGGCGCGTCCACCCGTGTCCCGGCCAGGCGGCAGTAGTCGGCGCGGATGTCGTCGACCCCGCGGCGGTTGATCTCGGCGATCACGGCCTGCGGGAACGACGTCTCGCGTCCGACCAGCAGGCCCACGGTCCGGGCGGTCAACACCGCAAGCGCTCCTTCGGGTGGCCGGCGCGGCTCAGAGGTAGTGCGGAATCGCCTCCCGCCACAGCGGCCAGTCGTGGGTGTAGTTCCACCAGACGACACACCGCGCGGGCACGCCCTTGGCGGCCAGGACGTCGGCAAGGAACTGGGACGGTTGTCGCGCCAGGTCGTGTTCGCCGGTCACCAGCACGATCTCCACGCGGCGCAACGGCGCCAGGTAGGTCTCGTTGGTGAGATTGGGCAGGTAGTCCACCGGGCAGTTGAGGTACACGTCGTCGTCGTAGTAGCCATCGAGGAGTCCCTTGACGTCGTAGCGGCCCGACAGTGCCACGAGCTTGGTGACCAGGTGGGGGTGGCGGAAGGTCAGGTTGGCCGCGTGGTACGCGCCGAACGCCGTCCCGGTCACGAGCAGCGGACCGGTGTTGCGCTGGCGGATGAACGGCAGGTACTCGGTGACGATGTAGCGTTCGTAGTCCAGGTGACGCAGGACTCGCTGACGCGGTGGGACCGCGCGGTTGAACCACGACTCGGCGTCGACGCTGTCGGGGCAGAAGAGCTGCAGCAGGCCGGCGTCGATCTTGGGCGCCAGCGCGGCCACCATGCCGAAGTCCTCGTACTGGTAGAACCGGCCCATGGTGGTGGGGAACACCAGGACCGGCGCGCCCGCGTGTCCGAACACCAGCGTCTCCATGGACCGGCCCAGGGCCGGGCTGACCCAGTGGTGGTACTCCCGGTTCATCACCGTATGGGTACGCCGTCGCCTCCCCGGGTTCCCGCGGGTCCGGGCGCCCGGGGTCGACCCGTCGCCCGGGCACCCTCGGGTCGGCCCGCCGTCCGAACGCCCCTGGGTCGGCCCACGGGTCAGGGTGTCCCCGGGTCGGCCCGCCCGCTGTGGCGGCACGTGCGGGCGCCGGGAGGGACCGCGCGTGCCGTCCGCGAAGCCGGCCGGACGTCAGCGCAGGACGACCGCTGCAGAGGACGAGGAGGCGTGCGCCCATGGCAGGAGAACCGCTGCCGCCCTACTTGCACCAGTACCTCGACCGCTTGGTGCCGCCGCGGCCGTCGGAGATGCAGGCGATGGAGGCCTGGGCGCGCGAGCACCGCTTCCCCATCGTCGGCCCCGGCGGCCGGGCAGTTCTGCTACCTGATGGCCCGGGTGTGCGGCGCGCGGACGGTGTTCGAGCTGGGCTCGGGCTACGGGTACTCCACGGCCTGGTTCGCGCGGGCTGTCCAGGAGAACGGCGGGGGCGTCGTGCACCACGTGGTCTGGGACGAGGAGCTGTCGCGCCGCGCCCGCCGCCACCTGGCGGCGCTGGGGCTTGCCGATGTGGTGCGCTACCGCGTCGGCGAGGCCGTCGGGGCGCTGCGCGACACCCCGGGGCCGTTCGATCTGATCTTCAACGACATCGAGAAGCAGGGCTACCCCGCCTCGCTGCCCGTCATCTACGAGAAGTTGCGGCCGGGCGGGCTGCTGATCGCCGACAACCTGCTCTTCCACGGCCGGGTCTTCGACCCGGACGATCGCTCGCCCGCGGTGGAAGCCATCCGGACGTTCACACGGATGGTCACCGACGACCCCCGATGGACCGCGGCGATCGTGCCGATCCGCGACGGCCTGCTGGTCGCCCGGAAACGCGAAGAGCCGGGTGGGTGGTAGCGGCGGGCAGTCACACCGGCACGATCTGGTCGTCCAGCCGCTTGCTGCGGTGCGTGATGACCTCGGGGGCGGTGCGGCCGACGATCACCGTGTCGTCCTGTCGGAACCCGCCCACCCCGTAGATGTAGATGCCCGGCTCGCACGAGTAGACTTCCCGTTCTCGCAGGGGCCGGTACGTGAACGGCATGTCCTCGGGGAACTCGTGGCCGGCGATACCCATGCCGTGGCCGGTCCGGTGCATGATGTGCGCGCCGAACCCGGCCCGTTCGATCACCGCCTGGGCCGCCGCGTCGACTTCGGCCACGGGGACGCCGGCCACGAACTTCTCCAGCGCCGCCAGGTTGGCAGCGGTGGCCGCTTCGTACGCGCGGCGCTGCAGGTCGGTGCGAGGCGGGCCGACGAACAGGGTCCGTTCGTTCTCCACTACGAGCCCGTTGAGCCGCACGATGATGATGTTGACCACGCCATCACCACGTTCCAGGCGCATGGCTGCGTCGGCGCCGGTGCCGTGGGGCGCCGCCGACGCGGGGCCCGCCAGCGAGAAGACCCGTACCTCCAGCCGGTCGGCAGGGAAGCGCGCCGCACCCTCCACGGCCATGCGGCGCGCGACGTCCAGGTCGAGCTCGGCCACCAGCATGCCGGGCCGCACCACCTCCATGTAGCGGTCCTGGGCCCAGTCGGTGAGCGCGGCCGCCAGGCGCAGGATCTCCAGTTCGGCCGGGTCCTTCACCATGCGCATCTCGCGCAGGAAACCGGCGGCACTGGTGAACTCCACAGGCCCCGGCAGCCAGCGGCGCACGCCGCGGAACGCCGCGATGCGGTCCGCCGCGTACCGGCCCCGCCCGACGCCGGCAGCCGTCAGGCGCGTCGCCAGGAGTTCCTGCCAGCGCTCGCGGGTGTAGGTGCGCCCGGTCCACCGGGGGTGCTCGACGTACAGGGCGTAGTCGGTCACGTAGAGCGTGCCGCGCTCGCGGGCCATCATGAGGTGGTGGGTCGACAGCTCGTTCATGATCAGGAACGGCGGGGCGTCCGCGGGGAAGACCGCCGCCACCGGGCGCTCCCACGGCGCCACGTCCAGGTGGAAGCCTGTCAGCATGTAGAAGTGGTCGGGGTCGGTCACCAGCAGCGCCTGGCAGCCTTCGTCGTGCAACCACGCCCTGACGCGGCGGTGACGGTCGGCGAAGACCTCCTGGGGGACGAACGGCATCCGTGACCCTCCTCGCTCGTGGGGACCGGCGTGACGTCGCCTCCATTGGCGGGCACGGGTCTCCGTCCCTTCCGTGACAGGACCGGATCCCGGGAGGCGCGCCGCGCCGGCCCGAGACGCGACCGTCCCGGGCGTCGCCCGCGGTGCCGCCGGGGGCCCGGGTGCGGCCCCGTCAGCCGGCGAGGCGCGGGTCCAGCGTGTCGCGCAGCCAGTCGCCCACGAGGTTGACGCCCAGGGCGGTGAGCACCAGCGCCAGCCCCGGGAACGTCGTGAGCCACCAGGCGTTGTAGATGTACGTGCGGCCCTCGTTGAGCATGTTGCCCCACGACGCCGTCGGGGGTTGGACCCCGAAGCCCAGGAAGCTGATGGCCGCCTCGGCCACGATGTACTGCGCCACTTGCAGCGACGAGAGGACGATGACGGGCGTCCAGAGGTTGGGCAGCAGGTGGCGGAAGACGATGCGCCAGGCAGGCGCGCCCAGCGCTCGCGCCGCCTCCACGTACTCCAGCGTCTTGAGGACGAGCACCTCGCCCCGCACCAGGCGCGCGTAGACCACCCAGCCCGTGATGATGAGGGTCAGGACGATGTTCTGCAGGCCGATACCCAGGATGGCGTTGACCACCAGCGCCAGCAGGATGAAGGGGAACGAGAGCTGCACGTCCACCAGCCGCATCACCACCGCGTCCACGGTCCCGCCCAGGTAGCCCGAGAGCAGGCCGAGGCCCAGCCCCACCGCGCCGGCGATGCCCACGGTCACCAGGCCGATCACGAGCGAGACCCGCGCGCCGTAGAGGACGCGCGTGTACAGGTCGCGCCCCAGCTGGTCGGTGCCGAACCAGTGGGCCCGCGAAGGCGGACGCAGCGAACGGCCCAGATCGGCATCCACCGGGCCGTAGGGTGTCAGCACCGGCGCCAGGAGGGCGGCGAGCGCCACCAGGGCAACGATGACCAGGCCGAGGGCGCCGCCCCGGGAGAGCACCATGCGTCGGCGTGGCCGTGCGGCCAGCGGCACCCCGGGCGCTGCAGCGGTCGCAAGGCGGCCGGCCCGTGCGGCGAGCGTGCCGCCGCGCAGTTCCCGGGGGGCGTCAGGCATACCGGACACGCGGGTTGAGCCACGCATACGCCAGGTCGGCCAGCAGGTTGAGCAGCGAGTAGGCCACCGCGGTCAGGAAGACGCCGACGAGCACCACGGGGAAGTCGCGGTTGAGCAGCGCCTGCACCAGGAACCGGCCGACGCCGGGCCAGGCGAAGATCGTCTCGGTGATGACCGCACCGCCCAGGAGCTGGCCGAGCTGCAGCGCCAGGAGCGTCACGATCGGCAGGCTGGCGTTCTTGAGCGCGTGTCGGTAGAGCACGCGCCGCGGGCCCAGGCCCTTGGCTCGCGCGGTGCGGACGTAGTCCTGGCTCAGCACGTCCAGCATCGTCGAGCGCGTCAGGCGGGCGAACCGGGCCGCCACGAACGCCGCCAGCGTGATGGACGGCAGGATGTAGTGCGCCCAGGTCCCCCGGCCGCCGGTGGGGAGCACCTTCAGCCACACCCCGAACACGTAGATCAGCATCAGCCCCAGCCAGAACCCGGGGACCGCCTGCCCCAGCACGGTGGCCCCGATGCCCAGGTGGTCGAACCAGGAGTTGCGCCGCGCGGCCGACAGCACGCCGACCGGGATGGCGACGACCAGTGCCAGGACCATGGCCACACCCGAGAGGGCCAGCGTCGCCGGGAACCGCTCCAGCACCAGGGCCAGCGCCGGTTCGCCCTGGCGCAGCGACCGCCCGAAGTCGCCGCGCAGGGCGCCGCGCATGAAGCGCACATACTGCACGGGCCACGGGTCGTTGAGGCCCAGGCGCTGCCGGAACTCCTCGATCTGCTTGGGGGTGGTGTCGGTGGGCAGGAACAGCTTGACCGGGTCGCCGGCCAGGAACTGCAGGCTGAAGACCGCGGTCAGCGCCAGGAAGACGACGACGACGGCCTCCAGAAGACGCCGGACGACGAACTGCAGCATCGGACGCGCGCCTCGACGGGGGGACGCACAGGCGTCCCCCCGGACAGCGGACTACCCTGCCAACCGCGGCGCGGCCGGCCGCGCCGGCCGCCCGTGCTGCACCATGGCGCGGCCCGCTCTTAGCGTCTGGCCCACGACGCGTCGTGCAGGAAGATCTTCTCCGCCGGGTGCGGGTGCCAGTTGACCCGCTTGTTCACCCCGTAGAGGTCGTGCTGCTGCCACAGGAAGATCCACGGCGCCTCGGTGTACAGCATGACCTGGATGCGATACCAGGCGCGCCGTCGCTTCTCCGGATCGACGACGGGCAGGACCTTGTTGATCTCCTGTGTGAGCGCTGGGGTACCGAAGCCGCTGTACGTCCGCTCGGGCCGGAACAGCTCGGCGATGGTCCCCTGCGCCTCCAGAGCCGGTCCCCACCCCAGGTAGAACATCTCGCCGGTGCGGCGATTGATGATCTTGTCCAGGTGCGTGCCCCACTCGTTCACCACCACGCGTACCCTGATGCCGATGCGGCCCAGGTAGGCCGCAATGGCCTCGGCCGCTTCCTTGTCGAGCGGGTAGCGGCCCGAGGGCGAGTCCAGGGTGAACTCCAGCCTGGTCGGGTCGTAGCCGGCTTCCTTGATGAGCTGCACCGCCCGCTGGGGGTCGTAGGGGTAGGGTTTCAGGTTGGGGTTGACGTCCTGGTTGAGGGCCGATAGCGCGCCGGGGATGCGGGTGGCACGGCCCTTGAACAGGTTGGCGATGATCTCGTCGACGTTCACGGCGTAGTTGAGGGCCTGTCGGACCCGCCGGTCCTGCATGGGGCCCGGTTTGAGGTTCACCAGAGCCACGTAGTTGATGCGCGACGATGCCACGGCGCGGACCTCGGCGATGCCGCTGCGGTTCACCTGGTCGACGGCGACGGGCGGCACGTCCTTGACGATGTCGGCCTCGCCCGCCAGCAGGGCGGCCAGGCGAGCGCTGAAGTCCGGGATGAAGCGGAACTCCACCCGGCGGATCGCCGGGGCACCGTTCCAGTAGGCAGGGTTAGCCTCCAGGACCAACCGCTCGTCGCGATCCCAGCGCACGAACCGGTAGGGACCGGCGCCGATGGGCTGACGGTTGGCCTGCTCGTTGCCGACCTGCCGCATGTACCTGGCGTTGTGCACGGTGAAGTCGACCAGCCAGAAGCGCAGGATCGGCGCCGGCTCCTTGGTCTTGATGCGCACCGTGAGGGGGTCGACGACCTCGACGCTGTCGATGAACGAGAACCGCGGCCGGTAGTGCGACTGGTTGCGGGGGTCGAGCAGCCACTCGAAGGTGGACTTCACGTCCTCGGCCGTGAACGGGTCGCCGTTGTGGAAGCGCACGTTGGGACGCAACTTGACGATCCACGTCAGGTCGTCCGGAGTCTGGGGCAGGTCGGCGGCCAGCGACGGCTTGATGCGTGGCGGCATGCCGTCCCAGAAGTACAGCCGGTCGTAGATGTTCATCTGCTGGACGTTGGTCGTCCAGTCCACGATGTGCATCGCCAGCAGGCTGCGGGGTTCGGCGCCCAGGGCGACGACCAGCGGACGCTCCTGGGCCCGGCCCGCCGGGGGCAGGCTGCCTGCCAGCGCCAGGAGCAGGGCCATCAGTCCCACTGCGATCCGGCCCATACGGGTCCCTCCTCGTGCCCTCGACTGTGGTATCCACACCTATTCCCGCCTGGCGCTGGAGACTCCTCCGGCGGGCAGGTCCGCCCTGGCCCTGCGGACGCGCATGGCGCCAGGAATCGCACAGCGGACGCCAGAACAGGATACGGGCCGCAGCGCCGGTCCGGGGGGCAGACGCGTTGTCGGATGCGCCGGGGGGGCTGGTGCGTGCGCGGCGGGAGATCGGCGGCGCGGGGGAAGCCGCAGGCGGCGGGATCCGGGCTGCGCCGGGGACGGATGCGAAAGGATGTGATGAGGATGGCGACGGCGATATCGCTGCAGGACAGCGCCAGGCAGGTGGTGCGCACCTGTGCGCGGGTACAGGCCGGCGAGCTGGTGTGCATCGCGGCCGACACCCACACGGCGCCCATTGCCCACGTGCTGGCCCAGGCGGTGCGGGAGGTGGGTGCCGAGCCGGTGCTGGTGGTTATGGACCCGCGCAAGGCCCACGGCAATGAGCCCCCGCGCGTGGTCGCTGCCGCCATGAAGGCGGCCGACGTGGTCCTGCAGCCGGTCACCTACGCCATGACCCACACCGATGCCACCCAAGAAGCGCTGCGCGCGGGCGCACGGGTGCTGGTGCTGCGCGGTGTGACCGAGGAGATCATGACCCACGGGGCGATGCTGGCCGACTACGACGCCATCGACCGGATCACCCGCGAGGTGGCCCGCCGGCTGTCTGCGGCCGACACGATCCGGGTGCGGACGCCCGCCGGCACGGATCTCGCGATGTCGGTGGCCGGCCGGACCGCGGTGGCGTTGACCGGGCGCGTGGGCGGGCCCGGGACGTTCGCAGCCATGCCCGACGGGGAAGCGGCGATCTCGCCGGTGGAAGGCACCGCCGAGGGCACCCTGGTCGTCGAACACACCATGGACAACCTGGGGCTGCTGGACGCGCCCATCCGCATGACGGTGCGCGGCGGCCGCGTGGTGGAGATTGCCGGCGGCGAGGCAGCGGCCCGGCTGCGGGCCATGGTGGCGGCCGCCGACCCCAACGCCACCAACATCGCCGAGTTCGCCATCGGCACCAACGATCGCGCGCGCCTGATCGGGTCCATGACGGAAGACAAGAAGGTGCGCGGCACCGTGCACGTGGCCATCGGCGACAATCACGTCATCGGTGGGGTGGTGACCAGCGAGCTGCACCTGGACGGCCTGTTGCTGCGCCCCACGGTGGAGCTGGACGGTCAGGTCGTGGTGCAGGACGGGCGGTTGCTGGTGGACTGAGCGGCGCGCCGGCGCACGTACATCTGCAGCACACAGGAGGACCATGTGCGACTGGTAGATCTGACCATCCCCTGGGGTCCGGAAATCGAGCCGGTGCCCGACAACCCTCGGATCTTCTACGTCCCCATCATGCGCCACGAGCTCCACGGCTACTCCACCGGGTTCGCCACCTTCAGCATCCACACGGGAACGCACATCGACGCGCCCTACCACTTCGTTCCCGACGGCCTGACCATGGACCAGGTCCCGCTGGAGTGGCTCAACGGTCCGGCCGTGCTGCTCGACCTGCGCGCGGCGGCGCGCCCCGGCCAGCCGCTCACGGTGGAGGCGCTGCGCGCAGCGGCGCCCGATCCGGCCGAACTCCGCGACCGCCGTGTCGTGCTCTGGACCGGGTGGGCGCAGGAGCACTGGCGCGGCCCGGAGTTCTACCGCGACAACCCCTACCTGGCCACCGACGCCGCCCGATGGCTGGTGGATGCCGGGGCCCGGGCGCTGGCCGTGGATTTCGCCGTCGACGGGGGGCCGCCCAAGCCGCCGGGCCAGCCGCGGTACCCGGTACACCTCATCACGCTCGGGGCCGGCGTGTGCCTCATCGAGAACCTGATCAACCTGGACCGTATCGGGCGTCGCCACTTCACGCTGCTGGCGATGCCCGTGCCGGTCAAGGGCGGGAACGGCGGCCCGGCGCGGGTCGCGGCGTGGCTCGATGCCTGAGGCCTCGGGCGCGCCCGGGGCGGAGGCGCCGGTGATCCGCGGGGTGCACCACCTAGGGATCGTGGTGCGCGACGCGCGCGCGGCCGCCGCGCGGTTCGCGCGCCTGGGGCTGGAGGTCGCGGCGTGGGAGGAGTACGGCCCCGGGCTGCTGCGCATCGGCTTCATCCCCCTCGGCGACGTGGTGCTGGAGCTGATCGAGCCGCTGGGGGCCGAGGACTTCAACGCGCGCTGGCTGCGGGAACGCGGCGAGGGCGTGCAGCACATCGCCTTCCAGGTGGACGACCTGCCCGCGGCCCTGGCCTGGCTGCGCGCCCGGGGCGTCCCGCTGCAGGACCAGGTCCCACGCCCCGGGGCCGCGGGTACGCTCATCGCGTTCCTGGCCCCGGAGGCTGCGGACGGGGTACTGGTGGAACTGACCCAACCCCTGGGCCCGTGGCCCTGGGCCCGTCGGCCGTGAGTCGGATCGCGGTCGCGCAGCTGGCCGCGCCCTGGGGGGCGCCAGCAGCCATGCGCACCCGCACGGTGCGGGTGCTGCACGAGGCCGCAACCCGCGGGGCACGCCTGGTGGTGCTGCCCGAACTGTGTACGATCTCCTACGACTTCCGCCGTCGCGACGACGTGGCCCCGCATGCCGAGACGCTCGACGGCCCGACGGTGACCGCCTGGGTGGACGTTGCCCGCCAGACCGGCCTGCACGTCGTCGCCGGGCTGCCCGAGCGCGCCGGGACGCGCCTGTACAACACGGCCGTGGTGCTGGGGCCCGGCGGCGTGCTCGGCGTCTACCGGAAGGCGCACCTCTACGCGTTCGAACGCGCCGTGTTCGAGCCCGGTGACACTGGCTTTCCGGTGTGGGAGACGCCCGTCGGGCGCCTGGGGGTGTTGATCTGCTACGACCTGCGCTTCGCAGAGGCGGTGCGCGTCCTGCTGGTGCGGGGCGCTCAGGTGCTGTGCGTGCCGACCACGTGGACGGACCGTGGCAAGCCGCAGCCCTGGGACGACCGCGGCTGGTGCGGCGCCAACTACCTGGCGGCCGGGTACGCCTACGGCAGCCGGTTCTGGGTGGCGTGCGCCGACCGGGCGGGGCAGGACGGACGGGTGCGGACGTTGGGGTGCAGCGTCATCTTCGCACCGACCGGACAGCCCGCGGCCGGGCCGGCGCCGCCCGACCGGGACGCCCTGCTGGTGGCGGACGCGGACCCGGCGGCAGCCGACGCCCTGCGCGCCGGTCCCGACGCCGACCTGGTGGCAGACCGCCGCCCGGATCTGTACGGGGAGCTCGTGCGCCCCGTGCATCACGACGCCGGCACCGCGGTGGGGACCGCAGACGAGCGCGGTGCGGCACGAGGAGGGTAGCCTATGGACCTGGGCCTGCAGGACAAGGTGGTGTTCATCACAGGGGGCTCCAAGGGCATCGGCAAAGCCTGCGGTCTGGAGTTCGCCCGGGAAGGGGCCCGCGTGGCCCTGTGCGCGCGGGGCGAGGACGGACTGCGGGCGGCCGCCGCGGAGATCGCGGCCGCGACGGGCCGGGACGTCTCCACGGTGGCCGGGGACAGGACGAAGTGGGAGGACGCCCGCCGGTGCGTGGACGCGGCGGCGGCGCACTACGGCGGCCTGGACATCCTGGTGAACTGCGCGGGCGCCTCGCCGGGTGGCCTCATCCTGAACTTGACAGAGGACGACTGGGCGCTTTCAATGCAATTGAAGTTCATGGGGTACGTGCGCTGTGCCAAGGCAGCCATCCCCCACCTGCTGCGGCGGGGCGGCGGGCGCATCGTCAACGTCGTGGGCAACGACGGCATCAAGCCGGCGTACTGGGAACTCACGGCCAGCGCCGCTAACGCGGCGGACCTGGCGGTGACGTCGGCGCTGGCGGAGCAGTACGGGCCCCACGGGATCCTGGTGAACGCCGTGAACCCCGGCCCCGTGGCCACCGAGCGGTGGGACGGGCTGGTGCGCGCCTACGCCCGCGACAAGGGGCTGTCGATCGAGGAGGCCAGCCGGAAGGCGCTGGCCAGTCTGCCGTTGGGGCGGATCTGCACGCCGCAGGAGGTGGCCTGGGTGGTCGTCTTCGTGGCGTCGGCGCGGGCCAGCTACATGAACGGGGCGTGGATCACCCTGGACGGCGGCCAGCGCAAGGCGCTCATGGACATCTGAGGCACCGATGGAACACACCGTCGCCCGCGGATGCCGGGCGTCCCGTGGATGTGCACGTTGCGGGCGGCGTGGACAACGCGCACAAGGAGGTATGGCGACGATGCGACGGGTCGTGACGGGCGGGTTGGCAAGCCTGGTGGTCTTCGCGCTCCTGGCCCCCGGCCTGGGTGCCGCGCCGCCGGCCAGCGTCAAGCTGGGCGGCACGCTGGCGGTGACGGGGCCCTTTGCCGCGGAGTGGGGGCCGGTCTACCAGCAGTTCATGCGGGAATGGGTGCGGGCCGTCAACGACGAGGGCGGGATCATGGTCCGCGAGGTGGGCCGCCGCCTGCCGGTGGAGATGGTGCTGTACGACGACGAGAGCTCAGCCGACAAGGCCGTCGAGCTCTACGAGCGCCTGGCCGCAGTGGACAACGTGCTGATGTTCTTCGGTCCTGCCACCAGCCCCATCACGCTGCGGGCCTCCACGGTGGCCGAGCGCCTGCGCATTCCCATGGTGACCATGGAGGCCAACGATCGCGCCATCTTCGCCCGTGGCTTCCGGTACCTGTTCGGCACGCTGGCGCCGGGCGTGTGGTGGACGCGGTACTACTTCGACCTGGTGCGCCAGGCCAACGCCGAGGGGGCGCGCCTGCGCACGGCGGTGTTCCTCTACGAGGACACCGCCCACACGCGGGACGTGACCTCGGGCGCCATCGCCTACGCGCGCGAGGTGGGGCTGACGGTGGCCGACCAGCAGGTGGTACCGTTCGGGTACTCGGACTTCGCGGCCATCATCGCGCGCTGGCGGACGCTGAACCCCGACCTGGTGTTCCTCGGGCTGTGGACCGGACCGTCCATCGCCTACGTGCGGCAGGCCCGCGAGCTGGGGCTGCGGCCCAGGGAGACGTACGTGCGGGCGCTGGCGCTGCCCTTCGTCCAGGGCGGCGGCCCGGCGGTGGAGGGTGTGGTGGGCGCCACCTACACGGCGCGGCGGGCGCTGGATGCCCGGTCGCGCAAGATCTTCGAGCGCATGGGCCGCGACCCGTACGACCTCCCCTGGGTGGCCAACCGCATCGTGGCCCTGGACGTGATCCAGCGGGCCATCGAGGCCACCGGCCGCCTCGACCGGGAGGCGATCGCGCAGACGCTGCGCGACCCCGCCTTCGAGGTGCCCACGGTCATCGGGAGGTTCAAGTTCAGCTGGGACCTGAAGCTGGCGGGGTCGACCCTCAACGGTCACGGGAACCAGACGGCGTACGTGGCGCAGATCCAGGGGGGGAAGGTCACCGTGGTGTGGCCGCGGGAGCTGGCCGACGCGTCGTACCGTCGGCCCGGCAGGTAGGTGCTGGAGCTCCGCGGCGTCACCAAGCGCTTCGGCGGGGTCGTCGCCCTCGACGATGTGCACCTCACCGTCGGCGACGGTGAGGTGGTGGGGTTGATCGGGCCCAACGGCGCGGGCAAGACGACCCTGTTCCACGTCGTCTCCGGGTTCCTGCGGCCGGACCGCGGCCGGCTGCGGTTCCTGGGCCGGGACCTGGTCGGTCTGCCCCCGCACGTCATCTGCCGGTTGGGCCTGGCGCGCACGTTCCAGATCGTGCAGCCCTTCACGCGGCTGTCGGTGGAGGACAACGTGGCGGTGGGGTATCTCTTCGGGCGCCAGGGCGGTCGCGCCAGCGTCCGGCAGGGGCGCGCCGCCGTCGGGCGTCTGCTGGAGCTGCTCGACCTGCGCCACGTGGCCGCCCAGCCCGCCGGCGCGCTGAACCTGTCGGAGCGCAAGCGCCTGGAGGTGGCGCGCGCGCTGGCCACCGGCCCCAGGCTGCTCTGCCTGGACGAGGTGATGTCCGGGTTGGCGCCGGCCGAGCTCGACCGTATGGCCGAGGTGATCGTGCGGCTGCGTGCGGAGCTGGACCTGACGCTGCTGGTGGTCGAGCACAACGTACGACTGGTGACGCGCGTCTGTCCCCGGGTGGTGGTGCTCAACTTCGGGCAGGTGATCGCCGACGGCCCCACCGAGACCGTGATGGCCGACCCGCGGGTGGTGGCCGCCTACCTGGGCGATCGGCGTGCGCGGACCGGCCCCGATGCTTGAGGTCCGCGGCCTGCACGTCCGCTACGGCGACTTCCACGTCGTGCACGGGGTCTCGCTGCACGTGGCCGCGGGCGAGGTGGTGGCGCTGCTGGGGCCCAACGGCGCGGGGAAGACCACGACGCTGCGGGCCATCCACGGCATCGTGCCGGCAGCCAGCGGCGAGATCGTCTACGCGGGCCGGCGGCTCCATGGACTTTCGCCGGCGGTGCGGGTGCGCCTGGGTCTCGGCCTGGTGCCCGAGGGCCGGGAGCTCTTTCCCGCCATGTCGGTCGAGGACCACCTCGAGCTGGGCTTCGTGACAAGGCGCGGGCGCCGCCTGGCCGAGGCGCGGGACGAGGTGTACACGCTCTTCCCGCGGCTGGCCGAGCGCCGGCGGCAGGCCGCCGGGTCGCTGTCGGGCGGCGAGCAGCAGATGCTGGCCATCGGGCGGGCCCTGATGGCCACGCCCGCGCTGCTGATGCTCGACGAACCCTCGTTGGGGCTGGCCCCGCGCGTGGTCGACCAGGTGTACGACACGCTGGCAGCCCTCAACCGCCGCGGGTTGACGCTGGTGCTGGTGGAGCAGCACGTCTACGAGGCCCTGGCCCTGGCGCACCGCGCCTACATCATGACCAGCGGCGAGATCACGCTGCACGGGCCCGCCGCCGAGGTGCGGGAGCGCCCCGAGCTGCGCACCAGCTACCTGGCCGTGTAGCGGGAACGGACCGTGTCGCCGGCGCTGTTCGTCGAGCTGCTCCTGGGGGGCGTGGTGGTCGGGGGGCTCTACGCGCTCATGGCGTTCTCGTTCTCCCTGATCCTGGCCACCACCCACGTCCTGAACGTCGCCCACGGCGTCTTCATGGTGCTGGGCGCCGCGGCCGCCACGCTGCTCGTCCGGCACGTCGGCGTCGCGCTGGTGCCGGCGTTCGTGCTGGTCGCCACGGCGTTCCTGGTCTTGGGCACGCTGGTCTACATGGCGCTCGTCCGCCCGCTGGGCGCTCGGCCGCCGGAGCAGATACTGGTCGGCTCGATCCTGGTCACGTTCGGTCTGGCCCTGGCCGCGGAAGCGCTGCTGGGCTTCTACTGGGCCCGGCTGATCGAGCCCCAGCCGATCTTCGCGCTGGCGCCGCGCGTCGCGTCGCTCAGCCTGGGCTCGGTCGTCGTCTCCGGCCCGCGGGCCGTGGCGCTGCTGTTCACGGCGGGCGCGGTGGCCGTGCTGCACCTGCTGCTGGTGCGCACGCGCATCGGCAAGGAAGCCCGCGCCGTGGCCCAGAACGCCACCGGGGCCCGGATCATCGGCCTGGAGCCGTCGCGCGTGGCCACGGCGGTCCTGACCGTGGGCATCATGCTGGCGGCGCTGTCGGGGGCGGTCTTCGTCCTGGCGATTCCCCTGACCCCGTACGAGGGCCTGCGGCTCACGATGATCGCGTTCACCGTGTCGGCCGCCGGCGGGGTGGGAAACCTGCCCGGGGCGCTGGCGGCCGGCGTGGCGCTGGGCGTGGCCGAGGTGTTCACGGGCTACTGGGTCGGGGCGGTCTGGTCGCCGATGACCAGCCTGCTGGTGCTCTTCGGCGTGCTGCTGTGGCGGCCGGTGGCGTTGGTGGGAGGCGCGGGGCGGTGAGCGGTCGTCTGCTGGTCGGCGCGCTGCTGGCGGCGTTGGTCGCAGCGCCGTGGGCGTTGGGCCGCGACCTGCTCACGGTGCTGCTGTTCACGTTCCT
>Ga0101943_1001951_pt1 | contig 14768 bp, 14 predicted proteins | sample DewCreD2012metaG_5_FD_75244 | JGI IMG/M metagenome (GOLD analysis project Ga0101943, IMG submission 75244) | Hot spring sediment bacterial and archeal communities from British Columbia, Canada, to study Microbial Dark Matter (Phase II) - Dewar... ... | reverse complement strand
CCAACCGCCCGATCGCCGCGGGTGAGCACGTCCACGTCCACAATCTCGCGAGCGCGGTGCTGGTGAACGCGCTCGACCACGCCGAGGAGTGAGCGCGGTGCGCGCGGCTTCGGGCTATCTCCGCGCCGACGGCCGCAAGGGCATCCGCAACCGGCTGCTCGTGGCCTATCTCGTCGAGTGCGCGCACCACGTCGCCCGGATGATCGCAGCACCCTTCGCCGAGCGCGGCGTCGAGCTCGTGGGCTTCTCGGGCTGCTACCCCAACGCCTACGCCCAGGACGTGATGGACGCGGTCGGCACGCATCCCAACGTGGGCGCGGTGCTCCTCGTCTCGTTGGGCTGCGAGGAGTTCGACCGCTCGCGCCTGCACCGGACGATCGCCGCCTCGGGCCGCCCGGTCGCGACGTTGGTGATCCAGAAGGAGGGCGGCACGGCGCCGACGGTCGCCGCCGGTCGCGCCTGGATCGAGACGACCCTGCCCGAGCTCGCCCGCGTGCCGCGGGTGCCGGTGAGCTTGGCCGATCTCGTGATCGGCACCAAATGCGGCGGCTCCGACGGCACGAGCGTGCTCTCGGCCAACCCGGCGATCGGCCGGGCCTCGGATCTGCTGGTCGACGCCGGTGCCACGGTGATCTTCGAGGAGCTGGGAGAGCTGTTCGGCTGCGAGGAGCACATGGCATCGCGCGCCGCCCGGCCCGAACTCGCCTCCGAACTCCGCGCCGTCATGGCCAAGGCGCACCGCTACCACGCGACCATGGAGCACGGCAGCTTCGGCGGCGGCAACATCACGGGCGGGCTCACCACGGTCGAGGAGAAGTCGGTCGGCGCCTACGCCAAGAGCGGCACGCGGCCGATCCAGGGCCTGCTGCGCCCGTCGGTGCGGCCGCCCGCCCCCGGGCTCTATCTCATGGACATGATCCCCGACGGCCCGGTCCGCTGGGGCTATCCGAACATCAACGACACGACCGAGGTGGTGGAGCTGATCGCCTGCGGGGCTCATCTCGTCCTCTTCTCGACCGGCCGCGGCTCGGTGGTCGGCTCGGCGGTGAGCCCGGTCGTCAAGATCTGCGCCAATCCCGAGACCTATCGGCGGATGGCGGGCGACATGGACGTCGATGCCGGCCGGATCCTCGAGGGCCGCGGCACGCTCGACGAGGTCGCGGCCGAGATCGTGGCCGTGATCGAACGGGTGGCGGCCGGCGAGCCGACCCGCTCGGAAGCCCTCGGGCACCAGGAGTTCGTGCTCGGCTACAAGCACTTCGAACCGCTCGGGCCGGCCTGCTTCCCGCGGCCGGCGGTGGGCGGTGGCTGAGCCGGACCCACGCAACAGCTGAGTCTTCCGCAGCCGCGCGGTCTTCTTCCCGGTCATCGACGCGGGCTTCGACGAGCGGGAGGGAGCCTGCCTCCTCCCCGAGCCCCCCTAGGCGGACGGGACCCGAGCCTCGGTTGGAGCGTCGCGGGCAGGGCCGCGGGCCGCCTCGGACCCGACCGTCGACGCTTCGGGCGGTGGGCGGCCGCCCGAGTTGCGCGGGGGCCGCCGGCCGCTCGCCTGGCCTCCGCCGCCCGCGGACCTGATGGCCCGGCGCGGGTTGAGGAAGAGCTCAGGATGCGGCCGCGGGAGGCGCCCGCTCACAGCGCCGGGAGGCCTGCCTCGATCGCGGCGCGGCGCGGTTCGAGGAAAGGCGGCAGGACCAATCGCTCGCCGAGCCGCTCGGCCGGCTCGTCGACCGCGAAGCCGGGCCCGTCCGTGGCGAGCTCGAGCAGCACGCCGCCCGGCTCGCGCACATAGAGCGAGCGGAACCAGAAGCGGTCGATCTCGCCCGAATGGCGCACCCCCGCCGCGTCCAGCCGCGCCACCCAGGCGGCGAGCGCCGCCCGGTCGGCGACCTGGAACGCCAGGTGGTGCACCCCACCCGCACCCGGCCGGGCGCGTGGCAGGCCGGGGCGCAGCCGGAGCTGGAGTTCGCCACCGGCGCCGCAAGGGCCGCAGGCCAGGCGCAGCACCCGGGCCTTTCCGTCCTCCGGGTCCGGGCCTTCGCCGAGCGGGCGGAAGCCCAGGAGCTCGACCAGGAACCGGGCGGTGGGCTCGGCCTCGGGCAGGGCGGAGCTCACCGGGCCCAGCCCACGGAGCTGCCGCTCGGCCGGCACCGGGCTCCGCTCCCAGGGCTGGGCGGCACTCGGCCCGTCGTCGACGACCAAGAGGAGCCGCTGGCCCTCGGGGTCCTCGAAGCGCAGCCCGGGCCGGTCGCCCGGCTCGCGGGTCCGCCGGGCGGCGATTCCGTGGCCGCGCAGCCGGTCCTCCCACCAGGCGAGATCCTCCTCCGAACCGACCCGGAAGCCGGTCCGTTCGACGGCGTGGTTACCCGGCCGCTCGGCGGGCAGGTCCCAGACGAAGAAGGTGAGGTCGGTGCCGGGGCTGCCGACCGCGTCCGCGTAGAAGAGATGCCGACTTGTCGGATCGTCCTGGTTGACCGTGTTCTTGACCAAGCGAAGGCCCAGGACCTCGGTGTAGAACCGCTTGTTGCGCGCCGCATCGGCGCTGATCGCGGTCACGTGGTGCAGGCCGGCGATAGCGGGTGCCGCCTCCAGCATGGGCACTCTCCCGAACACTCGGCCGGGAGTTAGCGCGCGGCGCGGTCGCGTCGAGCCCGGCCGTGCGGATCGCGGGCGCCGATCACGAGGGCGAGGCCGAAGAGCAGGAGCACGATCGGCCAGACCAGGACTTGGGCGCCGTCGAGGCCGAAGAGGAGCTTCTGATCGAGAAAGTGTTCCACCCCGCCCCCTCACGATTGCATCGCGCGCGGCAACCACAGCGCGATGTCGGGATAGGCGATCACGAGCAGGAGGCCGATCAGCTGCAGGAGCACGAAGGGCACGATCCCCCGATAGACCTCCTCGATCCGCACGCGCTCGCCGGCTGTCCCCTTGAGGTAGAAGAGGGCGAACCCGAACGGCGGGGTCAAGAAGCTGTTCTGGAAGTTGATCGCGACCAGGATCGCGAACCACAGCATGAGCTCCGGGCGCGCGACGTGCTCGCCGAGATCGAGCATGCGCACGATCGGGTAGGCCACCGGCAGGACGATGAGCGTGATCTCGAGCCAGTCGAAGAAGAAGCCGAGCAGGAAGACGATCGCCATGATGAGGAGGAGCACGCCCCACGACCCGAGACCGAGGTCCTGGATGAGATCGCTCACGACGTGGTCCCCGCCGAGCGAGCGGAAGACGTAGGAGAAGGTCGTGGCGCCGATGATCACGAAGAACACCATGGCGGTGGTGAGCGTGGCGCTCCGACAGACGCTGTGCAGCAGCGCCATACTGAACCGCCCGTTGAGGACGCAGAGGAGCGTCGCCCCGGCGGCGCCGACCGCGGCCGAGAGCAGCGCGCCGATGCGGTACTGGCCCTCGACCCCGATGTTGAACAGGTTCATCTTGAAGCCGATCGCGACGGCGAGCCCGGCGACGTAGAGCGGGACGGCGCGGTTCACCATCGACACGAGCGAGGTCGGCCGCACCCCGTACTGCAGCATCGAGCGGAAGGCGGCCGGGGGGCTCGCGCCGATCGCGAGGAGCGCGATCGAGGAGACGAGGAACGCGAGCGCGATCGCCGAGAACGGCACGAGCAGCCACAGCAGCCGGATGCGCCAGCGGCTCATGCGCTCGCCGCCTCCCGGGCGCCGGTCATGTACGAGCCGAGCTCCTCGGGGGTGGCCGTCGAGGGATCCAGGCGCGCGACGAACCGGCCGCGGAGGATCACGTGGAGCGTGTCCGACAGGCCGATGAGCTCCTCGAGGTCGGCCGAGATCAGCAGGAGCGCGAGCCCGGCCGCGCGCGCGGCGCGGATCTGCTCCCACACGGCGGCCTGTGCGCCGACGTCGATGCCGCGGGTCGGCTGCGCGGCGATGAGCACCCGCGGCGAGGCCGCCATCTCGCGCCCGACGATGAGCTTCTGCTGGTTCCCCCCGGACAGCGCGAGCGCCGGCGTGTCCGGCCCCGGCGTCATCACGTGGTAGTCGCGGATGATCTCCACCGTGCGCACGCGCGCGCCGTCGCGGTCCACGAAGGCGCCCCGCGCGAACGGCGGCTGGGTCTGGTGGCCGAGCATCGCGTTCTCCCACAGCGGCGAGGGGAGCAGGAGACCCCACACGTGCCGGTCCTCGGGGATGTACCCGATGCCGGCCTCGCGCCGGCGCCGGGTCGACCAGGCCGTGACGTCCTCGCCCTCGAGCTCGATCGTCCCCGCGTCGGGGCGGCGTAGGCCGATGAGCGCCTCGACGAGCTCGCGCTGGCCGTTGCCCTCGACGCCGGCGATGCCGACGATCTCGCCGCGGCGGATCTCGAAGGAGACGTCCTGGAGCGCCCACCGCTCCTCGACCCGAACGCCGAGCCCCCGCACCGCGAGCGCGACGTGCTCGGTCACGGTGACCTCGCGGGTCTCCGGGGTGGGGAGCTCGGATCCGACCATGAGCTCGGCCAGCCGGTGCACGTCGACCTCCTCGGGCTTCACCGTGGCCACGGTGCGCCCGGCCCGGATCACCGTGATCGTGTCGGCGATCTCGAGGACCTCGTCGAGCTTGTGCGAGATGAACAGGATCGTCACGCCGCGGGCGGCGAGGTCGCGGAGGTTGCGGAAGAGCTCCTCGACCTCCTGGGGCACGAGCACGGCCGTCGGCTCGTCGAGGATGAGCGTGCGCGCGCCGCGGAACAGCACCTTGATGATCTCCACGCGCTGACGCTCGCCGACCGTGAGGTCCTCGACGCGCCGGTCGGGGTCGAGCGGCAGGCCGTAGGTCTCGGAGAGCTCGCGGATGCGCCGGCGGGCCTCCTCGAACGCGAGCATGCCGGCGTGCGCCGGCTCGGAGCCGAGGACGACGTTCTCGAGGACCGTGAGGTTGTCGGCGAGCATGAAGTGCTGGTGGACCATGCCGATCCCCGCGGCGATCGCGTCCTTCGGCGAGCGGAAGTGGACCTCGCGCCCATCGATCGCGATGGTGCCGCGGTCGGGGCGCAGCATGCCGTAGAGGATCTTCATCAGGGTCGACTTGCCGGCGCCGTTCTCGCCGACGATCGCGTGGATCTCGCCCGAGCGGACGCGGAGATGGATGTCGTCGTTCGCCACGACGCCGGGGAAGGTCTTCGTGATCCCGGCGAGCTCGACCGCGACGGTGTCCCGGCTCATCGATCTCCTCGCCCCGGACGGCGACGGGGGCCCGAGGATGCTACCGCCCTCGGGCCCCCGTGCGCGCGAGCCACGGTCAGCTCGTCGGGACCGTGATGGTGCCGTCGACGATCTGCTGCTTCAGGTCCTCGAGCTGGGAGGTGATGTCGTCGATGAAGCCTCCCGAGGTCGAGTACCCGACGCCGTCGCGGGCCAGGTCGAACGTGATGTAGCCGCCCTGGAACTTGCCCTCGACCTCGGCCTTGATGGTCTCGTACACGGCCACGTCGACCCGCTTCAGCATCGAGGTCAGCACGTAGGGCTGGAGCTCCTCCGGGACGGTCAGGTACTGGTCCGAGTCCACGCCGATGCCCCAGACGTGGGTGCCGGTCGCGTCCTCGTACTCCTTGGCCGCCTGGAACAGGCCGAGCCCGGAGCCGCCGGCGGCGTGGTACACGACGTCGGCGCCGGACTGGAACATGCTCGTCGCGATCTCCTTGGCCTTCGCCGGGTCGTTGAACCCGCTGAAGTCCGGCGGCTGGGAGATGTACTTCACGTCGATCTGGATGTCGGGGTTGATGTGCTTGGCACCCGCCTCGAACCCCGCCTGGAACTTGTGGATCAGGTCGATGTCGACCCCGCCGATGAAGCCCACGTGCCCGGTCTCGGACTTCAGCGCTGCCGCGGCGCCGACGAGGAACGAGCCCTGCTCCTCGGCGAACAGGAGCGAGGCAACGTTGTCCTCGGGCGTGAGGTCGTGCGCCCCGGGGCAGTTGGCGGTGTCCTTGCTGATGAACCCGTCCACGTCGGCGAAGTGCACGTCGGGGTACTGGTTCCCCGCCGCGCAGATCGACTCCGCGAACAGGAACCCGACGCCGATGATCAGATCCGTTCCCTCCTCCGCGAGCAGCGTGAGCAGCTCGGCGCGGTTCGTGCCGCCCTGGTTCGGCTCGAGCTCCTTCGGCGTGATGCCGAACTCCTCGACGGCGCGGTCGAGCCCCGCCGCCGCCGAGTCGTTGAACGACAGGTCGCCGCGTCCACCGATGTCGTAGACGAGGCCGACGGTGATGCCCTCACCGGGCTTCCCGCCTCCGGTCGGCCCGGTCGTGCCACCCCCGTCCTCGTCGCCGCAGGCGGCGGCCACGAGGGCGAGCACGGCGACCGCGGCGAACAGCCGCAGCGATCTCCTCATCCCTTCCCCCCTTCTCGTCCGAGCGTTCCGCGGACGTGTTCCGAGCGCCCCGGACGCTCCCGACGCATCATACGCAAGGCGTGCCGGCCGGGGTTCGCCGCTGCGGAACGCGGTTCGAAGGGATCACTCGGTGCCGAAGAGCCGGTCCCCGAAGTCGCCGAGGCCGGGCAGGATGTAGCCGTGCTCGTTGAGCTCCCGATCGAGGGCGGCCGTGAAGATCGGGACGTCGGGGTGGTCGGTCTGCAGCCGGCCGATGCCCTCGGGCGCGGCGACGACGCAGACGAACCGGAGCGTGGCCGGGGAGCCCGCCTCCTTCACCGCCGAGCAGGCGGCCGAGCCCGAGCCGCCGGTCGCGAGCATCGGGTCGAGCACGAGGACGTGCCGGCCGGTCACCGGCGGCAGCTTGCGGTAGTAGGACTGCGGCTGGAGCGAGGCCTCGTCCCGCTCGAGCCCGATGTAGCCGACGGCCACCTCGGGGAAGAGCTCGGTCACGGCCTCGAGCATCCCGAGGCCGGCGCGCAGGATCGGCACGGCGACGAGGTCGCCGAGCACCCGTCCGGTCGTGCGCTCGAGGGGCGTCTCGACCGTCACCTGGGTGGTCGGCAGGTCGCGGATCGCCTCGAGCGCGAGCGCGAGCGCGAGGCGCTTGGCGAGCGTCCGGAACACGGGCGGGGGCGTGGTGCGGTCCCGCAGCGAGGTGAGCAGGTGCTCGGCGAGGGGGTGGTCGACCACCGTGACCGACATCGGCGGCATCCTATCCCGGAGGCCCGTCCCGGGTCGCGGGGCCGGACGGTTGCCAGCGGCGCCGCGTCCTGGCAGGATGTCGATCTGATGCGGCGGTTCTTCCAGGGCGCGTTTACCTACGGCGGGGACGACCCGGCGTAGTCGCCTGAGCCGCCGACGGCAAGGGGACCCCGGGTCGAGGACCCGGGGTTCGGCATCTCCGGGACCGACCCGCCGAGCGCGGAGGACGAACGATGGTCGTGGTGATGAGGACGGACGCGACGGAGGCGGACGTCGAGCGCGTCTGCGAGAAGGTGCGGGAGGTCGGCGGCGAGGCCTTCGTCTCGCGGGGCACGGTCCACACGATCATCGGCCTGGTCGGGGACTCCGCGCTGTTCCGAGCGCTCGACCTCGACAACCTGCCGGGGGTCGACCACCTCATCCAGGTCGGCAAGCCCTACAAGATGGTCGCCCGCTCCCTCCACCCCGAGCCGACGGTCGTGCGGGTCGGCTCGGCCGAGGTCGGCCGCAGCACGTTCACGATCATCGCCGGCCCCTGCGCGGTGGAGAGCGAGGCGCAGGCCCACGAGGCCTGCCGCGCCGCCAAGGAGGCGGGGGCCGCGATCCTGCGCGGCGGCGCGTTCAAGCCGCGGACCTCGCCCTACTCGTTCCAGGGGCTCGGCAAGCGCGGCCTCGAGATCCTCGCCGAGTGCCGCGCCGAGACCGGCCTGCCGGTCGTGACCGAGGTCGTCGACCCGCGCGACGTGGACCTCGTCGCCGAGTGGGCCGACGCGTTGCAGATCGGCACGCGGAACATGCAGAACTTCGAGCTGCTGAAGGCGGTCGGCGCAGCCGCCAAGCCGGTGATGCTGAAGCGAGGGTTCGCGGCCACGATCGAGGAGTGGCTGATGGCCGCGGAGTACATCGCCCAGCGGGGCAACTCGGAGATCATCCTGTGCGAGCGCGGCATCCGCACCTTCGAGACCGCGACCCGCAACACGCTCGACCTCGCGGGGATGGCCGTCGCGCAGCGCGAGAGCCACCTGCCGGTGATCGTCGACCCTTCGCACGCCACGGGGCAACGCGATCTCGTGGCGCCGATGGCCCGTGCCGCGCTCGCGGCCGGCGCCGACGGGGTGATGGTCGACGTCCACCCGAACCCCGACGAGGCCCTCTGCGACGGGCCGCAGGCGCTCCGCCCGGCCGATCTCCAGGCGCTCGCCGAGGACCTGCGGGCGCTCGCGGCCGTGCTCGGGCGCTCGATGGGCTGAGCCTGCTCAGGCCGGGACGACCGGCGTGAGCTCGGCGATGTCGCAGGTCCCCCGCCAGCGGGCGATCGACTCCTCCGGCGGCCCGACGCGGCTGCGACGACGGTCGGCCAGTACCTTCGCGGCCTCCTCCCACTCCGCACCCTCGAGCAGGCGCACCGCGGCAGGGAACTCGGCGAGCGCGGTGTGCCCGCCCTCGGCCTTCCGGCGCGTGATCACGACGAGCTCGGTCGCGTCGGGCAGGCCGGGGACGGTCTGCTCCTGCGGGCCGCGCTCGCGCTGCGAGAGCACCAGGATGCGTCCGTTCTTGAACGCGAACCAGGCGGGGATCGTCCGGCGGCCGTCACGGTCGGGGCCCACCCAGATGACGTCGGAGCGCTTCAGGCCGTCCTCGATGTGCTTGGGCAGCTTGGCCGGCGCCTGCTGCACGTAGACCGGCACCTCGATCTCGCCGAGGATCTCCTCGTCGAGGATGAACGAGACGAGGTGCGTGCCGGTGACCTCGAGCACGGCGTCCTCGACGACGTCGGTCTCCTCGGTCAGGTCCATCGAGCCCCGCATGCGCCGCGGCTGCGGCCCCCACCGGTAGACCGTCCGGCCGGCGGGGTCGATGATCCGGATCTCCTCGCTCACGACGCCCGTCGGGACCTTCCAGGCCCGGTACAGCACGAACGGCAGCGCTCGCCCCGGGACCCCGGGGAGGTAGATGGCGGCCGGCGCGCGCTCGCCCTGCGCGTCGAAGAGGCGGCGGTCGACCGCGTTCGCGAAGACCAGCTCTCCCGTGGCCATCGGCCCGGAACTATAGCGGGCGGCTCGGCGGGTGCGGTCGGCTCGGAGCGGTCGCCGAGCTCAGGTCGTCCGCGCGAGCCACAGGCGCGGCTCCTCGATCTCGGGCAGCGAGGGGAGCGCCTCGGGCGCGTCCCACATCCGGGCGAGGACGGCCTCGCCGGCGAGCTCGGCGACCGCGTCGCAGAAGGCGCGGCCGGCGCGGTACTGCTCGCGCTTCATCTCGATGCCGAGGAGCCGCTCGAAGACCGGATCGGCGTGCTCGGTCTCGCGGTAGCGCCGCATCGCCTCCTCGATCTGCGGGTACGTGGCGAGCAGCGTCCGGCCGATCGCGTGCATCACGTGGTCGCCGTAGCCCTCCGCGGCGGCCATGAACGCCTGGATCCGCCCGAGCTTCAGCCGCTGCTCGGTGTCGAGCACCGTGCCGAACAGGGCCTCCTCGCCGCCGAGGAGCTCGCGCATCGCCTCGGGGTCGGTGGGGTCGAGCGCCTCGAGTCGCCGTGCGAGCCCCTCGAGGTCGAGCTCGAGGGTCGCGAGGAAGTCCTCGAGGAGCCTCCGGAAGTGCGGCAGGGTCCAGGGGCGCGCGAACTCGAAGCGGTGCGTCACCTCGTGGAGCGCCACCCAGGTGCGGAACTCGGTCCGGTCGAGCGACCAGTCCTTCTCGAACGCCGCGATGTTCGGCGCGACGAACAGGAGCGTGCCGGCCCCGCCGGGGCGGGGGACCGCCACGTCGTACTGCCCGAGCACCTGCTGGGCGAGCGTCCCGAGCACCGTACCGACCTGCGCGCCGAGCAGGAGGGGCGAGAGCTGCTGCAGGATCTGGGTCGCGCCCTCCGGGAGCCCCTCCGGCAGCTGGGCGCGCTGGGCCCGCGCGACGGCCTCGGCGAGCTTGGCCGCCGCCGGCTCGAGCAACCGCCGCAGGCCCTCCAGGTTCTCGGTGATCCACTCGGCGCGGCGGACGGCCTTGACGATGGGCACGTCGTGGGGCGGCTCGAGGCCGGTGTGGGCGGCCACGTGGAGCTCGGCGACGCGCACCGCCTCTTCGAAGGAGCGGCGGTCCTCCTCGCTCGGCCGGGGGTCCTCGCGGCCCCAGGAGGCGGCGGCGATCCCGACCTGCCGCGCGAGCTCCCAGTTGACCGGCCCGCTCGAGGAGAGCAGCACGCGCTGGATCTCCCGGAACAGCGGCACGTCGTTCCAGATGTCGCCGAGCGGGACCTCGAACGGGCTCGGCTCGCGGCGCTCCTCGGGCTCCTCGCGTTCCACGCCTCCAGCGTACCCCGCCCGCGCCCAGGGCCCGGGGTTCGGTCATCCGGCTACGATGGTGCTCGTGCGTGAGGGGCTGTCCGTCCGCGTGACCACCGATCCCCTGGATCCGGCCGAGGCCGTCGCGGCCGTCGCCGACGAGGGGGCGGGCGGCACCTGCCTGTTCCTGGGGACGGTGCGGGACCACTCGGAGGAGGGGCCGGTCACCGGGCTCACCTACGAGTCGTGGGACGAGCTCGCCCTCGCCCGCCTGCGGGAGCTCGGCGAGGAGCTCTTCGCCAGGTGGCCGCTGCGGCGCGCCGTCCTGTGGCACCGCTCCGGCGAGCTCGGGGTCGGCGAGATCTCGGTGATCGTGGCCTGCTCGGCGGCGCACCGCGCCGAGGCGTTCGAGGCCTGCCGCCACGGGATCGAGCGCCTGAAGCAGGACGTGCCGATCTGGAAGAAGGAGCACCTCGCGCACGGCGAGTCGCGCTGGGTGATGGGGGCCTGAGGTGGGACGGGACCTCGCGATCGACCTCGGGACGGCCAACACCCTCGTGTACCGGCAGGGTCGTGGGGTCGTCTTCGCCGAGCCCACCGTCGTCGCGATCGACACGCTGAGCGGCCGGGTCGAGGCGCTCGGCGAGGCCGCCTGGCGCATGATCGGGGGTCCCTCGGGGGGCGTCGTCGCGGTCCGGCCGCTCCGACACGGGGTCATGACCGAGTTCGAGGTCACCCAGCGGATGATCGAGGAGGTCCTGCGCCGCGTCGGGGTCCCGCGGTTCCCGAGGCCGCGGGTGCTCGCCTGCATCCCCTCGGAGGCCACCGAGATCGAGCGCCGAGCCGTGGAGGAGGCGGTCCGGTTCGCCGGGGCCAAGGCGGTGGTGCTCGTCGAGGAGCCGCTCGCGGCCGCGATCGGGGCCGGCCTGCCGATCCACGAGCCGCAGGGCAACCTCATCGTCGACATCGGCGGCGGGACGACCGAGCTCGCGGTGGTGTCCATGGGCGGCGTCGTGGCCGGTCGCTCGGTGCGGGTGGGCGGGTTCGACCTCGACGCTGCGATCCGGGAGCACGTGCGGTCGCGCTACGGCGTGATGATCGGCGAGAAGACGGCCGAGGAGCTGAAGATCGCGCTCGGCTCGGCCTTCCCCGGCGGAGCGCCGCGGGCGGCGATCGTCACCGGCCGGGAGCTCGACTCGGGCGCGCCGTGCGAGGTCCGGCTCACCGAGGACGAGATCCGCCAGGCGATGGCGGAGCCGGTCGGCCGCATCGTGGAGGCGGCCCGACGGACGCTCGCCGAGGCGCCCCCCGAGCTCACGCACGACGTGCTCGAGACCGGGATGTACCTCACCGGCGGCGGCGGGCTGCTCCGCGGGCTCGACCTGCTGCTGTCCCAGGAGTGCGAGGTGCCGGTGCACCGCACGGACCACCCGCTGCACGACGTGATCCTCGGCGCCGGGGCGATGCTCGAGCACCTGGACGAGTACCGGAGCTCGTTCCAGCTCACGCGGCGGCGCGGCCCGGGCGAGGGGCAGCGCACGCGGGTGGTGCGGATGGGCTGATCAGCGCGCGATGTAGGAGCGGAGCATCCGGCCGATGAGCGCCCCCACCGCGTAGACCGAGAGCGCGAGGGCGACGGCCGCCATCGCGACGAGCGCGAGCGAGCCGAGCAGGCCCTGGATCCGCTCCCAGGCCGAGGGCCCGTGGGTGACCTCGACCTGGAGGTACGTGTACCCCGGCAGGGGGGTCTGCCCCGCGGGCCCGAGCGGCTCCGGCGGCGCGGGCGGCGCGGGCTCGAACCCGACCGCCGCCGGTCCCCCCTCCGCCGTACGGAGCGAGACCACGTACACGACGGCGCCCACCGCGATCGAGGCCAGCAGCACGATCAGGTACCGCACGACTCGGCAGCCTACCCTCTCGTCGGGGAGGAACGGACGAGCCTCCGTAGCATGGGACCGTGCGGAGGCTCAGATGGTTCGCGGCGGCGGCTGCGGCCGCCGGCGCGCTCGTCCTCGGCGGCTCCGTGTTCCTGCCGTACTACGCGATCGGCCCGGGCCCCGCGCGCGACGTGGAGCCGCTGATCCGGATCGAGGGCGCTCCGCGCTACCCGTCCGAGGGGCGGTTCGTGCTCACCTCGGTGGTCTTCAGCCAGCTCACCGGCTTCGGTCTCATCGGGGCGTGGCTCGACCCCGACCGGACCGTGGTCGAGCGCGAGCGGATCTACCCCTCGGGCGAGCCGGCGGAGGTCGAGCGGCAGCGGTCCATCAGCGAGATGGACCAGAGCAAGCTCGACGCGGTGGCCGCCGTGCTGCGCCGCCTCACCGGCTACCCCCGCGAGCACGGCCGAGGGGTGCTCGTCGAGAGCGTGGTCCCCGGATGCGCGGCCGACGGCGTCCTGTACCCCGGGGACCTCATCCTGCGGATCGACGGGCGGGAGGTGGACACGGTCCGCCGCGCGAGGCGGCTCATCGCGGCGGTGCCCTCCGGCGAGCGGCTGCGCTTCGATGTCACGGTGGACGGGGAGCCGCAGACGCTGCGCCTCGTGCGCGAGCCGTGCGGCGGGAGCGAGGATCCCCTGGTCGGCGTCTCGCTCCTGAACAGCTTCCCCTTCGAGGTCCGGATCTCGAGCGGGTCGATCGGCGGCCCCTCGGCGGGCCTCATGTGGGCCCTCGGCCTCTACGACCTGCTGACCCCGGGAGACCTCGCCGGCGGACGGACGATCGCGGGGACCGGGGCGATCGGGCCGGACGGGACCGTGTACGAGGTCGGCGGCGTCGCCGAGAAGATCGCCGCCGCGGCCCACGCCGGGGCCGAGGTGTTCCTCCTCCCCAAGGACAACCTCCGGGAGGCCGAGACCGCCGGCGACCACCGCATGGAGCTCGTCCCGGTGGAGAGCCTCGACGATGCGCTCGCGTACCTGCAGGGAGGCGGGACGGCCGAGGGTGGGTGATAGGCTGGCCGTCCGTTCCGGGGCCGACCCCCGAGACCCGGTCCGCGAGAGGAGCAGGAGCAACCGTGGTGGCGCGTATCCCGGTCGGTGAGGGGCGCCGCTGGCCGTACGTGGTGGTCGGCGGCATCGTGGCGGTCGCGCTCGTGCTCACCGCGCTGTCGGGCTTCTTCGTCGAGATCCTGTGGTTCCGCGAGGTCGGTTTCGGCCAGGTCTTCTGGGGGATCCTCAGCACGCGAGGGCTGCTCGCGACCCTCTTCGGCGGGCTGTTCTTCGTCGGGCTGTACGCGAACCTGCTCATCGTCCGGCGGTTGCGGCCGCGGTACCGACCGATGACGCTCGAGCAGGAGATCCTCGAGCGCTACCGCATGGCGGCCGAGCCGTACCTGCGGCTGCTCCTTCCCGCCTTCTCGGCCCTCATCGCGTTCTTCGTCGGCCTCGCCGTGACGGGACGGTGGGAGGAGTTCCTGCTCTGGCGGCACTCGTCGGGGGTCTCGTTCGGCTTCCGCGACCCGGTGCTCGGCCGGGACGCCGCCTTCTACGTGTTCCGCCTGCCCTGGCTCGAGTTCGTGCAGGGCTGGCTGTTCTCGGCGCTCGTCGGGATCACCGTCATCACGGCGTTCGGCCACTACCTGTGGGGCGGCATCCGCCCCCAGGCGACCGGCGCCGTGGAGAAGGTGACGCCCCAGGTGAAGGCGCACCTGTCGGTGCTGCTCGGGCTCATCCTGGTCGTGAAGGCGTGGGGCTACCACCTCGGAACCTTCGACCTGCTCACCTCCCCGAGGGGCGTGGTCGCGGGGGCCTCGTTCACGGACGTGAAGGCGCAGCTCCCGGCGCTGCGGATCCTGATCTTCATCGCGGCGGCCTGCGCCGTGCTCTTCTTCGTGAACATCCGGCTGCGCGGCTGGGCGCTCCCGGTCATCGCCGTGGGGCTGCTCGCGCTCGTGTCGGTGGTGGCGGGGGCCATCTACCCGGCGTTCGTCCAGCGCTTCCGCGTGGCGCCGCAGGAGCTGCAGCGCGAGCGCCCGTACATCGCGCGCAACATCGAGGCGACCCGAGCCGCGTTCGGCCTGGACCGGATCACCACCCAGCAGCGCTCGGCGTCCTCGCGGGTCACCGCGGCGCAGATCGCGGAGAACGCCGGCACGATCTCGAACATCCGCCTGTGGCGGCCCGAGGTCCTGAGGGAGGACTACGAGGGGCTCCAGCGGATCCGTCAGTACTACGCCTTCAGCGACGTGGACGTGGACCGGTACCCGATCGGCGGCACGAGGCGCCTCGTGATGCTCTCGGCGCGCGAGATCAGCCAGGCCCAGATCCCGGCCGGGGGGAACACCTGGCAGAACCGCCACCTCTTCTACACCCACGGCTTCGGCGCGGTGGCCTCGGTGGCGAGCGCGGCGACGCCGGAGGGCGCGCCGCAGTTCACGCTGCGCGACATCCCCCCGACCGGCG
>Ga0101943_1001947_pt1 | contig 14809 bp, 11 predicted proteins | sample DewCreD2012metaG_5_FD_75244 | JGI IMG/M metagenome (GOLD analysis project Ga0101943, IMG submission 75244) | Hot spring sediment bacterial and archeal communities from British Columbia, Canada, to study Microbial Dark Matter (Phase II) - Dewar... ... | reverse complement strand
TCGGCGAGCTCCTCCACGAGCGCCTGCTCGGCCTCGACCTCGCCGGTGGCGAGCGTGAAGACCGTGTCGCCGTCCCAGATGGTATGGCAGGGCCGGATGGCGCGCTCGAGCCCGTCGTGCGCGGCGAGCGCGAGCAGGTGGGCCCGCTCCTTGGACAGGCGGGCGTTGGTGGCGACGACGCCGATCGTGGTGTTCGTCGGCCAGGGCGGCGTCGGGCCGGGCTCGCCGCTCGGCTCGCCCGGGCTCGGTCCGCCGGGGGTCCCGGGCTCGCCCGGTCCGCCGGGCTCGCCGCGGGCGGCGGCGAGCACGCCCCCCTCCTCGTCCAGGATCTCGCCGAGCGCGTTCACCGCGACGACGGCGCCGACGACGAGCTCGCCCTCGCGGGCGGAGGCCGTCCCGAGCCCGCCCTTCACGGCCCCCTGCGGCCCGCGGAGCTTCGCCACGGTCGCCCCCGTCCCGGCGCCGACGTTGCCCTCGGCGACCTCGGTGCCGGCCGCGAGGCAGGCGCGGTACCCGCTCTCGGCGTCCGGCCGGGCTCTCGGGTCGCCGACGGCGAGGTCGAAGAGCACCGCCGCCGGCACGATCGGCACCCGGGCGACCTGGGTGTCGAAGCCGATCCCGCGCTCCTCGAGGAAGCGCATCACCCCGTCGGCGGCGGCGAGCCCGAACGCGCTCCCGCCGGTGAGCAGGACCGCGTGGACCTCCTGCACGAGCATGCCGGGGCGGAGCAGGTCGGTCTCGCGCGTGCCGGGGGCGCCGCCGCGGACCTCGCCCGAGCCCACCGTCCCCGGCGGGCAGAGCACGACCGTGCAGCCGGTGAGCCCGACGGGGTCGGTGTCGTGGCCGACGAGGATGCCGGGGACCTCGGTGATGCCGTTCACCGGCGCCCCTTCCCGGCCCGGCCGCTGCGTCGGTCGCGTCCCGCCCCGAGCACCTCGGCCGCGAACGCCTCGAGCTCGTCGTTGAACGCCTCGTGGGCCTCCATCATCGCGAGGTGCCCGGCCCCGGGGATCACCGCGAGGCGCCCCTCGGGCAGGGCGTCGACGAGCTCGACCGCCTGGGCGGGGGGCGTGACGCGGTCGCGCTCGCCGACCACGACGAGCGCGGGGACCCGGACGTGCCGCGCCGCGTGGCGCAGGTCGAGGTCGACGAGCGCGAGCAGGCCGTCCGTCCACACCTCGGAGCGCGCCCGGGCCGCGAGGCGCGTGACGTGGTCCACGAGGTGCGGGGAGGCCTCGGGCCCGAACTGCGTGATGCGGGTGGCGAGGCCGCCGAGGTCGCCCGGGCGCGCGACGAGGTGCCGCCGGATGCGGTCGAGGCGGGCGAGCGCCTCGCGCACCGTCCCGAGCCCCGGGCGGAGCAGCCCGGCGACCGAGCCGATCGCGCCGCGGAACAGGTCCCTCGCGCTCGCGCCGGCGAGCACCATCCCCGCCACGCGCCGCCCGAGGAGGTCGGGACGGGACTCGGCGAGCGCGAGCGCGGCCATCGCGCCCATGCTGTGGGCGACGAGCAGGGCGGGCCCCTGCGGGACCGCGGCCTCGAGGACCGCGGCGAGGTCGTGCGCCATCGCCGCGAGCGAGAGGTCCCCGCCCACGGCCGGCGCGCTCCGACCGTGCGAGCGGAAGTCGAACAGCACGCACCGGTAGCGGCGCGAGAGCGCCGTCCACTGGTAGTGCCAGGTGGTGAGATCCAGGCTGAAGCCGTGGGCGAACACGAGCGTCGGCGCGCCGGCCGGGCCGGCCGCGCGGACGGCGAGCTCGGTCCCGTCGAAGGAGCGGACCGGGCCGAGGTCCTCGGGCGGCAGCAGCTCGAGGGGCTCGCCCGCCTCCGGGTCGGGCCGGCGGTGACGCCGGACGATCGTCCGGGCGGCGACGCCCCCCGCGAGCGCGGTCGCGGTGATCCCCGCTGTGAGGAGCGCGACCCGGCGCGGGCGGGTCATCGGGCGGCCCCTCCGCGGGCGGCCGAGGGCGCAGGCCTGAGGGACCCGCTCATCCCACGTGCTCCCGGGGCACGCGGGCGGAGATCGCCGTCACGATCTCGTACCCGATCGTGCCGGCGTGCTCGGCGAGCTCCTCGGCCGTGATCCGCTCCGAGCCCTGAGCGCCGAGGAGGACCACCTCGTCGCCGGGCACGACGGGATCGTCGCCGCAGTCCACGAGGAGCTGGTCCATCGTCACGATCCCCGCGACCCGGTGGCGCCGGCCGCGGATCAGGACCTCGGCGCGGTTCGAGAGCGCGCGCGGGTAGCCGTCGGCGTAGCCGACCGGCACGGTCGCGACCCACGCGTCGCGCCCCAGCCGGTACCGGTGGCCGTAGGAGAGGCGCTCGCCGGCCTCGAGGCGCTTCACGAAGCTCACGCGCGAGCGGAGGGTCATCGCGGGGCGCAAACCCTCGGCCAGGCCGGGGCCGGCCGCGAGGCCGTAGACGGCCGCGCCGGGGCGGACGAGGTCGAGGTGCGCCTTCGGGAAGCGGATCGTGGCCGCGCTGTTCGCCGCGTGGAGCAGGCGCGGCCGCAGCCCGGCCTCGCGGACGGCCCAGGCGGCGCGCAGGAACCGCTCGAGCTGGGCGAGCGTGGTGGGCTCGTCCGACTCGGCGCTCGCGAAGTGGGTCCACAGCCCCTCGAGCTCGAGCCCCCGCTCGACGACGAGGCGGCAGAGCTCCACGGCGCGCTCCGGCGGCCACAAGCCGACGCGGTGCATGCCGGTGTCGAGCTTCACGTGGACCGGGAGCGCGCGCCCCGCGGCCCGAGCCTCCCTCGCCAGCGCCTCGACGCCCTCCTCGGTGTAGACGGTCGGCGTGAGGTCGGCCCGCACGGCCTCGGCCTCGGCGCCGCGGGGGAGCTCGGACAGCACGAGGATCCGGGCCGAGATCCCCGCCTCGCGCAGCGCGAGCCCCTCCTCGACGAGCGCCACCCCGAGCCAGCTCGCCCCGGCCTCGAGCGCCGCCCGCGCCACCGGGACGTCGCCGTGCCCGTAGGCGTCGGCCTTCACGACGGCCATGAGCTCGGCCCCGGCGGGCTTGAGGCGCCGCACGTTGTGGCGGATGGCCTCGAGGTCGACCTCGACGACCGTGGGGCGGTGCCGGGTGGGGTGGCGACTCATGCGCCGCGGATCCTCCGCAGGGCCTCGGCCACGTGCTCGAGCACGTCCACCGCGGTGGTCCCCTCGCCGGTGCGCTCGGCCGCGAGCGCCCCCGCCCGCCCGTGGACGAACGCGCCGACGGACGCGGCGTCCACCGGCGCGAGCCCGCGGGCGAGCAGCCCCGCGATCGCCCCGGTGAGCACGTCGCCGGTGCCGCCGGTCGCGAGGTACGGACCGCCGGTCGGGTTCACCCGCACGTGGCCCTCGGGGGTCGCGACGAGCGTGCGCGTGCCCTTCAGCAGGACCGTCGCCTTCGTCTCGGCCGCGAGCGCCCGGACGTGGCCGAGGCGGTCGGCCGCGATCTCGCGCGCGCCCACGCCCGCGATGCGCGCGAACTCGCCGGCGTGGGGCGTGAGCACGAGGTCGGCGCGCCGGGCGGCGAGCTCGGGGGCCCGGTCGGTGAAGGCGTTCAGGCCGTCGGCGTCGAGCACCACCGGCACCGGCGAGGTCGCGACCGTGGCCCGGATCCACGCGGCGGTGGCCTCGTGCGTCGTCATACCGGGACCGAGCGCGAGGGCGTCGGCGGCGGGCAGGCGCTCGGCGAGGACCTCGCTCGCCTCCGGTGCGACGGTCCCCTCGGGGGTCTCGGGCAGCGGCACGAAGGTCGCCTCGCGCACGAGCGACTGCACGACCGGCAGGATGGAGCCGGGGACCGCGACCTGCACGAGCCCCGCGCCCACGCGGTACGCGGCGGCGGCCACCAGGCACACCGCCCCGGTCATGAGGCGCGAGCCGCCGACGACGAGCACCACGCCGGTCGCCCGCTTGTGGGTCTCGAGCTCGCGGACCGGCACGAGCGCGGCGACGTCCTCTTCCTCCATGAGCCACAGGTCGCTGCGGACGAGATCGGACGGGAAGCCGATGTCGACGACCCGGACCGCGCCGGCGCGCTCGGCGCCGGGGAGGAGCACGACGCCGGTCTTCGCCGCGCCGAAGGTGACGGTGACGTCGGCCCACACGGCCTCGCCCTCGACCGCCCCGGTCGAGCCGTTCACGCCGGAGGGGATGTCGACGGCGACGACCGGCACGCCGTGGAAGGCCCTGCCGTCGTTCAGGCCGTCGATCGCCTCGGCCCACTCGTCCTCAGGGACCCCGCGGAAGCCGGTGCCGAAGATCGCGTCGACCGCGACGTCGGCCCGGGCGAGCTCGCGGTCGAGGGTCGAGCGCGAGAACGGGCGCACGCGTACGTCGGTCTCGGCCAAGCGGGCGAAGTTCGTCGCGGCCGGCTCGCGCAGGTCCTCGGGGACCTCGAGCATGAGGACCGTGACCCGCGCGCCCCACCGGGAGAGGTACCGGGCCGCGACGAGCCCGTCTCCGCCGTTGTTCCCCTTGCCGCAGACGACCACCGCGCGCGTGCCGTAGGCGCCGCCGGCCACCTCGAGCGCGGCGCGGGCGACCTCGCGCCCCGCGTTCTCCATGAGGGTCTCGGCCTGGATGCCCCGGGCCTGCGAGGCCCGGTCGAGCTCGCCGGCCTCGGCGGGGGAAAGGACCGGCCTCATCGGCGGTGGTCCCCCACGACGAGGGCGAACGCGACGGCGTGCGTGCGCTCGTGGGTGAACGAGACGAGCACGTCGGTGACGCCGAGCTGGTCGGCCCGGCGCTTGGCGTTCCCCCGGAGCCGGACGGCGGGCGCGCCGCTCGGGCCGCGCGTGACGCTGATGTCCTGCCAGCGCTTCCCGCGGTAGCCCCCGAGGGCCTTGATCACGGCCTCGCGCGCGGCGAAGCGGCCGGCGTAGGACTCGGCGGGACGGGCCTTCGCGTCGCAGTAGGCGATCTCCTCGGGCGTGAAGACGCGCTCGCGCATCGTGGGGTGACGGGCGAGGGCCCGCTCCATCCGCTCGATCTCGCAGATGTCGACGCCGAGCCCGAGGATCTCCACGGCCCATAGGGTAGCCGGGGTGGCGGGGGAGGGTCGTTGCAGGCGGCGGGGCGCTGGCCGGGGCCTTGGCGGCCGGGGCCGGGCTTCGCGCCTCGGTCTACCCGCCTCCGCCCGTCAACGTGGTGACGACTCGTCGCCCCTCCCCGCCGGCGCGCGACAACCCCTTGTCAGGAACGTCCCAGGAGGATGCTGACAGCGTGTTGTCACGGTCGGCCGGGGAGCGGCGTCTCGGTCGTCAAGGTGTTGACGCGCGGCGCGGCGGGGCGGCGCAGCGGAGCGGCGCAGCGGAGCGGCGCAGCGGAGCGGCGGGGCGGAGCGGCGCAGCGGAGCGGCGGGGCGGGGCGGTGGAGCGGGGCGGTGGAGCGGGGCGGTGGAGCGGGGCGGTGGAGCGGTGGAGCGGCGCGGCGGGGCGGCGCACCGCGACCGACCCGCCAACGGCGCCACCCCCTACTCCACCGTCACGCTCTTCGCCAGGTTCCGCGGCCGGTCCACGTCGCACCCCCGCAGCTTGGCGATGTGGTACGCGAGCAGCTGCAACGGCACCGACACCACCACCGGCGAGAGCAGCTCCGGCGTCCGCGGCACCTCCAGCACGTGGCGGGCGAGCCCCCGCACCGCCACATCGCCCTCGGTCACCACGGCGATCACCTCGGCGCCCCGGGCCCGCACCTCCTGGATGTTCGAGACCATCTTCGGGTACACGTGACACTCGGTCGCCACGGCCACCACCGGCACCCCCGGCTCGACGAGCGCGATCGGCCCGTGCTTCAGCTCGCCCGCCGGGTACCCCTCGGCGTGGATGTACGAGATCTCCTTCAGCTTCAGCGCCCCCTCGAGCGCCGCCGGGTACCCCGTGTGCCGCCCGATGAACAGCACGTCCCGCGCGTCCCGGTAGGCGGCCGCGATCTCGGCGACCTGCGGCTCGAGCGCGAGCGCCCGCTCGACCGCCGCCGGCAGCCGCCGCAGCTCCTCCACGCGCTGCGCGATCTCGGACGGGAACATGCTCCCCCGCACCTGCGCGAGGTACAGCGCGACGAGGTGCTGGGCGACCATCTGCGTCGCGAAGGTCTTCGTCGCCGCCACCCCGATCTCGGGCCCGGCGTGCGTGTAGAGCACGGCATCGGCCTCCCGCGCGAGCGAGGACCCCACCGTGTTCGTCACCGCGAGCACCCGCGAGCCCTGCCTCGCCGCGTGCCGGGCCGCCTCGAGCGTGTCGATCGTCTCGCCCGACTGCGAGACCGCGAGCGTGAGCGTGTCCGGCCCGAGCACCGGGTCCCGGTAGCGGAACTCCGAGGCGATCTCGATCTCGACCGGCAGGCGCGTCCAGTGCTCGATCGCGTACTTCGCCACGAGCCCCGAGTGGAAGGCCGTCCCGCACGCGACCACGAACACCTTGCGCACCTCGCGGAGCACGTCGGGGTCCAGGCGCAGCTCGTCGAGCGTGAGCGCCCCGCGCGCGTCCACGCGCCCGACCAGCGTGTCCCGGATCGCCGCCGGCTGCTCGTGGATCTCCTTCAGCATGAAGTCGTCGTAGCCGCCCTTCTGCGCCCGCTCGAGCTCCCAGTCCACCCGCATCGGCTCGCGCGACCGCGGCGAGCCGTCGAGGCCGGTCAGGCGCACCCCGTCGGCGCGGACCTCGACGAGCTCGCCCTCCTCGACGGGCAGCACGGTCCGCGTGCGCTGCAGGACGGCGGGGATGTCCGAGGCGAGGATCGCCTCGCCCTCGCCGAGCCCGACCACGAGCGGCGAGGACACCCGCACGCCGACGATCACGTCCGGGTCCTCGCGCGAGAGCACGACGAGCGCGTACGCCCCGCGCAGGCGCCGGACCGCGGCCCGCACCGCCTCGGGCAACGGCCCCTCCTGCTCCTCGATGAGGTGGGCGACGACCTCGGTGTCGGTCTCGGAGACGAGCCGGTGGCCGCGTTTCTCGAGCTCGGTCCGCAGCTCCTGGAAGTTCTCGATGATGCCGTTGTGGATGACGGCCACGCCGCCCCCGCAGTCCAGGTGCGGGTGGGCGTTGCGGTCGCTCGGCTCGCCGTGGGTGGCCCAGCGCGTGTGCCCCATGCCGATCCGGCCCGCCGGCGCCCCCCGGGTCTCGAGCTCGCGCTCGAGCTCGCCCAGCTTGCCGGCCTTCTTCACGACGTTCACGGCGGCGACCGTCCCGCCGGGGGCGCCGTCCAGGACCGCCACCCCCGCCGAGTCGTACCCGCGGTACTCCAGCCGACGTAGGCCCTCGAGCACGATCGGGAGCGCCTGGTCGGGCCCCACGTAGCCGACGATCCCGCACATCAGGACCCCGAGCCTACCAAGGGTCCCCCGCCCGGGCTCGCACGCGGGGCCGCTCAGGCGAGCGCGCTGGGCCCACACCGGCCGCGCCGCTCAGGCCAGCGCCCGCGCCACGACCTCGGCGAGCGAGCGGGCCACGGCGCGCGCCCGCTCCTCGCTCTCGGCCTCGACCATGACCCGCACGATCGGCTCGGTGCCCGAGGCGCGCACGAGCACGCGCCCGCCCCCGTCCAGGGACCGCTCGGCCTCGGCGACCGCCTCCCGGACCTCGGCGGATGCCTCGAGCCGCTCCTTGTGCGCGACCCGCACGTTCTCGAGCACCTGCGGGAAGCGGGGCATCGCGTCCGCGAGCTCGGCCACCGAGCGACCGGTCCGCGCCGCGAGCGAGAGGAACCGCACCGCGGTGAGCAGCCCGTCGCCGGTCGTCGCGTGCTCGGCGAAGATCACGTGCCCCGACTGCTCGCCGCCGAGCGCGGCTCCGTGCTCGAGCATGGCCTCGAGCACGTACCGGTCCCCCACCCGCGCCTCGATCACCCGGATGCCGCGCTCGGCCATGACCTTGCGGAACCCGAGGTTCGCCATGACCGTCGTCACGACCACGTCCCCGGTGAGCGCCCCCCGCTCCTTCATCGCGAGCGCGCACGCCGCGAGCACCTGGTCCCCGTCGACGACCCGCCCCCGCGCGTCCGCGAACAGCGCTCGGTCGGCGTCCCCGTCGTGGGCGATCCCCGCGTCGGCCCCGGCCGCACGGACCGCCTCGGCCACGACCTCGGGATGCAGCGCCCCGCACCCGACGTTGATGTTCGTCCCGTCGGGCGCGTCGAAGATCGGGTAGACCTCCGCGCCGAGCCTCCGCAGGACCTCGGGCGCGAGCGCCGAGGCCGCCCCGTTCGCGCAGTCCACCACCACGCGCATCCCGTCCAGCCGCGCCTCCGCCGCCCGCACGAGGTGCTCGACGTACCGCTCGGAGGCGTCCCCGGCCGGGCGCACCGCCCCCGGCTCGGCCGCGCCGGCGCCCGCCCCGGACCGGATCTCGGCCTCGATCTCGTCCTCGAGCTCGTCGGAGAGCTTGTAGCCGAACGGGCCGAAGAACTTGATGCCGTTGTCCTCGGGCGGGTTGTGCGAGGCGCTGATCACCGCGCCGGCCCCGGCCTGCAGCTCGACCGTGAGGAACGCCACGGCCGGCGTCGGGACCACGCCCGCGAGGACGACGTCGGCGCCGGCCGCGCGGATGCCCTCCGCGAGCGCCCGCTCGAGCGGCTCGCCGGAGGCGCGCGTGTCCCGGCCGATCACGAGCACCGGCCGATGGTGCTCGTACCGGGCGAGCACGCGCACCGCCGCGCGCCCGAGCGCGAAGGCGAGCTCGTCGGTCAGCTCGCGCCCGTAGACCCCCCGGACCCCGTCGGTCCCGAACAACCGCCCCATCCGGAGCCCAAGGCTACCGGACCTCCCCCACGGCCGGCGCGCCGGGCGGCGACGCGAGCACGAACGCGAGGACCGTGGGCGCCCAGGAGCCCCGGCGAAGGTCCCGGCCGCGGAGCGCTGACCTCGCTCGCTCCAGCTCTCGCTCGCAAGGGTCCCGCAGGCGAGGGACGACCGGCCCCCACAGCGCGGGACGCTCGGCCCGACACACCCCCTCCCCGGACCCGCACACTACGCGCAACCGGGGGACCGAGTTGCACCTGCAACGAGGAGGCGCCATGCGGGTCACGAGACGCACCTTCCTGAAGGGCACGGGGGCAACGGGGGCGGCGCTCGCCGCGAGCCGGCTGCTCCGGGGCCCGGAGACGCTGCGCGCGGCCGAGGTCGCCCAGCCGATCGTCGAGGACTTCGTGCCGACCGCCTGCTGGATCGGCAAGCAGGACTGCGGCATCCTGGCCCGCCGCATCAACGGGCGGGTCGTGAGCCTGTACGGGAACCCCTCGAACCCCCGGAACCTGGGCACGCTCTGCCCCAAGGGCGTGGCGCAGATCGCGGCGCTCTACGACCCCCACCGGGTGAAGGCCCCGCTCATCCGCACCAACGAGAAGGGCGTCCCCGGGACCTGGCGCCAGGCGAGCTGGGACGAGGCGCTCGAGCTCGCCGGGAGCAAGATCCGCGAGACCCTCGCGAAGGACCCCTCGCTCGTGGTCTGGCAGAAGGGCCGCAGCAAGTCGAAGTACGTCTACGACGAGGCCCTCGTCGAGGCGCTCGGGTGCACGAAGATCGGCCACGGCGCGTTCTGCTCGGACGCCGGGTACCGGGCCCTCGAGTACACGCTCGGCCCGAAGGGCGTCCTCAACCCCGACCTGCGGTACTCCAAGCTCATCCTCGCCTGGGGCTGGAACGCCGTGGCCGCCGGCGGGAACCAGCTGTGCTGGATCACCTGGCCGCGGCAGCTCATCGAGGCCAAGGAGAACGGCGCCAAGCTCGTCACGATCGACCCGCGGATCCGCGGGACCGCCCACTTCAGCGACCGCTGGCTCCCGATCCGCCCGGGCACGGACCTGGCGCTCGCCCTCGCCCTCTGCCACGTCCTGGTGAAGGAGGGCACCATCGACCGCAAGTACCTGCGCACGTACACGAACGCGCCCTACCTCGTCGGCCCCGACGGGCACCTCGTCCGCCGCGGCGAGGACTTCCTCGTCGTGGACGAGCGCACCGGCACGATCGTGCCGGCCGGCACCGCCGGCGCCGTTCCCGCCCTCGAGGGCTCCTCCGAGCTCGACGGGGCGACGGTGAGGCCGGCGTTCCAGGTCTTCGTCGAGCACATCGAGGGATCCACCCCTGCCTGGGCGGCCGAGATCACCGGCATCGCCGAGGACGACATCTGGCAGCTCGGCCGCGAGATCGGCGAGACGGCCTCGATCGGCAGCACGATCGTCGTCGACGGCGTCGAGCTGCCGTACCGGCCGGTGGGGGTCATGGCCTACCACGCGATGCAGCAGGAGCTCGGCTTCCAGGCCGCGCGCGCGATGACCCTCATGCTCATGCTGATCGGCGCGATGGGCGCGGTCGGCGGCACGCTCGCGACCACGAAGTGGGAGATCGACGACAACTACTGGGCGCTCGATGCGATCGAGATCGGCGACGGCCCGTACGACCCCCTCCTGAAGTCGAGCCGCTTCTTCCCCATCAACAGCGGCAACCCGGCGGTCGCCGCGACGGCGATCCTCGACCCCGAGACCTACCAGGTCGGGAAGTTCCCGGAGGTCATGATCGTCCACATGGCCAACCCGGTCGTCTCCTTCCCGAACACCGAGGTCCTGAAGGAGGCCTACCGCAAGCTGCGGTTCGTCGTGGTGATCAGCCCCTGGCTCTCGGAGACCGCGGACCTGTTCGCCGACGTCGTGCTGCCGGCGGCCACGATGGAGAAGTACGAGGGGCCGGCTTCGGCGAGCGACACGTACCTCGACGCCGTGATGGTCCGCACCCCGCCGATGCCGCCCCTGTACCAGTCCCGGGGCGAGACGGACATCTACCTCCAGCTCACCGAGCGCATCGGCGTCTACGAGGCCTTCATCGAGCACCTGAACGAGCAGCTCGGGCTCGCCGGCCCCCACGCCCTCGACCCGAAGCGTCGGTACAGCGAGCGCGAGGTCTTCGACCACTGGGCCAAGCAGCAGGGCCTCGAGGAGGGCATCGGCTACTTCGAGCAGCACGGGGTGTGGGTGAAGGACCCGCTGCCGCCGACGGTCCGCTACGGCTACGCGACGGACCCGCCCTTCGGCGGTGTCATCCACCGCTTCTACGGCGACTCGCTCCTCCGCTACCAGGAGCAGATGCGCGAGAAGGGCGCGCCGGAGGTCTTCTGGCGTGACTACACGCCCCTGCCGACCTGGCGAACCCTCACGATGGACACCTCGCCGCCCGAGTACGACCTGTACCTGATCAGCTACAAGCTCATCGAGCACAAGCAGGACCGCACCGCGTTCATCCCGCTGCTCTCGGAGCTCTCCGGCGGGCAACGCGTGGACATCAACCCGGTGACGGCGGCGGCGAAGGGGATCTCGCAGGGGCAGATGGTGTGGGTCGAGTCCCACAACGCGGTGACCGGGGAGACCCGCCGGGTGCGGGCCCCGGCGAACCTCACGCACGCCGTGCGGCCGGACGTGGTCGCGATGCCCCACCACTTCGGCCTGACGTCGAACCCGAACTCCAGGGACCTCGGGCCGTCACCGAACGCGCTGTTCTTCACGGGGCCCGGGTACGTCGGCATGACCGCCGACGCCTCCTTCCACGTGAAGGTCCGTATCGAGCCGGAGGGGGGGTGAGGGACGTGGCGAGGTACGGCATGGTGATCGACCTGGACCGGTGCACCGGCTGCCGCGGGTGCATGGAGTCCTGCAAGATCGAGAACAACACCCCCCAGGGCTCGTACTGGATGTACGTGTTCCGCTTCGAGGAGGGGGAGTTCCCCGGCACGAAGGTCCGCTTCCTGCCGCGGCCGTGCCAGCACTGCGACAACGCGCCGTGCGTGAAGGTGTGCCCGGTGGGGGCCCGGTACAAGCGCGAGGACGGCCTCGTGGCGACCGACTGGGAGCGCTGCATCGGCTGCCGCTACTGCGAGGTGGCCTGCCCCTACGGCGTGAACACGTTCAACTGGGGGCACCCCGAGGAGCACTACTACGGGGACTGGAACGCCGAGGACGTAGCGCCGGAGGTCCGCGGCACGGTCCCCGCCTGGGACAACCCGAGCCTCGACCTCCCCTACGGGCCCGAGCAGCGTCACATCGCAGGCGGCGGGCACCTCAAGGGCGTCGTGGACAAGTGCACGTTCTGCGTGCAGCGCGTCGAGCACGACCTCGACCCCGCGTGCGTGCAGAACTGCCCGGTGCGCGCGCTCGTGTTCGGCGACCTGGACGATCCCGAGAGCGAGGTCTCGAAGATCCTCCAGCGCCGCCCGAGCTTCCGGCTGCTCGAGGAGGCCGGGACCGAGCCGCGTGTGCACTACGTGGGCGGGGCACCGCCCTCTGCGGAGACCAAGCAGATCGAGCCCGCGAAGGCGGAGGTGTAGGCGATGGCGCAGCAGGCACAACCGCTCCCCTACGGCGTCGGCCGCACGTCGCGGACCTGGGTGGCCTGGGCCGTGCTCCTCGCGGCCCTCGCGATCGCCGGTTGGTACGGCTGGTCGCGGGAGATTACCGAGGGCATGATCGTGACCGGGCTGCGGAACATCGGACCGATGGGCGGGGCCACGTGGGGGCTCGACGTCGCCTTCGTCGTGTACTGGGTCGGCGTGAGCTTCGCGGGGATCACCGTGGCGGCGCTCATCCGCCTCGCGAACCTCACCGCCCTGAAGCCGATCGCCCGCATGGCGGAGGCGCTCACGGTGATCGCGCTCGTGCTCGCCGCCTTCGCGGTGATGTACGACCTCGGTCAGCCGTTCCGCGGGATCGTGAACCTGTTCCACTACGCGCGGCCGCAGTCGCCGTTCTTCGGCACGTTCACGCTCGTGATCTCCGGCTACCTGTTCGCGAGCCTCGTCTACCTGTACCTGGACGGGCGGGCCGATGCCGCCGAGCTCGCGAAGGTCCCGAGCCGGCTGCAGTGGTTCCATCGGCTCTGGGCGGCCGGCTACCGGGGCACGCCGGCCGAGCGGGCCCGCCACGACCGCACGGCCTTCTGGCTCGCCATCGCGATCGTCCCGCTGCTCGTGACGGCCCACTCGACGCTCGGGTTCGTGTTCGGCCTGCAGGTGGGCCGCCCCGGCTGGTACAGCGCGCTCCAGGCGCCGGCCTTCGTGCTGCTCGCCGGGGTCTCGGGCGTCGGGATGCTCATCGCGATCGCCGCGGTCGTGCGCCGGACCGTCCCCGGGGCCGAGCTCCCCGAGCGCGTGTTCCACTGGCTCGGCACGGCGCTGCTGATCCTGCTCCTCGCCTACCTGTACTTCATGGTCGTCGAGATCCTGACCAACCTCTACACCGGCGCCGAGCGCGAGCGCGACGTCACCCGGGAGCTGCTGTTCGGCGACTTCGCGCCGATCTACTGGGCCTCCGTGGCCTGCTTCGTGGTCTCGGCCGCCCTGCTGATCCTGCGCTTCGTCCGGCGCACCGCCGCGCTGCCGCTGCTCGTCGCGGCCGGCGTCCTGGTGAACCTCGGCGCGATCGGCAAGCGGTACCTCATCGTCGTCCCCTCTCAGACGCACGGGACCCTCCTGCCGTACGGCACCGGCTCCTACGCGCCGACCTGGGTCGAGTACATCGAGGTGATCGGGCTGTTCGCGCTCGGCGCGCTCCTGCTCGCCCTCTTCGCGAAGGTCTTCCCGATCTTGCCCCTGAACCGGGCCACCGAGGGAGGTGATGCGGCATGAGGCGCGGGGTCATCGCCGTCGCCATGGTCGTCGTGGGGTTCGCGCTCCAGGCCGTCACGTACCTGTTCCTCGCGACCCCGATCGGCAAGCCGACGTCCGTGCGGTTCAGCAACCCGCGCGTGCCGTTCGCGCCGGCCCTGTTCATCCTCGGCGTGATGCTCGTGTTCATCGCCGCGATCGTGTACGAGCTGCTCCCCGAGCGCGGCGACCGCCGCGGCCGGGAGGGCGAGGGGTCGTGAGCGGCGAGGAGCGGGGGCTCGCCGAGCCACGCGCGGCCGCCTACCGCGTGCTCGCGAGCGCCCTGCTCCCGCCGACGCCGGAGCGCCTGGCGACGCTCGTCGCGGCCGCCCCGGAGCTCGTCGCGCTCCTCGAGCCGCTGCGCGGCTTGGCGTTCCACCCCGCGCTGCGGGCGCTGCTCGAGCGCCTCGCCGGGCTCTCGGCGGAGGAGGCCGAGGAGCACCGCCGCACCTACGCGACGCTGTTCGTCTCCGGCCGGCGCAGCTCGCCCCCGCCGTACGAGTCCGCCCACCTCGGACCCGATACGGACGTCGCGATGGCGGCCGCGGCGGTCGACGCCGCCTACCGATCCGCCGGCTTGGTCCTCGACGCCGAGGGCGAGGCGCCCGACCACGTCGCGGTCGAGCTCGACTTCCTCTCGGCCCTGTGCGCGCGGGAGGCCGAGGCCCCGGCCCCGGCGGAGGCCGAGCGCCTGCGGCGGCTCCAGCGCGCGTTCCTGCTCGCGCACCCCCTCCGGTGGCTCCCGCGCTTCGCCGAGGCCGTCGCCGCCCAGGCCCCCGGGACCCTGCTCGCCCAGACCGTCGAGGTCGCCGTCCGGTACGTCGAGCACGACGCCGCCCTCCTCGACTCCCTTCCGGCCGCGGCCGGGTAGGCTCGACATCCGTGGACGGACGGGAGGTGCTCGTCGCCTGCTGCGACCGCGCGCACGTCGGCGACGCCGAGGCGGCGCGCGCGATCGCCGAGCTCCTGGCGGGGGCGCTCGAGGGGCTCCGGGTCGAGCTCGTCGCCGATCTCTGCGCCGACCCCGCCGGTGCCGAGCCGAACGGGGCCGGCGGACTCGTGCTCGGTCTGTGCGGACCGGGGCCGTCCTCCGCCGACCTGCAGGCGCTCGCGCGCCGGCACGACCTCGACCCCTTCGCGGTGGAGGCGGTGGATCTCGGGCTCCTCGCTCGGCTCGGTCCGCCCTCCTCG
>Ga0101943_1001940_pt1 | contig 14838 bp, 13 predicted proteins | sample DewCreD2012metaG_5_FD_75244 | JGI IMG/M metagenome (GOLD analysis project Ga0101943, IMG submission 75244) | Hot spring sediment bacterial and archeal communities from British Columbia, Canada, to study Microbial Dark Matter (Phase II) - Dewar... ... | reverse complement strand
GCGAGTCCTGGTTTCCGACCATCTTCTCGTCGACGATCCCGAGGCGGAAATCGATATGTCGCAATCCTCTTTGAAGCGAGTCCTGGTTTCCGACCAGGGCAGAACGAGTGGGGGGATGAACTGCTTGTTGTGTCGCAATCCTCTTTGAAGCGAGTCCTGGTTTCCGACGTGCGAAAACTTTTGCGGCGGCGGGTGCCGTTTGGGGTTGTCGCAATCCTCTTTGAAGCGAGTCCTGGTTTCCGACGAAAAGGACTCCCGTTTTGGTCGGATTTGCTACGGGACTGTCGCAATCCTCTTTGAAGCGAGTCCTGGTTTCCGACGGAAATTCATGTCCGGCGATCGATAAACGACGATCGAATGTCGCAATCCTCTTTGAAGCGAGTCCTGGTTTCCGACCTTACGGATGAGGACATCCGTAAGCTACGCGAAGACGGTCGCAATCCTCTTTGAAGCGAGTCCTGGTTTCCGACTTCCAAGACTCTACCCGGTACAGTCATCGAAGTCGGTCGCAATCCTCTTTGAAGCGAGTCCTGGTTTCCGACGTTTTGCCCGAGTTGCTGGCGGATGAAATTATGAAGGTCGCAATCCTCTTTGAAGCGAGTCCTGGTTTCCGACAGATCACTGCGCCCACTCCGGTATTGTCGGAGTGGGAGTGGGTCGCAATCCTCTTTGAAGCGAGTCCTGGTTTCCGACTTAGGAGAAGGCCATGCGTAAACGACTGATTCGCGTGAGGTCGCAATCCTCTTTGAAGCGAGTCCTGGTTTCCGACCTATTGGGTGGTTCCGTTTCCAACCGCGTGGCTTGATGAGGGTCGCAATCCTCTTTGAAGCGAGTCCTGGTTTCCGACCCAGTGATGAATTCGACTCCCCGCAGATTTGCGACGAAGTCGCAATCCTCTTTGAAGCGAGTCCTGGTTTCCGACGCACCGTCTTGACGGACGGTGCAAGGTTTTGCCCGAGTTGTCGCAATCCTCTTTGAAGCGAGTCCTGGTTTCCGACACATTCACCAGTGCAACCCGACCCTTCGTCGCGTGTCTGTCGCAATCCTCTTTGAAGCGAGTCCTGGTTTCCGACCTTGCCGAGGCGCTCCGGCAGGCCGGGTTCGAGGCTACGTTCGTCGCAATCCTCTTTGAAGCGAGTCCTGGTTTCCGACCCCTCGTCGTGGAGATTGAAAAAGCCCCGACCTTAGAGGTCGCAATCCTCTTTGAAGCGAGTCCTGGTTTCCGACTAAACCCCAATGAGGGTAGGATAGTTGAAGTACTGTACGAGTCGCAATCCTCTTTGAAGCGAGTCCTGGTTTCCGACAGGCCCGGCCCGGTGGTCATTCTTTGGAACGGACTTTAGGTCGCAATCCTCTTTGAAGCGAGTCCTGGTTTCCGACGACTGGGCGTTTGTGCTCCTGATCTAAGCGGTTGTGAGGTCGCAATCCTCTTTGAAGCGAGTCCTGGTTTCCGACCAAGCTTATGTAGACGTTCTCCGCAAAGACGGCGAGAGTCGCAATCCTCTTTGAAGCGAGTCCTGGTTTCCGACAGCCTGGGGTTTTAGTCCCAGCTGCTCAAAGGGTTAGAAGGCCGAAAGTGATAACCCCTGTTACCCCCCCGCCCAATCGCCCCCAAATCGAGCCTGTGGAAGAGGGCCATTTTCCGACCTAATCCCTTGCCTCTCTTCATCTTAGCCATCTCGTGATAACCCCCGTTACCCCCTCCCGCCAAGTCCAGGACTCAGGCAGATTGTCAAACACCGGGCCGATCCTCAGGCAGTGCCTCTCTTACCACAATTCGGCCAAAAAGTCAAGAGCGTTCTTCCGGCATTCGGCTCACCAGATATAGACGTCTTCCTCCCGCGTGACATCGCCCCGACCTTCGACGATGATCTCCTCCACACACCCCTGGCAGAGCCGATAGCAGCGCAAGCTATCGGTCGCCGGATCAATCTGGGACCGCAACCGTCGAAGGAGCACGAGGAACTGGTCCTCCGTCAACAGGCACTCGAAGACGCTATATTGAACTCGCGTGCCGAAGTCCTTGAGGATCTCGGCGAGCCGGACGCGTCGCTTATCATCGCTGATGTCGTAGCTGATGAGGTAGAACATAACGCGCTTGATGGGCATGGTCAGGGCTCGGCGATATACGGCTCATATTCCTCGCCATGAAGGATGGCTTGCGCCAGACGCTCCGCCTGTCCGAGCAGAAGCCGACGGAAAGTCGTGCGGTGATCCGTGTGACGGGAGATGAACGCGCGTTGCATCGTCTCCTCGTATTCGCGGAGGAAGCGCTTTTTCGCCTCGACTGAGAACCAGACGCCGCTCTCCGACGCGGTGAAGTGGAGCGGCTGCAAGACCTCATTGTTGAAGAGCGTGAGCACGAGCCGATCCACAATGGCTGCGCGAAACTCCTCCATCAGGTCGAGCGCGAGGCTGCACCGTCCGTATTCGGGAGCGTGAAAGAATCCGAGGTACGGATCGAATCCGACCGAGGAGACGATGGCCAGAGCTTCGCTGAAGAGCAACGAATAACCGAGCGAGAGGGCGGCATTGACCGGATCTTGGGGAGGACGGCGCGAGCGTTTGTGAAACCGGAGGGAGCGTCGGAACATGCTTCCGTAAGCCTGAAAATAAGCGGCGGCGGCCTGCCCTTCGAGGCCGCGAAGGCTTGGCAACGTCTGCGGCTGTTCGAGGGTCTGGAGCGTGCGCTCGAGTTGGGCGATCGCCTCTTCGGCCGACCACTCGGGATGATTCCGCTGATACCGCCGGAGCACGAGCAAGGACGAATGGACCTTCGCGCGGACGATTCGGCGCGCCAGTTCGCGGGCGAAAGCTTCATCATGAGCACGCTCATATTGCTTCAACCGCAGCGGGATATTCTTCGATTCCAGGGCGACCAAGCGGCCTTTGAGCCGTCCGTGCCAGGAGAGGAACGTCGTGTCAATCCCATGGCGCAAGAGCGCGGAGATCGCTCCCGTCGTCAGATGAACGTGACCGAAGACGACGACGCGCTCGATCTTCATGAGCGGAACCTCGGCGATCGCCGTCTTGTCGCGATAGAGGATCAGGCGCTCGCCGTTTTGTCGGATGAGAAGCCCTTGTTCCATGAGATAGAGCGAGCTCATCGCTCATCCCGAAGCCGGTGCGAGGGCCCAAGCCGAAACGGCTATGAGCCCTCGACCGGGAATTCAGGCTGCGGCTTCAGGCGCAGCGTCTCCAAAGGTCAGTCTCAGGAAGCACTTCGAGAACAGGCGAGAGTCTCGCGCGGCGCTTGGGCTTTTTCTTGATCACAGCGATGGCGCGCTTGTTGCGATAGGCGGTGATCAGGCATCCATTGCTCACGATGAGCGTCGTTCCCACCAGGCGCTCCAGCTCACGCTCCAGCCCCGGCGGAATCTGGCGCCGTCCGAAGAAATAGAAGGTCACCCCCGTGCGGTGGAGCCTTTGCCCCAGCCGCAACACCAGATGCACATCCTCAAGCGAGATCCCGCGCTGGGCCAACCGCTGGGCCGCATGGCGCGAGATGTGCACTCGCGTGATGTTCATCCTCTTCATCATGGCGCTCATTCTAGGGCAAAGCGCAGGCTCGGGAAAGAAGGGACCACCTTGCCGAAAGGTTTCCGGAAAGCGGAACATGCCGCCTACATGGTTACGCCGCCGAGGGGCAACAAGATGCGAGCCCCCGAAGGGGGCATCCGAATATAGCCTGGGGTGAGCGCGAATGATCCCCGTTGAGGTCGAACCGCACGTGAGCCCGCGAAGCGGGCGTCCGAATATAGCCTGGGGTGAGCGATAGCGAACCCCAGGACGCGTGAGGCCAAACATTTTTTCCCCCAAGCCCGCGCATGCGGGCGGCCCTGGCGGATGGGGCAAACGGGGATGGCGGTTCCGGACAGGTGGGAGGCGACCGAATGGGCCACCCCCTCCGGGGGCTTGGGGGGAATTTCGGCTCGTCTGTCCTAGGGCTCGCTACGCTCGCCCTAGGCTAGGTTCGGTCGCCTGCTTCGCAGGCTCGATGTGGAATGGGTCAATCTCAACGGGGCTCGCTGCGCTCGCCCAAGGCTAAATTCGGTCGCCCGCATGCGCGGGCTTCCTGCGATGCGAGGTTAATTTCACCGCGAATCGCTCCGCTCGCCCAAGGCGGGATTCGGATCGCTTACGGGACGGGTTCACTGCGGTAGGAATTCCAGGCGAATCCGGCGCGGATCGAGCCGAAGCCCATAACGGGCATTGCGTGGGGTCGTGCTGATGTTGACGATCTGCAACTCCGGAGGGAATCCCTCGCGCGCGAGCGTGCGATTGAGTTTCGAGCGGTAGCTCAGGAAGAGATCAGGCCCAAGCTCGATTTTCTGCGTTTCCGCAGAGACGAAATTTTTATACAGGACTCCGTAACGGTCCAGATCGAGATCGCTGAAGCCTTGAAAGCACTGCGGGCAGAGATCGTCGGGCTTTCGCCCGCGGGCGTGGCGGAGATGGTCGGCGCGGCGCTCGGCGAAGTACGCCAATAGCGCCAACTTCACGCCGCTTAGGGGTAGCAGGCGGTCTCCCCATCGCGCTTGCCGCGTTTGATAGTCAATGACGAGCGATTCCCACTGTGGAGCCCAGAGGTCTAACTGGCGCTGTACGGTGCGGATCTGCTGCTCGATCGTCTTCTGCACCCTCTTCTCTTTGAGGACCCAAGACCGCAGCCGCACAAACGGAATCTCGGCCAGATCAATTCGGGCTTCGCGCGTGGAGGCGACTTGCCCGACACCGATCCCGATCACTCGCTCTCGCCGTGGGGGGAAGAAAAATTGCGGATTGTGCTCAAACGGTTCAGGTACCAGCACGTGATAGAGCCGATCCTGCCTCCGCCCGTAGAGCGTGAAGGCCAAAAGCATATAGGCCGACATCGTCTTGCGGCCTCCGGCGATTGAACCGTGCACGACCGTACGTGGGTCTTCGGTGAGCCGCTGGATGATACCCAGAAGTTGCTCGGCCAGGCAGCGGTTGTCCTCCACAGTGCGAATATCCTCCAGCTCAAGATCGGCCCGTTGGTTCGTCTTCGATTCGACCCCTCGGGATGGTCGAGCCCGTTTCGAGATCGGCATCCTTGTGAGCGTCAGGATGTGCTTCTCATCGAAGGCGATGGCTCCGGGATCCAGGCCATACTCGCGACAGAAGGCGAAGAACTGACCGGTCTCGGGATCAAGCAGATCGCGCCGCACCCGTTGGGCTCCCACACGCGTCGTGATGACGAAGACCTCCGAGATGGGGATGCGTCGCTCGACCATGAGCGCGTAGAGCGTCTCGGTGACGATCTGCGGCGTCTGGCCGAGCACGGTCACGAAGATATGGCGGACATCGTGGCGTCTTCGCGATCGTGTGAGAGATCGTTGGCTTCGTTCTCGTCGTCGTCCCATAGGTGATCCCCGATGCATAAGAGTTCGCACGCTCACCCGAAGCGCGTCTGTGACTCTCGAAGGATGGCTCCAATGAAGGCGCCGACGACTTGATGAACATCTCACCTTTCAAGCGCCTCGCCGGCGTCTGAACACAAACGCTCGACTCCTATAGGCGAAAAAGCGTCACTCCCAGCGATGGCGCACTTTCTCCCGCTCATCGGCGAGAGACATATTCAGGATCGCCTCGCAGATCGCCCCGGCATATTCATGCACTCGCTCGGCGCGTTGTCGGTCGCAGCGGAGATAGCCGTGCTCCAGATACGAGAAATTGCGCGCCTGTTGTACATCCATCAGCCACTTGCGCATGTCCGCATCGAGAGTTTGCCCGAGCGCTTCCAGCAGCGCAAGCCCTGTCGAGAGGGTGAGCTGGGAAGGCTCCCGCGTGGCGTTCAAAAGCTCCAAAAAACGCGCTCGAACGGTCTCCGGGAGGGCATCCCATTGAGGATGCCACGGGTTCACCCCCCGGCGGAGCAATTGCCTCTGCACGGCGCTTTCGATAGCGCGATAGGCGCGAAGCACTCCGTCGGCCGGTCGTCCTTGTTCCAAGCGACGGCGACTATTCTCCAAAATATCGGCGACCAGCAAGGGGAGGTCGTCGTGCGCGCTCGCTTTCGGCGTCTCTCCGTCCTGCTGCGCCCTCCGTAAGGTGGGGAGCAACCGCTTCAGACGCTGGCTCGGCTCGCCGAGGCGAATGACGAGACGCGCCAGGGGTGAGATCACCGGATCGTCTTCGAGCGCCCGGGCCGGTTCTTGAAGGCGTTGGACGATGCCGTGAGCGCCCTCATAGTCGAATTCGTCCCAAAGAAAGAGAGCCTCGATGGCTTGCTTGACGAACCCGGCACGACCGCGACCGGGGAGCATTTGGCAAAGGAACTGCGCCTCTTGATAATTCGATCGCCGCGCGCTTTGCACGGCTTGCTGAAGCCGCTCTTCCGTGGCCGTTCGTTCTGATCGAACGACGCGCATCGCCTCACGGACGACTCGCCCGTACTCATCGCGCACGTCCCCACCGGTGTAATCGAGCACGAGCGCGCCGGAAAGCTCGGCCGTGAGCGCCGCGTGAACGACGGCCGCCGACAGGGGTTTCGTCCCTCCGGTGAAATTGACGATGATGCGCTCGCTGTCGCTCAGCGCGCGGAAGAGGCGACGCGCTTCATTGAGGCACACGTTAATGTCCTCGGGATCGGCCACCTCATGCGTGCGCACGAGAATTCCCCGCGCTTCGCACGCTCGCTGCGCTTCCGCCGCGACGTCAAAAGGAGACGGCTTCTGTCCCGGAAACGGCCGCCCGTAGAGGAGAAAGACGGTGACGCCAGCAGTTTCCGCCTGCGCCTCTTCGACAGCTTTCACAATGGGATCGGCCGTCCCACCGACGGTGATGATCACAGCCGTTGCGCTCATCCTCGACCTCCTTTCGGTTCGACCCGCACCCAGCCCAACGGATACATGGGCGCGCCGCCCTCGTAGGCGATCCGCCGGGTGTGCGGTCCTTCCATGTCTGGGATATCTTCGCATGGATGATACCGCAGGCGCAATCGGACGAACCCGTGGAACCGTACACCAAACTCGCCAGCTTGTTGGAGGGATGGGAATAGATTACGCTTTAGGATGAAATGGCGAGCCGGCATGAGGATTGGTTGCGGCAAGCGGAGAAAGATCTGGAGCATGCCCGACATGCGCTGGAGGATGCCGATCTGGAGTGGGCGTGCTTTGCCGCGCAGCAGGCAGCAGAAAAGGCGGTGAAAGCACTGTATCAGAAACTCGGGGCCAGCGCCCGAGGCCGTTCGGTGGCCATGTTGCTCTCCCGGCTTCCATCTGATGTGCCCGTGGATCAGGCGCTGATTGATAAAGCCAAAGAGCTAGACAAACATTATATCTTGCCGCGGTATCCCAACGCCTATCCCAGTGGCGCGCCCTTTGAGTATTACACTCACGAGGAAGCGAGGCGAGCGATTGGATATGCTGAAGAGATCGTCGGATTCTGTCGAGATCGAATATTTCCCTGACCGCCAGGTCTGGAAGGAACTCCGGGCATTTGCCGCCCAGTTGCGACGGCACCATCCTGAGGTCGAGAAAGTGCTCGTCTTTGGATCGTTGGTGCGAGGCGAGTGTGTCCCCGGCAGTGACGTGGATCTGCTGGTGGTGCTGCGCGAGTCAACCGTTTCCTTTCTGGAAAGAATCCCTCGATATACTCCCTCGAATTTTCCCGTGGCAGTGGACGTGTTTCCCTATACGTGCGAAGAATTAGAACGAATGCTCAGCGAAGGAAATACGTTCATCCAAGAGGCCCTCGCCGAAGGAAGAGAAGTGACGAGCGAGGAGGAAGGCCGGGGAGACGAGCTTTTGTGAATCCAGCGATGAAGCTCGAGCGAGGAAGTACCCCCCAAAAAATGCGAAGATCTTGCTGAAGGCGGTGTATTCTCCCTTCTAGAGAACTGTTGTTTCGCCGAAATGGGCGGAGATGAAGCAGCTGGTTTCATTGCTGTATTGAGAAAGAGCTTTGGTGTCGAAGTGAAAGGAATTCCCTGTGCGAGCATAGCGGTTAAGGAAGAGAGAGGCGATGGCCATTGGACTCTGACCGCAGGGGAGATGAGACGCCGGCGTGCGCCAGGGCTCCTCCACTGTCGGCAGAAGGTTCCTCAAGCTCGGCCCTAGCGGCGATTTGGATCCACACCCTAATCGTGCCGGAGGTCGCCGGGCGTGGTTAGAAGCCGTCTCATAAATAACCCTGAGTAAGATCAGGATACCACCCAAGTGCACGAAACCGAGAAAGCTCTCGACCATGACGCGTACCACAACTTGGCGGAAGTTTCGCAGCCGGGCAAAGAGCCGTTCGATTTTCCGGCGTCGGCGATACCGCCTCAGGGGTCTGCCGTCTTGGGTCAGTTTCCGGTGAGGGGCGATCATTTCGATGTCTGGCCGGGCCAAAGCAGGGGCGGATCATCATTCGCCTCTGCTTGAGGACCCAGAGGATCCCGCCAAGCATCTCCCGGTTCTCTCTCCAGGGCCTCCCCTTGCCCTCCGGTCCTTGAGGGCGGTGAGGGATCAAGGGTTCAATGATCGCCCACAGTTCATCGGTGAGTTCTTCCCATCTGGCCATATCTTGTCCTCCTCTATGGAGGATTGCAGTACAAGTCCAGACACTTGTGAGACTGTTTCTAGGCACACGACACAATGTGGGCTTCTGGGTGGTCAGCTTGCTGGCACAACGATATAGCATCCCCCTGAATCGCCATCGGTATAATGCCCGCTATGGGCGGGGTGAAATTAAGGGCAGGGTAGAATTAAGGATATAAGGATATGTCGATACTGCTGGTTCAGCTGATGACCTTTATGAATTGGAGCGGGAGGCAGTGCGCCCCCTACTCAAGGCATATCAACTAATCCCCCAACAGATGCTCATGATGCACGATAATATTGCCCTACCGCTAGGCACTCTGTGCCTTCGAGCGCGCGGTTCAGCGGGTGGGCACAACGGCATGCGCTCCATTATCGCCGTGCTCGGCACTGAGGAGTTCCCACGCCTACGCATCGGTATCGGCGCGCCGCCTGAAGGCGTGGATACAGCGGATTATGCGCTCTCGCCCTTCGAAGAGGAGGAAAAGCCTCTCATACGCCAGATGTTAGAGCCTGCCGCCGATACCTGCGAAGCGTGGCTGACAAAGCCAATCGAACAAGTGATGAGCCATTTTAATAGCTGAGAAACCAACTTCGGTGAATTGACGACTACCGGCATGATTCAGCGCGGCGTGATTGCGGCGTACACGCTTAACGACCCGAAAGTCATCCGCGCAGGACACCGAGCTCGCGCTGCAAGTGTTCTCCGAATCAGTCATCGCTGCGCGCGAGCTTGTTCAAGCGGTGCTGGCGCAGTCATTGCGTAGGAATCCTATCGGAGTATAGCTTACCAGTGCATCGGACGCTTCGTCGGTATCTCGCCGACAAAACTTGAAATAACTATTGGCATCGCTCCGTATGGGAGAGGGCTAACATCCACTGCCAAAGTTGAACAGTACGATGAGCGGGTCGGCGTCATCCACAATCCCGTCGAGTTCACATCCTCGCGGCGCGCGCCCGTCTTCCTGAAAGCGAACAGCACGGCGAGTAGATCCGTCACGGTTTATATCCTCAGCCAGGCGGCGGGTACTGAAGTTGAACATTACCATCAGCAGGTCAGCGTCGTCCACGCAGCCGTCGCCATTCGCGTCGCCCGCTTGCCACGGCAGGTTCAGTATCACCGCATTGTTATCGCGCCGAACTTCCTGAATTGCGCCGTCGGGGTTCACCACAATCCATATGCGCGACATCTGCTGGGGCAAAGTGAAGCTCAGACTCAGCGTTTGGCTTCCGTAGCGCGGCAGGCTCGCTACCGTTCCACTCGCCAGCACATTCCCCAAACCAGGTGGGGCGTCTAGTACCTGCACCGCCACATTCTGCGCATCCACCCAACCCAGATTTTGCACGGTTGCATCCACCGTCACCTGCATCTCATTCCGCATGGCGTTTGTTAGGGCGGGATTCACTGCGAGATCCGCCAGCAGCGCAATCTCGCCGCCTGCGATGTTATTTGTCTCGTTCTCCTCCGTGAAGCGGTTGTCAGGGTCAATCACTAGGTAGAGCGTGTACTGCCCTGCGTTCAGGTTCGGACTCCACGCGAAGTTCAGCTCGCTCATCTGCCCCGCTGTGGGTGTGGGTCCAACGCCCTGTGTGATAATTACCCCGTCCGCGCTGTTCAGCCGCAGCTCCCAACGCACCCCGTCTGACGGCGACACATAGGATGGGTTCCTAATGCCGAAGCGTAGCGCCACTCGCCCATCAGGGAGGTACTGCTCCACCACAGGCGCAACGGCTTCCAAATCCAGCAAGGCGATCGGGTATGAGGCGGTGTTGTTCGTCTCGTCCGTCTCAGCAATTGCGTTCTCGGGATCGACTCGTGCGTACAGCACATGGCTGTGCCCATCGGTAGGCACAGTCCAACTTAGCTCCGCGGTGCCGAAACTCCCACCCACAATCGGGTCTGGCGTTGCTCGCACTGTGCCGATCGGTGTACCGCCTACGTCAGGGTTGCCGTCATAGAAGCGCACTAGCACATTTCGTGCGCCCATCGCCCGCAGGTTCGACACCCGCGCACGAATCACCACTTCTTGTCCCGGACCTGGATTGCTCGGCTCCAGCGTTAGGTCACCCTCGCGAATGGTCAAATCGGGTTTTGGACGATGGGAGAGCAGATAGAGGTCGGCGCGGGCAGGCACAGTGACTTGAATTGGGTAGCGGTTGCCTTCGTGGTCCTTCACCTCGCGTTCCTCCAGCAGTAGTTGCCGCTTGATGTAGACCGCCGATGGGTTGCCTGCGGGGTCCCATGCCGCGGATACTTGCTGTTCGTGCGTCATATCATCCTGAGTGAGGCGTACCTTGTTCGACCAGTAGCCGAGGGCAGGGTCATAAATGGCTGTCCAGAGGTCTGCCACGCCTTGCGACGCCGCCAGCCAGATTGCTGACACGCGCCCCTCGGGATGTGTGATGACTTGCAGCTCGCTCAAGGTATCCGCGCGAGTAATCGGCAGTGGCTCGCGCCAGCCCGAACCTGCGAAATTGGTCACCAGCAGCTCTTCCTGCTCATGGTCTTTAAACTCAGGGTGTGCTAAGCCACTGCGCACGAAGTACAGCACGGGCGTATTGTTCGCGCCCATTGCTAAGGCGGGGCTACTCTGCGGTAGCGGGTTGCTCCACACAGGCTGGGGCGTCGTCCAGTTAGCGCCATCCCAATAGCTGAAGTAGAGCTTCGGGTCGTTCGTGTCGGGATTGCCGTCGGCGTCGCGGCTCCAGACCAGTAGGGGCGCGCCGTTACTACTCACGGCGAGGGAAGCCTCCAGCGTATCAGCGCGCGCGATGGCGCGTTGCACATCCGCAAACGCCTCCCCATCCCAGCGCGCCCAATAGATGTCAGTATGGAGCAGGCTTGGCTGCGTAAAATCGGTCGGGAACACATTATCAGGCGACTTGAGCCAGAGCAGATAGAGCTGCCCATTTGCCCCCTGCACTAACTGTGGGTTCACATCGAGCCTATTGTCCTGCGTGAGCAAGGTGGGCGCGCTCCAAGTACCCGTTTGAGCGTCATACACCGCATAGGCAATCTCAGCTTTGGGCAGGCGTTGGTTGGGGTCGGGGTCAGGGTCTGCCTCCTCTATGCGCGTCCACACGGCAACGAGATTGCCGTTCGCATCGACAGCCAGCGCGGGCTGGCTATCCAAAGCAGTGTCCTGCGTGACAGGAATGTCTTGCCAGCTGCTGTCAGGCTGCTGCATCAGCGCCCGAATCTCGGTCGACTGATGCGCCAGCAGGTTCGGGTCGTCGTATACATAGAGGATTACAGCGCGCCCGTCTTTCCACGCCAGCGCAGGCTCGGCAAAGGGAAATCCATTCTGAATGAGCCGCTCCTCGCGCACATCCCAGTTGTCATCCTGCGGGAAGAACCACGTGCCAGCAACCACCTGATGATACGGTTCGCGATAGAGATAATCACGCTCAGGCTCTTGCCAGTCGCTCTGCCACAACCACATTTCAAAAGGATCACTCACGTATCCTCCTTTGGAAGGAGGGTATATCCAAACTATTTCTGCGCCGAATGACCGCTCTATCCCAGAAAGAAGGCGCGTCACGAAACGCCCATAAAATACCCCTCGCACCTGATGTAGATAACCATCGCCCAAATTTCCCTGACGCGCTGGAAATTGAAGCCATGCACGCCCGTCCACTCCGATTGTTGCTCGCCAGTGAATCCATCGATCAACCATCCGGTTTAAGCCGGCGGTAAGCTCGGCATGTGACTTCACGAACACATTTCCAGGCATAAACCCAAAACCCGTGTCGGTGTCGGCAAGAAAAATGTCTCCCTCGACGCCTATGCTAAGAAAACCGTATACATCAAAAAGTATTGCCACCGCAGCGGGTACTCCAGTAATACCGAACCAACTTACAAAGACAGGGAGAAGGTTCGGCGTTGCGACTGATAGTTCACCACCCACTGTTACGCGAGCATATGCACTTAATGGATGGGTTTCAAAGCCGCCAGTGCCTTCAATTATGCCGCTAACACTGACGCTCCAGACGCGCACAATGGCAGATGCTTCTGGAATCCCTGAAGACCAGCCAGATCTCCCACTAATCTTTATACTACCACTTACACTCACAGATGTCCATGGGTAGATAATCGGATTAAACACTAGTTTCGCCTCAACGAGAAACTGAGAAACATTCAATCCCCAACGAGTAGAACCTACAACGCCTGGCACATCATCATCTGCTACAATATTTCTTTCCGGCCAACGCAAAAAATATCGGTACTCTATTTTACCATTCGCCCGATCCACTGAGGCTGTAGGAGGGAGCACCCAGAACGTTCGGCTAATGCTGGACGCTGTTGAGACAGCATGCAAGTGAACCGTCCGCGTCTCTGACGCGACGCCTGCCGCGTTATACGCCGTAATCTGCACCTCGTTCCAGCGACCTAAAGGCGAGTAGAGCAGGTCGCGCCCCATATCCAGCGTCAGCGTCGCCACATTGCCTGACAGCTGCCCAAGGCGCACGCGACCATCAGATAAGCGAAACTCCACTCGACCGGGTTGACCATTCCAATCGGCGATGCGCACCGTGATGGTATTGTCCAGCGAAACATCCTCCAGAAATGGACCCTGAACTCCCAGCGAGGTCGTCACCGAATCGATGAGGGGGCGGCGCCGGACGACAGGTGTGAAGTTCACCTGCGCCGAGGCGGGCAACTCGACGCCTGCCGTCTCATCTCGACAGGTGAAGGTCGCAACCCCCACAGTACCCGAACGCACCGTGACTGACGCCTGCCCTTGGGCGTTCGTGACGGCAGTCTCCGAAGAAAAAGTGTCTACCGCCTCGCGCGAGGACCGGAACCGTATCGTGCGCCCCACAATCGGCGTCCCGTCGCTGTATCGATAGGTCAGCGTGAGGGTGGAAGCAGTCTGATCATCGGCGGGAACGGAGGCAGGAACGGCGGTGAGAACGGTATTTAGTGCGGTTCCATAGGATATGCGGAAAGTATCGAATCCTATATTGCAATCAGGAAAAAGGTTGTCCCGGTCTTCTGCCTCAATAATCTCTATTCTTTTGATATTTGGTGCACTCGACACTATACCCCAAAAATCCGTCCCTCCCGGATTGCCGCAACAACTTCCTTCCACTGACGATATAGGCATCCATCCCCCATAAAGTAACGCGCCGCTGTCAGAATACACCCTGATGCGTACCCAAGAATCGCCGTCTGCGGACTGGGAGAGATGGTCGTACCCAAATGCTTGCACTGGTGGCTCGAAAATCAAGGTTAGAGAGTCTCCCTCAACTTCGGGGTTAGGTCCTGGACCTAACACAACTCCTCCTGGCGAGAGAACATTCTCCCCTGTAGTAGGATACAAACGGTTGCGGCTTCGATCACGGACACCTCGGAAACCCTCTGGGGTATAGGTATCTCTACCCCGTACTACGATCAACGGGGCTTCTACTCTTACAAAATGCACCCCCCTGATTGTTGTGTTAGAAATGTCTATGCCTGGGGGTATATCGTCAAAGTCTATAATGATGGGCGGATTACCTGCTGCACGATTAAAGCCCTCCAAGTCCTGGGCAAAAACACGCACTTGCGCGCTTAGGTTTTCCACAGAACTCGCAAGCAGGAGAGATAGGCAAAGCAGCTTGATTAATGCATCATGAAGCACCTTCACCTTTCTGTTCACCTCCAAGATGTGTTCAGAAACCCATCCCTGTCCTTTAGGGATCTCGTGGTTTTTGGGGCAGTAGCATTTACCAGACCACCCAGAGATAGTGATATGGTCGCGGCAATACCATACTTCGCAGTGGGGACACCAGAACATCTCCGATGCGTCCCTCTCTTTACCACGAATGGCGCATTTCACCAGTGCCATCGTTGTCACCGTCCTTCTCAGGATATATCCACCCGCTTCACGCGGGAACCTTTCAATTTCCCAGCGTACACCTCAACAGTCGCAATGGCATCTTTCACGGTCTTGGTAGTACCGATTCGTGTCCCGCTGACGAAAATGACTCCGTCATCTTCGCGCCACCTGGCTTCTACCGAATCTCCGGATTCTGTCACCACAGAAATCTTCTTTGCCACCACTGGTCACCTCGCTCGTCGCTTCTTAACGGCATTTTGCCCGTTGTTTACTGCTGGAGTTTGAATTGAAACCACTTCCCACTGAAATTTAGTATACCCACTTCTGTGGCATTTGTCAAGAGGCATAAACTCTGACCTTCAGAAATGAGTTCGGACATCTCCTCCTGTCCTGTTCTATACTGGATCCCAACAACCCCAAGACAGGAGGAGTGCCATGGTTTCCCTTTCGGAGGCCCAAGTGAAACGGTTTAC
>Ga0101943_1001939_pt1 | contig 14839 bp, 11 predicted proteins | sample DewCreD2012metaG_5_FD_75244 | JGI IMG/M metagenome (GOLD analysis project Ga0101943, IMG submission 75244) | Hot spring sediment bacterial and archeal communities from British Columbia, Canada, to study Microbial Dark Matter (Phase II) - Dewar... ... | reverse complement strand
CGAGGAACACGCGGAACTCCAGCTCGGTGAACAGGGCCTCCACGGCGTCCCGATCGGGTGGACGGACGCGCAGGGCCTCCCAGTCGACGCGCAGGGGCACGTCGGTGCGCAGCGTCGCCAGGACCTTGCTCTGCCGGATCTGGTCGGCCGCCTGGGCGAGGGCCGCGCGCAGCCTGGGCGGGGCCTCCGCCAGGCGGTCGAGCAGCTGCTCCACGGTGCCGAACTGCGCCACGAGCGCGGCGGCGGTCTTCTCGCCGACGCCGGGCACGCCGGGGATGTTGTCGCTGGGGTCGCCGCGCAGGCTCTTGTAGTCCGGCAGGTGCGCGGGGGCGAAGCCGAAGCGCGCGCGCACGCGGGCCTCGTCGTAGACGACGGTCTCGGTCACGCCCCGGCTGGTCACCATCACGCGGATCCGGGGACCGACCACCTGGAGCGTGTCCAGATCCCCGCTCACGATGAGCACGTCGAGGCCGTCGGCGGCTGCGCGGCGCGCCAGCGTCGCGATGACGTCGTCGGCCTCGTACCCTGGGACCTCCACGATGGGGATCCGCAGCGCTTCCAGCACCCGCTTGGCCAGGGCCACCTGCGGCCGCAGGTCGTCGGGCATCGCCTCGCGCTGGGCCTTGTAGGCCTCGTACTGCTCGTGTCGGAACGTCGGTTCCGGCCGGTCGAAGGCCGCGGCGATGTAGTCGGGACGCTCTTCCTCCAGGACCTTCAAGACCATGGCCGTCAGGCCGTAGACCGCGTTGGTGGGCCGCCCGGATGAGGTCGTCAGGTAGGGCAGCGCGTAGAACGCCCGGTAGATCAGGCCGTTGGTGTCCAGCAGGACCAGTGTGCCGCTCACGGGCGCTGACTCCTCACGGGCCTTGTCCACGTTGAGAATCTTGGCGTGTCCAGGAGGACCGGCGTACCGCTCACGGGCGCTGACAGCAGGCCGGCATGGTGCCGGGGGCGGGATTCGAACCCGCACGGGGCCTACGCCCCACTTGATTTTGAGTCAAGCGCGTCAGCCAGTTCCGCCACCCCGGCCAGGCCAATGGTAGCATCCGCGGTTGGGGCCGTTCAACCGGCCATGGGAGGGGACGTGCCCGCCTCACGCGCGCGCTGGCGCCCGCCCCACGGGGCGCGCGCCGTCCAGGATCCGCATGTAGTGTGCGAAGAACCACCGCTGCACCGACGGTCGCGCCAGCCACCGGACCGCCGGGCCCAGTGCCCGCCGGGGCAGCCCGAGCAGCAGGAGGTTCCCCAGCAGCAGCGCCCGGTAGCGCCGTCGCGCGGCGGCGAGGTAGGCCCGGTAGGCGTCCTGCGCGCGGGCCTCGGCCAGCCGACCGTCGAGCACCTGCCGGAGCAACGTCCCGCAGCGCAGACCGGCCAGCACGGCCGTGCGGATGCCCTCGCCCGACAGCGGCAGGCAGTGACCGGCGGCGTCGCCCGCGACGAACACCCCGTCAGCCACCCCGGCGGTCCATCCCGTCGCCAGGTACCCGCCGTGCAGGTCGCTGGGCGCGAGCCCGAACCGCGCCATGAACCCACGCAGGACGGGCAGCAGCTTCGTGCGGCCGCGGTACGAGAGGACCCCGAAACGCGTCCGGTCCCCCGCCGGGAACGCCCATGCGTAGCCGTCGCGCAGGTCCGGCAGGAAGTGGAAGTGCAACCCGGTCTCCACCGCCGCGGGGACCTCCGACTCGATCCCGAAGGCCACGTAGCGGGGCCGGCCGCGGACGGCCATGCGGGTGCGCTCGCCCCGGCGGGCGCTGGCGGGTCGCCAGCCGACGGGCCCATGAACATCGTCAGCAGGTTGGCGTCCTGTCGCTGCCGGCGGGCGCTGGCGGGTCGCCAGCCGACGGGCCGGCCAGCGCTCGCGCCGCGGCCAGGCCGGCGAACGAGGCGCCGGCGATGACGACGTCCCAGGTGCCGTCGGGGGATCCGGCCATCACTCGACGGGCCGCGCGTGCTCGAACTTCGCGCCGCCCCGATGGGCGGGGACGGTCAGGTTCCCGTGGCGCGCGATGCTGATGGACAGCCCCAGGGCCCGCAGGCCCTCCACCACGCCGCCGCGGATCGTGAGCGCGCCCTCCAGCGTGGCCGGATCGCCCAGCGCGACGATGGTGAACGGTGCGACCAGCCGCTGGAGGTCCACCACGATCGTCCCGCCCACCTGGCCGAACCCGGTGGTCGCCACCACGCGCTGGCCGTTGACCGCCACCGCCTCGGCGCCGGCGGCCCACAGCTCGTTGACGATGGCGACCAGGTCGTGGTAGGTGACCACCACGGGGGCCCCGGCCGCCTTCTGGGGGGCGTCCTGCACGACGATCACCACGCCCGGCCCCTGCATCGCGCGCAGACCGGCCTGCAGCCGCAGGTGCTCCAGCTCCTTGCTCATGGCCGCGGCCAGCGTCTTGCCCTCGGCGGCCGTGCGCTCGTACTGGGCCAGCTGCTGCGCCAGCTCCGCGACCCGCCGCTCCAACGCCGCCCGGGCGCTGCGCTCCTGCTGGAGCAGCGTCGCCATGGCGTAGATGTTGCGCGTGGGCACCTCGGGCTGGGCGCTGAGGAGGCGTCCGGCGCGAAACTGCACCACGAACAGGAACCCCAGCCCCAGCAGCACCACCGCGGCCACCACCTGGAGGCCGGCGACCCTGGCGCGGGTACCGGGGGTCACGGCGCGCTCCGGCGGGCCGCGTCGATGCGGGCCTGCAGGCGTGCCCTGCCCTCGGTCCCGACGAACACGCCCACGTGGCGGCCGGCGAGGCGGCCCCACGGGTCGACGAACACCGTGGTGGGAATGCCGGTGATGCGGTAGGCGTCCGCCACGCGGTTGTCGCGGTCGAACGCCGCGGGGTAGGTCAGCCCGTGCCTGCGCAGGAACTGCCGCGCGTCCTCTTCGCGGTCCTGCATGGCGATCCCCAGCAGTACGACGCCCTGGCCCTGCACCGCCTCCCACGTCCGCTGGAGATCGGCGGCTTCCAGCTCGCAGGGCTTGCACCACGAGGCGAAGAAGTTGATGACCACCACCTGCCCGCGAAACTCCTCCAGCGCGATCGTCCGGTCGTCCCGCAGCGAGGGGAGCGCGAACGCCGGCGCCGGCCGGCGCGCGGCGGCGGTCTCCTGCGGGGGCGCCGACGGCACCGGGACGCTGCGGAGGCCGGCGAGGTACGCCCCGCCGGCAGCGGCCGCCACCAGCAGCGCGGCGACCGCCCAGCGGGGTGTGGCCGTCCGCCTCGGCGGGCGCGCGCCCGCCGAAAGCGCGCCCGCGCCCCCGTGCGCGGCGGCGCCCTGCGGGACCGCACGGGCCGGCCCGTGGCCGGTGGACTCGCCAAGGACAGCGGGCGGCTCAGCCATGGTCGGCCGGCAGCCAGCGGGCCGTGTCCGGGCCCAGCAGCGCCTCCACGGCCTCGACCACGCGCGGGCCGGGCGCCACCCCCAGCGCGCCCGCCTGCATGCGCACCTCGCGGCCTGCGGCACGCACGGTGAGCAGCACGCGCCGGTCGCCGGCGTGCCGCTGGAGCAGCGCGCGCAGCCGGTGCAGGCCGACCTCGCTGTGGCGATCCGCGTCCACGACGACGTGCAGCACCTCGGCACCGCCGTCGGGCGCTTCGGCCCCGGGGGCGTCGTCCAGGGGCAGCACGGCCTCGGCCAGCACCTTCGCCTGCTGCTCGGTCACGTCCAGCCGGCCGCGCACGACCACCACCGCGTCGCGCTTGAGCACCAGGTGGGCGGCTTCGTAGGTCTTGGGGAACACGATGACCTCCACGCTGCCCGTGAGGTCTTCCAGCGTCAGGAACGCCATGGCGGCGCCTGCCCTGGTGGTGGTCCGCTTCACCGCCGTGATCAGGCCGCCGATGACCACCTCGCTCCGGTCGCGCATCTCCGCCAGCTGGTCGATCGTGGCCGTGACACGCGCGGCCAGACGCTCGCGCACCGCCGCCAACGGGTGGCCGGAGACGTACAGGCCCAGCATGTCCTTCTCCATGGCCAGCAGCTCGGCCCGGGAGAACTCCTCCACCGCCGCCGGCGGGCCCTCGGCCTCGGACGTCCCGCCGGCATCGCCGAACAGCCCGGTCTGGGCCGCCGCGCGCGCCCGGGCCAGTCGCTGGCCGGCGCTCAAGGCGGCGTCCAGGTCCTGCAACAGCGCCGCCCGGGGCCGGCCCAGGGAGTCGAAGGCGCCGGCCTTGATCAGGCTCTCGAGCACGCGCTTGTTCACGACCCGGGTGTCCACGCGCGCCACCAGGTCGGCCAGCGACCGGAACGGCCCGCCGGCTGCCCGCGCCCGCAGGATCTCCTCCACGGCCCCCTGGCCCACGTGCTTCACCGCGGCCAGCCCGAACCGGATCGTCTCGCCCACCACGGTGAACGTGTCCGCCGACGCGTTGATGTCGGGCGGCAGCACGGGGATCCCCATGCGCTGGCACTCCGCCACCGCGCCGGCGACCTTCGCCATCCAGTCCTGCCCCTGCGCCTCGACGCTGAGGACCGCGGCCATGTACTCGGCCGGGTAGTGGGCCTTGAGGTAGGCGGTCTGGTAGGCGATCAGCCCGTAGCAGGCGGCGTGGGCGCGGTTGAACCCGTAGCGGGCGAAGGGTTCGAACTGCTCCCAGATCTGCTCGGCCACCTTGCGGGGCACCCCCTGCTGGCGGCAGCCGGCCAGGAACTTCTCGCGCTGGGCCTCCAGCCGGTCCTTGATCTTCTTGCGGATGGCGTAGCAGAGGACGTCGGCCTCGGCCAGCGTGAAGCCGGCCACCGCCTGACAGACGGCCATGACGTCCTCCTGGTAGACCATCACCCCGTAGGTGTCGGCCAGCACGGACTCCATGAGCGGATGCAGGTACGTGATGGGCTCGACGCCGTGCTTGCGGCGGATGTAGGCCGGGATGTTGGCCATGGGGCCCGGCCGGAACAGGGCCACCATGGCGAAGATGTCCTCGATGCGGGTCGGCTTGAGCTCCTTCAGGTAGCGCGTCATCCCCGCGCCTTCCAGCTGGAAGATGCCGACCGTGTCGCCGCGGGACAGGAGCTCGAACGTCGCGCGGTCGTCCAGCGGGAGGCTCTTGAGGTCGATGGCGACGCCGCGGGTCTGCCGGATGATCTCCAGGGCCCGGTGCAGGATCGTCAGGTACGACAGGCCCAGGAAGTCCATCTTCAACAGCCCGATCTTCTCCACGGCGTCCATGTCGTACTGGGTCATGACCAGGTCCCCGCGGGTGGCGCGCTGCAGGGGGACCAGCTCGATGAGCGGGTCGCGGGAGATGATGACGCCCGCGGCATGGGTGCTGGCGTGCCGGGCGACGCCTTCCAGACGGCGTGCGAGCTCCAGCAGCCGCCGGACCTGGGGCGACTCGTCGGCGGCGCGGCGCAGCTCGGGGTCCGCCCGTTCGGCCTCGTCGATGGTGGCGTTGAACGGGATGAGCTTGGCGATGCGGTCCACGTCGCCGTAGGGCAGCCCCAGGACCCGCCCGACGTCGCGCACGGCCTGGCGCGCGCCCATGGTGCCGAAGGTGATGATCTGGGCCACGTGATCGGCGCCGTACTTGTCGATCACGTAGCGGATCACCTCGTCGCGGCGGCTGTCCATGAAGTCGACGTCGATGTCGGGCAGCGTGTAGCGCTCCAGGTTCAGGAAGCGCTCGAAGGGCAGCCGGTAGGCCAGCGGGTCGACGTCGGTGACGCCCAGGGTGTAGAGGACCAGGCTGCCGGCCGCCGACCCCCGGACCGTGGTGAGGATGCCGCGACGCCGCGCGAACGTCACGAAATCCCACACGATGAGGAAGTAGGCGGCGTACCCCATCTGCGCGATGACGCCCAGCTCCTGGTCCAGGCGCGCCCGGGCCTGCGGGCTGGGCCGCCCGTAGATCCGCCGCAGCCCCTCCTCGCACAGCCGGCGCAGGTAGGAGTCGGGCGTCTCGCCCTCGGGCACGGGGAAGTGGGGCAGCTTCGGCCGCCCGAGCTCCAGCTCCACGGTGGCCCGCTCGGCGATCTCGACCGTCGTCCGCAGCGCCTCGGGCAGCTCGGCGAACCGCTGCGCCATCTCCACCGGGCTCTTGAGGTAGAACTCCGGCACCGCGCCCATGCGCGGCTTGTCGGTCGCCTCCAGGGTTACGTTCATCTGGATGCACATCAGGGCGTCCTGGGCCTCGGCCTCGTCGCGCCGCACGTAGTGCACGTCGTTGGTGGCCACCAGGCGCACCCCCAGGTCGGCGGCCAGGCGCCGCATCCCCTGGATGTTCACCCGCTGCTCGGGGAGCCCGTGATCCTGCACTTCGAGGAAGAAGCCGTCAGGGCCGAAGATGTCGCGGTAGGCCGCGGCGATCTCCCGGGCGGCCCGGTAGTCGTCGCGCAGCAGCGCCCGGGTCACCTCACCCTGCAGGCACCCCGACAGGGCCACCAGCCCCTGGTGGTGGCGGGCCAGCAACTCACGGTCGATGCGGGGCTTGTAGTAGAAGCCGTCGAGGTGGGCGTGCGTCGTCAGCCGCAGCAGGTTGCGGTAGCCCTGCAGGTCGGTGGCCAGCAGCACCAGGTGCGACGGCGCGGCGTCCAGCTTGGGGTCGCGGTCGGTGTGCCGGCGCGGCGCGACGTAGGCTTCGACGCCGATGAGCGGCTTGAGCCCGTGCTGGCGCGCCTGCAGGTAGAACTCGACGACGCCGTACATCGCGCCGTGGTCGGTGATGGCCAGGGCGGGCATGCCCATGGCCGCCGCCGCCTTGACCAGCGGCTCGATCCGCGCAGCGCCGTCGAGCAGGGAGTACTCGGTGTGCAGGTGACAGTGCACGAAGGCCTGGGCCATGGGCTCACCGGGCATTGTAGCACAGGCCCGGCCTCACGCGCCGCCGGCGCGACGGAGCCCGACGACGACGTGCACGTGGCTCGTGTGCGGCAGCAGGTCCACCGGGCAGACGCGCTCCACCCGATACCCCGCCTGCTGCCAGGCGTGCAGGTCGTGGGCACAGGCCGCCAGCGAGCGCGCCACGCTCACCACGCGCGGTATCCCGCAGGCGGCCACGGCCTCCACCACCGCGGGATCGAGGCCCGGCCCCCGGCTCTCCACCAGCGCCGCGTGGGGACGCCGCCCGCGGGCGGCCGCGCGCACCAGGTAGGCGCGCGGCGCGCGTGCCATGAAGACGGCGTTGGCCACGCCGTTGGCCGCGGCCGCGGCGCGGTGGTCGTCCAGCAGCCGCCGGCTCCCCACCAGCCCGATGGCGACCTGCGCCCGCCCCGCCAGCGCCAGCGCCGCCAGCGGCGTGCTCGCGTGCAGGTCCACGACGACATCGTCCGCGCCGGGCGCGGCCAGGCGCAAGATCGCGTCCAGCAGCAGCGGCAGGGCCCCGGCGTTGGGCGGCAGGTCGCCCTCGGGCCGCAGGCGGACGCGGTAGCCGGCGATCTCGTCCTCGACGTAGGCGCGCCCCCACAGCAGCCGCACGCGCGGACCCAGCAGCGCGGGCGTCGGGGCCGGCTGGACCGTGTGCAGGATGCCGACGAGCCCCGGGACGCGGTCGAGGAGCGCGTGCACGAGGGCCGTCGGGTCGGGAAGGGCGCGGGCGGTGGAGAGCACCAGCAGGGCCTCGCCCGTGGCGCGCGCGGCGAGGCCCAGCGCCCCACGCACGAGCCCCTGGCCCGTGCTGCGATCGTAGGGCGGCCAGCCCAGGGCCCGCACGGCGCGTCGCACGGCGTGCAGGATCGCCTCGTTGGCCGGGTGCTGCACCGGGCACGCGGCCACGTCCACGACGCGGGCGCCCCCTGCGACGTGGAACCCGACGACGGCGCGGCCCTCGCGCGCGCCGACGGTGGCACGCAGCACGTTGCGATACGCCCAGACCTCGCCCCCGACGGCCTCCGCGACGAGGTCGCGCCGCACGCCGGCGTGCTCCTTGAGGAAGTCGCGGACCAGCCTGGTCTTGAGGCGGCGCTGCGCGTCGGGCACCAGGTGCTGCCACTGACAGCCGCCGCACCGTCCGAAGTGCGGGCAGCGTGCCGGCGTGACGTCCGCCGACTTGCGCAGGAGCGCCACCAGGCGACCCTCTGCCCGCCGGCCACCCCGGGTAACCTCCACGAGCGCGTCCTCGCCCGGCACGCCGAACGGGACGGAGAGCGTGGCCGGTCCCACGCGGGCGAGCGCGGCGCCGTCGGGGGTCAGGTCCGTGAACCGCACGGTGAGCCGCTCGCCGGTCCGCGGCATCACCGGGTGCCGCGCGGGTCGGGGGCGCACGGCGCCCGCGACCGGTGCGTCGGCTCGCCGGGGGCGTGGCGCAGCGCCCGGCGCCGCGACGGCAGCACCGGGCGGGCGGCCGGGCGGCCGCCCGGCCGCCCGGCCCGCAGACGACACGTCGCGGGGAGGCCTCATGGGCGTCCCAGCCGCTCGCGGAGCAGCCGGTGGACGACCTCGGGGTTGGCCCGTCCCTGCGTGGCCCGCATGACCTGCCCCATCAGGAACGTCAGCGCCTTGTCCTTGCCCGCGCGGACGTCGGCCACCGGCCCGGGATGCTCGGCCAGCACGCGGTCGATCACCTCACGCAGCGTGGCGTCGTCGCTGATCTGCGCCAGGCCCCTGGCCTCCACGATCGCCGCCGGGTCGCGGTCGTGCGCCAGCATCTCCACCAGCACCTCTTTGGCCATCCGACCGCTGAGGCGCCCCTGGTCGATCAGGCGCAGCAACGCGGCCAGCCGCTCGGCGGGCAGCGGCACCTGCTCGAGCTCCAGCCCGTGCTCGTTGAGGTAGGCCGCCACCTCGCCCAGCAGCCAGTTGGCCACGGTCTTGGGCGCCGGGTAGCGGGCCACGGTCTGCTCGAACAGATCGGCGGTGGCCGGCGTCGCGGTCAGCAGGTCGGCGTCGTACGGCGAGAGCCCGTAGGCGGCCATGAAGCGGGCGCGCCGGGCGGCGGGCAGTTCCGGCAGCGAGGCGCGCACCGTCGCCAGCCACGCCTCGTCCACGACGATGGGGACCAAGTCGGGCTCGGGGAAGTACCGGTAGTCCTGCGCTTCTTCCTTGGTGCGAGACGCGAAGGTGACCTCGCGCCGCTCGTCCCAGTGGCGCGTCTCCTGCACCACCTCGCCGCCCCGCTCCAGCACCGCCCGCTGCCGTGCCACCTCGAACGCCAGGGCGCGCTCGACGGCCCGCAGCGAGTTCATGTTCTTGACCTCGGTGCGGGTGCCACGGACGCCGCCGGGGCGCCGCAACGACACGTTGGCGTCGCAGCGCAGGGTGCCCTCCTCCATGCGCCCCGTGCTGACGCGGGCGAACTGGAGCAGCCGCCGCAGCGCCACCAGGAAGTCGCGCGCCTCCGCGGGCGAGCGCAGGTCGGGCTCGGTCACGATCTCCATGAGCGGCACGCCCGCGCGGTTGTAGTCGATCAGGCTGCCCCGGGCGGGGTCGTCGGGGTGCACCAGGCGCCCGGTGTCTTCCTCCAGGTGCACCCGCCGGATGCGCACGAGCCGGAGGCCGCCCTCCGTGGCGATCTCCAGGCGCCCGTCGGTGGCCAGCGGCGGATGGTCGGCGTACTGGTACTGGGAGATCTGGTAGTTCTTCGGGAGGTCGGGGTAGAAGTAGTTCTTCCGGTGGAAGCGGCTGCGGGGGCTGACCTGACAGCCCAGGGCCAGCGCAGCCCGGAGGCCCAGCTCGACCGCGGCCCGGTTGATGACGGGCAACGCCCCCGGCAGGCCCAGGCAGACCGGACACGTGAGCGTGTTGGGCGGCGCCCCGAAGCTCACCGCGCACCCGCAGAACATCTTGGACGCCGTCAGCAGCTGCACGTGGATCTCCAGCCCGATCACGGTCTCGTAGGCGACGGCGACGTCGCGGGCCATGGACGCGCTCACCCCACCGGCGGCCGGCGCCGCGACCAGCCTGCGGCCTGCTCGTAGGCGTGGCCCACCCGCAGCACCGTCGCCTCCTCGAACGCCCGGCCAACGAGCTGCAGCCCGATCGGCAGGCCGTCGGCCATCCCGCACGGCAGCGCCAGCCCCGGCAGGCCCGCCAGGTTCACCGAGATCGTGAAGATGTCCGAGAGGTACATCTGCAGCGGGTCGTCGGCTTTCTCGCCCAGGCGGAACGCCGGCGTGGGGGCCACCGGCAGCACCACCAGGTCGACGAGCTCGAACGCCCGGGCGAAGTCGCGGGCCACCAGCGTGCGCGCCCGTTGCGCTTTCAGGTAGTAGGCCTCGTAGTAGCCCGCCGAGAGCGCATAGGTGCCGAGCATGATCCGGCGCTGCACCTCGGCCCCGAACCCCTGGCGCCGGGTCCGGGCCACCATGGCGGACAGGTCGTCGCCGGGCACGCGCAGGCCGTAGCGGACGCCGTCGTAGCGGGCCAGGTTCGACGACGCCTCGGCCGGCGCCAGGATGTAGTAGGCGGGGAGCGCTGCATCGATGGTGGGCAGGCTGATCTCCTCGATCCCGCACCCGAGGTCCGCGAAGACGCGCAGGGCCTCGCGCACCGCGTCGGCCACGGCGGGCGCCACGCCGGCGCCGAAGGCCTCCCGGGGCACGCCCAGGCGCACGCCCGCCGCGCCCGCGCCCAGCGCGGCCAGGTAGTCCGGGACCGGCACGTCCGCAGACGTGGCGTCGGCGGGGTCGTGGCCCGCCAGCACGCCCAGCAGCAAGGCGCAGTCGGCCACGTCGCGCGCCATGGGGCCGATCTGGTCGAGCGACGAGGCAAAGGCCACCAGGCCGTAGCGCGAGACACGCCCGTAGGTCGGCTTGAGCCCCACCACGCCGCAGAACCCGGCCGGCAGCCGGACCGACCCGCCGGTGTCGGAGCCCAGCGCCAGCGGCACCATCCCCGCCGCCACGGCCGCCGCCGATCCGCCGGACGATCCGCCGGGCACGCGGGCGGGATCCCAGGGGTTGCGCGTGGGGCCGAACGCCGAGTGCTCCGTCGACGAGCCCATGGCGAACTCGTCCAGGTTGGTCTTGCCGAGGACGATGGCGCCCGCCGTCCGCAGGCGCGCCACCACCGTGGCGTCGTACGGCGGCACCCATCCCTCCAGGATGCGCGACGCGCACGTCGTCGGGATCCCGCGCGTGCAGATGTTGTCCTTGACGGCCACCGGGACGCCGGCGAGCGGCGGCAGGGCGTCGGCCTCCCCCGCGACGCGCGCGTCCCAGGCCGCCGCCGCGCGGCGGGCCCCGTCGGCATCGACGGTGAGGAAGGCGTGGAGGATCGGGTCGAGGCGCGCGATCCGGTCCAGCGCCAGCTCCACGACCTGCGAGGGCCGCACCGCCCCGGTCCGGTAGGCGGCCACCAGGTCCCGGGCGCTGGCGAAGGCCAGCTCATCCATCGTCCGCTCCCGCCTCCAGGACCCGCGGCACGACGAAGAACCCCTCGGCGTGCGCCGGGGCCCCGGCCAGCACGTCCTCCCGCGACAGCGACGGGGTCACCGCGTCGGCACGGAAGACGTTGACCATGGGCACCACGTGCGCTGTGGGCGGCACGTCGGTCAGGTCCAGGGCGTTCAGGCGCGCGACGTACTCCAGGATGCGGCCCAGCTGCGCCACGAACCGCTGGCACTCCTCCCCCGTCAGGGCCAGCCGGGCCAGGCGGGCCACGTGGGCCACCGTCTCACGGTCGATCATGGGACCTCTGGGCGCCAGCGCATCGCCCTCATGGTAGCACGGGGGACGAACGTACGGGTGCCGGGGCCGACAGGGCCCCGGCACCCGTACGACGGTGCGCCACCGGCTACGCCGTCGGCGCCTTGACCACCGCGGCCTTGCTGCGCTGGTGGCGGAACGGCAGCACCTCGCACGCCACGTAGTGGCCGCCGCCGACGTCCACCAGCTCCTGCTCGTTGACCTTGCACGACTCGCGGGCGTACAGGCACCGGGTATGGAAGCGGCACCCCCGCGGCGGGTTGACGGGGCTGGGCACGTCGCCCGGCAGGATGATCCGCTCGCGCCGGATGGTGGGATCGGGGATCGGCACCGCCGACAGCAGCGCCTCGGTGTAGGGGTGCTGCGGGTTGCTGAACAGCTCGTCGGCGTCGGCGATCTCCACGATCTTGCCCAGGTACATCACCGCGATCCGGTCGCTGATGTGCTTGACCACCGAGAGGTCGTGGGCGATGAACAGGTAGGTGAGGCCGAACTCCTTCTGCAGTTCCTGGAGCAGGTTGAGGACCTGCGCCTGGATGGACACGTCCAGTGCCGAGACGGGCTCGTCGCAGATGATGAGCTTGGGGTTCACGGCCAGGGCCCGGGCGATGCCGATGCGCTGGCGCTGCCCGCCCGAGAACTCGTGCGGGTAGCGGTTGGCGTGGTAAGGCGAGAGCCCCACCACCTCCAGCAGCTCCTGCACGCGCCGCACCTTCTCCTTGCCCCGGGCCAGGTTGTGGATCTCCAGGGGCTCGCCGATGATGTCGCCCACCGTCATGCGCGGGTTCAACGACGAGTAGGGGTCCTGGAAGATGATCTGCATGTTGCGGCGCATGCGCCGCAGCTCCTCCTTGTTCAGCGCCAGGACGTTCTGGCCCTCGAAGCGCACCTCGCCGGCCGTGGGCTCCATCAGGCGCAGGATCACCCGGCCGGTGGTGGTCTTGCCGCACCCCGACTCGCCCACGAGCCCCAGGGTCTCGCCGCGGCGGATCGAGAACGAGACGCCGTCGACGGCCTTGACGGCGCCCACCTGCCGCTGGAAGATGAACCCCTTGGTGATGGGGAAGTGCTTGACGAGGTTCTTGACCTCGAGGATGACGTCGCCGTTGGTCGCCACGACCGGTCCTCCTACACGCCGCGCGTCGAGACCGCCAGCCCGGCCTGGGCCGCCGCGCGCTTGTCCTCCTCGCTGGCGTGCTCCGAGTACAGGTAGCACTTGGCGGTGTGGTCCGGGCCGACCGGGTAGTCGGGGGGGTTCTCCTGGACGCAGATCTCCATGGCGAACGGGCAGCGCGGGGCGAACGCACAGCCCGGCGGCAGGTCGATGAGCGACGGCGGCTGCCCTTCGATGGGGATCAGGCGCTCGCGCCGCTCGGAGAGCTTGGGCACCGAGTGCAGCAGCCCCCAGGTGTAGGGGTGCTTGGGGTCCCCGAAGATCCGCCGCACGTCGGTGCGCTCCACCGGCTTGCCGGCGTACATGACCACCACGTTGTCGCACATCTCGGCCACCACACCCAGGTTGTGGGTGATCATGATGACCGCCATGTGGAACTCCTGCTGGAGCTCCCGGATCAGGTCGAGGATCTGCGCCTGGATCGTCACGTCCAGGGCGGTGGTCGGCTCGTCGGCGATGAGGATCGACGGGTTGCACGACAGCGCCATGGCGATCATCACCCGCTGGCGCATGCCGCCCGAGAACTGGTGCGGGTAGTCCTTGACGCGCTCCCGGGCCAGGGGGATCTTCACCCGCTCCAGCATCTCGATGGCCCGCTCCCAGGCCGCGCGCCGGTCGAGCTTCTGGTGCAGCATGACGGCCTCGGCGATCTGCTCGCCGATGGTCAGCACCGGGTTGAGCGACGTCATCGGCTCCTGGAAGATCATGGCGATGCGGTTGCCGCGAATGCGCCGCATCTCCTCGTCGGTGAGCTTGAGGAGGTCGCGCCCCTCGAACCAGATCTCCCCCTCCACGATCTTCCCGGGCGGCGTCGGGATGAGCCGCATGATGGACAGCGCATGGACGCTCTTGCCGCACCCGGACTCGCCCACGATGCCCAGCGTCTCGCCCTTGTGGAGGTCGTAGGAGAGGCCGTCCACCGCCCGCACCACGCCCTCGTCGGTGTAGAAGTACGTCTTGAGATTGCGCACCGACAGCAACGGCTCTGCCACGCGCCTCACCTCGTCGCGGTCGTCACTGGACGACACGATTCTCCACGCCGCGGCCGACTCCTCCGCCCCCCCGGCGTCGGCTACCGGTCTCCCCACCGCCACTCCCAGGTGTTCCACGGCAAGTAGTAGCCCCGCAGCCCCACCGGCCGCGCATGCCGAGCACCACGGCGTCGCGGCGCCCCTGGGCCGCTGCGGGAGGACCCGCCAGGGGGAACCCCAGCGCCAGGAGCGTGGCGGCACCCAGCAGCCGGTGTCACCGGGGGCCCATGCGCGTCCCGCCGGGGCGCGGGGCAGTCGGCAGCGCCACCCGTGCGCGTCCCCAGTGTCAGTAGCTCCACTCATGCGCGTTCCAGTTGATGTAGAAGCCGCCCAGCCCCACCGGCTTGACGTTCTTGAGGGCTTTGACCGCCGTGGTGAGCTGCAGGCGGAAGTAGAACGGCAGCGACGGGAGCTCCTCGACGTAGATCTCCTGCTGGCGCCGCAGGAGCTCGTTGCGCTTGGCCTCGTCCAGCTCCTGGTTGATCTGCTCGCAGAGCCGGTCCACCTCGGGATGTCGGAAGCCGGCGCGGTTGAACCCCTCCCAGTTGTTGGCCGGGCTGGGGATCATGCTGCTGTGGAAGTAGGGGAAGCACAGCGTCTCGGGCGTGAACAGGGTGGCCCACTCGGCCAGGTGGGGCCACTGCCGCCGGACCACGACGCGGCCGAAGAAGACCGACGCCGGGACGTTGTCGATGCGGATCTCGATCCCCACCTGCTTCAGCTGCTCCTTGATGATCTGCTGTCCCTGCTCGCGGGGCGCGTTCCCGGCCGTGGTCATGAAGGTCATCTCGACGCGCTTGCCCGCGCGGTCGCGCAGGACCCCGTCCGGCCCCATGGTGAACCCCGCCTCGGTGAGCAGCGCGCGGGCACGGGCCGGATCGTACTCGTACTTCTTGATGTTGGGGTGGGCGCCCGGGTGGCGCGGCGGCAGCCAGCTGTGGGCCACGGGCTGCCGGCCGTGGAAGAGCGCCCGCACGATGGCTTCCCGGTCGATGGCGTGGGCGAGGGCCTGGCGGACCCGCTTGTCCTTCAGCCACTCGTTGTCCAGGTTGAACTC
>Ga0101943_1001937_pt1 | contig 14842 bp, 14 predicted proteins | sample DewCreD2012metaG_5_FD_75244 | JGI IMG/M metagenome (GOLD analysis project Ga0101943, IMG submission 75244) | Hot spring sediment bacterial and archeal communities from British Columbia, Canada, to study Microbial Dark Matter (Phase II) - Dewar... ... | reverse complement strand
GTCCTTCTACAACAAGCTGGCGTTCCTGGAGGAGCGGCGGTGAGGGGAATCCACATCGCCCTCCACTACGCGGCACTCGCGGTCCTTGCGGTCGTGTTGAACTTCGTCCTGATTCGGGCGGCGCCGGGTAGCCCCTTTGCAGGGCTGGACCGGGACGAACTCGCCGCGGTCCTCACCGAGGACCAGAAGCAGGCCCTCTCAGCCCACTACGGGCTGAATCGGCCGCTTCCTGCGCAGCTCACCGCATACCTCACCCGTCTTGCCCGGGCAGACCTCGGCATTTCCCTGTACTTCCAGGAGCCCGTCGCCGAGGTGATCCTCCCCTACCTCTCGCGCACCGCCCTCCTTGTCGCCCTTGGCTTCCTCGCCGCGACAATGGGCGGCCTCGTCCTCGGCGTGCTCTCTGCGACAGGGCACCGGTTGCCCTGGGGGCGCGTGTTGCTCGTAGCGATGACAACCCTGCACGCGCTCCCGCCGTTCCTCCTCGCGATGCTGATCCTACTCGGCTTCGCGGTGAGCTGGCCCCTCTTCCCAGCCACCGCGACGCTCCTCCCGGGCGAACCTCTCTCCACGCAGGTCCGCCGGTTTGTGCTGCCGGTCGCAGCCTACGCGCTATGGGAGCTTGGCCTCCTGTGCCTCCTCGTGCGCGGTGCAGTCCTGGATGTGCTCGGAGAGCCGTTCGTGACGTACGCGCGGGCGAAAGGCCTCCCCGAACGGCGGATTCTCGTGCACCACGTTCTGCGCGCAGCTGCCCCGCCGATCATCTCCCGAGCCGCGGTCGTCGTGGGTGTCTCGTTCGGCGGCGTGTTCTTCGTGGAGCGCGTGTTCGCCTACCCCGGGATCGGGACTCTCGCGTTGGTGGCCCAGAGCCGGTTCGACTACCCGCTGCTGGAAGGAATCTTCCTCGTCTCCCTCGGTGCGATCCTCCTGTGCAACTTCACCTCCGACCTCCTCGTGGCGAGGCTGGATCCTCGACTTCGTGCCCTATGAGGCTCGTTGCCCTCTTTCTCGCGCCGCCGGTCGGCCTTGCGCTCGCGGGGCTCCTCATCGCCCCGCCCCGCGCCGAGTACCCGCCGTTCACCCCGCCGGGGTATGGGCACCCACTCGGTACGGATGATGCGGGCTACGACGTGCTCGCCCTCCTCGCCCGGGGCGGCCAGACGACGCTCGGTGTAGGCCTCGTGGCCGGCACTCTCGCGACGGCCGCGGGTGTCCTGATCGGTGCCAGCGCCGGCTACTGGCAGCAGGTGGATTCCCCACTCATGCGCCTGGTAGAGTTGGTCCTGGCGTTCCCGCGCCTGCCACTTCTAATCCTCCTGAGCCTGTTCCTGCGCCCTACTCCGCTGAACGCGATCGTCGTGCTCGTCCTCTTCGGGTGGGCCGTGGTCGCCCGAACGGTCCGACCCGCCGTCGCGGCGGTGCGGGCGGCGGACTACGTCCTCGCATCCCGCGCCCTCGGTGGACGCGATGTGTACATCTTGAGGCGCCACGTCCTACCGCAGCTCACAGCCCTTCTCCTCACGCAGCTCGTTCTGGAGATCCGGTTCGCCCTCGTGGCCGAATCCGGGCTCGCGTTCCTGGGCCTCACGGATCCCAGCGTGCCGAGCTGGGGTCTGATGCTGGCACATGCGTTCAACCACCCCCAGACCTTCACCGGACCCTACTGGCAGTGGGTGGCGTTGCCGCCTGCCCTCTCTCTCGTGCTCGTCGTCCTCGGCCTTACCCTCGGGATGCTCGGCGAAGTCCCGCTCGCCGACCCACGGCTCACGCCCCGCCCTCGGCCCACCCCCAAAGGCGAGGAGGCAAGCCGGGCAGGGCCGCACCGACCGAAAACGCCCCTCACCCACGCGGGCACCGGATAGCGGGGTGCGGGATGAGAGCCCTGAGAGTCTCTTTGAACTCGGAGAAATTGCGGAGGAGGGGAACTGTGAAGGAACGCCGGTTGTGGATCGTACTGGCGACCCTAACGGTCTTCGCCATCGCAGGCGGCGCCCAAGCCCAGGGGGCGTCGGAGCTGCGGGTGGGCTGGCTCGCTGATCCTTTCAACATCGAGCTCAACCGCCAACGGCTGGCGATGTACCCCCTCAACGCGAACGTCTGCGAGCCCTTGTTCCGCCTCACGCACGATTTCCGCGTTGCACCCTGGCTTGGCGTTCGATCCGTCTACGTCGGGAACAATACGTTTCGGATCCGCCTCCGCCAGGGCGTGCGGTTCCACGACGGTTCACCCTTCACCGCGGAGACCGTGAAATATAGCCTTGACCGGACCGTGCGGGCCCGCATTGGCTACAGCTTCCTCGCCGAGGGCTCTACGCGGGTGATCGACGGCGAAACGGTGGAGGTTCGGCCGACCCGGCCCAACCTTCGACTCGTCGAGCAGCTCGTGCACCCCACTTACGCGATCGTGGCATTGAACAACGATCCGCGCATGCACCCCGTGTGCACGGGTCCGTTCCGCTTCCGGGAGTACATCGCTCAGGAGCGGCTCGCCGTGGAGGCAAACCCGGACTATTGGCAGAGCCCCCCGAAGGTTGGCCGGATCACGTTTCGGTTCTTTCCGGACGACAACACGCGCCTACTGGCCCTGCTCTCCGGTCAGATCGATCTCGCGGTGGAGCTTCCGCGCAGTACAGTCCGACTCCTGAGGCAGCGCCGTGACCTCCAGGTGGTGACGGCCAAGCCGGGTGCGGTGATGATGATGACCGCCAACGTGCGGGGCAAAGAGCCCTACACGTTGCTGCGTGATGTACGGCTCCGGCGGGCAGTGGCGATGGCGATCGACCGTACCACCTTGATCCGGCGGGTCATGGAGGGGCTGGCGATCGCCGTCAACACCGTTAACCCTCCCGAGATCCTGGGGCCGTACGCGCCCCTCGTGAAGGGCATCCCCTACGATCCGGAAGGGGCGGTGCGGCAGCTCGAGGAGGCTGGATGGCAAAGGGGGCCGGACGGCGTGCGCACGAAGGACGGTCGCCGGCTGCAGCTCGTCCTGCTCATGTCCCACCCCTCTGACATCGATCCGCAGATCCCGCAATACCTGCAGGGGCAGTTACGCCGTGTGGGGATTGATCTCCGGCTGGACCTCATGGAGGCTGCAGTAACCGATGCGCGCCTGGACCGTGGGGAGTTTGACCTCTTCCTGTGGACGCCAAACCAGAACGACGCGAACCCGGTGTTCCTGCTCACCCTGTGGTGGTTCAAGGGTGCGATCGCGCGGGCCGGCCCATACGTCTATGCCGGACCGGAGTTCGACGCGATCATCGATCAGGCGCTCCGTACCGCGAGCATCGCCGAAGTGCGGCGGTTGGCTGCCGACGCGATGCGGCTGTTGATCGACCAAGAGGCGATCGCGATCCCACTCGCGGGGATCTACCGGATCTTCGGCGTGCGCGCCGAGGTGGATGGGTTCAGGCCGCACCCAGCCCGACTGCACGCGGATTGGACCACGGTGAGCGTGCGCCGGTAGATGAGTGCGCTCCTCCTGCGGCGGCTGTGGTCGCTGGTTCCGGTATGGGTAGGGATCTCGGTGCTCGCGTTCGCGCTCGGTCACCTCGCTCCGGGTGATCCGGCGCTCCTGCTCCTGCAGGCTGCCGGCGAGGAGCCCACCCCGCAGACGGTCCAGGCAATGCGACGCGAGCTGGGGCTGGACCAGCCTGCTCCAGTCCAGTACGTCCTGTGGCTAGCCCGCGCGGTACAGGGGAACCTGGGGGTCTCCTACCGGAGCCGCCGATCCGTCCTCCACGAGCTCCTCGGCCGTCTTCCGGCCACCCTCGCGCTTGCCCTGCCCGCATTCCTGATTGCCATCGCGCTTGCAGTACCCCTGGGCGTCTTGAGCGCGGCCAGCCCGCGGACGTGGATCGACCACGCAACGCGCGTCCTTGCCCTTGCGGGGATCACCCTTCCGAGTTTTCTCCTCGCCTACCTCCTCGTCCTCGCGTTTGGGGTACAGTGGCGGTTGTTCCCAGTCGCCGGGCGGGAGGGCTTCCAGAGCATGGTGCTGCCGGCCGTGACGCTCGCACTCCCCAGCCTCGCAGGCCTGACGCGGCTCGTGCGGGCTGGAGTTCTGGAGGTCCTCGGCGAGGAGTACGTGCGGACCGCCCGCGCAAAGGGCGTGCCGGAGCGGAGGGTACTGTACCGGCACGCCCTGCCGAATGCGCTCATCCCCGCCCTGACCGCGGCAGGAATCCGGTTCGGACACCTGGTGACGGGTGCCGTGATCGTCGAGACCGTGTTTAGCTGGCCGGGGCTTGGGCGTCTTGTAGTAGAGGCCATCCAAAGCCGCGACTATCCGGTGATCCAGGGCTCCGTGCTCTTCTCGGGCACCCTGTTCGTCTTCACGAACCTCGTCGTGGATGTGATGTACGGGCTTCTGGATCCCCGCGTCCGAGTAGAGGGGGCCGGCCTTGGGAACCCCTAGGGGGCGACTCCTTGCACGGCTTGCACGCGACCGGTTGGCCCTTCTAGGAGCAGCGATCGTGGTCACGTTCACCCTGCTCGCGGTCTTCGCCGACGCCGTGGCGAAGGACCCTCTGGAGATGGATCCGACCCGCCGCCTGCTGCCCCCCATACCCGGACATCCCTTGGGGACCGATGCGCTCGGTCGCGACCTTTGGTCGCGCATCGCACACGGGTCACGGTGGTCCCTCGGGCTCGCAGCGGTGGCCACGCTCCTCATCGCGGCTCTCGGGATCACGCTTGGCACCCTCGCCGGATACCTCGGCGGGTGGACCGATGTCGTGCTGATGCGTGCCGTGGACGTGCTCCTCGCTTTCCCTGGATTGCTCCTGGCGCTTGCGATCGTAGGGGTGCGGGGACCGGGCCTAGAGAATGCGCTTCTTGCCGTGGTCGCGATCGGCTGGGCGGATTACGCGCGGATCGTCCGTGGCTCGACGCTTGGCGTACGGGAACGGGAGTTCGTGCTCGCCGCGCGAGGCCTCGGCGCTTCGGACCTGCGGATCCTCACGTCACATGTGCTGCCGAACGTCATACCCACCGTGGCCGTACTCGCGACGCTCGAGATGGGGCAACTCATCCTCGCCTTCGCGTCGCTCGGGTTCCTCGGCCTTGGGGTGAAACCGCCTACCCCGGAGTGGGGGAGCATGATCAACGAGGGTAGGATCTCGTTCTTCGTCGCGCCGTGGCCCGTGATCTGCCCTGGCTTGGCAATCGGCCTTGCGGTCCTCGGGTTCAACCTGCTCGGGGATGGTCTCCGTGATGCCTTGGATCCACGACGCCTCACGAGATGAACAACACCTGGGAGGGTAGACCATGCGAGCTGGCGTTTTCATCTCTCTGGTGCTGAGCCTACTGCTTTTCCCTCTTCCTCTCGGCTCACAGACATCCCCCCTCCGGATCGCGGTCCATACCGACGAGGGACCCCTCAACCCGTTCACCTTCCGGACGGCGCTCGGGTACAACCTCCTCACCCTTGTCTTCGACACACTCCTGTGGCCAGACGCCGACAACGTCCCGCGTCCCTCCCTTGCGGAACACGTGGAAAGTGACCGCAGTGGGACCCGGTGGACGGTTCGGCTCCGACGGAACGTCCGGTGGCACGATGGCCGGCCCCTTACGGCGGAGGACGTGAAGTTTACCTTCGAGTACGCCGCCCGCCACCGCCACCCGAACTGGACCGTTCAGGTCGAGCCGGTCCAGCGCATCGAGCTAACGGGACCGTACACACTTCGGATCCTCCTGCGGGAGCCCGTCGCCTCCTTCCGGAACGCTCCCCTCGCAAGTCTGCCGATCCTGCCCAGGCACGTGTGGGAGGAGGTGCTGGAACCCACCCGCTTCACGGGCCCGATGGTCGGAAGTGGTCCCTACCGGCTCCTGGAGTACGTGTCCGGGCGCTTCTACCGCCTGCGAGCAAACGAGGCCTACTTTGGCGGGCAGCCGCGCCCGGAGGAGATCGTGCTCCCGATCCTCCCGTCGGCGGATGCGACCTTCCTCGCGTTCGAAGCCGGAGAGCTCGACGCGTTCAGCCGGAACTTGGCCCCTGAGCTCGTGCCCCGGTTCTACCGGCTCCCCGGAGTCCGTTTGTTGCGCGGGCCGGGGTTCGCCTCCATTGTCCTGCAGTTCAACCACGAGCGCTTCCCCTGGAACGAGCGGGCGTTCCGCCGCGCCGTCGCCCTTTCCCTGAACCTCAAGTACCTCACGGACCTCCTGCTCCTGGGCTTCGGGGTCCCGGGGAACCCGGCGTTCGTACACCCCGCCACACCCTGGTGGAACCCCCGCATCCGGGCGCGCTATGACCCCGAGGAGGCCAGGCGCCTAGTGGAGGGCTTGGGGCTTGTGGACCGCGACGGCGACGGCGTCCGGGAGACGCCGGACGGCCGGAGGATGGCGTTCAGCATCCTCGCGCAGTCCAACGATCCCGTGCGCATCCGCGCGGCTGAGCTCATCGGCGTGATCCTCCGCCGGCAGGGGATCCACGCCGAGACCCAGGTGCTGGACTTCGCTACAGTCCAGGCGCGGATCTTCCCCGACCAGGACGCATGCAGGCCACGGGCCTACGAGATGGCGATCTGGGGCCGGTCCGCGATCACCCAGCTCGATCCAGACTGGCTGCGGCGGCTGTTTCACGGCGACTGCCGGATCGGGGTAAATAACCAGGCCGCCTACCGCAACCCGGAGTTCGACCGCTTGGCCGATCGCCAGGCGTTGACCACGGACGAGCGGAAGCGGCTGCGTTTGGTCCGGCGGATGCAAGAGATCCTCGCAGAGGACGTCCCGATCGTGACGCTCTTCTACCCCGATCTCCTGTTCGCGGTCCGGCCTCAACGGTATGCCGGATGGGTCTTCCAGAAAGGCCAGGGCATCCTGCACAAGCTCTCATTCCTAGCTAGGTAAAGGAGGGATCCAATGAAGCGGGTGATTCTCACCACCCTGATCGCGTTGGCACTTGCAAAGGGATGGGCCGGAGCTGGACCTTCCCCCACTGCCGGCTTCCTGCGGATCGCCATCCCGCGCGAGGAAGGCTCCCTCAACCCCTACACGTACCAGTCAGGTTACCCGGGGTGGCTGCTGATGACGCTCGTGTACGACACCCTCTACTACCCGGACCTCGACAACGTCCCTCAGCCCTGGCTTGCCCGGGACGCACGGCCGAGCCAGGGCGGACGTGTGTGGACGGTGACCCTTCGCCCGGGTCTGCGGTGGCACGACGGCCGACCTCTGACGGCGGAGGACGTGAAGTTTACCTTCGAGTACGTGAAGAAGTTCACCCATGCCCGCTGGACCCCACAGGCGGCCGACATCGAACGCATCGAGGTCCAGGATTCCCTCACGGTGGTGTTCCGCCTAACAAAGCCGGTCGCGTGGTTCCGTCAGTTGCCACTGGCTGATCTTCCCCTCCTTCCCAAGCATATCTGGGAAGGCGTTACAGAACCCGGAAGGTTCCACAACACCGTCGGTAGTGGACCCTACCGCCTCGTCGAGGCCCAGCCTCCTCAGTTCTACCGCCTTGTGGCCAACGATGCATACTTCGCTGGCCGGCCCCGCGTCCGGGAGCTCGTGTTGCCGATCGTGGCGGACGCGTCTGTTTCCTTCAACGCAATGCAGGCCGGCGAGGTCGACGCGAACACCCGCTACCTGCTCCCCGAACTAATGGCGCAGTTCCAGCGCATCCCGGGACTACGCGTCGTTCGAGGGCCGGGCTTTGCCTCCACGATCCTACAGTTTAACCTGGAGCACCCCCTCCTCCGAGACGTCCGGCTGCGTCGGGCCATCGCACATGCGATTAACACGCAGCTGATGGTCCGGCTTCTGATGCTGGGCTTTGCGGAGGTAGGCGCACCAGGCTACCTCCACCCGGCCTCCCCTCTCTATAACCCCGCCGTGCGCTTTGTGCCCAGCAAGGCCCGTGCGGTGGCCCTCTTGAACGAAGCTGGCTACGAAGATCGGAACCGCGACGGAATACGCGAAGCTTCTGACGGGTCGCCCCTCCGGTTCTCCCTGCTGGCACGCTCCGGTGACCCGATCCGGATCCGCACGGCCGACCTGATCCGCACATGGCTCAAGGACATAGGGATTGAAGTGCAGGTACGCGTGATGGATGATCCTTCCATCATCAGCCTCGTCTGGCCGGATTTTGACGTCTGCAAGGGGAGACGATTCGACATGGTGATCTTCGGATGGTCTGCTCCGGTGATGACCCGGCCGAATGCGCTCACCCAGATGTTCCACTCGGATTGCCGCATCGGGACGATCAACATCGGTGGCTACCGCAACCCGGAGTTTGATCGTCTTGCCGAGCTACATGCTGCAACAACGGATGCCCGCCGGCAACGGGAGCTCGTTTTCCGCATGCAGGAGATTGTTGCCCGGGACATGCCGATCCACACACTGTTCTACCCGGACGTCCTCTTGGCTTACTGGCAGACGAAGTATGACGGCTGGGCGTTCCAGAAAGGGCAGGGCATCTTGAATAAGCTCTCGTTTGTGTCGGCACCACGGTAGGGAGCATGTGGCGGTTCTTCGTCGCCCGAGGCGGACAGTATGTCCTCGTACTGCTCGCTTCGGCCACGCTCAACTTCGCCCTTCCCCGGATGATGCCGGGAAGCCCCCTCCTGTTCCTCGCCGGAGAAGAAGTGGGGCGATTGGACGAAGGGCACCGCCGGGAGCTGGTGCGGCGGCTTGGCCTGGACCGCCCCCTGTGGGAGCAGTACGTCCGCTACCTCATAGATCTCGCTCGTGGGGAGCTCGGTACTTCGTTCCAGCGCGGCAGGCCGATCGCCGACCTCCTGCGGGAGCGCATTTCCTGGACCCTCCTCCTGATGGGCACAGGTCTATTGGGTGCGACGGCCGCCGGCGTTGTGGGGGGTACGTGGGCAGCCTGGCGGCGTGGAGGCTCGACCGACGTGGGGCTCCTCTTCACGGCCATGGCCCTGGAATCGATGCCCTCCTTCTGGCTCGGGATGATCCTCATCGCGGTGTTCGGGGCACACCTCCGGTGGTTCCCCATCTTCGGGGCGCGCACGCCCGGTGTCCCTCTTGAGGGGACCGCCCTGTTGGTGGACGTCGCCCGGCACCTTGCCCTGCCCTTAGTCACCCTGATCCTCGTCACCGCGCCCGGAACGTTCCTCGTCATGCGCTACGCGATGCTCCAGGTGCTGGGGGAACCGTACATCGCCACAGCTCGCGCGAAGGGTGTCGGTGAGAGGAGCGTTCTGTTCCGGCATGCGATGCGCAACGCTCTCCTGCCGGTTTGTACGGTGTTCATGCTGAACCTGGGGTTCGTCGCAAGCGGGGCCACGGTGATCGAGACCGTATTCTCCTACCCGGGAGTAGGCCGCCTGATGTACGAGGCAGTTCTCAACCGGGACTACCCGGTGATCCAGGCGGCGTTCTTCGTCGTCACCCTGAGCGTGATGGCAGCGAACGCGCTCGCCGACCTCCTCTACCCGTTGATCGATCCGCGGGTGCGCGATGGCCGTCGCTGAGCTACGACTGCCCCGTCCCTTCCTCCGGCTGCCCGTGCGGCCTGCGGGGATTGCGGGGGCCGGTGTGCTTGCAGCGTTGGCCTGCGTCGCCATCGCAGCCCCATGGATCAGCCCCTACGACCCGGCTTCCGTGGTCGCCCCACCGTTTGAACCCCCAAGCCCGGCCCACCCGCTTGGGACCAACGACATCGGCCAGGATATCTTAAGCGAGCTCATCTACGGATCCCGGATCTCACTCACGATCGGGTTCCTGGCGGCTGCGACGGCGGTCTCCCTCGGGACACTGGTCGGCGTCGTGGCCGGGTACTACGGCGGAGCCGTTGACGCCCTCCTGATGCGCCTCGTAGACCTCATCCTCGTGATTCCGTTCCTCCCCCTCATGATCGTTCTCGCCGCCTACCTGGGTCCCCGGTTCTGGAACACCATCCTGGTCATTGCCGCCCTCACCTGGGCGCGCCCGGCGCGCGTGATCCGCGCCCAAGTGCTGAGTCTTGGGACCCTCGACTACGTGGACGCGGCACGGGCGCTTGGCGCATCCACCCCCCGGATCCTCACCCGCCACATCTTGCCCGGGGTGTTGCCACTTTCCTTGGCACAGTTCATCACGGCGGCGAGCCATGCGATCCTCGTGGAAGCCTCGTTGAGCTTCCTGGGTCTAGGCGATCCCACGGCGAAGAGCTGGGGGTCTATCCTCTACTACGCGCAGGCCCGCAGTGCTTTCCTGAGCGGTGCCTGGCCGTGGTGGGTCCTGCCCCCCGGCCTGCTCGTGACGGTCACCGCACTATCGTTCGCACTCGTCGGGTTAGCCCTGGAGGAACGCCTGAACCCCCGCCTCCGATACAGACATTCAGGGGCGGCGCTTCAGACCGAGTTGATCCGGAACTGAGTCAGTCTGCGGCCGACACCTTTTCCGGCAGGGCCACGCGGACCGTTCCCCGCTCCACAACCACTGGCAGGAGCTCGAGGGAGAGCGTTGGGTCAGTAAGGCTCCGTCCGCTGCGCAGGTCGTAGCGCTCCCCGTGGCAGGGGCACACAAGGAGGAACGCCTCCAGCCGCGCGCCCTGGAGGGATCCGCCGTCCCGGGGGCATCGGTCCAGGACCGCGTAGATCCGGCCGAAGGCGGTGCAGAATAGTACCGCGGTCCCGTTCAGCACGACGTGTCTGGTGCCGAACGGGAACTCAGTCGCCGGCCCCACCTCTACCCACCCTCTTGCCGGGACAAGCCGGTCGACCGGGATGAACGCCGGCTTCGGCTCGTTCATGCCCTCCACTTCAATCCCCCGCAGGTCCGGCACTTCCTGCCGGAGGACCTGCTCGATCCCAGCCCGCAGCGTAATGGCGCTCGAAGCACACCCGAAGCACGCGCCCACGAGCCGAAGGCGCACGACCCCGTCCTCCACCCCGAGGAGCTCCACATCGCCTCCATGCGCGTGCATGTAGGGCCTCACCTTCTCCAGGGCGGCAGTGATCCGGTCTTCCATGGAGGGCTCCTCCAGGAGCCCATGCTCCTCCAGTACCATGCCGACGATAGGATCCTCGCGGAGATGCTCAAAGAGCTCGGGAAACCTGCGCAGGGTGGCTACGATCCGTCGGAGTGCCTCGTGGTGGAGGTGCATCACCGCCTCGGAGGTGCCGAGCACGAGGTCCCGCACCCTCGGGTCCGGGTGCGCCTCCGCCTGGCGGAACAGCGTCTCCAGGTGCTCCAGGAAGGAAATGGGGTCGTGGATCTGCGGGAACCGCATCATACCCGTACCGGGTCGCCCACCGACTCCCGGACCAGTCCCAGGATCCGCTCTACGGCCCGATCCACGCAGGCCGCAACGGGTGGCGTGAGGGACATCCGCAGGTCCTCGCAGTCCAGCGCCTCGCAGCCCACGAGGAGGACCCGATTCGGTAGCGCGCCTGCAGCCCGCGCGAGGAGGAGCACGCGGGAGGGGTCGGTCGTATGGGGATCCCCCACCAGGGCAGTCACGTCCTCCCAGGAGGCGCCGTCGAGGTCGGGGAGCGTGGGTTCCAGCACCACCAGTGTTCCTGGGGGTCGGCCGGTCCGCACCGCGTCCACGAGGATCAACAGGTCGTAGCCGTCCAGCAACTCCTGGACGAGGGGGATCCCGCCGATGCCGACCTCCACGACCCGTACGCTTGGGGGCAAGTCGTGCCGCCCGGCGAGGTGGCGGATGACCTCCACGCCGAACCCGTCGTCCCCCCGGAGCACGTTCCCCATGCCCGCAATGAGGACCCGCCTAGGCATCCGGATCCCCGCTGCGCCGCTGGCACAAGGCCGGATCTCCCGTGCGGTGGCACTCACAGTCCGGATCGTTGCACTCGCCATGGCCCTGGCGCAACAGAGGCCCGAACTCCTCCAGGAACCGTCGGCCGCCCTCCGCCCGTCCGATGACCGTCAGTCGATAGCAACCGGCCTCGTTGTACGTCTCCTCCACGTACCCCAGACGCCGCAGACTCTCTAGGTGCTGGGCGATTTGCTCTTCGCCTCCCCCGATGAACGGTAGAAGATCCTGAGCCCGTACGGCGTCTAAGAGGCCCTCCCCTTCCAGCCAGAAGAGGACCTGGAGGATCTCGTCCCGCTGGCGGAGAGCCTCGATGGCTTCCCTCTCCTGATCCCCGCACCCGACCGCCTCCCGGACCATCTCGATCGCCTTCGGAACCGCCGGGCGGACGAGGGGACTCAGCCCGTCTCCCCAGCTCGTGTCGAAGGGTTCCACCTCGATGACCTCCACGTCCGGGGGCAGGACCCCGAAGGCATTGGCCACGACCAGGAGATTGTCGAGACTGATGATCCCCATGACTGCCTCACCGACCCGCCGCTGCACCTCCTCAGGATCGGGCAGGGCTCCATCCGGACGGTATCGGTGGAGGCTACCGGGTGTCCGGCTCCGCGGCACCGCGCCCACCAGGATGAGCCGGTCAATGGGTGCGAGTTGCCATCGCTGCACGATGGCGATGGGGGCGTAGGAGAGGTCCTCCACCTCCACGCCCGGCGGCCAACTCCAGGTCCGCAGCCGATCTACGACAATCGGCCCAAAGGCGAGATCCCGTGTGAAGCGGTAGCCGACTCCCCCAACGAGCGTCCGGCGCATCCCCACCTCAGCCGTCAAGCTCACACGCGCAGGTATTCACTTCGCGCGTGATCACACGGTGTGAACCGGCCACGTAGACGTGCGTTGTGCACGGCATGCACGGATCGAAAGACCGGATCGTCCGCAGGATGTCGATCCCCTTGTACTCCTCGGGGCTGCGGAAGGTTTCGAGGATCGGCGTATGAAGGACAGCCTCCTCGTAAGGGCCCCCATTCCCCCACGGGTCCTTGGGGGAGGCGTTCCACGTGGAGGGGGTCACGATCTGGTAGTTGGCAACCGTTCCTCCCTCCAGCACGCAGTGGTGGACGAGGTAACCGCGTCCGGCCCCCCAGAACCCCACTCCTAGACGCGTGCCGCGCTTGGGCACCGTGAACCGGGTGCTCACCCGCGTCTCTCCGCGCTTGAGGTAGCTGAGGCCCCTGAGCCAGTTGTCCAGGGCCACCAGGGCGGTGTACGGGATGCAGTAGGCGCGCCCTCGGTTGCGCTCAAAGGCGTTCCACACCGAGGGCACCTTCCACTCGAGCTCCATCTCAGGAAGCTTACCGGCCGGGACCCGCAGCTTGAGGCTCCGGCCCGTCGGAACGATGTACTCGCTCTTGAGCTTCCGCGCAAGGGCCGTATTCCACATCCGCGCCGTGCACTCCGCCTCCATGACCCGGCGGTCCCAGCGGGGGGAGGTTGCCCAGCTGTACTTCTCCTTCCAGTTCTGGCCCACGGGCTTGGGCTTCGTCTCCCGGTTCCACATGTGGTAGGGGCTCAGGGGGTTCCCAGCGGGGTCGGTCTTAAACCGGTAGGTGTCCCAGGGCTCGTAGTAGGAGTGCTCCACGAACTCTTCAAGCCCGATGTTGAGCTGCTGCAACTTTGTTGTCACGAGCTCGCCCTCCACGATGACGCCGGGCGTGGCCCATCGTCGCTCGCCCCACTCGTTGCAGTGCTCGTAGGTCGCGTCGTACGCTTCAGGGTCGTCCCAGATTCCTGGATCAATCAGGTTCATCGGCCGGGTGCCAAGCTGCTTGTACCGCTCGTCTGCCTCGTAGAAGAACTCGGTGAGGTCGTCCCAGAACGCCACCGCCTTCTTGCCATAGTCGAAGAACTGCTGCAGCCGTACGTAGATCTCGTTGAACGTGCTGAGGCTCACGGTGGTGCTCATCCCGCCCGGGACGACCGTCTCCGGGTGCGGGTACTTCGCACCGATGAGGACGTAGGCTTCCCGCGCCACCCGCGTCATGTGCAGGGCTTCTAGGTAGAGCCGACCGGTGAGCGGGTTGAGGTCGACCATCATCTCCCCGATGGTGCGGTACCCGTGGATCGCCGTCCGGCGCGCCTCGGTCCGCTGTGCTCGTTCCCAGAGCTCGGGGTTCGTGGTCGAGACGATGGCCTGGGAGTAATCAGGGCCGGCAAGCAGGAACAGGTGCAGTGGATGGTCGTAAAGGAACTCCAGTGCCAAAAGGAGGTTCCGGAGGACGATCCCCAGTGGGGGCGGCTGGATCCCCCACGCCATCTCAATGCCCAACGCAGCGGTTGCAGAGTGCACACCCCCACAGACCCCACAGGCACGGCTTGTGATGAAGATGGCGTCCCGCGGATCCCGGCCCTTCATGATCACCTCATAGCCGCGGAAGAGTGTCGCCATCGAGTTGGCGGAGAGCACCTTGCGTTCCTTGAGGTCTACAACCGCGTGGAACGCGAGCGCCCCTGCCACCCGCGTGACCGGGTCAAAGTCCACGGACTTGATATACCCGTTGCGGCGTAGTAGCTCCTCAATCCGTTCCTCCTCCGCGACGAGGGTGCGCGCCTGGTAGGCATACGGGTTCCGCACGTCCCCGCGCAGGTACGCCCGTCCCCGTTCATCGAATTCGATGGGCAAGTTCTTGAAGCACATACCCTCTCCCCTCCCTCGCTACATCCGCAACATCAGGGCAACACCCTGGAGGTGTTCATCGATCCGGCGCAGGGCACCAAGGAGCTGGCTTGCGCCGGAGTTCACATCCGCCAGGAACTGGCGGAGCGGTCGCGTGTTCTCTTCGATCCCCTCAAGGCCCCCCGCGAGCGCCCTGAGGTGGCGCAGGGTGCGTGCGAGCTTCGTCGCGATCGCGATCAGGTACCCTGCCACCACGAGGACGATGATCCCGACCGCCACCACGGTGAGGTTCGTGAGCAGCGTCATGGGCTTCCTCCCGCCATCTTGGTCCGCCGCAACGCCTGCTCGATGGCCTCCGCGCTCTCCCCGATGGACTCCGCACCCCGAAGGAGCTCTCCGGCCACCGTACGCGTGGTTCTGAGCTCCTGAACCGCCCGGGTATT
>Ga0101943_1001934_pt1 | contig 14889 bp, 20 predicted proteins | sample DewCreD2012metaG_5_FD_75244 | JGI IMG/M metagenome (GOLD analysis project Ga0101943, IMG submission 75244) | Hot spring sediment bacterial and archeal communities from British Columbia, Canada, to study Microbial Dark Matter (Phase II) - Dewar... ... | reverse complement strand
AGGGGTTTTCCCTCTATAAGGCGGTGGCTATCCTCCCCGTAACCTAGGCGCATGGCTATACTTTAGGGCATGCCGAGCTTTGCGGAAGCCCTAGCCCTCATGGAAGCCTGGACGGAAAGCGAGTCCCTGAGGCGGCACATGCGGGCGGTGGAGGTGGCCATGCGGGCCTATGCCCGCCGCTTCGGGGGGGACGAGGAGCTTTGGGCCATGGCCGGGGTCCTGCACGACATGGACTACGAGAAGTACCCCCAGGAGCATCCCTACCGGGGGGTGGAGGAGCTGAGGCGCCTGGGCTACCCGGAGGAGGTCTTGGAGGCCATCCTGGGCCACGCCTCCTACACCGGGGTACCCCGCAGGACCCTGATGGCCAAGGCCCTCTTCGCGGTGGACGAGCTTACGGGCTTGATCACCGCCGCGGTCTATGTGCGCCCGGACCGCTCCATCCTGGGCCTGGAGCTTTCCAGCTTGAAGAAAAAGTTCAAGGACAAGGCCTTCGCCCGGGGGGTGAACCGGGAGGAGATCCGGATGGGGGCCGAGGACCTGGGCCTTTCCCTGGACGAGCACATGGCCTTTGTCCTCGAGGCCATGAGGAAGGAAGCGGAGCTACTGGGCCTAAAGTAGTTGCCTTCGCCCCTGTGTTCCGCTAGGGTGGAGGGCGTGGAGCTACCCGACCTAAGCCCTTACCTGGGGCAGGTGACCTTTGGCGGCCTGGCGGGGTATGCGGTGGGCTACGCCTTGAAAAAGCTGGGCCGCCTCCTGGCCGTGGCCCTCGGCCTCCTCTTCGTGGCCGTGCAGCTTTTGGCCCAGGCGGGCTACATCCAGGTGGACTGGACCCGCATCCAAAGGGATGTGGAGCCTCTCCTCCAGCAACCGGGCTTGCAGAGCCTGTGGGAGAGGCTCCTCACCACCCTCACCTACAACCTGCCCTTCGGGGCTAGCTTCGTGGGTGGGTTGATCCTGGGCCTGCGGGCCGGCTGAGGAGTAGGAGACGCCCTAGACCCAGGTGAGTTCCAGGTGGGCCTTCAGATAGCCCACCTGGAGCCCCCGGTAGTTCCTGCGTTCGGGCTGGTCCCAAGGGGTGGGCCCGGGATCCAAGCCCAGGAGCCGGAGGAGGGCCACCACCGCCACCTCCCGGGCCTGGGCCGAGCCGTCTTCCACCTTCAAGGCGATCCCCAGGGGCCCGTGGGGGCTTTCCAGAAGGGCCAGGCCGTAGTAGCCATCGGCCCCCCGCTTGGCCACCACCGGCAGGCGCTCCATCAGGAGGGTGTCGATGCTCCCGGGTCCTGCCACCAGCTCGGGGTGGCGGCGCATGATCTGCTGCACCTTGCGGAGGGGTTCCCGGTACGCCTCGAGGGCCCTTTCCGGCGCCGCCAGGAGGTAAAAGGCCCGGGCGGCCCGGGAAAGGGGCAGGGAAAAAGTGGGGACGCTACACCCGTCGATGGCCAGGAGGGGCTCCACCCCGGAAAGCTCCCTCAGGGTCTTCCGGTTCAGGACCTGGACCGGGTGGTCGGGGGTCTCGTAGCCTTCAGGGCTGGCTCCTAGGGCGAGGGCGGCGGCCAGCATGCCCGCATGCTTCCCCGAGCAGTTGTGGTGGAGGGGCGTGGGGCTTTGCCCGGCTTCCTCCAGGGCCTTCCGGGCCTCCCTGGAGGAGGGAGGGTGGACCCCGCAGACCAGGGCCTCGGGGCCGAGGCCCAGCTTGGCCAAGAAGCCGGAAGCCACCGCCACATGGCGGGGGGTGCCGTCGTGGCTGGCGGTGGCCAGGGCCACTTCCTCCTCCGTGATGCCAAACCGCTCCACCGCCCCCGTGAGGAAGAGGGCCAGGGCCTGGAAAGGCTTGGCCGAGGAGCGCATGTAGGCCCATAACCCGGGGTTTCCCGCATAGGCCAGTAGGCCTTCCGGCCCGTGGATGGCCAGGGAAATGCGGTGCCGGTTTTCCACCTCTTGGCCGCGGTAGGCGTAGACCCAAGCGTTCACGCCCCAAGTCTACGCCGGGCCTCCTCCAGGAGGGGCCGCCAGTGCAAGCCGAGGTACGGGGAGGGGAAGCCCTGTAGTTTCCCCTCTGCCTTTCGCAGGTTCCGCAAGCCGCTTCGCCCCGCCTGAAGCTGGTGTAGGGTTGCGGCCAAGAGGATGAGTCCCTGCAGGAACCGCCGCTTTTCCCCTTCGGCCTCCCGCCAGGCTTCCTCCAGAACCTCATGGGCCTCAAAGAAACGGCCCTCCTGGAAAAGGTGCCAGGCCTCACACAAGGCTTCCACCCCTTTAGGCTAAACTCTTCCCATGCGCTTCATCCAGGCGGTATGGCTCCTGGTCGCCTTGGCTTCCAGCCCGGGCTTGGGGCTTAGGCTCGCCACCACCACCAGCGTCTATGACTCGGGGCTTTTGGACCGGCTTTTGCCGGCCTTTGAGAGGGCCATGGGGGTGCGGGTGGAGGTCTTGGCCGTGGGCACGGGCCAGGCCCTTAGGCTGGCGGAACGTGGGGATGTGGATGCGGTCCTGGTCCATGCCCCGGACCTCGAGGGGGAAGCCTTGGAGCGCGGTATCATCGCCCAGCCCTTCTGCCTGGCCCAGAATAGCTTCCTCCTGGTGGGGCCAAAAGGGGATCCCGCCCGGATCCGGGAGGCAGGGGATGTCCTGGAGGCCTTGCGGCGGATCGCCCGGGCCCAGGCTCCCTTCGTGTCCCGGGGGGACCGCTCGGGCACCCACCTGAAGGAGCTGGAGCTCTGGCGGAAGGCAGGCCTCACCCCCGAAGGGGGCTGGTACCTGGAGTCCGGGGCGGGCATGGGCCAGACCCTGGTTCTGGCGGCGGAGAAGGGAGCCTATACCCTCTCCGACCTGGCCACCTACCTCACCGTGGGCCGCAAACAGGGGCTGGAGGCTCTTTATCGGCGGGAGGATCCCCTTCTCTTGAACCAGTACACCTACTACCTGGTGCCTCAGGGGGCGAAGGCGGAGGAGGCGGAGGCCCTGCGCCGCTTCCTGGCCACGGAGGAGGCGGCTCGGTTGGTGGAGGGTTTGCGGGTGGAGGGGACCCCGCTCTTTAAGCCCTTGAGGGGGCGGTGTATCATCCCCAGGGGTGGAGGCCGCTGAGCTTTTGGAAATCTCCTTGCGCAGCCTCTGGGTGGCGGGGCTTGCTACCTTGCTGGCGGCTTTTCCCGCCGTGCCCTTGGGGCTTTGGCTGGCCCTTAAGGGGGGTGGGGGGATTTTCGGGCGGATTCTCCTCTATGCCGGCCTCGCCCTCCCCTCCGTGGTGGTGGGGCTTTTCTTCTACCTCCTCCTTTCCCGCTCGGGGCCTTTGGGATCCTTGGGCCTCCTTTATACACCCTACGCCATGGTGCTGGCGGAGGCGGTCTTGGCCTTTCCCCTCATCGCCGCCTTCGTGCTTTCGGGGGCCAGGGGTAGGGTGGAGGAGGTGCGGCTTTTGGTGCGGAGCCTGGGGGGCAAGGAGGGCCAGGTGCTTCCCACCCTGTTCTGGGAAAGCCGCCGCACCCTGGCCGCTGCCTTGGCCGCCGGCTTCGGCGGGGCCATCAGCGAGGTGGGGGCGGCCACCCTGGTGGGCGGGGATATCCGCCACCACACCCGGGTCCTCACCACGGCCATCGTGGTGGAAACCCGAAAGGGAGAGCTGGAAAGCGCCTTGGCCCTAGGCTTTGTCCTCCTGGGGGTGGCCCTTTTGGTCACGGCCCTGCTGGTTATCCTGGAGCGGGAATGAGCCCGGTTTTGCAGGCCCAGGGGTTGGTCCACCGCTACGGGGATTTTCGCCTCGAGGTTCCCCACCTCGAGGTTTATGCCGGGGAGATCCTGGCGGTGCTGGGGCCTTCGGGAAGCGGCAAGACCACCCTCTTGCGCCTTCTTGCGGGCCTCCTTTCCCCGGAAGAAGGCCAGGTGGAAGGAGGATTCCGCGCCTATCTGCCCCAGACCCCTCCCCTTCTCCAGCGAAGCGTCCTGGAAAACGCCGCCTTTGGCCTTTGGCTTAGGGGTGTCCCCCGGCGCCAGGCCTTGGCCCGGGCCTTTAGGCTCCTGGAAGAGGTGGGTTTGGAGGGCAAGGCTCGTCAGCCCGCCCATCTCCTTTCCAGCGGGGAAGCGGTGCGCCTGGCCCTGGCCAGAACGCTTCTGGTGGAGCCTGCGGTCTTGCTCCTGGACGAGCCCACCGCCAGCCTGGACCCCGCCAACACCCTGAAGGTGGAGGCCTTGCTCCAGGAGGCAGCCAGGGGAGGCCGGGGGGTGGTCCTGGCCACCCATGATCTCTTCCAGGTGCGCAGGCTGGCCCATAGGGTGGTCTTCCTCTTCCAGGGCCAGGTGGTGGAGGAAGCCCCTGCGGACCGGTTTTTCCAAAGCCCAAGGGACTCGAGGAGCCAAGCCTTTTTGGAGGGACGGCTGCTTCCTTAACCTCCCCCCCGGGCTGCCGCCAGGTGGATGCGGCCGAACCAGGCTTCCGCTGCCTCCCCTTCCACCTCCACCTCGATCTGGGGGAGGGAGAGGCTTCCCACCCTTAAGGGTTCCGCCTCGGCAAAGCGCACCCGGGCCCCGGGGAGGGCGTAGACTCCCTCCTCCAGCTTTCTCCCACCCCATTCGCTGAGGTACCTTTCCAAGAGCCAGGCGGGCAAAGCCCCGAAGCGCTGGGCGAAGGTTCCGCCCGCCACCGGGGGGAAGAGGTCCAAGGTGGCTTCCTCCGTCAGGGGGGTGGCAAGCCCATTTAGGTAACGCACATCCCGGCCCTCCAGGAAAACCGAGACCCGTTCAGCTAGGCCCTCGCCTTCGAAGAGCTCCTCCTTTAGGGCCGGATAGGCCTTGATCAAGGCCTCCAAAACTTCCCCAACCGTTCTTCCCTCCACCTGGACCTGGCCCTTGCCCACCAGGTCTCGGAAAGTGGCGTACAGGTTCACCTTAGGCATAGGAAGAGTTTAAAGGAGACCCGGGGGCGGTGGCCCGGGTCTCCTTAGGGTACCCCTTAGTCGTCCGCGGCGGCGGACAGGATGCCCAAGGCCTGGAGCTTGGCCGGGGGCACCACCCCCTTCTCCCAACCCCGCTCCTGGTAGTACTCCTGCAACATCAGGTCCAGCTCCGTGAGCTGGCCCTTGGAGCCTGCGCAGTCGGAGGGTTCCTTGAGGAAGCGCTCGGGCAGGTAGTCGGAGCCCTCCGCCCAGCCTGCCAGGTTGTTGTAGTAGCGCTCTAGGTTATAAATGCGCTCCCCGATGAGGAGGATCTCCTCGGGGGTCACGGGCCGGCCCCAGTAGGCGGAAAGCTGCTTGGCGTACTCCTCGGGACCCTCGGCGAACTGGCTGAACTTGCAAAGGTCCAAGGAATCGGTGAAAGCCGAAAGATCCTGAAGGAGTTTGGTGAGCTTCCCCTTCCCTTCCCAGGCCAAGGGGTCGGTCTTGTAGGGGATGCCTAGGATCTCCGAGGCAGGGGTGTAGGCCCGGAGGTGGCAGGCCCCCCGGTTGGAGGTGGCGTAGGCGATGCCCATGCCCTTGAGCCCCCTGGGGTCGTAGGCGGGGATGGATTGCCCCTTGACCTCGAGGGCAATCTCGGGGTGGCCGATGGCCTTGGCCCAGCGGGCTGGGCCCTCCGCCAGGCCGTCCCCTACTCCCCGGCGGTAGGCGATGGCCTCGATGATGCGGGCCTCGCCCTCCTTGTCCCCAAAGCGGATCCCATCGGGACCCTGGTAGTAGCCCTTCTCCGTGGCCTCCATGAGCACGGCGATGGCGTTGCCCGCCTCAATGGTGTCCATGCCGTAGGCGTTGCAGAGGTAGATGGCGTAGCCCGTCCAGTCAGTATCCGTGTGGCCCGAGTGCGCCCCCAAAGCCCAGGCGGACTCGTACTCGTAGGACTCAAAGCGGATGGTCTTGCCGTTTACGTGGACCTCCACCATCTTCTTGCAGGCCACGGGGCAGGCGTGGCAGGTGTTGTCCTTGACGAGGCGGTGCTCCCGGATGTACTCCCCGGAGATGGTCTGGACCCCGTCTATGCAGGTGTGCTGGGCGTTAAAGGTGGGCAGGGCCCCCATGACGTTGGTGATGTTCATGAGGACGTTGGTGCCGTAGAGGGAAAGCCCGCCCTTCTTGGGCGCGGTGACGTTCTTGGGGTCGTTGATGGTGGCGGAGGCCAGCCGGTCCGCCTCCCGCCAAAGCTCGGGGTCCTTGGGCTGGGGCATGTGGTCCTGCTTCCCCACCACCACGATGGCCTTGAGCCGCTTGCTCCCCGCCACCGCCCCTGTGCCCCCGCGGCCCGCCGCCCGCTCGTCGTTATTGATCCAGTTGGCGAAGCGCACCCGGTTCTCCCCGGCGGGCCCGATGGCCATCACGTCCGCCTCCTCCCCGTGCCGCTCGCGGAGGATGCGGTGCACCTCGTGGGTGGTCTTGCCCCAGAGGTCGGAAGCGTCGCGGATGGAAACCTCCCCGTCCTTCACCAAGAGGTAAACGGGCTTTTCCGCGGCCCCCTTGATGAGGAGGCCGTCAAACCCCGCCCACTTCAGCTTGGCGGCGGTCCAGCCTCCCATGTGGCTATCGGTCACCGTGCCGGTGAGGGGGCTTTTGGTCACCACGGCGAGCCGCCCCGACATCTTGGCCCGGGTGCCGGAAAGGGGCCCGTTCATGATGGCGAGGAGGTTTTCTGGGCTGAAGGGGTCCACCTGGGGGCCGTTTTCAAACACGTACTTCACCCCAAGGCCCCGCCCCCCCACGTACATCTCCAGGTCCTTGGGGTCGGGGGCAAAGTACTCCACCTTGCCGCTGGTGAGGTCTATACGGGCGATCCTGTGGGCATATCCTCCAAGCATCCTGCACCTCCTATGGGCGGGATAAAAGCGAAGGGCGCCATGAAGACCGCGCGGGGTTGCCCTGGTTGCGGGAAGGATTATACCACCTTTCCCCCAAAGAATGTGAAGCCAGCCGGGGCATAATGGACCCATGCTGGCCCTGTGCGGCGAGGTCCTGGTGGACCTCATCCTGGAAGGGGAAAACCCCTTGCGCTTCACCGGGGTCCTGGGGGGCTCGGTGCTGAACACCGCCACCACCCTGGCCCGCCTTGGCTTCCCCGTGCGCTTCCTCTCGGAGGTGGGGGAGGACTGGCTTTCCGCCTGGAGCGAAGAGGAGATGGGGCGGCGGGGCCTGGAGGGCTGGCTCAAACGCCACCCCACCCCCATGCCCCTGGCCTTGGTGCGCTTGGACCAAGGAGGGAACGCCCTTTACAGCTTCCATCGTCCCTTCCAAGAACCCTTCCGTTTGGAAGGTGGGGCCCTGAAGGGGGCCCAGGCCTTCCACTTCGGCTCCCTCTTCGCCCTGGAGGCGCGGGCGGCGGAAGGGCTTTGGGCCCTCCTGGAGGAGGCGGAGCGGGAAGGGGCCCTCCTCTCCTATGACCCCAACCTGCGCCACCCCCTCACGGGGGAGGAAAGGGGGTGGATAGAGGCTTACCTAGCGCGGGTGGACCTCCTGAAGCTCTCCCTGGAGGACGCCGCCCTCCTCTTCCCGGAAGACCCCGTGGAGGCGGTGCGCAGGCTCCCCCCACCCCTCAAGGTCCTCACCCTGGGGAAGGAAGGGGCCCTGGGCTTCCTGGGGGAGGGGGCGGTGCGGGTGGAGGCGGTGGCGGTGCCGGTGGCGGACACGGTAGGAGCGGGGGATAGCTTCACGGCAGGCCTCCTCGCCCTCCTCCTGCGGAAGGGCTACACCAAGGAAAGCCTCCCTCGCCTTTCTCGGGAGGACCTGGAGGAAAGCCTAAAGGGGGCGGCGGCCCTGGCCGCCTTGGCCTGCACCGTGCGGGGGGCTTACCTCCCGGAGGAGGGCCTAAAGGCCTGGAAGGCCCGCTATCTAGGGGATTAGGAGGACCTTGCCCGTGGTCTTTCGCCCCTCCAGGGCCTCGTGGGCCTCCTTGGCCCTTTCCAGGGGAAACTCGGCCCCGAGGAGGACCTTAAGCCACCCCTCCCGCACCGCCTGGAAGACCTCCCCCGCCCGCCAAAGGAGCTCCTTGCGGCTCGCCGTGTAGTGGTGGAGGGTGGGGCGGGTGAGGAAGAGGCTTCCCTTGCGGTTTAGGATCTGGGGGTCCTGGGGCGGCACGGGGCCCGAGGACTGGCCGAAGAGGACCAGGTAGCCCCGGGGCCTCAGGGCCTCGAGGCTCCCCAAAAAGGTGTCCTTCCCCACCCCGTCGTAGACCACGTCCACCCCGCCCCCAGAAAGGGCCTTCACCGCCTCGGCGAAGCCCTCGTAGGGAAGGGCGTAGTCCGCCCCCAAAGAGCGGGCCAAGGCCCGCTTCTCCTCGGTGCTGGCCGTGGCGTAAACCGTGGCCCCAAGCCGCTTGGCCCACTGGACGAGGAGGGTGCCCACGCCCCCCGCGGCGGCGTGCACCAGGACCTGGGTCCCGGGGCCCACGGGGTAGGTGCTCTTCAAGAGGTAGTGCACCGTCATGCCCTGGAGGAGGACCGCCGCCGCCAGCTTGGGGCTAAGCCCCTCGGGAATGGGCACCAGGCGCTCGGCGGGGACGAGCTGGTACTGGGCGTAGGACCCTTGCACGTTGGCGAAGGCCACCCGGTCCCCAGGGCGCACCCCCAAGACCCCGTCCCCCACCTGCTCCACCACCCCCGCCCCCTCCTCCCCCAGGGTGAAGGGAAGGGGCATGGGGTAGAGGCCCTTCCGCTTGTAGGTGTCAATGTAGTTGACCCCAATGGCCTCCAAACGGACGAGGACCTCCCCCGGCCCTGGCTCGGGCTTGGGAAGCTCCTCCAGCCGAAGCACCTCGGGCCCGCCCACCTCGTGTACCCGGATCGCCCGCATGGGGCCAGTTTACCTCCCCGCGCCCCTTGACATCCTCTTAACTTTGCATTACAAAGTAGTTTGTAGGAGGTGAGCATGCGGCGGATGGCGCGAGCGCTGGCAGTCCTGACCCTCGCCACCCCCGCCCTGGCGGGCTCCCTGGGCTACGGCTTCCTGGGCTACCAAGGGGGGTTCCAAGGCGGGGGTGGGGGTTTTGGCACCTTCCACGGCCTGGCCCTGGGCGGGGAGGCCTGGGGCGGACCCTGGGGTAGGGGCGGCGCCTTGATGGTGGGGCCTTGGCTTTCCCTGGGGAAGGGCTTCTACCTCCTGCCCGGCCTGGGCCTGGGGGGTGGGGAGGTGGGCCAACAGGGGGGGTTCCTCCTGGACCTGGGGGTGCGGGCCTTTCGCTTCCTGGGCCCGAAAGGGGGCTGGGCGGTGGGGCTCGGGGCGGGGTACACCTACTCCCCCGCCTTCCCCGGCGGGTTCTACTTGAGGCTTCTCCTGGGCGGGGGGCGGCCATGAGGCGGGAGGAGGCGCGCCACCTTCTGGAGGCCGCCCAGGCCAGCGAACGGGAGGCGCGGCTTAGGGTGGCCCTCCTCGGGGGGTGGTACCTGGTCCTCTGGGGCGGGGTCTGGGCCCTGGGCTACCTTCTCCTGGCCCTGCGCCCCGCCTGGGCGGGGCCCTTCTTCGCCCTCACCGCTCCCCTCGCCACCCTCCTCACCTTCTACCTGGGGTTCAGGCAGGGGGAGGCGGTGCGAAGCGAAGGGGGCCTCCTCACCTTCGCCCTGTGGGGGCTCCTCACCCTCTTCTACCTCCTGCACTGGGCGTTTCTCCTCCCTCCCCGGGGCCTCGAGGGGCAGAGCTTCCTGGTGAGCCTCGTGGCCTTCGGCCTCGCCCTCACCGGGGCTCTCTGGAAGGCACGCGAGCTTTTCTTGGGCGGCCTGGGCCTCTTCCTCCTCGCCCTCCTGCTCTACCGCCTCTTCCCCGAAGGGTGGCCCTGGGGCATGGCCTTGGTGGGCCTCTTCGCCCTCCTCCTGGGGGCGCGGCTCGTATGGCGCTGGACCCCTTGATCCACCAGGAGACCCGCCTCCGCCTCATGGCCCTCCTGGCCGCCTTGGGGGAGGAGGCCGAGGTGGAGTTCTCCTGGCTCAAAAACGCCCTAGGGCTCACCGAGGGGAACCTGGCAAGCCACCTGCAGAAGCTGGAGGAGGCGGGGTACGTGGCGGTGCGGAAGGGCTTTGTGGGCCGCAGGCCCAAGACCTGGGTGAGGCTCACCCCCAAGGGGCGGGCCGCCTACCTGGCCCACCGGGAAGCCCTCCTGGCCATCCTCCAGGGGGGCTAGAAGGCCCGGGCGTACTGGGGCGGCACCTCCGCCTTGACCCCCAGGGCCTGGGCCGCCCGCAGGGGGAAGTAGGGGTCGCGGAGGAGCACCCGCCCCAGGAGGACGAGGTCGGCGCTTCCCGCCTGCAGAAGGGTTTCCGCCTGCTCCGGGGTGGTGATGAGGCCCACCGCCCCGGTGCGAAGCCCCACCCGCTTGCGCACCGCATCGGCGAAGGGCACCTGGAAGCCCGGGGCCACGGGGATCCTAACCCCCGGCACCACCCCCCCGCTGGAGAGGTCCAAAAGGTCCACCCCCAGGGCCTTAAGCCGCTCGGCGAAGGCCAGGGTGTCCTCCAGGCCCCACCCCCCTTCCCCCCAGTCCGTGGCGGAAACCCGCACGAAAAGGGGAACCTCGGGGGGAAGGGCCTCCCGCACCGCCCTCGCCACCTCCAGGGGAAAGCGCATGCGGTTTTCCAGGCTTCCCCCATAGGCGTCCTCCCGCCGGTTGCTCAAGGGGGAGAGGAAGGAGGAGAGGAGGTAGCCGTGGGCCATGTGGAGCTCCACCACCCGGAAGCCCGCCCGCAGGGCCCGCTTGGCCCCCGCCACAAAGGCCTCGAGGACCCGCGCCATCCCCCCCTCGTCCAAGGGCTCGGGCACGGGGTAGCCTTCAGCGAAGGGGATGGGGCTTGGCCCCACCACCCGCCAGCCCAAGGGCTTCCCTCCTTCCCAGGGCCTAGCGGTCCCCGCCTTGCGCCCGGCGTGGGCCAGCTGGATCCCCGGCACCGCTCCTGCTTCCCGGATCCTCCGGGCTAGCTCCCTCAGGCCCGGAAGGTGATCCTCCGACCAGATGCCAAGGTCATAGGGGCTGATACGGCCCAAAGGTTCCACGGCGGTGGCCTCCACCAGGATGAGCCCCACGCCTCCGAGGGCCCGCGTGGGGTAGTGGAGGAGGTGCCAGTCGGTTACCTCCCCTTCCAAGGTGGCGGAGTACTGGCACATGGGGGACATGGCCAGGCGGTTTTTCAGCCGGAGGCCGCCGAGTTCCAGGGGGGTGAAGAGCAAGGCCATACCTCCATTATGGAGGGCCCTTGAAGGAAAGCAAAGGAACCAGCCCCGTGGGGGCCAGGTTCCCCCGTACTGTTTTTTGGGATAAACTGGTCTTATGAACCCCGGCTTCGGTCAGGGGCAAGGCTCCGACCTGGCGGCTGCCTTCCGCTACGTGGAAAGCCTCCTCTTCGGAGATATGGAGCGCCCTGGCCTCACCCTCTATGACCTGGAGCGCTTGGTGGGCTACCCCGCCAAGGGGGAGGGTCCTTTGGCCTACACCCTGCCCCGCAGCAAGAGCCTTTCCGGGGTGCAGGCGGTGCGCCTGTACTACTATCCCAAGGATCCCGTCCTGCAGCTCATCGTGGAGATTGAGGATCTGGAGGGGAATAAGCACCTTCGCCACTTTCGCTGGAACGGGTTTACCTGGGAAACCCCCGAGGGAAGGCAGGGGGAACTGAAACCCACCCGAGAGGACCCAGCTTCCGTCCAAGTGGGGGAGGACTTCTTCTTGGGCTTCCCGCGGGAGGAGGCCCTGGAGTTGGAGGAGGCGGTGCGCAAGGGGGAGGCCTCGGGGGTCAAGTACCTCCTATGCCCCCGGTGCCGCACCCGGGTCTTCTACGCTCCCTCGGTCCGCCCCGCGGGCCTCGTCTGCCCCCGGTGCGGCAACCCCACCCTCCTCTTCAAGACCCTTTCCGCAGTGGAGGGAGCCAGGGACCCCCTCGAGGCCCTGGCGGAGGAGCAGCGGGCCTTGAGGAAGGCCATAGAGGAGCTCACCGCCTACCTGAAGCGGAAACTGGGCCCTTAATCCTGGGGTTATACCCTTTCCCGCTCCATCCTGGTCCATGATGGCCTAGGTGAAGGATCCGCCGGGGCCCCCGCCCCGGCGAGGCCAGGGTGGGGTGGCGTTAGACCCGTGTTCCCGGTTGGCTCCAGCCGGTGTAGGCGTAAAACCGGCCCCGCTCCCCCCCAAGGTAGTCCAGCAGGGGTTCCAGGAGGGGACGGTGGCCGGAAAGTTTGACCGCCACCTCCTCCGGGGTGAAGAAGCGGGCTTCCACGATGTGGCCGTCGGGGTCCCTGGGGTTCAAAAGCCCCTCGTAGCTGGCCCTAAAGGCCATGGCCAGGGTGCGCTCGTTCTTGCGACGGTCCTCCACCTGGATGGCATAGGCCAGGTGCTCGATGGCCTTTACCTTCAGGCCGGTTTCCTCCCGCACCTCCCGCACCAGGGCTTCCAGAACGGTTTCCCCAGGTTCCACGGTGCCCCCAGGAAGGGTGTAGCGCACCATGCCCCGCCTGCCCCAGTCGTTCCCCACCAGAAGGACCCGGCCTTGGCGGTCCAACAGGATGGCCGCCACCACCAGGATCTCGCGGCGCATCACGTTTCCGTCAAGGCCTCCAGCTGCCGTTCCTGATCGGCCCGCTTGAGGGCTTCCAAGAGGGGCTGGAGGTGCCCCGAGAGGATGCCCTCGAGGTCGTGGGTGGTGAAGCCGATGCGGTGGTCCGTGACCCGGGACTGGGGGAAGTTGTAGGTGCGGATCTTCTCCGAACGCTCCCCGGTGCCGATCTGGGCCAGGCGGGTTTTTCGAAGCTTCTCCGCCTCCTCGGCCCGCTTCATCTCCAGAAGGCGGCTTCTTAGGATCATCAGGGCCTTTTCCCGGTTTCGGATCTGGCTGCGGGAGTCCTGGCAGGTGACCATGATCCCTGTGGGCAGGTGCACCACCCGCACCGCGCTGTCCGTGGTGTTCACCCCCTGGCCCCCAGGCCCAGAGGCCCGCATGACGTCGATGCGGATCTCGTCCATGTTGAGCTGGAAGTCGGACTCCTCCGCCTTGGGCAGCACCGCCACCGTGGCCGTGGAGGTGTGGATCCGCCCCTGGGTTTCCGTGGCGGGGACCCGCTGCACCCGGTGGACCCCGCTTTCGTACTTGAAGGTGCCGTAGGCCCCAGGCCCCTGCACCTCGAAGACCACCTTGGAGAAGCCTCCCAGGTCCGTGGGATGGGAGTCCAGGATCTCGGTTTCAAACCCCATCTCCTCGGCGAAGCGCAGGTACATCTCCAGGAGGTCCCGGGCGAAAAGGGCGGCCTCCTCGCCCCCGGTGCCGGAGCGGATTTCCACGATGGCATCCCTCTCGTCCATGGGATCCTTGGGCAGGAGGTGGCGTTCCAAGGCCTTTTCCAGCTCCGCCTTACGGGAAAGGAGGGCTTCCTTTTCTGCCCTGGCCACTTCCTTTAGCTCGGGGTCTTCCAGGAGGCCCTCCACGCCTTCCAGGTCCTCGAGGACCTTCCGGTACTCCCGGATGAGGGCGATCACCTCCCCCATCTCCGCATAGCGCCGGGAGAGGGCCTGGTAGCGCTTCTGGTCCTTTAGGACCTCGGGGTCGGCAAGGAGCGCTTCCAGCTCCCGGTATTCCTCTTCTAGGCGCGCAAGCTTATCCAGCATACCTTACCTCAGGATACTCCAACCCGGGCTTGCCTTCGGGTTTAGGTAAGCCTAAACTGGGGGGCATGGAAACCCCGGTTTTCCTCTATGCCCTTTTAGGGGGGCTCTTCACCTGGGGGCTTACCGCGGTGGGGGCAGCCAGCGTGTTCCTGGCGCAAGAGCCCAGCCGCAAGCTCCTGGATGGGATGCTGGGCTTTGCCGCGGGGGTCATGCTGGCAGCCAGCGTCTTCTCCCTCCTCCTTCCCGGCATGGAGATGGCCGCATCCCAGGGCATGGTTCCCTGGGTGCCCGCCGTGGTGGGCTTTCTCCTGGGAGGAGGCCTTTTGCGTCTGATGGACCGGTTTCTTCCCCATGTTCACCTGGTTCCAGGAGCCCAGGAGGAAGGGATCCGCACCCTGTGGCGGCGCACCACCTTGCTGATCCTGGCCATCACCCTCCACAACTTCCCCGAGGGCCTGGCGGTGGGGGTAGCCTTTGGAGCCGCAGGTCTTGACCCCACGGGGACGGCCACCCTGGGCGGGGCCATCGCCCTGGCGGTGGGCATCGGTCTGCAAAACATGCCCGAGGGCCTGGCGGTGGCCTGGCCCCTAAGGCGGGCGGGCATCGGGGCGGGAAAGGCCTGGTTTTACGGGCAGCTTTCCGCCATCGTGGAGCCCTTAGGAGCCCTTCTGGGAGTCCTTCTGGTCACGCAGATGCTCTACCTGTTGCCCTACCTCATGGCCCTGGCGGCAGGGGCCATGGTCTTCGTGATCGTGGAAGAGGTCATCCCGGAAAGCCAGGCGGAGGGCAACGGGGATATCTCCACCTTCGGGGTGATGACCGGCTTTGCCCTCATGATGGCCCTGGATGTGGCCCTGGGCTGATTTCTTCCTTAGGCTTGGGAATCCCTCTTGCCCAGGCGTTTCTTGAGGAGGCGGGCGGCTTCCTCCGCCTTGGCCTTGGCGGCTTCGGCGGCCTGGGCCGCTTTTTCCGAAAGCTCTTTCAGCTTGTCGGGGACGCCGTCCTTGTCCTGGTCCAGCTCCGCCAGGCGGGCCTTGGCCTCCTCGAGGGCCTTCTTGGCCTCCTGGAGAGCCTTTTCCACCAGGTCGGGCTTGCCGTCCTTGTCCTGGTCCAGCTTCTCCTTCAGCTCCTGAAGGCGCTTTTCCACCTCGGCGGTGGCGGAACGGGTTTTCTCGGAAATCTGTTGCAACAAATCCTTAAGGAAATCCATAGCAAATAGTTTACAACAAGGCCCGGAGGTCCCCCACCACTTTCTCCGTTTCCTCCACCTTGTCCGGGCTGAAGAGGAGGACCAGGTTGCCCTCCTTCACCACGAAGGTGGTGGCGGTGTGGTCCACCAGGTACTCC
>Ga0101943_1001930_pt1 | contig 14945 bp, 15 predicted proteins | sample DewCreD2012metaG_5_FD_75244 | JGI IMG/M metagenome (GOLD analysis project Ga0101943, IMG submission 75244) | Hot spring sediment bacterial and archeal communities from British Columbia, Canada, to study Microbial Dark Matter (Phase II) - Dewar... ... | reverse complement strand
TCATGCTGAACTTCATCGCGACGGGGCTCGGCGCCTACCTGCTCGCGAACTACCTGCGCAAGCCGAGGGTCGGCTCGGAGCTGCTCATCGCCACGCGGCCGATCCCGGCCTCCGGGCAGCTACCGCCGCTCCTCGTGACCGGCGGCGAGGACCTCCGGTCGTTCGTCCTCATCGCCGCGGTGCTCGGGGTGCTCGTGTACGTGCTCGTGTGGCGCACGCGCTTCGGCTACGACCTGCGCGCGAGCGGCGTCAACCCGACCGCCGCCCAGGCCTCCGGCGTGGATCCGAACCGGATGATCGTGACGACGATGCTCCTCTCCGGCGCGATCGCCGGGCTCATCGGGATGAGCGACCTGTTCGGCTACTTCCACGCGTACACCTTGGACTTCCCGACCGGGCTCGGGTTCGACGGGATCGCGGTCGCGCTCGTCGGGCTGAACCACCCGGCGGGGATCGCCGTCGCGGCGATGCTGTTCGGCTGGGTCGACCGCGCGGCGCAGATCCTCGACCTCGAGGGGGTCCCGAAGGAGGTCATCGTCATCACGAAGGGCGTGATCATCCTGTCGGTCGTCGTCGCCTACGAGGTCGTCCGGCGCCTCGTGCAGGTGGCCGAGGTGAAGGCCGCCGCCGAGGAGACCCGGCGGCTGGAGCGCGAGAAGGAGGCGGTGGCCGCATGAGCTGGGCGGGGCCGACCGAGCTCGGACGCGGACGCCGGATCGATCCGCGCCGACTGCTCGCCCTCGTCGCCGTGCTCCTCGTCGGGATGTCGGTCGTGCGGGTCGTGACCGGAGCGAACGACCTCACCTCGAGCGGGACGTTCGGGGCGGCGCTCCGCCTCGCGGTCCCGATCCTGCTCGCCGGGCTCGGCGGCCTCTACGCCGAGCGCACCGGCGTCGTGAACATCGGCCTCGAGGGCATGATGATCCTCGGGACCTGGTTCGGGGCGTGGGGCGGCGTGGAGTTCGGGCCGTGGTGGGGCGTGGTCCTCGGCGTCGCCGGCGGGGCGCTCGGCGCGCTGATCCACGCCGTCGCGAGCGTGACCTTCGGGGTGAACCAGATCGTCTCCGGCGTCGCGATCAACATCATCGCCGCGGGCGTGGCGCGGTTCCTCTCGGTCATCGCGTTCACCGGCCACGGGGGCGGCGCCACGCAGTCCCCCCAGGTCTCGGCCGCCCTGCCGCGGTTCACGATGCCGTTCCTCGCCGGCGGCGGCCTGCTCGGCTGGGACACGCCGGACCTGTTCGGGTGGCTCGAGCGCCGGCACTGGTTCCTCGTCGGGGATCTCGCGGGCCTGCTCGGCGGCATCACGCGGAACCTCTCCGTGCTCACGGTCCTCACGATCCTGCTCGTGCCGGCCACGTTCGTGTTCCTGTGGCGGACCCGCCTCGGCCTGCGGATGCGCTCGGCGGGGGAGAACCCGTGGGCGGCCGAGTCCCTCGGCGTGCGCGTGGAGCGGGTGAAGTACCTCGGGGTCGTGATCTCGGGCGCGCTGGCCGGCCTGGCCGGCGCCTTCCTCGTGTTCGAGGCGGCGGGGATCTACCGCGAGGGGCAGACCGGCGGGCGCGGGTTCATCGGGCTGGCCGCGATGATCTTCGGCAACTGGCGGCCGACGGGGGTCGCGGCGGCCGCGAGCCTGTTCGGGTACGCCGACGCGCTGAACCTGCGCTCGAACGCCGCGATCCACGCGCTCCTGCTGTTCATCGGCGCGGCGCTGCTCGTGCTCGGTGCCTGGTACCTCTGGCGACGGCGCTTCGCCGGCGCCGCGATCGCCCTGGGGGTCGGGGTGCTCATGCTCGTCTGGTACGCGGTCACCGACACCGTCGCGCGCGAGTTCATCTTCATCACCCCCTACGTCGCCACGCTGCTCGTGCTCACGGTCGCGTCGCAGCGCCTGCGCCCACCGGCCGCCGACGGCGTGCCGTACCGGCGCGGCCAGCAGACCTCCTGAGGACCATGCGCGAACCCAACCGCCTCGTCGAGGTCCGCGAGCGCTTCGAGGCTTCGCCGTTCCACCGCTCGTTCTTCGGCATGTCGCTCGAGCGCGTCGCCGAGGGCGAGGTCGACGTCGCGCTGCAGGTCGAGGATCGCCACCGCAACCTCCTCGGCATCGTCCACGGCGGCGTCATCGCCACCCTCGCCGACACCGCGACCGGGCTCGCCTACCGGACCGTGCTCGAGCCCGGCACGGCGCACGTGACCACCCAGCTCTCGGTCACCTACCTCGCGCCGGGGCGGGCCGGTCGCATCCTCGCCCGGGGGCGGGTGATCAAGCGCGGACGGCGGATCGGCTACGCCGAGGCCGACGTGCAGGACGAGGAGGGAGCGCTGCTCGCGCGCGCGACGGCGCTGTTCGCGATCGTCCCGCAGGAGCGCCCGGGCGGAGCGAGCCCGAGCGGCGATCAGTAGTCGACGTCCATCTCCGCGATCGCCTTCGGCAGCTCGGCGAGGGCGCCCTGGAGCTGCATGAGCAGCATCATCGAGCCGTTGATCTTCAGCCTGCCGGTCATGAAGGCCGAGACCGGGTTGATCTCGCTGCGGGCCATCTGCGCGGCGGTCTCGTAGTCCTGGGTGATGACGGCGTCGGGGTGCTCCGCCTGCCCGAGCCCCATGTCCACCCTGCCGTCCTCGATCCGGAGCCAGTAGCTGCGGTCGCCCTCGGGCGTGCCGGTGATGACCTGTTGGATCGTGGCCCGCGCCCCGCCGGCCGCCGTGCGGAACGACTCGCTCGCGTTCAGCCGCTGCTTGAGCTCCTCCACCCACTCATCGGACAGGAACCGGACCGACACGCTCGCCTCCTCGTGGCCGGGACGCGGGCAGTCTAGCCGGAGGCGGCATCGCGCGACGGGCCGGCGGCCGGCGCCTCGAACAGCTCGGGGTCGGTGAGGTGCAGGACGTCGTTCAGGAACCGCACGCGCCGGCGCTCCCCCTCGACGACGACGGAGTTCAGCGAGGTGTTCTCCGGGAGGAAGAACATCTCGTGCTCGATCCCGAGGATCGGCCCCACGTAGGCGTTGATGACCCCGCCGTGCGCGACCACGAGCACGTCGCCGTCGGGGTGCGCGGCGAGCAGGCCCTCGACGGCCCGGCCGACCCGCGCCCGGAACTCGGGCAGGCGCTCCCCGCCCGGCGCGCGGTGCCAGATCGCCTCCTGGTTGCGGAGCCGCTCGACCACCTCCGGATCGGTCGCGAGGATCTCCTCGAACGTGAGGTGCTCCCACTCGCCGAGGTGGGCCTCGGCGAGATCCTCCACGACCTCGACCTGGATCCCCGCCGCCTCCGCGTACGGGGCGACGGTCTCGAGCGCGCGGCGCAGCGGCGAGCACGCGACCGCGACCGGCCGCGGCTCCATCCGCAGGAGCCGACGAGCGAGGAGCCGGGCCTGCTCGAGCCCCTCGGCCGACAGCGGCGGGTCGAACGTCGGCCCGCGCGGGGTCTCGCGGTACGCCCGGCTCGTGTAGTCGGCCCGCCCGTGCCGGACGAGGTACAGGACGCGTCGGTGGAGCGGCGGCATCGACATCGGGACTTCCGCCGCATGATAGAGGTCGTTTCGGGCGGCGTGCCCGCGCCGACGACCGGGTCGAAGGACCCGATCGGCGGGGGACCGCTCGGCGTCGTCGCCTCCTGCCGGTACCTGTAGCGTTCGGGTACAGGTACGGTAGCCTGACTCGAGGTCGACGAGCCGTGGTCCGCACGCAGGGTTCCGCCATGCTCCTCGCCGTGGCGATCGGGGCGTTCGTGGGTGCATCCCTGGTCGTGCTCGACTACGCGGAGGGCCTCTCCTACCTGAGCGACGACCCTCGCACCTGCGTGAACTGTCACATCATGCGGGAGCAGTTCGACACGTGGCAGCGCTCCGCGCACGCCGCCGTGGCCACGTGCAACGACTGCCACACACCGCACGATGCCATCGGGAAGTACGTGGCCAAGGCGCGGAACGGCTGGAACCACTCGGTCGCGTTCACGCTCGGGACCTTCGAGGAGCCGATCCGCATCAAGCCGAGCAACGCGGCGATCGTCGAGCGCAACTGCGTCGAGTGCCATGCCGACGTCGTGAGCGAGATCCTCGGTCATCCCGGTTCCACGATCGGATGCACCCGGTGTCACCGGGAGGTCGGGCACGCGCTATCGGGATGAGGCAGGAGGAAGGGCGGAGATGAAGCGCCGGATCATCTACATCGGGGTGATCGTCGTCGTGGCCGTCGCCACCGGAGGCGTCATGCTCCTCGGTCGGAACATCATGGAGCGTCGCGCGGAAGGCGAACGCGCGGTCTTCGAGCTCGTGGAGCTCGACGAAACCGTCGCGGATCCCGAGCTCTGGGGGCGGAACTTCCCCCGCCAGTACGAGGGGTACCTGCGAACGGCCGACACCGCCCGCACCCGCTTCGGCGGGAGCGAGGCCTTCGACAGGCTCGAGGCCGACCCCCGCCTGCGGACCATCTTCGCAGGCTACGGCTTCGCCCTCGAGTACAACGAGGACCGAGGACACGTGTACTCCCTCTTCGACCAGGAGGAATCCAGGCGCGTCACGGAGCTGGAGCAACCGGGCTCCTGTCTCCATTGCCACGCCTCCACCACGGTCGCGTACTACGAGGCCGGGGTCGCCGCCGGAGCGGAGCCCGCACCTCCGTCCGCGGGGTTCGATGACCCGCGTCGCCTGGATGCGGTGATGCAGGGCTTCCGCATCGTGAACGCCCTGCCCTACGAAGAGGCCAACCGGCTGGTCGAGCACCCCGTAGCGTGCATCGACTGCCACGACCCACGGACGATGGACCTGCGCATCACGCGGCCGGCGTTCCTCCTCGGCATCCGGGAGCTCGCTCGGTCCGGGTACCCCACCCCGTACTTCCCGAGCATCGCGGAGTGGCGCGAGGGCGACCGCTCGACGCCGTACGACCCGAACGCCCTCGCCTCGCGCCAGGAGATGCGGACGCTCGTCTGCGCCCAGTGCCACGTCGAGTACTACTTCCAGGGTGAGGACAAGCAGCTCGTCTACCCCTGGGACCGGGGCTTGCGGGCCGACCAGATCCTCGCCTACTACGGCCGGATCGGACACACCGACTGGCAGCACGGGATCAGCGGCGCGCCGTCCCTGAAGGCCCAACATCCCGAGTTCGAGCTGTGGAGCACCGGCATCCACGCCCGTTCCGGCGTCGCCTGCGCGGACTGCCACATGCCCTACCAGCGCGAGGGGGCCCTGAAGATCAGCAGCCACCAGGTCCGCAGCCCCCTGCTGAACCCGAGCATCGCATGCGGCGTCTGCCACCCGTACGAGGGGCGCGAGATCGTGGCTCGCGTCGACGCGATCCAGGCCACGACGCGGCAGATCCTGGATCTGGCGGAGGATGCGACGGTGGAACTCATCGACAAGATCGCGGCGGCGAAGGAGGCTGGAGCCACCGACGAGATGCTGGAGGAGGCTCGCCGATACCAGCGGGTGGCGCAGTTCTACACGGACTTCGTCAACGCCGAGAACTCCATGGGGTTCCACTCCCCGCAGGAGGCCGCACGGGTGCTGGCGCTCGCGCTCGACGCCGCGCGGAAGGGGATCGCCTCGGTGGAGGCGGTCCTGGTCGAGCTCGGCGCGTGAAGCCCCGGCCGACTCAGGACCCGGGACGAGCTCGCCGGCCGCGCGTGCGGTTGAGCTCGATCCGCCAGCAGCCCTCGTGCCAGTGCCGACGCGCGTCGGGGTCCTCGAGCGGGACGACGACGAGGTGCCGGACCCCGGGCAGGATCTCGTGCTCGCAGCCCGGGCAGCGGTAGCGCTTCTCGCCCACCACGCGGCGGACCTCGGCGCCCGGCACGAGCGCCCAGAGCGGCGCCTCCCCCGCCGGGCGTCGCAGCGGCGGAGGCGGCTCGTCAGGCGCGCGGCGGTGCCGGCGCGGCACGCTGCTCAGACCTCCACCACGCGCCGCACCCACGGCCCCGCGTGCTCGGCGAGCGAGGCCCCGATCTCCCGCGGGTCCGACCTGCGCCCGGGGACCTCGAACGAGTGGTCCCCGCCCTCGATCCAGACGAGCGTCGCGCGCTCCCCCACCCCCGCGAGCGCGGCCTCGAGGAGGTCGGCCCGGGCGAACGGGTCGCGCGTGCCCTGGAGGAACAGCATCGGCACGGCGATCCGCGCGAGGTGCTCTGCGCGGACGCGCTCGGGCCGGGCCGGGGAGTGCAGCGGGTAGCCGAGGAACACGAGGCCGCGCGCCGGCATGCCGTCGGCCACGCACAGCGAGGCGATCCGCCCGCCGAGGGACTTGCCGCCGGCGAGTACCGGCAGCCCCCCGGCCATGCCCATCACCGTCGCGAAGACCTCGACCCAGGCCTTGCGCAGGTACGGCTCGGGGTCCGGGGCCCGCCTCCCGGCGTCGGTGTAGGGGAAGTTGAAGCGGACCGTCGCGACGCCGTGCTCGGCCATCGCCCGGCAGAAGCCCACGAGGAGGGGATGGTCCATCCCCGCACCGGCGCCGTGGCCGACGACGAGCCAGGCGACCGCCTCGGCGGGCGCGATCCACGCCGCGCCGCGCTCGGCCAGGCGCCCGCGGACCTCCGGCACGTCCATGGGAACATGGTCGCATGTCCGGGACCCTGTACCTCGGCACCTCCGGGTTCGCGTACCCCGCCTGGAAGCACGGGGTCTTCTACCCCGAGGGGCTCCGGGACCGCGAGATGCTCGCCTACTACGCGAGCCGGTTCCCCTCGGTCGAGATCAACTACACGTTCCGACGCTTCCCGACCGAGCGGACGCTCGCGACCTGGCGCGAGCAGACCTCCGAGGGCTTCCGGTTCGCGCTCAAGGCCAACCAACGCATCACCCACGTTCGGCGGCTCGCCGATGCCGACGAGGACATCCGGGACTTCCTCGAGCGCTGCCGCGTCCTCGGCGACCGGCTCGGCGTCGTGCTCTACCAGTGCCCGCCGTCGCTGCGGTACGACCGCCGGCTCATCGAGGCCTTCGTCGGCTACCTGCCGCCCGAGCCGCGCACCGCTATGGAGTTCCGTCATCCGTCCTGGCGCGAGGCCCGCGAGCTCCTGCAGGAGCACGGCATCGCGTGGTGCGTCGCCGAGACCGACGAGCGCGACCCCGAGCCCGAGGACCTCTCCTTGGAGCCCTTCGGGTTCCTGCGCCTGCGCAGGAGCGCCTACACCGACGAGGAGCTCGCTGTCTGGGCCGAGAGCATCCGCACGGCGCTCGAGGCCGGCCGCGACGTCTTCTGCTACTTCAAGCACGAGGACGAGGGCGCGAGCCCACGCATGGCCGAGCGCCTCGCACGCCTGGTGCGCCACCCGGCCCGCTGACACCGGCCCGCAGATCTCGGGCGGGGACCGCCGCCGCCCCCACCGGTCCTCGAGCTCCGGGCGACCTAGAGCCGTCGTAGAGCACGTCGAGAGCGTCGGCGGAGCGGGTGCCGGCAGGCTGCCCCCGACGAAGCGACCTCGGAGGGCGAGGTCCGGGAGCAAGGGGGGATGCTCATGGCCATCGATCTGAGGGAAGCTCGGGTCGCCCCGGCAGGGGAACCCATCGCGCCGGCCGCTCGACGAACCGCAGCGGGGGCGGTGACGACCTGGATCCTGGTCTCCGTGCTCGCCGGGCTGGCCGCAGGAGCGGTCACCCACAGCCTCGTCACGGCCGGTAGCCGGGCCGCGTCCCGCGTCGCGCAGGTGCAGGCGGATCGCGCCCAGGCGGCGGTCGAGGCGTACGAACGGGCCTGGATGGCCGCTCAGCCGTCCGGATCGCAGATCCGCGTGACGGGCACGGGCCCCGGGCTCGCCTGGGTGGCTGCGCAGCAGGAGGCGTGGGCCGAGCACGCGGTCACCGGCACCGGCCCCGGGTTGGTGACGGTGGCCCGGATGCAGATGGGGGATGAGCCGGGGACCGAGCCCTCGGGCACCGGTCCGGGGCTCGAGCGCCTGCCGGGACGAATCGGATCCGAGGTGGCCGTCATCGGTACGCCCTGAGGCCCGGTCGCCGGCCGTGGCGACCGCGAGGGCGGTGCGAGAGCGGGGGATGCTCTCGCACCGCCCCTCACCTAGACTGGGCGCGGTGGGCGGCGCACGGTGGGGAAACGTGGACTGCCACGTCCTCGGGTCGGTCGAGGTGGGCGACGGCGACGTTGGGGTCCATCTGGGGCCTCCGAAACAGCGGGCGGTCTTCGCGATCCTGCTCCTGCACCCCGGTGAGATCGTCCCCGCAGACCGGTTGATCGAGCTGGTCTGGGGCGAGCATCCGCCGAGGACCGCGGCGCACTCGATCCAGCTGTACGTTTCGGATCTGCGGAAGGCGCTCGAGGCGATCGACGGGGGTCCGGTGATCGAGACCCGCCCGCCCGGGTACGCGCTCCAGGTCGAGCCCGAGCGCATCGACGCGCGCAGGTTCGAGGCCCTGGTCGTCGAAGGGGCTCGAGCACTGGGGGACGGCGATCCCGCCGCTGCCGTGGCGGCGCTCAGGGAGGGGCTCGCGCTCTGGCGTGGGCCGCCGCTCTCCGAGTTCGCCTACGAGGCGTTCGCCCAACCCGAGATCCGTCGCCTCGAGGGACTGCACCTGCGCGCGATCGAAGACCTGGGGGCGGCGGAGCTCGAGCTCGGGCGTCCGCAGGAGGCGCTCGCGGCGCTCGAGAGGGCGATCGAGCAGGACCCGCTGCGGGAACGGGCCCGCGAGCTTCAGATGCTGGCCCTGTACCGGACCGGGCGACACGCCGAGGCCCTGAGGGTCTACCAACGCTACGCCGGGCTCCTCGCGGAGGAGCTCGGCCTCGATCCCACCCCCTCGCTCCGACGGCTCCAGGAGCGGATCCTCCTGCACGATCCGGACCTCGCGGCGCCGGCCGAGACGGCGGCGCTCGCCCGCCTCCGCAACCCCTACAAGGGGCTCAGGGCGTTCGACGAGGAGGACGCCGAGGACTTCTTCGGGCGGGAGGATCTCGTGGAGCGCCTGGTCGCCTCGCTCGCCGACGGCGCGCGCCTCGTGACCGTGGTCGGTCCCTCGGGTTGCGGCAAGTCGAGCGTGGTCAACGCCGGCCTGATCCCGGCGATCCGAGGCGGCGCGGTGAACGGCTCCGAGGGATGGGCCATCGCGTGGATGATCCCCGGCGCGCACCCGCTCGAAGCGTTGAGGATCGCTCTCTCGAGCGCCGGCGCGGATGACGCCTCCGACGATCCCGTCGCCGCCCTGGTGAAGGCCGCGGAGCGGGGCTGCGCCTCGAGGGACCTTCTGCTGGTCGTCGACCAGTTCGAGGAGGTGTTCTCCGCCGCCGAGGGCCCCGAACGGGCGCGGTTCCTCGACGGCCTCGCGGCCGCGGCCGGGAACCGTGACGGTCGGGTGTGGCTCGTGCTCACGCTGCGCGGCGACTTCTACGACCGCCCGCTCCTCCACCCCGCGTTCGCCCGGGTGTTCGTTCCGAGCGTCGTGAGCGTCCTCCCGATGACCCCCGACCAGGCCGAGTCGGCGATCCTCGGGCCGGCTCGCCGGGTTGGGGTCGAGGTCGAACCGTCGCTGCTCGCGGTGCTCGTCGTCGAGGCGATCGAGCAGCCCGCCTCGCTCCCCTTCCTGCAGTTCGCGCTCACGGAGCTGTTCGACCGCCGGACCGACACACGACTCACGATCGGGGCGTTCCGGGAGCTCGGAGGTCTCGACGGAGTCGTCTCCCGCCGGGCCGAGGAGGCGTACGGGCACCTTGATGAGGTCGGCCGCGGGATCGCGCTCCAGGTGTTCCTTCGTCTGGTCCGTCTGGAGACCGGCGCTCGCCACTCCCGTCGGCGGGCGCGGCTGTCGGAGCTGACGGCGCTCGATGCCGATCCCGTCTCCCTGTCCGAGGTGCTGGACGCGTTCGCGGATCACCGGCTCCTCTCCCTCGACCGGGACCCGGCGACCGGGGACGCCACGGTGGAGGTCGCGCACGAAGCACTGCTGTGGGGATGGGATCGCCTTGCGCGATGGATCGAAGGACACCGCGCCGACGTGCGCCGTCGAGCGTCCCTGTCCGCAGCCGCCGAGGAATGGCGAGCCTCGGGTCGGCTGGCCGACTACCTGCTCGCCGGGAGCCGTCTCGCCGAGTACCGGGGATGGGCGGAGGGCACCGAGCTGCGTCTCGCCGCGCCCGAGCGGGAGTTCCTGGAGGCGAGCGTGCGCCATCACGAGGAGGAGCGGACCGAGGAGGCGGCGCGCGTGAAGGCGCGGGCCCTGTTGGAGCGGCGCGCCCGCCGGCGGCTCCGCGGGCTGGTGGCCTCGGTCGCCCTGCTGGTCGCGGTCGGAACCTTCGTTCTGCTCTCCTCGCTCGCGGGTCGACCCCCCGACGTGGCGCTCCTCTTCGCCGGATACGGCGACGGCGGCTACCGGGACACCATCGCGGCCGGGTTCGACAGTGCCGCGAGGGAGCTCGACCTCAGCGCGGAGCGCGCCGTCCTCACGTACCGGCGGCCCGACGAGTACGGCACGGAGCTCGAGCGTCTGTCCGACGAGGGGGTGGATCTCATCGTCGCCTCCGAGACGGCGTTGAACCAAGCGCGGTTCGAGGCGATCGCCGCCGACCACCCGGAGACGCACTACATCGCCCTGGAGATCCTCACCGGCAGGCTCCAGAACGTCGCCTACGTCAACTTCGAGGACCAGGAGGGCTCGTTCCTGGCCGGTGCGGCGGCGGCCCTGAAGAGCCGCACCGGGATCGTCGGGTTCATCGGCGGCGCGGAGCTGCCGGTGATCTGGCGGTTCGAGGCGGGATTCGAGGCCGGCGCCCTCGCGGTGCGCCCGGACATCGAGGTCCGGATCGTCTACCTGCGGGGAGAGGCGGGGAGCGGGTTCGACGACCCCGCCCAGGCCCAGAAGGTGGCGACACGCCTCTACCGGAACGGGGCCGACGTGATCTTCCACGCGGCAGGGAGCTCCGGGCTGGGGTTGTTCCAGGCCGCCTACCAGGTGTCCGGGGAGGTCGGCGAGCACCTCTGGGCCATCGGGGTGGACGCGGATCAGTACCGCGAGATCCGGTACGCGGTCGGGGAGGATCTGGCGGCGGCCTGGCGGGACCACATCCTGACCTCGATGCTGAAGCGCTTCGACACCGCCGTGTACACGATCATGGCCGAGCACGCCCGCGGCGACTGGATGGGCGGCGGCCGGTGGTTCGGCCTGGCCGAGGAGGGCGTCGGCCTCGCCGCGAGCGGCGGCTTCATCGACGACATCCGTCCCGAGCTCGACCGGCTCAGCTCCCGGATCATCTCGGGCGAGATCGAGGTCCCCACGATCCCCGCTCGCATGCGTGGGACGGACGAGCCACGCTCCCCCGAGCGATGAGTTCCGAAGGAGGGAACCGTCGGAAGGGACGAGGTCCGGACGGTCCGAGCACGACCATCACGGAAGGAGCGACGGCATGCCGGAGAACAGGATCACCATCACCCCGCACCTGTGGTTCGACCGGGAGGCGCGGGAAGCGGCCGAGCGCTATTGCTCGCTCTTCCCCGACGGCCACATCCGGTCGGTGACGACGCTGCACGACACCCCCTCGGGCGACGTCGACGTCGTGAGCTTCTCGCTCGCCGGCCAACCGTTCATGGCGATCAGCGCCGGGCCGCTGTTCCGGTTCAACCCCTCCGTGTCGTTCATCGTGAACCACGACCCGTCGCGCGACGGTGAGGCGCGAGCGCACCTCGACGCGCTCTGGGACGCGCTCGCCGACGGCGGCCTCGTCCGCATGCCGCTCGACGCCTACCCGTTCAGCCCGCGCTACGGCTGGGTCGAGGACCGCTACGGGGTGAACTGGCAGCTGATCCTCTCCGACCCCGAGGGAGAGCCGCGCCCGTCCATCGTCCCGGCGCTGCTGTTCACCGGCGAGGTCGCCGGCAGGGCCGAGGAGGCGGGCGCGTTCTACCGCTCGGTGTTCCCCGGCTCGCGCCCCGGGCAGCTCCTCCGCTGGCCCGCGGGCATGGAGCCCGAGCGCGAGGGGACGGTGATGTACTCGGACTTCCGTCTGGGTGAGACGTGGTTCGCCGCCATGGACAGCGCGGAGGACCACGGCTTCGGGTTCAACGAGGCGATCTCGTTCGTGGCTCCCTGCGACTCCCAGGAGGAGATCGACCGACACTGGGCGGCGCTCTCGGTCGTGCCCGATGCCGAGGCCTGCGGCTGGTGCAAGGACCGCTACGGCCTGTCCTGGCAGATCGTGCCCGCCGCGATGGAGGCGATGATGGCCTGCGGCGACCAGGCGAGGATCGACCGGCTCACCCAGGCGTTCCTGCCGATGAAGAAGCTCGACCTCGCGGCGCTGCAGGCCGCGTTCGGGGGCGAGGTGCGCCGGTGAGACCCGACCTCGGCTGAGGTGCGCGTGGTCGGGGCTTCCCGGGCACGACGATGCGGCTCCGCTACCGCGCGGCGCCCCGACCGGCGGTCGTGGGGCTCTCGCCGACGCCGCTCCTCCCCGTGGCGCGCGGCCGCCACGTGCGCAGCGCGGCGTCGCAGATCTCGACGAGCCGCTCGAAGGAGCGCTCCACGTCCCGCGGCAGCCCGAACCCCCCGAGCGTCTCGAGCGCGACGAACCCGTGGAGGGCGGCGCGCAGCGCTCGCGCCGCGTCGATCGCGTCGACACCCGAGAGGCCGTACCCCGCGAGCACGCCCAACACCACCTGCAGCACGGCGTCGCTCGCCGCCGCCCACTCGGCGTCGGCGGGGTCCGGCGCCCGGACGGTCGCGGCGTACCTGCCCGGGTGGGCGAGCGCGTACGCCCGGAACGCGCGGGCGAGGGCGGCCAGCCGCTCCCGTCGCGGCGCCTCGAGCGAGCCGTGGAGGGCCTCGCCGAGCTCCCGGATCGCGAGCAGCGAGACCTCGCGCCGCAGGGCGGGCAGGCCGCCGGGCACGTGCTTGTAGAGGCTCGGCACCGCCACACCGAGGCGGCGCGCGAGCGGCGAGAGGCCGAGGCCCTCGAACCCGACCTCGTCCGCCAGCGCGGCGGCCTCCGCGACGACCCGCTCGCGGGTGAGCCCGACCCTAGGCATCGCGACGGGCGCGCCCCAGGAACGCCACCACCGCCGGCGTCACGATCTCGGGGAACTCCGCCTGCGGGTAGTGGCCGGCGCCCGGCACCACGAGGGCCTCGCCGCCCAGCCGCTCCGCGATCCACGCGGCCTCGGCCGCCGGATCACGGAAGTCCGGGTCCCGCTCCCCCATGACGACGAGCGTGGGCGCCGCGACCTCGCCGAGCCGCGCCGCCGCGGGCTCGTGAGAGGTGCGGCTGGTGCGCAGGAACGCCCGCCAGCGGTCCGACCGGCGCAGGCTCCGCCGGATCCGTTCCCGGTGCTCGGCGAGGTCGGCCGGGGGACGTCCCGGGTAGAGCTTCGCGTACCACGCGTTCCACGCTGCGGGCCCCCACGGACGGAGCAGGCCGAGCCGGAAGGCCCACGCGGCCGCGCGTCCGACCGGTGCGTTGCGCACGAACGGCCCGATGAGCACGAGCCCGGAGACCAGCTCCGGCGCCTCGGCCGCCGCCCACACCGCGGCGCCGGCGCTCATGGAGTTGCCGACCAGGACCGCGGGACCCCCGAGATGCTCGACGAGCGCGATCAGATCCGACCCCGCTGCCACGTCGTCGTAGGCGGAGAAGGTCGCGTCGCTCTCGCCGTGCCCCCGCAGGTCCATGGTCGCCACCCGGTACCCCGCCTCCGCGAGCGCCGGCGCGAGGAACCGGTAGACGGACCGCAGGTCGCCCATGCCGGGGGCGCACACGACCAGGGGGCCGGCGCCGATCACGTCGTAGGCGATCCGTCCCTCGGGTCGCTTCAGGTACTCCGTCCTCACGTGCCGCTCCGCTTCCACGTCGCAACCCCTCCCTACCCTCACCGGTTGGCTAAACCCTTTAGCCAAGGGGAGGATAGGCTAAAGCCTTTAGCCTGTCAACCGGCGCCGAGCCGGGCGCACGCGAACTCAGCGTGCGCCTTCAGCGGGCTGAACGATCTCGACTCGGAGGAAGGACAGAACGTCTCCCTGGTCCAGACGGCGGCGGACTCCTGGAAGTACTACGGGCTCCCGAAGAGCTCTCCGGGGACCCTCGGGCTGTGCAGGGGCGGCGGCGGCGAATAGCCTCCCCGAGGTCGTCGGGTTCTCCCGAGGGTCTCAGTCCCCAAGCCTCGTCCGGAGCGCGCGCTCGAGCTCGGCGATCTGCTCGGGCTCGAGCTTGCGGCCGAGCGCGTCGCGGACGTAGAAGGCGTCGACCACGCGCTCGCCGTACGTCGCCACCTTCGCGAGGTGCACGTCGACGCCGAGCTCGGCGAAGGTGCGCGTGATGTCGAACAGGAGCCCGATCCGGTCCGAGCACCCGACCTCGATCACCGTGAAGGTCTCCGAGGCGTCGGGGTGGGCCTCGACGCGGAGCGGGAAGCGGTGCCGGGGCGGCGGGTACCGCCGGCGCTTGGCCTCGACGCCGTGCTCGAGCGCCAGCCGGCCCTCGAGCGCTCGGCGCAGCGTGCGGCGGACCTCGCGCCACCGCTCCGCCGGGACCTCGGGCTCGAAGGCGCCCTGCACCTCGAACAGGTCGACCGCGACCCCGTCCCCGGTCGTGAAGACCTGGGCCGACAGGATCGAGAGCCCGGCGAGCGCGAGCGCCCCGGCGATGAGCGAGAGCAGCCCCGGACGGTCGGCGGCGACGACCGTGAGCTCGGACGTGCCGGGCCTCGCCCCGGGCCGGACGAGCGTGCGGACCTCGCCCGCGCCGAGCGGCGCCGCGAGCAGCCCGTGGTGCCGGGCGATCAGCTCGGGGGGCACCGCGAGCAGGTAGGCGCGGGGCATCCGCTCGAGGAACCGCTCGAGCTCCTCCGGCGCCACCGTCGGCAGCAGGGCGCGGACGGCCGCCGCCCGCTCGGCGAGCCGCATCGCCGTCTCGGGCCCGGCCTCCCCGCGCTCGAGCACCCGCCGGACCTTGGCGGCGAGCTCGCGCACGAGCGCCAGGCGCCAGGCCGTGCGGGCCGCCGGGCCGGTG
>Ga0101943_1001927_pt1 | contig 14952 bp, 13 predicted proteins | sample DewCreD2012metaG_5_FD_75244 | JGI IMG/M metagenome (GOLD analysis project Ga0101943, IMG submission 75244) | Hot spring sediment bacterial and archeal communities from British Columbia, Canada, to study Microbial Dark Matter (Phase II) - Dewar... ... | reverse complement strand
GGCGAAATCTCCCTGGCGCTTGACCCCTTCCGGCGAGCGGAAGGTGATCACCTCGGTGGGCGAGTGACCCGGCCACTTGTAGGAGGTGCGGTCGAACGGCACCCCGAGGTCGTAGATCTTTCCCTCCCGCACGAGGCGGAGGGCATCGCGGACGTCCCGCTCGCGCAGGGTATTGAGCGCGCCCACTTCGTCGTTGCGGCCCCAGATCCAGCCGTAGCCGCGGCCCTGCTGCCAGCCGGGTCGCTCCCGATCCTGGCCCGTCACTTCCCTTCCGATGAGGAATCCGCTCGCGCTGGCCGCGGCGATCAGCGCGAGCCAGGTCCCCGCTCGTCGCGTGCGGCTCATGCTGCCTCCCGATTCGCGTCGTTGGGCGAGGCGCCCGATGCGCCTCCACCGAGTCGTGAACGACGGCTCCCCCAACTTCCTGCCGGCAGCCATGGCGAAGTGGAGTATAACAACGCCGGGGCCGCGGCCACGGCTCGGCGCCACGCGAGAGAGGGATCGTCACGGCACCCGTGCGCCAGACCAGCGAATCCGAACCGGTGCGGGTGGGGCTGATCGGCTGCGGCCGCTGGGCCCGCGAGGCCTATCTCCCCGCGCTCACGCGGCTGCGCGGCACGATCGACGTCGTCGCCGTCGCGACGGCGCACCCGATGACGGCGCGCCTGGCGGGCGCCGCGCTGGGGACGCGGTCGTTCGTCGGCCACGAGGCGATCCTCGCCCTCGACGGCGTGGAGGCGGTGATCAATCTCACCGCGCACGACCCGGCGGCGATCACCCTCGCTGCGCTGCGTGCGGGCAAGCACGTTTGCACCGAACTCGATGTCGGGCGGCTCGCCGCCGAAATCGCCGCCGAGGCGGAGCGGCAGGGGCGGATCGTCCAGTTCTGCACCTGGCCCCACGTCTACCGACCGATCCACGTGGCGCTGGGAAGCGCCCTCGCCGCGTGGCGACAGCGCCATCCCGGTCCACGCGCCGTCTCGGTGACCTGGGGCTGGCCGGCGGAGCAGGTGTGGCACCCGCTCGAGGGGCTGTGCGGTCCGATCGCCCGCGTCTGCGCCGCCGCCACGCCGCCGGGCCACCCGCAGGTGGCGCTCGTCGAGTTCGCCCACGGCGACGCCGGCGCCGTCGTGAGCGGCGGACCACTCGCGCCGGCGATGCGGCGGCGGATCCGCTTCGAGTTCAGTCACCCGAGCGGTCTCTTGACCCGCACCGACGACCGCCTCGACTTCCACGGCGAGCAGGCCGACGAGCTCCTTCCCGGCGGCGGGCAGGAGTTTCCCTTCTACGACTGGCACGAAGACTACGTGACGATGCTCGCCGACTTCGCGCGCTGCGTGCGCGGTCGCACCCCACCGCGGATGGGGATCGACACCTACCTCCGCAGCCAGCGCCTCGAGGCCGCGCTCCACGCCTCGCGGCACGCCGGCGGCGAGTGGATCCCCACCCTCGACCCGCCATCGCCCGACCCATGACGCGGCCCGAATCCGACCTCCCGCCATTCGATCCGCTGGCAGGGCTCGCCCGCGACGACAAGTGGTTCGTCGCCGGCGGCCGCAGCAGCGTCTACGCTCCCCCCGCTCCGCTGTGGGATCGCTGCCTCGGGTTCTGGGACGAGGTGCACCTCGGCCACACCGCGCTGCCCCGCCTCTTCACCGTCTCGCTCGTCGACGGGGCAGGGCGGCCCATCCCGCTCCAGTGCGCAGAACGCCATTGGCGGCCGGACCGTCTCCGGCAGACGTATCGCGGCCCGGATCTCACCGTCATCGAGCAAAAGCTCAACCTGCCCGAAGACGCGTTCGTCTCCCACCTCACGCTGCGCAACGGCCGAGCGGAGGCGCGGACGCTCCACGCCCTCCTCTGGTCGTGGCAGCCGCGGGGGCCGGTGGCGCCGTCGCTCGACGCCGTGGCGGCGGAGGCGGGACGGCTCCGCTACCGCCTCCGCCTTCCGCACGAGCCCGGCTGGTCACGCCAGGAGGCGCTCGATCTTCACGTGCTGTTGGCGGGGGACCGACCCGCCCATTCGTGGACGGTGCAGCTGACCGAGGGCCATCCGCCTCATCCCGACTGGCGCTTCTCCGTCGCGCCGGAGAAGTTCCACGACGGGCGGCTGCCGAACCGGATTCGGTTCGACGTCGGTCGCCGCGAGAGCCGGCGGGGGCCGGAGCCGATCGCCGGCAACGTCCACTTGATGCTCCATTTCCCGCTGACGCTGCCGCCGGGGGGCGAGACGACTCTGGTGGTGTGCGTCGCGCTCGGCTTCACCCCGGAGCGAGCCGAAGCGGGGCGGGCCGCGATCGCGCCCGATGCGCCCGTCCGCAGCGAGGAGCTCTGGCGGCGGGCCTTCGCCCGGTTCCCCGAATTCCGGTGCGACGATCCCTACCTCCAGCGCTACTACTGGTATCGCTGTTGGCAGCTCCGCGCGCACGAGGTCGACATGGGGTTCGGCGGGTTTCAGCATCCCTGTGTGCTCGAAGGGATCGGCCCGTTCCGAAACCACATCTCCTACTCCGCCCACTGCCACATGCGGGAGTACGTCTGGGGTGACGCGCGCTTCGCCTGGGGCAGCCTGCTCAATCTGGTGGCGAACCAGCTCCCCAACGGCGCCTTTCCGGGCCACGTCAACGAGCGCGGCAGCCGCGGCGCCGCCGGCAGCATCACCGGTGCGGTCAGCTTCTACCACGCGCGCTGGTCGAACCTCGCGCTCCTCGCCGTCGCCTGCCCCGATCGCGAGCGCCTGACGATCGCCTATGAGGGCCTGGTGCGCTACGTCGAGCACTTCCAACGCGAGCGCGATCCCGAAGGGAGCGGGCTCTACGACGTCATCAATCAGGGTGAAACCGGTCAGGAATACATGGCGCGCTACCAGGCGGTTCACCCCCACGCCGACGACTGGGGGCCGATCCGCCTGAAGGGGGTCGATGCCTCCTGCTACCTCTACGAGCTCTACCGGGCGCTGGGGAAGATCGCCCGCGAGCTGGGTCGCGCCGACGAGGTGGCTCGCTGGGACGATGCCGCCGACCGGACCGCCACCGCGATCCGTACGCTGATGTGGGATCCCGACGCGGAGTACTTCTTCGACGTCGATCCCGCCACGATGCGTCGCACCGGCGTCAAGGCGTTGGTGGGGATCTACCCGTTCCTCTCCGACCTCGCCCGCCCCGAGCATCTCGGCGCCCTTCGCCGTCACCTGCTCCACCCCGCGGAGTTCTGGACGCCGTTTCCCTTCCCCGCCGAGAGCCTCGATAGCCCCTGCTTCAGCGCGGAGGCGGAGTGGAAGGGGAAGCGCACGAATTGTCCGTGGAACGGGCGCGTCTGGCCGATGACGAATTCGCATGCGTGCGAGGCGCTCGCCGAGGCGGCGCTGCGTCTCGATCCGACGCTCCGGCCCGTGGCGGCGGAGGCGCTCCGGCGGTGCGTCCGCCTCTTCTTCCCGGCGGGGGATCTCCACCACCCGAACACCTACGAGCATTACCACCCGTTCACCGGGCAGCCGTCGGCCTACCGCGCGATCGACGACTACCAGCATTCCTGGGTCCTCGACCTGATCCTGCGCTACGTCGGCGGTATCCGCCTCGACGATCCTGCCGGGGTGGCGATCGATCCGCTGCCGATGGGCGTCAGCTTCGCGGTGCGGGGCGTCCGTGTGCGGGGCCATCGGATCGACGTTCGCTACCGGCATGGAGGGGAGTTCGTGGTCACCGTCGACGGGCAGGAGCGCCACCGTGGCCCGAGGCTGGAGCGGGTGATCGTGCTCCCGAACTGAGGTCGGCGCCGGGGAGGTCAGAGGGCGCCGGCCACCGCGGCGAGGCGTCGCGTCGCCGCCCGCACGTCCTCCCGTTCCCAGGCAGCGAGCGGCGGCCCCACCGGATCGTGCGTCGCGGCCTCGGGGATGACGCCGGTATCGGCCAGTGCCCAGAGCATGCGGCGGATGTAGCCCTCCATCGGCGCGCGGAAGGTCGCCTGGGCGAAGTCGTCGATCGCCACGGTGAGCCGGACGAATCGCGCCGGATCGTCGGTCGGGCGGGTAGCGACGAGTGCGGCTTGCGGGGCTGGCAGCGCGGCTCCCATCCCGATGAGCGCGCTCTCGGCACCGCAGAGAAGGGAGTAGCCGAGGAACCGATCCTCCCCCGTCACCAGCACCGTGCCGGGGAATTGGCGCCGCAGCAGCCGCGCCACGTCCTGGAACGTCATCACGCTATCGAGCGTCGCCATCTTGATACCGGCGACCGACGGCAGTGCGAAGAGTTCCGTGAGGACGTCGAGGGAGTAGGTGACGCCGCCCGCGGCTTCGTAGAGGTAGAAGAGGAGGAGGGGGAGCCCCGCCTCGGCGAGTGCCTGATGGTAGGCGACGATGCCGGCGGGATCGCCGCGGTAGCGGACCGGCGGGAAGCAGAGGAGGGCATCGGCGCCGAGATCGCGCGCCTCTTCCGCCATGCGGCGTGCTTCCGCGTCGCAATCCGCGGCATCGGGCGGCGCCCCCGCCCCCGCGATCACCAGTCGCTCCCGCCCCATCGCCTGCCGCCACGAGCGCAGCACCTGACGGCGCATCTCCACCGGCAGATGCAGCCCGCGCCCCGTGTGGACCCAGACCGCCACGCCGACGACCGGCTGCGTCGCCAGATAGGCGGCATACGCCTCCTGGGCCGCCACGGCCAGCGCGCCGTCCGCGGTTCGCGGCACGGGCACGGCGGGCACCAGCCCACCCCGCAGTCGATCGCGCACCTCGGCCACGCTCGCTGCCACGGGTCCGATCCTCCCTCGCACAATCAGGCGCGCCGCGGGCAGGAATCGCTCCCCCGCGCTGGCAATCTCTCGCCCGAAGGGGGTTCCCGATGCCTGCTGCCGACCGTCGCGCCGTCCGCCAGGAGAATCCGCTCAATCTCGAATTCCCGCTGACGTTCCTCCGAACGGGCGCGTGGATCACGCCTGTCGACCTCTTTTACGTGCGGACGCACTTCCCCTCTCCCCGGCTTTCGCCCGAGACATGGCGGCTGGTGATCGACGGGGAGGTGGAGCGCCCGCTGCGTCTGACGGTCGCGGATCTCGCGCGGCTGCCGCGGCGTGCGCTGACGGTGACCCTCGAGTGCGCGGGGAATCGCCGCACCGAGTTCACGCCGACGCCGGCGGGGGTGCCGTGGCAGGCGGGAGCGGTGAGCACCGCCGAGTGGGAGGGGATTCCCCTGCGCGAAGTGCTCGGCGCCGCCCGCCCGCACCCCGACGCGTGCGAGGTCGTGCTCGAGGGAGCGGATCGCGGCCCGCGACCCGGCGTCGAAGGGGACGTGCCGTTCGCGCGCAGCATCCCGATCGCCAAGGCGCTCGCGCCCGAGACGCTGCTCGCCGACCGGATGAACGGCGCCCCGCTCCCGCCCGAGCACGGCTTCCCGCTCCGCGCCCTCGTGGCGGGCTGGTACGGGATGGACTCGGTGAAGTGGCTCGTCCGCATCCACGTCACGCGCGAGCCGTTCCGAGGCGTCTTCCAGGCGGACGACTATCAGCTCGTCTATCCCGATCCGCCAGGGCGAGCGCCGATCCCGCTCCATGCGATGACGGTGCAGTCGGTGATCGGATGGCCGGCGCCGGGGGAGCGGCTCCCGTGGGGCGGGGTGCGGATTTGCGGCGCCGCCTGGGCGGGCGAGGCGCGCGTCACCCGCGTCCTCGTGAGCGCGGCGCCTGCGGGCGCGGCACCCGCCGCCTGGCACGAGGCGACCTTCGTCGGCCCCGATGCCCCCGCCTACGCTTGGCGGCTGTGGGAGTTCCGGTGGCGCCCGCCCCACGCGGGCCGCTACGAACTGCGCGTTCGTGCGGAGGACTCCGCCGGTCGCGTCCAGCCGGACGAGGTCCCCTGGAACCTGAAGGGCTACGGCCGCAACGCCGTCATGCGCGTCCCGGTCGAGGTCGCAGAACCCTGAGCGGAGCAAAAAAAGAGGCGGCCGGGAAGACCTCCGACCGCCCAATGACCGCCTTGCCGGGTTCACCCTCAGAAACCGAGGACCAGTGCGCCGAGGATCGTGTTTTGGCTGCGCCCGAAGCTCCCCGCGGTCGATTCGGGGAAGACACGGACGTTCGACCAATCCCGCCGCCACTCGAGCCGCGCCTCGGCGTAGGTGTTGAGACGATGGCTGAGGCCGAGCGTGACGCTGCGCAGATTCTGGCTGACGCCCGTGGCGGCGCCCTCGGAGTCGTTGAACCACTCGCCGCGAAGCGTCACCGCGTTGCGCGGCGTCCACTGGTAGCGGGCGTATCCCGCCAGGCCCATCCAGTCGACGTCCTGGCGAACGCCGCCGCCGAAGCTGAAGGAGTCTTGCCGCGCGAAGTCGCCATTGAGGACGAAAGTCCACCGATCCCCCACCGTATGCGTCAGCACCACATCGACGAGGTGGCGGGTGTTGCCGCCGCCGGTGGCATCGGGCTCGGGGCCGACGTAGTAGATCAGGGTGCCGATGGTGTTGGCGCCGAACTTCCGGCCGCCGCCGATCCCGAGCGTGATCGCGTCGTTGTTGTCGGTGACGGCGTTCCACCCGCGCACGACCTGCAGCGTGAGGTAGTCGGTGTCGTTGAAGTAGTGGAAGCCGCGCAGGCCGAAGTGGTAGAAGGGGATCGCCCAGGTGAACAGCACGCCGCGCGAGTAGAGGTAATTGCTACGCGCCTCGATCACCTCGGCGCCGGCGCTCGTCACAAACTTGCCGAAGTCGAGGTAGGTCGTGCCCGCCCCGTTGAGGTTGCGGCTGACATAGAGCTGCTGGAGGTATTGCCAGAACTTGTCGTCGCTCGGCTCGAACGAGTTGACGATGCGCGCGGTCGGCCCGAAGTCGACGTCGATGCGGGCGCCCCAGGGGGTGCGGCGCTTCTCCGCTGCCAGCTCGAGGAAGCTGAAGTGGACGCCGTGCTCGTCTTTGATGTCGAAGGCGCGAAACACGTTGGTGCCGGTGAACGGGTCGTTGGTGTTGGTCGAGAAATAGAAGTCGGCCGTGCCGGAGAGGGTCCACCGCGGTGGCGTCGCTTCTGCCGCGGGCTGACCACTGGCATCCTGGGAGAGATCGATCTCGAGCCAGCGAAGCCCGGGGGAGCGTGCACTCACGCCCGCGTCGTCGGAGCCGTCCGGTGCCGCCGCCAGCGGCGTCCCGGGCGAGAGCAGCGACAAAGCCGCGATCGCCACCGCATGCCACCGATTCATTCCGTTTCCTCCTTTTCTCCCCACCGTCGAGCGAGGGGGGGGGTTCGCTCGGTGTGTCACGTTCGTAGCGAGTGTAACCCCGGGGAGCTACGCCGTTGATTCGAGGAGGTTACGGGAGCGTTAATGGGCCGTTAAATTCAGGTTACCGTGCGCCTGGTGGCTCGCTTCCGGCGGGTGGGTGCGCCCGACGGCTCCCAGCCGGCGGCGTTGACGGCGCCCCCGTCGTTTGCTATAATCTCGCTGCCCGAACGGGCATGGCGGGGCTGTAGCTCAGTTGGGAGAGCATTACGCTGGCAGCGTAAGGGTCAGGGGTTCGAATCCCCTCAGCTCCATCGAGACGAAGCGAACGCAGAGGGGCGACCGGTGCGGCATCGGTCGCCTCTCTGACTTAGCCGCGGCGTCGGAGGGGGAGCCTTCCCCGCGCGCGAACTCCTCCCGTGGCGGAGGCGCTGCCGCGTCCGGCGCACCCGACGGTGCGGGCGCCCCGCGGCCGGCGGAGATCGAGCGATGACCGCTGCACGAACGATCGGGGGAATCCTCCTCGCCCTGCTCGCGACGGGGGGCGGCACCGCCTTCGCCCAGCGGCAGGAGGAGACCGTTCTGCCCGTCGACCTCCAGGTGCTCGTCATCGCGCGCAGCGGCGGTCCCGACGTCGTCGCCATCAGTTACGGGCAGCCCGTGACGGACGCCCAGGTGCACGAGGATTACCAGAATCTCGCCCGTGCGCTGAACCACGCGCGCGTCACCCCTGCGATCGAACACACCCCCGCCCAGCGCGGGCTGCCGGCCTCGGTCGAGGCGCAGGCGATCCTCTCCGGTTTGGTGAACTGGCAAGCCGGCCAGCTCAATCTCGACGCGCTGCTCCAGACCTTCAAGCGCTACCGGCGGGTGAACGTCGTGTTCTGGTTCGACACGCCGTTCCACCTGCGGTGGCCCCGTGGCGGGGGCACGCGCGGCCCGCTCCGCTGGCAGCTCGACAGCGCCGATCGCCACTCCGCGAAATACGATTTCTGGATCGACCAGTCCCACGGCGTGCCTCGCGATCTTCCCTCCCTCCGGCCGGGTGGCGTTCCCTGGGGCATTCTGATCGCGATCGGCGGCGCCGCGCTCTTGACGGGGGTCGGCGTCTTCTGGGTCACGCATCGCTTGATGCGCCAGCGCGCTGCCGTCGCCCCCTCTGGTGAGGCATCCGATGGCGTTTGATCTCCACGCATTGATGCGTCAGGCGGCGGAACTCCGCGCCTCCGACATCTTCCTCAAGGAAAAATCACCCCCCGCGATCCGGCTCCACGGCCGCATCCAGATCACCGACTTCCCCCCGCTGACGGCGGACCAGGTCCAGCAGATCGCCTACAGCCTGATGACGCCGCAGCAGATCGCCCGCTTCGAGCAGCGCAACGAGCTCGATCTGGCGTTCACCCTCGAGGGCGTCAGCCGGTTCCGCGGCAATGTCTACCGGCAGCGTGGCTCGGTGGCGCTGGTGCTGCGGCTGATCCCACTCGTGATGCCGCACCTGGACGATCTCGGGATGCCCCCCGTGCTCAAGGAGTTGCCGAAGCAGCGCCAGGGGCTGATCCTCGTCACCGGACCCACCGGCAGCGGCAAGTCGACCACCCTCGCCGCCCTCATCGACCACATCAACACCACCCGCCACGGCAACATCATCACCATCGAGGATCCGATCGAGTACGTGTTCGACGACAAGAACTGCGTCGTCTACCAGCGCGAGGTGGGTCGCGACACGCGCAGCTTCGCCGCGGCGCTGCGCAGCGTGTTGCGACAGTCGCCCGACGTGATCATGATCGGCGAGATGCGCGATGCGGAGACGATCGCCGTGGCGATGACGGCGTCGGAGATGGGTCACCTGGTCCTGTCGAGTCTGCACACCACCTCGGCGGTGGCGACGGTCGACCGGATCATCAACATGTTCCCCCCGCACGAAAAGAGCCAGGTGCGGGCCCAGCTGGCGGCGTGCCTGACGGGCGTCATCTCGCAACGGCTGGTGCGGCGACACAACCAGCCGGGGCGACTTCCGGCGGTGGAAGTGATGATCAACACTCCCACCGTACGCAAGCACATCGAGGAGGGGAATACCGGCGAAATCTACGCGGCGCTGCGCGAGGGCCGCCACTTCGGAATGAACACGCTCAACCAGTCGCTCGAGCGGCTCTACCAGGCGCGACTCATCAGCTACGAAGAGGCGATCGCTAACGCGGGCAACCTGACGGAGCTGCGTCAGATGCTCCGCCAGGGCTAGTTCCCGCCTCCGCGCCGACCGCGGCACGAGGCAGCGGCGACGCCTCCACCGCGCGGCCGTTCGCTCCATCCCCGATCGCCAGTTGGCGGAGCGACTCGCGGAAGGTTGCCACGAGGTCGGCCACCTCGGCGCCGCGCATCCCCGGCTCGATCCGCTGGGGGGGCGGTGGCCGGCCCGGGAGTTCGAGGAAGTAGACGGTCTGCTGCCACGCCCGCACGGCCGCGGCCATCGCTGCCGAGAGGGGCTGCTCCGCCAACGCCGCAAGACGCTGCTGCAGCTGCTCACCGGCGCGCAGGAAGTCGTGCAGCGACACCGACTCGGGCGATTCCGGCTCGGGGGCGTCCGTGCGGCGACCTTCCCGCAAATCGGCAAGGCAGAAGGGACAGAACCGCGCGTCGAGAAGCCACCGGCGCGCACAATTCCAACAGCGGCGGCTGGGCACTCGCAGACCTCCGGAAGGCAGCGACCGTCGCGGCGACCCGCAGTTCGGTCGCCGCCGGGGTGGATCGCCGGGTGGCGCTCGCCACCGGGGTCGCTCTCCCCGAATGATCTTCTCCGGAACGCCCCCGATGCAAACTCGCGGCGCCGTCCTGCCGCACCCACCGGGCGAGCCGTCTACTGGTGCGCGACGATCCAGCCGGCGCCGTCGGGGAGCGGCAACCAGTATTTCTCGCCGGTGAGGACGCGGTAGTAATCCTCCGCCGTCCGGCGCTCGCCCGCTCCGAACCACTTGAACTCGAAGGCGCAGCCGGGGCAGCGATCCCCCTGCACGGCCGCGACGATGGCCGCCGCCCCACAGCGTGGGCAGGAAAAGGTCACTCCCTCGCGCACGCCGCTCCTCCTGCGCGCGGCTCGACGCGCCTCCGCCAAAGTATGATACGGTGAGAGTGTCGAGTCCGTCGATGCCCGCCGCGGCGCCCCCCCCCGCGCCGCGAGCCTGCTTCGTGATCTCGGTACGGACCCCACCGCCCGCGGGGCCGAAAACTCATGCGATGCGGAGCCACGACACCACTCACCGCGACGACGCCGCCCTCTTGATCGATTGGGAGAACCTCAAGTATAGCCTCGCGTCACGCGGTCGGCGACCGAACCTCACCGCTTTGCGCGAAGCCGTGCAGGAGCTGGGGCGGGTGGTCATCGCCCGCGCCTATGCCGACTGGGAGCACGCCGCCCACCGCGCCACCCGCGATCAGTCCGCCCTCTACGCCGCGGGGATCGAACCGGTGTACGTGCCGAGTCGCTTCTCTTCCGCGCTCGACGGCCCCGTAAAGAACAGCGTCGACGTGAAGATCGCCGCCGACTGCGTCGAAATCTGCCACACGCGCCCGTCGATCCAGATTTTCATCCTGGTGACGGGCGATGCCGACCTGCTCCACTTGGCGCACGCCCTCCAGCCGTACGGCAAGCGCGTGGTGGTGATCGGCACGTCGTGGAGCACCTCCAGCCGGTGGGTCGAATGCGTCGACGAGGTGATCCATTACGACGTCGAGGTCGATCCGCTCGAGCCGCAGCCGCTCCCCGCCCCACCCGACGGCCTGCCGGACCTCGACGAGCTCTTCCGCATCCTCGTCGGATTCGTCGAGGAGCAGGGGAAGACCGGGCGCGTGCCGCTCCTCAGCTACCTCGGCTATCGGCTGCGCCGGCGCCTGCCGGGATTCCACCCCTCGCACTATGGCTTCCTCAAGTTGAAAGACCTGATCCGCGAGGCGGAACGACGCAACCTCGTCCAAATCCGCACCGTGGGGATGGAGGACTGGGTCTCCCTCCCCGATGCGGGCCCCTTCTCGGAGGTCGCCGATGAGGGCGAGGAGTTCTCCACCGCGGCAGCGAGCGATCGGGACGAGTCGGTGCCGCGCAGCGAGGAGGAGGAAGCCGTCCCCGTCACCGGCCCTCGGTTTTCGGAGGCGTATGGAACGGCGATCGCGCCCGACGATCTCGAGATGGCGCTGCGCGATCTGGTGATCACGGCCGACGAGATCGCCCGCGACGAGCGGTATCACTACATGTCGCTCGGGTTCCTGAAGCAGTGCCTCTACCGCAAGGCGGTCCAGCCCGCCGAGCTGCTGCCGCCGACGATTCGACCCGGCTCGCCCGCGCTGCGGGGGATGCGCTCGAGCCGCCACCTCCAATGCCTCATCGAGGAGGCGCAGCGCCGCAACTGGCTCGTCGAAGGCACGCCGACGCGGCGCCTCGACCCGCGCACCGGCTCGATGTCCGCCGTCCAGACGTGGGTGCTCAACCGCCAGTCGCCGCAAGTGATCCAAATTCTGGAGGAAGTGGAGGTCGGTTCGCGCCCGCCGCGGTAGCCGGCCTTCGCACCGACCTGCGAAGCGGTGCGTGCTTGACCCGGGCACCCCGTTCTGGTAGAATGGACGCCGCTTCGCCCCGAGGCGACTTCCCGCGGCGATCCGGCGAGAGGGGTTGGACGGCCCGTCCAACCTCGTTTTCGTTGGGGGCTGACCCATGCGCAAACCGCCCACGGTCGACGAACTCTACCGGCTGCGCCATAGCACCGCTCACGTGATGGCGCAGGCCGTCAAACACCTCTTCCCCGAGACGAAGATCGCCATCGGCCCCCCGACCGAGGACGGGTTCTACTACGACTTCGACCGCGACACGCCGTTCACCCCCGAGGACCTCGCCGCCATCGAGGAGGAGATGAAGAAGAGCATCGCGGCGGACGACCCCTTCGTCTGCCGCGAGATCGGCCGGGAGGAGGCGATTCGCTTCTTCGAAGAGCGGAACGAGCCGTACAAGGTCGAGCTGATCCACGACATTCCCGAGGGCGAGCCGATCACCCTCTATCAGAACGGTGACTTCATCGATCTCTGCCGCGGCCCCCACGTCGCGCGCACCGGAGAGATCAAGGCGTTCAAGCTGCTCCACGTGGCGGGCGCCTACTGGCGGGGGGACGAGCGGAACAAGATGCTCCAGCGCATCTACGGCACGGCCTTCTTCTCCCAGGCCGAGCTCGAAGAGCATCTCCATCGCCTCGAGGAGGCGCGCCGTCGCGATCACCGTCGTCTCGGGCGTGAGCTGGGGATCTTCCTCATCGCCCCCGAGGTCGGCGCCGGGCTGCCGATCTGGCTCCCGAAGGGCGCCATCGTTCGCGAGACGCTCGTCGAGTTCATGCGCGAAGAGCAGCGTCGCCGCGGCTACCTGCCGGTGATCACCCCCCACCTCGCCAAGGTGGACCTCTACAAGCTCTCCGGGCACTGGTACACCTACCGCGACAAGATGTTCCCCGCGATGCAGGCCGACCACGAAGAGTTCGTCCTCAAACCGATGAACTGCCCGTTCCACATCCAGGTCTACCGCAGCGAATTGCGCAGCTATCGCGACCTGCCGATCCGCCTGGCGGAGTTCGGCACCGTCTACCGCTACGAGCAGAGCGGCGAGCTCGGTGGACTCACCCGCGTCCGCGGCTTCACCCAGGACGACGCCCACCTCTTCTGCCGGCCGGATCAGCTGCTCGACGAATTTCGCGGCGTGGTCGACCTGGTGATACTGGTGCTCCGCCGCCTGGGACTGCCGTTCCGAGCGCGGGTCGGCGTGCGCGACACCGATTCCGAGAAGTACGTGGGAACGCCGGAGCAGTGGGAGCAGGCGCAGCAGGCGATCCTCGCCGCGGTGCAGTCGCTGGCGATGCCCCACTTCGTGGCCGAAGGGGAGGCGGCATTCTACGGGCCCAAGCTCGACTTCCTCGTGGAGGACGCGCTCGGCCGCGAGTGGCAGCTCGGCACGATCCAGGTCGACTACGTGCTCCCGGAGCGGTTCGATCTCACCTACATGGGCGACGACGGCCAGCAGCACCGACCGGTGATGATCCACCGCGCGCCATTCGGTTCGCTCGAGCGGTTCATCGGCATCCTGATCGAGCACTACGCCGGCGCCTTCCCCCTCTGGCTGGCGCCGGTGCAAGTGCGGTTGATCCCGATCGCCGACCGCCACGTCGACTATTGCCGCGCCGTGTGCATTCGGCTCCAGGAGGCCGGCCTGCGCGCCGAGGTCGACGAACGCAACGAGAAGATCGGCTACAAAATTCGGCAGGCACAACTGGAGAAGATCCCGTATATGCTGGTCGTCGGCGACCGCGAAGTCGAGAGCGGGCAAGTGGCGGTCCGCTCGCGCGAGGCGGGGGATCGCGGCGCCGTACCGGTGGAGGCGTTTCTCGACCAGGTGCGGGCCGAAGTATGGGGCGGCACCCCGTGCCATTGACAGGCGCGTCGCCGGACGGTATACTCCCTCGGCGTGATCGCCGCGCGATCGTGATAGAATGTCGACTCGGTGCGCCCGCACCACACGACCGCAGCGAGGGCCGTAATGCCGAAGGTCAAGACCAACAAGACGGCGGCGAAGCGTTTCAAGGTGAGCGGGACCGGCAAGCTCCTCTTCGAGCATGCGCGGCTCAACCACCTCAAGCTGAAGAAGCACGGCGGCGGCCGCCTCCGCCGGATGAAGATCGAGGGCGAGGTCAAGCAGCCGGGGGAGCGGCAGCGCATCCGCCGGATGCTCCCGAACTCCCTCTGACCCTTCGCAGCGACTAGGGAGGGTAGCGTCGATGGCACGGGTGAAGCGCGGGGTCACGGCCCACAAGCGGCACCGTCGGGTAGTCAAGGCGGCCCGCGGATATTGGGGGGCGCGCAGCAAGTGGTTCAAGATGGCCAACGAGGCCGTCATGCACGCGCGGCAGTATGCCTACATCCACCGCCGCACGCGCAAGCGCGACTTCCGTCGCCTCTGGATCACCCGAATCAACGCCGCCTGCCGCCTCAACGACATCACCTATAGCCGGTTCATGCACGGTCTCGCCCTCGCCGGCGTGGCGATCGACCGGAAAATGCTGGCGGACCTCGCCGTGAACGATGCCGCCGCCTTCGCCCAGCTCGTCGCGCAGGCGAACGCGGCATTGCAGGCTCGACCGGCGACCTAGCCCGCGATGGCCTCCGGCTTCGTGCGGCGGATCCTCTCGGGTCCGCCGCCTTCGTTTCCTTCCTAGCAGGAACTGCGCGCCGCACCGCCTTGCGATGACTCGTGCCGAGGAGATCGCCGCCAAACTCGCTCGCGCCCGCGCCTATCTCGCCGAGCGGGACCTCGACGCTCTGCTGCTCGCCACCGCGGGCAACTTCGCCTGGATCACCGGCGGCGGCGAGAACCAGGTGAGCATCGCCAGCGACACGGGGGTCGCGGCCGTGCTCGTCACGGCGGATCGGGCGGTCGTGCTGTGCGACAACATCGAAGCGGAGCGCCTCGGCGAAGAGCAGTTGGGCGAGGCAGCCTGGGAGCGCGTGGTGACGCCCTGGTACGAGGGCGGTTACCTGGCCGGCCTCGACCGCGCGGGCGTGTCGGGGAGGCGGCTCGCTGCCGATCTGCCGCTTCCCGATGCGCAGCCGCTGGGGCGCGACTGGCTGGCGGTGCGGGCACCGTTGCTTCCGCCCGAGGTGGAGCGCTATCGCGCCCTCGGCCGCGACGTCGCGATCGCGATGACGCAAGCGTGCCTCCACCTCCGTCCCGGCCT
>Ga0101943_1001925_pt1 | contig 14955 bp, 11 predicted proteins | sample DewCreD2012metaG_5_FD_75244 | JGI IMG/M metagenome (GOLD analysis project Ga0101943, IMG submission 75244) | Hot spring sediment bacterial and archeal communities from British Columbia, Canada, to study Microbial Dark Matter (Phase II) - Dewar... ... | reverse complement strand
CATGCAGGCACCCCGCCCGATGGATCGCGTCATCTGCGGCGACGTCGGCTACGGCAAGACCGAGGTCGCGATCCGCGCCGCGTTCAAGGCGGTGGTCGAGGGGAAGCAGGTCGCCGTCCTCGTGCCGACGACGGTCCTCGCCCAGCAGCACTACGTCACGTTCACGGAGCGGCTGGCGGCGTTCCCGGTGCGGGTCGAGGTCCTCTCCCGGTTCCGGACGCGCGCCGAGCAGCGCGAGGTCGTCGAGCAGCTCGCCGACGGCCGCGTCGACATCGTCATCGGCACGCATCGGCTCCTCTCGAAGGACGTGCGGTTCCACGATCTCGGGCTGCTGATCGTCGATGAGGAGCACCGGTTCGGCGTGGCGCACAAGGAGCGGATCAAGCAGTTGAAGGAGACGGTCGACGTCCTCACCCTGACGGCGACACCGATTCCGCGCACGTTGCAGATGGCGCTTTCGGGGCTGCGCGACCTGAGCGCGATCCAGGATCCGCCGGAGGGCCGCCTCGCCGTGCGCACCTACCTCCTCGAATGGGATCCGACGATCGTCCGCGAGGCGATCCTGCGCGAGCTCGATCGCGGCGGCCAAGTCTACTACGTCCACAACCGGATCGAGACGATCCACCGCGAAGCCGAGCGCCTCCAGAAGCTCGTTCCCCAGGCGAGCCTGCGCGTCGGGCACGGCCGGATGAGCCCCGACGAACTCGAGGAGGTGATGCTCGACTTCTACGACCACCAGTTCGACGTCCTCGTCTGCACCACGATCATCGAAAGCGGGATCGACATCCCCAACGTCAACACGATCATCGTGACCGATGCGGACCGGCTCGGCCTCGCCCAGCTCCACCAGCTGCGGGGACGGGTGGGGCGGTCGTTCCGCCAGGCCTACTGCTACTTGACCTACCCGCCGTTCAAGCAGCTGACCGAGGCGGCGGAGAAGCGACTGGATGCGCTGCGCGACTTCACCGATCTCGGCGCCGGCTTCCAATTGGCGCTGCGCGATCTGGAGATTCGCGGTGCGGGAAACCTGCTCGGCGCCGAGCAGCACGGCTTCATCGCCGCGGTCGGCTTCGATCTCTATTGCCAGATGATCGACGAGGCGGTGCGCGAGCTGCGCGGCCAGCCGCGCGAGGAACCGCTGCTTCCGAGCGTGAACCTCCCCGTGAGCGCGTTTCTGCCTGCCGATTACGTCCCCACCGACGGGATGCGGCTCGCGTTCTATCGGCGAATCGCCGCGTGCCGCACTCCCGACGCCGTCGACGCGGTCCAGCGCGAGCTGGAGGATCGGTTCGGCGATCCTCCCGCGCCCGTCTGGAATCTGCTCGCGCTGATGCGGCTGCGCATGCGCTGCGTCCCCGCGGGCGTGGGTCGAATCGAGGCGGATCGGCAGGGCATCACCTTCTGGATGGCACGGCGCCTCTCCCAGCACGAGCGGGTGGCGCTCCACCGACGGTTCCGACGGGCGACGTTCCTGCCGGATAGAATCGTGCTGTATTACGAGGGCGAGAACCACCTGCGCGCGGCCGAGAATTTCGTCGAGGCGCTGCAGGCAGGGGGAGGCGAGCAGGCAGCGGCGGCCGTCCGGCGGCAACTGGCAGCGGCGAACCTCGCGGAGCAGACCGCGCCGGCGCGCCCGTGATGCGGGGCACCGCTCCGCCCTTGCGTCGCGCAGGGCGGACAGGTGGCGAGAGATTCTTTGCACTGTCGATGGGTTGGGAGGAATCGTCCGCTTTTCCCCCAAACGATGCGGAGGCTTGAGTCGGCGGCGCCCGCTCGCTTCCGGGCGAGACGATTCCCTCGTCACCGGACGCCCGGCTCTCGCCACGCTTGGCACTCGCTCCCGCCCATCGTCTCGTCCGACGGGTGACAGACGATGACTGCGGCACGGATCGAACAGGGTGACGGTGGGCCCGGCCCATCATCCCGACTTCAGGTGCGTATGAACGGATGCTCCTCCCGGCCGGCCACGCCGCCGGCCCCTGCCCGCAGCGAAACATGGGTTGCGCCGGCGCGACTGGAGATGATTCCCGAGCTCCGCCGGCGTGTCTGCCAGTTCGCCGCCGCGATCGGTTTCGACGCCGACGCGCTCGACGACATCCGCCTGGCCGTGGGCGAGGCCCTGGCGAACGCGGTGCGTCACGGCTGTGGGAACGATCCCCGGTGCAAAGTCTGCGTCCGCGCCGACGCGAAGCCGGACCGCCTGGTGATCGAAGTCGAGGATCCCGGCGGCGGGTTCGATCCCGAGCGGCTGGTCGCCCGACCCCTCGGCTCGACCGAGCCGGGAGGCTTCGGCCTCCACTTCATGCGTTCGGTGATGGATCGCGTCACGGTCGCCGTTCGCCCGGATGCCACCGTAGTTCGCCTGGAAAAGGCGCTGGCGCCGGAGGAGCCTGGGCGATCGGAGTAGCGAGCCACCTCCCGGCGCGGCCGGGGTACCCCATGAGGGAGATGCCCGCCGATCCTGCCGTGCGTGACGATTGGCAGGTACCCGTGCGCCGTCCCCGCCTCTATCCGGTGCTGGCGGCGATCGGGCGGCCGCTGATTCGCGGGCTGGTGACGCTGCTCGGCGGGCTGCGCGTGGAGGGGTGCGAGCATATCCCGCGCGAGGGGCCGGTGCTCGTCGTCGCGAACCACCAGAGTTACGCCGATCCCCCTCTCCTCGCCGCCACCTTCCCACGCCCGCTCTGGTTCATGGCGAATCAGGCGGTATTCGACATCCCCTTCGTCGGCTGGATCAGCCGGCACGCGCTGGCGTTCCCGGTGGTGAAGGAGGTGGCGGTCGACCGCGCCGCGCTGCGGAAGGCGGAGGCGGTGCTTCGCTCGGGGGAGGCGCTTTGCATCTTCCCCGAGGGCGGCACCACGCCCGACGCCCGGCTCGCCCGCTTCTATTCGGGAGCGGCGCTCGTCGCCCTCCGCACCGGCGCGCCGATTCTCCCCGCCGGCCTGATCCACACGGCGCGGTTGATGCCGAACCTCACTTGGGTGCCGCGTTACACCCCCGGCGGCGTGACGGTGCGCTACGGCCCCGTGCTCTCCCTCGCCGATATGCCGGCGGGACTCGGTCGGCGCGAGCAAGCGGACTGGGTGTCGGCACGAATGTGGGAGGGGATCGCGGCCCTGCTTCCCCCCGAGCATCTGCCCGAGCGCCCCCTCATGAGCACGCGTGACTTCGTGGGAACCGAATCGCCGCCGCCGGGCGCGTAGCGGGCTTTCGCCGCGGTCGACGCACACCGCGCTCCCACCACTCCGCGAGCAGCGGCGCCGCCAGGAGGAGCAGCAACGGCATCACCGGCAGACGATAGCGGCTGGCGCCGTAGGTCGCCAGGTGAGGCAGCATGTAGAGGCCCACCGCGAGCACGATCCACTGCGTCTGCCACTCCGCTCGGGTCTGCCACGCCCGCACGAGGGCGGCCCCCATCGCCAGCAGCGAGGTCGCAACGGTCATCGCCAGAATCGCCGGCCAAATCCGACGAACGGCGCCGCCGAGCGCCCCGACGCGCGCATTCCGGGCGAGGAAGAAATCGGGCAGCCAGAAGTCGAACGTCTTGCCCGCCGCGCGACGGAGCGCCGCCAGCGGATCGCGGCGGATTTCGGCGAGCGCGGCCTGCGTGAGCGCGCGATAGCGCTCGGCCTCGCTGCGGCCGGCGATCAGTCGCTGGTAGCGCGCATCGGCCGGCAGGCGCCGCGCCCGCTGCCAGGCGAACGGCACCGGCGTGTCGGGGCAATTGCCGACGTAGAGGTTGTAGCCGAGGTTGCTCTCCACCAGGATCGGGACGCCGTGCACGCGCAGGTTGCGCCCGGTCCATAGGCCGACCGTGGCGCCGGCGGCGAGGACGGCGGCGGCCGCGAGCCACCGGCAGCGGCGATCCGGTCGCCCCAGCCATCCCAGCGCCAGGATCGCCGGCAGCAGCGCCAGCACGGTCGAACGGGTGAGCGCCGCCAGTCCGACGAGCAGCCCCGCCCCGAGCGCGCCCGCCAGCGACCGTCGTTGCCGCACCGCGGTGACGACCGCCAGCAGCGCGACGAGCAACAGCGAAATCGTCAGATTCTCCGACCAGAGCAGCCCGGTCATCCCCACGAACTCGGGATAGAGGCCGGTGACGGCCGCGACGGCCCAGGCGTTCTGCGGGCGACCGCGATCGAGAGCGAGCGCCCGCGCCAGCCGATACGCCGCGAGCGCCGCGAGCGTCCAAAGCAGCGCATGGACCAGCCGCGCTGCGAGGAGGGAGCCGCCGGTCAGCGCGAACACCGCTGCCAGGAGCAGGGGATAGCCCGGCGCCCGCCACGAGGTGGGCGGGGAGGCGGGGTGGAAGGCGAAGCCGTGCCCCGCGGCCAGATTGCGTGCGATCAGGACGTAGCTTTCGGCATCGTCGCGAATCGCCCCGTCGCGGCTGACGCAGGCGACGACGACGTGGACGGCAAAGATCAGCCCGAGCAGCGCGACGAGCGGGGTTTGGCGCACCGCAGCCCTCCTCCGCGCTCCCGCCCGCACGCGGCGTGCCAGCGAACGGGAGGGCGCGCCCCCCGACAGAGAGAATCGTCGCCAGAGGGACCGCCATGCCGATCGTGGTGCGCGTTCCGGCGAGCACGACCAATCTCGGCCCCGGGTTCGATGCCCTCGGCCTCGCGCTCGCGCTGCACAACCGGATCGAGATCGACTTCGCCGAGACGCCGACGGTGACGGTGGTCGGGGAAGGCGCCGGCCGGCTCCCCGCCGATCCGAGCAACCTCGCCTATCGCGTCGCGGCGGATCTCTGCGAGGCGGCGGGGCGGCCGCGCCCGACCCTCGCGTTGCGACTGCACAACGCCGTGCCGGTGCGCCGCGGGCTCGGCAGCAGCTCGACCGCGATGGTCGGCGCGCTCGTGGCGGCGACCGTGCTCGTCGCGTGCGGGGGCTCGGACTCGGGCGGCACGAGCGGAGGGGAAGGCTCGCCCATGACCGGGGCCACGGCCGGGGGCGGTACGACCGGCGCGCCCGGCGCGGTGGACGTCTCGGGCATGACGAGCGTCCAGATCCGCGCCGAGGGCTTCTCCTTCGTCCCGGCCGAGCTGCTGGCCTCGCCCGGCCAGACGCTCACGATCGAGGTCGAGAACGCGGGGGGCGGCTCCCACACGTTCACGATCGAGGATCTGGGGATCGATGAGGAGCTCTCCCCGGGGGACCGCGTGCAGGTCGAGGTGACCCTGCCGGACAGCGGCTCCCTGCCGTTCATCTGCCGGTTCCACGAGCGCTCCGGCATGGTCGGCGAGATCGTCGTGTCCTGACGCCCTCGGCGCGACGCACCCTCCGACGCGACCCGCTACCATGCGGCCGTGGATCCGCGAGCCCGCGTCGCGATCATCGGTGGCGGCATCGGTGGCGTCAGCCTCGCCTACCACCTCGCCGAGCTCGGCTGGACCGACGTCGTCGTGCTCGAGAAGGGAGAGCTCTCGAGCGGCTCCACCTGGCACGCGGCCGGCCTGTGCACGCACTTCAACGCGAGCCGCAACCTCACGCGCCTGCTGGCGGACAGCATCGCGCTGTACCGGCGCCTGGAGGCCGAGCACGGCCTCGCCACCGGGTTCCGCGAGGTCGGCAGCGTGCGCCTCGCCTCGACCCCCGACCGGATGGACGAGTACCGGCACGCGGTCGGCAGGGCTCGCGTGCTCGGGCTGCCCTTCGAGCTCGTCGAGCCGGACCGGATCCGCGAGCTCTGCCCCCTGCTCGAGCTGGACGACGTGCTCGGCGGGCTGTGGATCCCGATCGACGGGTACGTGGACCCGAGCAGCGTCACGAACGCCCTCGCGAGCCTCGCGCGCGACCGCGGCGTCCGGATCGAGCGCCGCACGCGGGTGACCGCCCTCCGCCCGAGGCGCGGCGGCGGCTGGGACGTCGAGACCGACCGCGGCGCGCTCGAGGCCGAGATCGTCGTGAACGCGGCCGGCATGTGGGCTCGGCAGATCGGACGCATGGCCGGGGTCGAGCTCCCCATCGTGCCGCTCCAGCACCATTACCTCGTGACCGACGCCGTGCCGGCGCTCGCCGAGCTCCCGCGCGAGATCCCCGTCGTGCGGGACCCCGAACGCTCCTTCTACGTGCGCGCCGAGGGCGAGGGCCTGCTCGTCGGCCCCTTCGAGCCGGAGGCCGCGGCCTGGGCGGTGGAGGGAGTGCCGTGGGACTTCGAGCAGCAGCTCCTTCCCGAGGACCTGCCCCGGATCGAGGGCGTGCTCCAGCTCGCGGCCGAGCGCGTCCCGGCCCTCGGCGAGGTCGGCATCCGGCGCATCGTGAACGGGCCCGACGGCTACACGCCGGACGGGCGCTGCCTCATGGGATGGGTGCCGGGCGTGCGGGACCTGTTCGTGCTCGCCGGTTTCAGCATCTTCGGGATCGTCTTCGGCGGGGGCGCCGGGAAGTACGCCGCCGAGTGGATCGTCGAGGGACGGCCGAGCATCGATCTGTGGGAGGTGGACGTCCGCCGCTTCGGCCCCTACGCCGCGGCCGAGCCGTACCTCGTCGCGAAGGCCCTCGACGTCTACGGCCACGAGTACGCGATCCACTACCCCCACCAGGAGCGCCCGGCCGGCCGGCCGGTGAAGACCGACCCCCTCTACGACCGCCTGCGCGAGCGCGGCGCCGTCATGGGCTTCCGCTTCGGGTGGGAGCGCCCGCTGTGGTTCGCCCCGCCCGGGGTCGAGCCCGCCGACGAGCTCACCTTCCGCACGCCGAACTGGCTCGAGCACGTCGCCGCCGAGTGCCGCGCCGTGCGCGAGCGCGTGGGCGTGCTCGACCAGACGAGCTTCGCGAAGTACGAGATCCGCGGCCCCGGCGCGCGCGCGTTCCTCGACCGCCTGTGCGCGAACCGCCTGCCCGAGCGTGACGGCCGCATCGTCGTGACCCAGATGCTCGATGCGGCCGGCGGCATCCAGTGCGACCTCACGATCACGCGCCTTTCCGAGGACCGCTGGTACGTGGTGAGCGCCGCCGCCACCGAGGTCCACGACCTCGACTGGATCTCGCGCCACCTGCCCGAGGACGGCTCGGTCGTGCTCGAGAACCTGACCGGGCGCCACGGCGTGCTCACGCTCGCCGGACCGCGCTCGCGCGAGCTGCTCGCGCGGCTCACCGACGCCGAGCTCTCGAACGAGGCCTTCCCGTACATGACCGCCCGGTGGATCCGGGTCGGCGCGGCGCCCGAGGTGCTCGCGCTGCGGATCAGCTACGAGGGCGAGCTCGGCTGGGAGCTCCACCTACCGATCGAGTACCTGCGGGCCGTCTACGACGCGGTGGTCGAGGCGGGCGAGCCGCTCGGGCTCGTCGACTTCGGCTACCGGGCGCTCGAGTCGCTGCGGATGGAGAAGGGGTACCGCCTGTGGGGCGCGGACATCGGGCCGGAGTTCACGCCGCTCGAGGCCGGGCTCGAGCGCTTCGTCGCCTTCGACAAGGGGGGATTCATCGGGCGCGAGGCCCTGCTCCGCCAGCGCGAGGCCGGGATCTCGCGCACCCTCTCCTGCCTGGTGGTCGAGACCGCCGATGCGCTCCCCCACGGCGACGAGCCGGTGCTCGCGGGCGACGGCATCGTCGGCTACGTCGCCTGCGCCGACCGCGGGCACGTGGTGGGCGCGACGATCGCCCACGCCTACCTGCCGGTCGAGCTCGCAGAGCCCGGCACCCGCCTCACCGTCGAGGTCCTCGGCGAGCCGCGACCCGCCGAGGTCGTGACGAGCCCGCTCTTCGACCCGGCGGGCGAGCGTCTCCGCGCCTGAGCGAGCGACCCCGTACGCTGGCGCGGTGACGCACCTGATCCTGCTCGACGTCTCGAGCCTGATGTACCGGGCGCACTTCGCGCTCGGCGACGGCGTGCGCTCGCCGGGCGGACGGCCGGTCGGCGCGATCCACGGGTGCCTCGACATGGTGGCGCGGCTCGTGCTCGCGCGGCGGCCCGAGCGGATCGTCCACGTCTACGACCACGAGTGGCGCCCGACGGCCCGCACCGAGCTCTACCCCGCCTACAAGGCCAACCGGCCGCCCGACCCCGAGGGCCTGCCCGAGCAGTTCAGCATGCTGCGGCAGCTCCTCGACCTCACCGAGATGGAGCAGGCGATGACCCGAGGCTGGGAGGCCGAGGACGCGATCGGCGCGATCTGCGCCGCCGCCGGCCCGCAGGACCGGTTCGAGATCGTGAGCGGGGACCGCGACCTCATCCAGCTCGTGCGCGACCCGTTCGTGCGGCTCCTGTACACCGTGCGGGGCGTCTCGGACCTGCTCGAGCTCGACGAGGCCGGGGTGCTCGAGCGCTACGGGGTGCCGGCCTCCCGCTACGCGGAGCTCGCGATCCTCCGCGGCGACCCGAGCGACAGCCTGCCGGGCGTGCCCGGCGTCGGTGAGAAGACGGCGCGAGCGCTCGTCGAGGCCTACGGCTCGCTCGAGGAGCTCCTCACGGACGCCGAGGCCGAGGAGCCGCGGCCGGGACCGCTCGCGTCCAAGCCGGCCCTGCGCGCGCGGCTGCGCGCCGCCCGGGGCTACCTCGAGACGATGCGACGGCTCGTGCCGGTGAACGCCTCGGCCCCCGTCGACCGCTGGCGCGGCGAGCGCGACGACGCCGGCCTGCGCGAGCTCGCCGACGAGCTCGGCGTCCGGGGGCCGGTCACGCGCCTCCGCGCCGCGCTCGACTCGGTTGCGGAAGGCTCGGGAGCTTCATGATCGCAACCGCCCGGTAGGGCGCGGCTACCGATCGCCGTCTGAGCGGAGCGAGTGGGATGCCGAAGGACGGCGACATCCCCGAGCGACCGTGAGGTCCACAGTGGGGGCCATATCCGAGCCCACATCCGAGGCTGTGGATCCCCCAACCTTCCGGGTCGACGGCCGGATCGGTCGGCGCGACCCCATACCGCGAAGACGCGATCGGCGATAGATCCCGTGTGCGCACACCCATGGAATCGCGTCGCCGACTTGACACCAGGAGAGAGAGAGAGAGCACCATGCCGTCATGCTTGGAGCGGATGGGGACAGGCATCACGCAGAAGGCATGCATCACAACCGGGCGTCGATCCCGACGGTCCGCATGATCCTGCTACTCACCCTCGTGGTGATGACCGTTATGATTGCCGCGCCGAGTGAAGGAGCCCCCGTGAGCAAGATCTCCGACGTCCCCCCTGCACCTTGGCTGGACCTCCCCGAGGAGCCACAACCCACACCGCTGGTGAACCGGATGTTCTCGGAGATCCTCGGCCGCATCCAGGAGGTCCTCGCTGCTCGATGGGGAGGAGCCTGGCTCAGCTTCGAGACCGACCATGTCGCCCTGAATGTCAGCGCGGTGCAGCCGACCGCGGTCGAACAGTCGGCAGTCGAGGCCATCGTGAAGTCCTACCCTGACTTTCCGTACGCACTGAATCCGATCGTCCCGGTATCGTACTCGTACGACGATCTCGTGCGGTTCTACGAGGTCATAGACGCTGCGCTCGCGCAACGAGGGGACTCGCGGATCGGCGTCGGCGTTAGGCCAGATCTGGGGAAGATCGTCGTCGAAGTCCCATCCCCAGACTCCCCGGAGATCGATGTCCTCTCCCGGCTGCTGCCTAACGACGCCGTCATCTTCACGGTCTCTCCGCCAGTCTTCGGGACCGCACTGATCGGCCGTGTGGACATCCCTCCCTACAAGGCCGGCAAGGTGCTGAAGAATGTGGATGCCACCGTACCGCCGGGCGCCACCGCCACCTGTACATCAGGGCCCGTATTCACGGGCGACAACGGAAGCGGATGGGACGGCGTCCTCATGGGCAGTACAGCCGGACACTGCTACCGCTTGAATCAGAGGGTCGCCGATGGAGGCGGCGACGTCGTAGGTCGGGCGAGCGTGTCCCCTATCACGTTCTGGACCGGAAACCCCGCCGAAGGGGATGCTGCCCTCCTGCCGCTTTCGATCTCGGGTGCCGACTTCCAGCAGCGGATCATCATCGACGACTTCACCCAGTACGAGGTTCCCTACTGGAAAAGGAACAGCGGCATCGTGGTAGGTCTGCTTGTGTGCGCCTCAGGCGCAACCGTGGGGTACGACTGCGGGTACGTGACAAGCGCGTATCCCACACGGGTTCCGAACATCGTCTACTACGACCCGTCAACGGGCGAACAAGGGGTCAAAGCCATCAGTCACCTAGCCTGCTCCCAGGGGTTGTCGCAAGGGCCAGGGGATAGCGGGGCCGCCGTCTTCGTCGACATCGGGTGGGATGAGGCCACTGCCGTGGGGCTGGTGTCCAACATCTACTCGCCCCTTGGGACCTGTTTCGACACGGTCGGCCACATCAACCAGTCAACCCCCGGGCACATCTGGAACGCGTCCGCGGTCCCCTAGCTCGTGCACCCGGGCCCGTCGCCACCGGGCAGAACTGGAGGCGTGTCGACCCGTGATCCGACTTCGTCACGGCGACCCCAGGAGGCGGCCGGTGCGGCGCGCGGCCTTCGCGACCGCGCGGTCGGCGATGAGGTCCGCCACCCACGGCGCGCCGTTCGCGAGGCGCGCGAGGAGGAAGGTCCACCGCCCCGGGTAGATGCGCTTGCGGCGCCGGGCGATGCCGTCCAGGATCGCGTCGACCACGACCTCGGGGCTGATCGGCCGGATCTTGCCCTGCATCGCGTCCTGCTCCGGCGGGTGCTGGGGCAGCTCGGCCGCGAGGCCGGGCGTGTCCACGTCGGTCGGGTAGACCCCGGCCACGTGGATGCCGCGGGGCTTGAGCTCGACGCGCAGGGTCTCGCACAGGCCGCGCACCGCGTACTTCGGCGGGCAGTACGCGCCCATCCCGAACACGCCGACGAGCCCCGCGAAGGACGAGATGCACACGATCGTGCCGCTGCTCCGCTCGAGCATGCCGGGCAGCACCCCGCGGATGCACCACAGCGTCCCCAAGTAGTCGATCGCCATGTCCCGCTCGAACACGGCGTCGGGGAGCTCCTCGAAGTACCCGGGGTGCACGACCCCGGCGCACGTCACGAGGACGTCGGCGGGCCCGTGCCGCTCCAGACACGAGGCGATCGCGGCGTAGGCCTGTTCGCGGTCGGCGACGTCGGCCGGCGCGAGGTGCAGGGGGTGCCGCCCCGGCGGCGGCGAGGCCCGCAGCCTCGCGAGATCCTCGTCGTCGAGCGCCACCACCGACACCTTCGCGCCGAGCCCGCAGACGCGGCGCACGAGCGCGAGCCCGATCCCGCTCGAGCCCCCAGTGATGATCACGTGCCGGTCGGCGAGGTCCGGGATCCTTCCCAATCGGCACACCTCCTCAGGCGAACCGCACGATCAGGATCGCGGCGAGCACGAGCACGCCGAGCACGATCGCCCCGTTCAGCAGGCCGCCGCGCTCACGCGCGAACAGGCCATGCCGGGCGAAATACGCGAGATCGATGAGCCCGAGGAACGCGAGCATGCCCGCCGCGACGAGCGCGAGCGAACGCCCGAGCGACTCCCCGAGGACGAGGAGCACCGCCGAGGCGACGAGCACGAGCGCGAGCACCGCATCGGGCACGACGAAGACCTCCTCGTGCTCGCGGTAGCCGGCCGGTAGCCAGGGCTCCTCGTGCGGCTCGCGCCACCACGTCGCCCAGAAGCCGGCGATCGCCAGGGCCGCGAGGAGCTCGAGCCCCGCGACGACCCAGGTCGAGGCGTCCCCGCTCACGGCGCGGTGGAGGCGGGCCGTTGCGCGCGCGGCGCGGTCCGGATCCGCTCGGGCACGAGGTCCCGGGCCCACACGTCCTCCACGGTCTCGGCGCGCTTGATGAGCTCGGCCTCGGAGCCGTGCACGAGCACCGAGGCCGGTCTCGGCAGCGCGTTGAAGTTGGAGGCGGAGGACTCCTGGTAGGCGCCGGCGTCGAGGAACGCGATCACGTCGCCGGGCTCGCACTCCGGCACCTTCGCCCCGAGCACGAGGATGTCCGCGAAGCACGACTGACCGACGATGTCGGCCGAGAGCGTGCGCGGCGCCTCGGCCCGGTTCGCGACCAGGTAGGGATGCCGGTTGTGCTCGAAGAACCCGCCGGCGAGGAAGAAGCAGGTCGTGTCGGTCAGCACCCACGCGTACGGGTAGGGCTTCGTCTGGCGCTTCACCACCTTCACGCGCGCGAGATGGATCCCCGCGTCGCCGTAGAGCCAGCGGCCCGGCTCGGTCTGGAGCCGGACGCCCTCGGTCCGGACGCCGGCGCGACGGAGCTCGCGCCGGAGCGTGCCGGTCACCGTGCGCGCGAAGTCCTCGATCGGCGGTGGCGCGGGGCGTCGGTGCTCGCCGCGGAGCAGCGGCAGCACGGCGCCCATCACGCCGTGGTACGCGCGCTCGCCGAGCCCGCGGAGGCCGACCATGAGCGGGTACGAGAGCGCGGTGAGCACGAGCTCGGAGCGGGGCATCTCCTCGTTCATCGGGTCACGTGCGCTCGGGAACCCGCCGCCGATGTCGAGCTCCCTCGGCTGCCACCCGCCCCACGCCCGGCTGAGCTCGCCGACGACGCGCGCGAACCGCGTCATGAGCCCCTCCCAGTACCAGGTGCTCGGGTGGTGCCGGCCCTGATGCATGTGGAGGCCGACGAGCTCGATGTTCGGCATGGCGAGCGCGCGGCGGCCGAGCTCGGGCAGGTACTCCTGCGGGATCCCCGACTTGTAGACCTGGATCCCGAGGTCGATGGGGACGGTCGCCTGGCTGAAGTCGGTCGGTCGCCACAGGTTCGGCGCGATCGCCTTCACGCGCAGCCGGATCTTCGCCGTGCGGCCGAGCTCGGCGGCGACCTCCTGGATGAGGTCGATCTCGTGCAGGTCCTCGACGGTGATGCGCACGCCGGCCTCGACGCAGCGGCGCAGGTGCTCGCGGGGCTTGCCCCCGCCGTTCACCGAGACGAGCTCGGGGTCGACGCCGGTACGGAGCACGCCGTCGAGCTCCTCCGGCGAGTACACGTCGGCGCCGGCGCCCTCCTGCGAGAGGATGTGCCGCGTCGCGAGCATGGGGTTGGCCTTGAAGGCCGGAAGCACGTCCACCGGCCCGTCGGGCCAGCCCTCCTGGAAGGCACGGCGGATCCGGCGCAGGTTCTCGCGCAGCTGCGTCTCGGAGAAGACGAAGATCGGCGAGCCGTACCGCTCGACGAGCGAGACCGCGTCGGGCTCCTCGATGTGGAGGCGGCCGTCGCGGATGGCGAGCACGTCGGGCTCTCGCGCGAGGACCGGGTTCGCGGACATCGGTGCCCTCCTTCCGGGTTCGAGCGCGGGGCGTGAGCGCCGCTGCCGCACATCATGCCTCGCAAGGGCTCAGGCCGCGAGTCGAGGCTCTCGGGTGGGGTGGGGGCCGGTCACCAGCGCCTCCGAGCCTCGTCGCGCCGCCCGCGGCCCGGGGGTCGTGCGTGCCGAGCGTCGCGGAACCCGGCGCGAACCTTCCAGAAAAGCGGACCTTCCAGAAAGAGATTCCCCTGTCTGTGCGCTACATCACAGACGGGGTGCGGACGGAGGCGTACCTTCGAACCCATGTTCGAGATGGTGGAGCAGGCTGAGCTGGAGCCCCGCGGCAGGGAGGGGCTGCCGCCCGCCCCGCCATACCTCGCCGCCGGCCGCCCCGTGCGCCGCCGCCGCGCCCGCCGGCAGCAGGTCGAGCTCGCACCGGACGATCCGCTGCGGCAGATGGATGCGGCCCACGCGAGGGCAGGTGCCGCCTTCCTGCAGCTGCTTCGGCTGATCCCCGAGCTCGAGCGCACGAGGCGCTGGGAGCAGGAGGGAGCCCGGGACGTCGCCCACCTGCTCTGCATGCGCTACGGCATCTCGGCCTGGAAGGCGAACCGGATGGTGGATGCGGCCCGTGCCCTCCCCCGGCTCCCGCGCCTTTGCCAGGCGCTCTCCTCCGGCCTGCTCGGGCCGGACAAGGTGCTCGAGCTCGCCCGCTACGCCACGCCCGCGAGCGAGCAGGACCTGATCGGATGGGCCCGCAGGGTCTCGGTCTCTACCGTGCGGCGCCGGGGGGAGCTCGCCGAGCGGGTCATGCGCGAGCAGGCCGAGCGCCTTGCGCGGGAGCGGAGCTGCACCTGGTACCTGTACGACGGGGGCAGGCGCTTCCACCTTGAGGCAGAGCTCCCCGCCGCGGAGGGGGCACGCCTTGCCGCCGCGATCGAGCAGGTCGCACGCTCCCTGCCGGTGATGCCGGGGGAGGAGGATGCCCGCTACGCCGCCGCGCGGCGGGCAGATGCCCTGGTCGCGCTCTGCACCTACGGGGCTGCAGGAGGAAGCTCCGGCGCCGCGGGCGGCTCGGGGGCGGGCGGGAAGGACCCCGGGAGCACGCTCGTGCTCCCCCGCGTGCGGGCCACGGTCGTGCTGCACGCCCGGGTGGGGGTGGGGCATCGCCTCGCCGAGCTCGAGGGGGGCGGGATCTGCCATCCCACCTCCGCGGAGCGGGCCTCCTGCACCGGGGTGGTGGAGCACCTGGCGGAGTCACGCACGGGAAGGATCCTTTCCCGGATCTCGGAGCGCAGGACCCCACCGGCGTGGATGGTGCGCCAGGTGCGCTACCGGGACGGTGGCTGCACGTTCCCCGGCTGCGGCACCAGAGCCTTCTGCGAGGCCCACCACATCCGCTTCCACCGCTTCGGGGGGAAGACCACGATGGAGAACCTCACGCTCCTCTGCTTCTTCCACCACCGGCTCGTGCACGAGCACGGCTGGAAGATCAGGCGCGAACCCACGGGGGAGCTCTCCTGGTACCGGCCGGACGGCAGGCGCCACTCACCCGGGCCGGTGCTGCGGGGAGCAGACGTGGATGGGGCGCAGGAGCTCGAGGTCTTCGGCCCGTTCGAGCAGGAGCGGGGGCAGGAGCCCTGGCTCGGGCTCACGCCCGAGAAGGCGCGGGACGGGCCGGACCCGTAGTGGCTCCGGGTATCCGAACGCCCCCGCGGAGTGATCTTCGCGCGGTGGGGTCTGGGCACGCGTGGTCGACAGCACCGCGCCGGGGTAGCGCACGGGCACGGCGCTG
>Ga0101943_1001923_pt1 | contig 14961 bp, 14 predicted proteins | sample DewCreD2012metaG_5_FD_75244 | JGI IMG/M metagenome (GOLD analysis project Ga0101943, IMG submission 75244) | Hot spring sediment bacterial and archeal communities from British Columbia, Canada, to study Microbial Dark Matter (Phase II) - Dewar... ... | reverse complement strand
CGCACCGAAGTTCTCCAGCAGCTCCAGCAGGCGCCGGGGGTGCTCGAGGCCTACTGGGAGTGATCCCCGCGGCGGGCGTCGCCCGCACTCCGGGGGCGCGAATCAGGCCGATGGCAGGAATCGCTCCGATCCCCGTCGAAGCCTCGAATCGGACCGGTGGCGCTCGGTGTGGCCCCGCTGCGGTCGGAATCGCGCCCGGCGTCGCCTCGCGCGGGCCCCGAGCGGGCCTTGCAACCGGGCGGAGCCGTGTGATATACTACGGAACGATGACGGGCGACCGTTAGCGCCACGTTACCTCTCTCGGTCCGCGTGAAGAGTGGGTCCAGCCCACTCTTTCGTATTCTAGGGGAGGCGGGCACGCCCGTCGCGGATAGGGGGGGTCGAGGCAATGAACGCAGAATTCCTGGACGCGCTGCGCCAGCTCGAGAAAGAAAAGGAGATCCCGGCGGACGAGCTGATCGAGATGATCGAGCAGGCGCTCTCCTCCGCCTACCGCAAGACGTTCAACGAGGTCGCGGACATCCGCCTCCGGCCCGATCCGCGCGGGCGCGGCCTGCGCATGGTGGCGGTCAAAGAAGTGGTCGAGAGCGTCGAGAACCCCCACATGGAGATCTCGCTGGCGGAGGCGCAGCGGCGCAATCCCCAGGCGAAGATCGGGGATTGGATGGACTTCGACCTGCCGATGGACGGGTTCGGCCGAATCGCGGCGCAGACCGCGAAGCAGGTGGTCGTCCAGCGCATCCGTGAGGCCGAGCGTGAGCGCGTCATGGAGGAGTTCGGCGATCGCGTCGGAGAGGTCGTCAGCGGCGTCGTCCAGCGGCGGGATGCGCGGCGGTGCTACGTGCTGATCGGGAAGACCGAGGCCGAGCTCCCCGTCGAAGAGCAGGTGCCGCACGAGAGCTACCGATTCAACGACCGGATCAAGGTCTACGTCCTCGAGGTTCGCCGCACGAACCGCGGGCCGACGGTGATCGTGTCGCGGTCGCATCCGTCGTTGCTGCGCCGCCTGTTCGAGCTGGAGGTGCCGGAGATCGGCGAGGGCGTGGTCCAGATCAAGAGCGTCGCGCGCGAGGCCGGGGCTCGCTCCAAGATCGCCGTCACCTCGATCGACGAGCGCGTCGATCCGGTCGGCGCCTGCGTCGGTCAGCGAGGCAGTCGCGTCCAGGCCGTGGTCAACGAGCTCAACGGCGAAAAGATCGACATCATCCGCTGGCACGCCGATCCCGCCGAATTCATCCGCGAGGCGCTCAGCCCGGCGAAACCGATGTCGGTGACCCTCGACGAGGAGCAGAAGAGCGCCTACGTCGTGGTGCCCGACGCGCAGCTCTCGTTGGCGATCGGCAAGGAGGGGCAGAACGTCCGGCTCGCCGCGCGGCTCACCCAGTGGCGGATCGACATCCGCGGCGAATCGCAGGATCGCGAGCGCCGGCAGCAGCAGGCCGCCGGCGCCGCCGCCGCCCTCCGTGCCGAGCAGCAGGCCCGTCGTGCCGCCGCCAACGGCGCGGGTGAAATCGCCAGCGAAGCGGTAGAACCGATGACGGAGGCGTCCGAATCCCGGTCGGAAGCCTGATCGGTCGCCTCCCCGCCTGCCAGGGAACGGATCGTTCACCCGAGACACGAACAGGAGGAGGATGCGCCCCCGCCGAAGACCGCTGCGAAGTTGCCTGGGATGCGGGGCCGAGCGCCCCAAGCCCGAACTGCTTCGCCTGGTGCGCAACATGGCGGGCGACCTGGTGGTCGACCGCACCGGCAAGCAGCCGGGCCGCGGCGCCTACCTCTGTCGGGAGGGGAAGTGCTGGCAGAAAGCGCTCAAACCCAAGCTGCTGGAACGAGCCTTCCGGCGCCCGGTGACGCCGGAGGAGATCGCTGCGCTCGCCGCGGCGATCGCCACGATCGTCGACGCTGCCGCCCGCGCGGCATCGCCACCTGAGGAACCGTGAGTTTGAAGACGCCCGGCACCGCCGCCTCCGCTGCGGGAAAAGAGATCGAAATCACCGCGCCGCTCACCGTGGTCGAGCTGGCGGAGAAGCTCGGCGTGAGCCCCGTCAGCGTTCAGCAGGACCTCATGCGGCTCGGGGTGCTCGCCAACCTGAACCAGCAGGTCAGCGTCGAGCACGCCACCCGCGTGGCGCAGGGACGCGGCTTCCAGGTGCGGGCGGGAGACGGCCGTGCCGCCGCGGTGGCGCCGGGGGCGGCCCCCACCCTGGCGGGCAAGGCGCCTCGCCGCCCGCGCCCCGCCGGCCCCGTCCCGCGGCCGCCCGTCGTCGTCATCATGGGCCACGTCGACCACGGCAAGACGAGCCTGCTCGACGCGATCCGCCGCACCGACGTCGCCGCCCACGAATACGGCGGCATCACCCAGCATATCGGTGCCTTCCAGGTCGACGTCGAGGCGGGTACGGACCAGGAGGGCCGCAAGCTCTACCGCAAGATCACCTTCCTCGACACCCCCGGGCACGAGGCGTTCACCGCGATGCGCGCCCGCGGCGCCCAGGTCGCCGACATCGCCGTGCTCGTCGTCGCTGCCGACGACGGCGTGATGCCCCAGACGATCGAGGCGATCGACCACGCCCGCGCCGCCGGCCTCCAGATCATCGTCGCCATCAACAAGATCGACAAGGAGGATGCCAATCCCCAGCGCGTCCTCCAGCAGCTCGCCGAGCACGGACTCGTCGCCGAAGACTGGGGCGGCGACATCGTCACCGTCGAAGTCTCCGCCACCCAGAACCTCGGGATCGACGACCTGCTGGAGTACATCCTCCTCGTCGCCGAAACCCTCGAGTTGACCGCGGATCCCACCGGCCCCGCCGAGGGGACGATCATCGAAGCCCGCCGCGATCCCCACAAGGGACCGACCGCTACCGTCCTCGTCCAGTCCGGCACGCTCCTGGTCGGCGACGCGGTGGTGGCGGGGACGACCTGCGGCAAGATCAAGGCGATGACCGACGAGCGCGGCCGCCGGCTCAACCGCGCCACGCCCTCCACCCCGGTCGAAATCCTCGGCCTCGACGACGTGCCGATCGCGGGAGACACGCTCACCGTCGTCGAGAACGAGCGCGTCGCCCGCCAGGTCGTCGAGCAACGGCTAGAAGAGGAGCGCCGCCGCCGGGCCGAACGCGTGCGGACGCTCGAGGAGATGATGGAGCGGCTCCGCCGCGGCGAGCTGAAGGAGCTCAACGTCATCCTCAAGGCGGACGTCCACGGCTCCGTCGAAGCGGTGCGCGATGCCCTGCTGAAGCTCTCCACCGACGAGGTAGAGGTCCGCATCATCAGTGCGGGGGTGGGGAACATCACCGAGAGCGACGTGAAGCTCGCCGCCGCCTCCGACGCGATCATCATCGGCTTCAACGTCAAGGCCGACTCCGCCGCACGCCGCGCGGCCCACGATGAGCGCGTCGAAATCCGCACCTACCGGATCATCTACGAGCTGATCGATGCCGTTCGCGCCGCGTTGAGCGGGCTGCTGGCGCCGATCCTGCGCGAGGTCGTGCTCGGGCGTGCCGAGGTGCGGGCGACCTTCCGCCTCCCCTCCGGCCAGATCGTCGCCGGATGCTACGTGCAGGACGGGCGGATGGTCCGCGGCGCCGACGTTCGCGTGCTGCGCGGCGGCCAGGTGATTCACGACGGCAGCATCGACAGCCTGCGCCACCTGCGCGAGAACGTGCGCGAAATCGCCGCCGGCTACGAGTGCGGGATCCTGATCGACGGCTTCAACGACTTCCAGGTGGGCGACGTGCTCGAAGCCTACCAGACGGAGCAGGTCGCACGCGAATTGCGCTAGCGGCAGGGCGCCCGACTGCGGGGAGCGCCCCCGCCGACTCCCGCCTCGCGCCCGCCCCGATCGACGAACCACGCAACGACTATGGTCGTCGGGATTTGCACCCTCGAACTCAGCATCCCCGAGAGCAACTCGCTCAAGGAGAAGCGCCAGGTGCTCAAGAGCCTGCTGGTCGGGGTGCGCCAGCGATTCAACGTCGCCGCGGCGGAGGTCGATCACCAGGATACCTGGCGGCGTGCCGTCGTCGGGCTGGCGTGCGTGAGCAACGACCAGGCGTTCGCCAACGAACTGCTCGACAAGGCGCTCGACTGGATCGAGAGCAACCCCCGCGTCAGCGTGCTGGCGGTGGAGATGGAGTTCGTGTGACCCCCGCCGCGACGAATTTCGCCCTCCCCGCCGCGATTCGGCTCCGCGGCGAGCGGCACTCCCGTTCGTGCCACCGCGATCCTCCCACCGGGCACCGATGCCGAGTACCCGCCTAGAACGGATTCAGGAGCAGCTCGTCCAGGAGATCAGCGACATCCTCCGGCGCGAGGTGCGCGATCCGCGGATCGGCTTCGTCACCATCACCGGGGCGAAGGTCAGCCCCGATCTGCGCCATGCGCGGATTTTCGTTTCCGTGCTGGGCACGCCGGAGGAGCAGGAGGCGGCGCTCGCCGGCCTCGCCAGCGCGAGCCGGTTCATCCGCGCCGCCGTCGCCCGCCGCGTCGACCTGCGCGTGGTGCCCGAACTGCGGTTCGTCCGCGACGTCTCCGTCGAGCGTGGCATCCGGATCCACGAACTACTGGAAGAAGCGAAGCGGGAGCAGCCCCCGCCTGTCACGGAACCCGAGCATGAATCAGGCGACGATCCCGGAGGTGGCCGCGGCCCTGCGAGCGGCGCATAGCGTCCTCGTTGTCTGTCACGTGCGCCCCGACGGGGACGCGCTCGGTTCGCTCCTCGCCCTGGGGTTGGGGCTGGAGCGGCTCGGCAAGCGCGTGACCATGGTCAGCCCCGACGGCGTCCCCGCGCTCTACCGCTTCCTGCCGCAATGGGAGCGAATCCGCTGCGAGGCGCCGCCCGATCCGGTCGACGTCGCGGTCGGCGTCGATGCCGACGGCGCCGCTCGCCTCGGGAGCGCGATGGCGGCGGTCCTCCATGCGCCGGTGGTGATCGACCTCGACCATCATCGCGGCCCGGAGCCGTTCGGTCACCTTCCCCACGTCGATCCCGACGCGGCGGCGACAGGCGAGATCGTCTACTCGCTGCTGTGCGAGCTCGGCGTGACGCTCGATCGCGAGATCGCCTGCTGCCTGATGACGGCGCTGCTCACCGACACCGGTTCGTTCCGCTATCCCAGCGTGACGGCGTGGACGTTGGCGATCGCCGCCGAGCTCGTCGCTGCAGGGGCATCGCCGGCGCGCGTCTTCGAGGCGGTCTACGAGCAGCAGAGCCCCGGCGCGGCGCGGCTGCTCGGGCTGGCGCTGGCGAAGCTGGAGCTCGCCGCCGACGGCGCGATCGTCTGGAGCGCGCTGAGCCGCGCCGACTTCGCGCAGGCAGGAGCCGCCGACGACGAGACGGAAGGCATCCTCAACGCCCTCCGTGCGATCCAGGGGGTGCGCGTCGCCCTGCTGCTGCGCGAGGAGGCGGACGGGAGCGTCCGGGTCAGCCTGCGTGCCCGCGATACGACCGACGTGGGCGCGGTGGCGCGCTCGTTCGGGGGCGGGGGGCATCGTGCCGCGGCCGGCTGCACGCTCCCCGGCCCGCTCGCCGAGGCGGCCCGCCGCGTGCTCGCCGCCGTCACCGCCGAACTCACCCGCTCATGACGGCGCCGCCACAACCCGATCCCCCGACGACGGGAGTGCTCGTCGTCGACAAGCCGGCGGGCGTCACCTCCCACGACGTCGTGGCGATGGCGCGCCGCGCCCTCCGCCTCCGCCGCATCGGCCACACCGGGACGCTCGATCCGATGGCGACCGGCGTCCTCGTCCTCTGCCTCGGCACGGCGACGCGCCTGGTCGACTACTTCCACGATCTGCCGAAGACCTACGTCGGCGAGGGAGTGCTGGGAGTGGTGACGACCACGCAGGACCTCACCGGCCATGTCGTTGCGGAGACGGATGCTTCGGGGATCACCGAAGCGCAGCTGCGGGCGGCGATGGCCCGGTTCCAGGGCGAGATCGAGCAGGTGCCGCCGATGGTGAGCGCCGTCAAAGTCGGCGGGCGCCGTCTCTACGAGCGGGCGCGTGCGGGCGAGGAGGTGGCGCGGCCGGCACGCCGCGTGCTGATCCATTCCTTCACTCTCGACCGGTTCGTACCGGGCCGCCATCCGCAGTTCGAGTTCACAGTCGTCTGCTCGAGCGGGACCTACGTCCGCACCCTCGTGCACGATCTCGGGCAGGCGCTCGGCTGCGGCGCCGCGCTCGCCCGATTGCGGCGCACCGCGATCGGGTCGTTGCGCGTGGAGGAGGCGGTGCCTGCCGGCGATCTCGAGCGACTCGCCGCGACGAGCGAGCTGCGCGCCCGGATTCTCGCGCCGGCGGCGGCGCTGGCGCACCTCCCCGCGGTGACCCTCTCCCCCGAGGCGGTGCGCAGCGTCGTCCATGGCCAGCCGGTGCCCGCACCCGCCCCGGGGCCGGGCGCGCCGGTCCGCCTGCTCGACGGCGAGGGGAACCTCGTCGCGATCGCCGAACCGCTCCGACAGGCGAATCGCTGGCTGCTGGTGCCGAAGAAGGTCTTTGGAGTGGTCGATGCGGCGAATTGACGGCCTCGAAGCCCTGGCCCTTCCCGGCGCGGAGCGACCGCGCCGCAGCGTCGTCACGATCGGCAAGTTCTTCGCCCTCCACCGGGGTCACCAGGCGCTAATCCGCGCCACGTGCGCGCGCGCCCGCGAGCTGGAGGCGCCGTGCGTGGTCCTGACCTTCGATCGCCATCCCCTGGAGGTGCTCCGCCCGGGCACGCGGATGCCGATCCTCGCGCCGTTAGCGGAGCGGCTCGAGGTGATGGAGGCGCTCGGCGTCGACTGGGCGATCGTCATCCGCGTGACGCCGGAGTTCTTGGCGCTCACGCCGGCGGAGTTCGTCGAGCGGGTGCTCGCCGGGCTGCTCGACGCGCAGGAGGTCTTCAGCAGCGCGAACTTCCGCTTCGGGCAGGGCGCCGCCGGCACGGTCGAAACGCTGCGGGAACTGGGCGCGCGCTACGGAATTCGGGTGACGGAATTCCCGCCGGTGATGCACGCCGGCGAGCCGATCAGCAGCAGTCGGGTCGCGCGCAGCCTGCTCGCCGGCGACGTCGCCCTCGCCCGCGAGTTGCTCGGGCGACCCTACACGCTGCGCTGTCGTGTCGTTCGCGGCGACGGTCGCGGCCGCCTCCTCGGCTTCCCGACGGCCAACCTCGTCTGCCACGAGGGGCAGCTCTTGCCCGCCGACGGCGTCTACAGCGGGATGCTGCGCTGGGACGGCGAGGATCGCCTGGCGGTGATCAATCTCGGCGTGCGGCCGACGGTGGATGGCACGCGCCACCAGGTCGAAGCCCACCTCCTCGACTTCACGGGCGACCTCTACGGGCGCCATGTCCGCCTGGCGTTCTGCCACCGCCTGCGGGGCGAGCGTCGCTTCGACTCGCTCGCCGATCTCGCCAACCAGATCGCCCGCGACGTGGCCCGCGCTCGCGAACTCGGCCCGTGCCGATAGCGCGGAGAACGGCCATGCTCGACCTCGTATTCATGGGGACCGCGACGTTCGCGCTGCCGTCGCTGCGGGCGGTGTGCGCCGCCGGACATCGCGTGCTGGCGGTGGTGACCCAGCCGGACCGGCCGCGCGGCCGCGGGCTGCGTCTGCAGCCGCCCCCGGTGAAGGAGCTGGCCCTCTCCCTCGGGCTGCCGGTGATGCAGCCGGAGAAGGCGCGCGATCCCGACTTCGTGGCGGCGCTGCAACGGCTGGCGCCGCAGGCGATCGTGGTGGTCGCCTACGGGCAAATCCTGCGACGGGCGGTGCTCGATCTGCCGCCCCTCGGGTGCGTCAACCTCCACGCCTCCCTGCTCCCCGAGTTGCGCGGCGCCGCACCGATCGCCTGGGCGATCCTGCGCGGCTACCGCGAAACCGGCAACACCACGATCTTCATGGACGAGGGGATGGACACCGGCGACATCATCCTCCAGGAGCGGGAACCGATCTCCCCCGACGACACGGCAGGCGATCTCGCGCACCGGCTGGCGCCGCGCGGCGCCGAGCTCCTCTGCCGCACCCTCGCCCTGATCGAGGCGGGCGAGGCGCCGCGCATCCCGCAGGATCCGGCGCGCGCCACCTACGCTCCGATGCTCACTCCCGCCGACGGCTGCATCGACTGGAGCGAGCCCGCCGAAGCGATCCGCAATCGGATCCACGGCTGCAACCCGGTCCCCGGTGCGAGCGCGACGCGCCACGGCGTCCGCGTCAAGTTGTGGCGCGCCGCCGCCGTCGAGAGCGAGGAGGCCGCGGCTGCCGGCACGGTGATCGCCGTCACGGCGAGCGGCCCCCTGCTGCGTGCGGGCGAGGGCGCCGTGCTCCTGCGCGAACTGCAGGTCGAGGGGCGCGGACGCGTCACCGGCAGCGAATTCGTCCGCGGTTACCGTCCCCAGGTCGGCGAGCGATGGGGACCGGGGCAGGCGGACGCTCCCCGCGCTTGATTCCCGGAAAAAAGGCGTGGTATACTGCGCTTGAGTTGCGGGCGACCCGAGGCACTGCTCTCTCTCCATCGGTCAGGCCCTTATCGATCCATCATTTCGGCACCCGGAAGCGATGGAGAGGAGACCATGGCAAACATGGGAGCGCAATCGACGGACCTCTCCGTAGAGGAACGCGTCCGCCGCGGCGTCGCGTTCAAAATCGAAGGGCAGTACGATGAGGCGAAGCGGGAGTTGCTCGCTGCCCTGGAGATGGATCCCAACCATGCGCGGGCGCATCAGGAACTCGGACTAGTCTACGGGTTCACCGGCCAGTTCGACGAATCCCTCGACGAGCTGCGCAAGGCAGTGGAGCTCGACTCGACCTGCGTGGAATCGCGCAATCATCTCGCTCTCACCTACTCCATGCTGGGGATGTACGAAGAGGCCCGCGCCGAGTTCCTCGAGGTGCTCAAACTCGATCCCGATAACGAGGTCGCTAAACGCAACCTCGTCTACTTCCAATAGGCGTCCCCCGGAACGACCGCGCACGAGCCGGCTCGTGAGCACCCGCTCGGGGCGGGAAGTCGGAAGCGACTGCCGCTCCGCCCCACTCGGGGCGCCCCCGCGTGAATGACGACGACCGGCGTGGCGCTTGCGGCGGAGGAATGGCGACCGTCGTGGGTGGCGCGATTGCTCGATCGCGTCGGCATCGTCTATCGCTGGCGCGGCGTGATGACCCTGTCGCTTGCCGACCTGGTCGAGATGCCCCGCCTTCCCCCCGACTACGTCATCCTCCCCTGGGACGATTCGCGCCTGCCCGAGGTGGCGCAGGTTGACCATCTTAGTTACCGGGGTACGATCGACTACCGCCTCTACTACGCCTACTTCTCGAGCCCGGAGCGTTGTCGGAAGATCTGGCGCGAGGCGTTCGCGGGGCGGTTCGGCCGGTTCGATCGAGAGCGGACGCTGCTGCTGGCGCACCGCGGCGCGATCGTGGGGGATGTGATGGCCGCCACCACCGGACCGCAGGAGGGGTTCATCGCCAATCTCGCCGTGCTCCCGTCCCACCGCGGCGGCACCGGGCGGGCGCTGCTGCTCACCTGCCTCCACCGTTACCGCGAGGCGGGCTTCTCCCGCGTCAGCCTCGCCGTGACGCTGGAGAACCGGCGCGCCTACCGTCTCTACGCCTCCGTTGGGTTTCGTGAAACGCATCGCTTCCCGATCCTCACCTGTCAATGGCTCCCGTGATCCCGCACCACGCCCAGCCGAGAACGAAAGGGACCCCAGCGTGGCCGAAACGAAAGCCCACCAGCTCTGGACGGGATTGATTCAGCGCCGGGGGGTGCGCCAGTTCGTCAAGTTCGGGCTCGTCGGCGCCACCAGCACCGTCATCGACTTCGGGCTGTTGTGGCTGCTGCTCAATCCGCTCGATCTGCGCGGGCGCCTCCTCGCTAGCCTCGCCGGGTGGCCCGCCGTCCAGCAACTCGCCGCCACCTACCACCTCCATCGCATCGTCGCGAATTCGATCTCTTTTCTCGTGGCGGTGACCAACGGCTTCATCTGGAACAGCCGATGGACGTTCCGCGGCTACGGGCGGGGGACGCGGCGGCTGCAGTACCTCCGGTTCCTGCTGGTGAACCTGGTGGGGCTGATGCTGAACAACCTGATCTTGAGCGTGGTCGCCCACGCGATCCCCGCCTCCCTGCTGGCCCACCTGCGCGGGCTCGGGCGCGATCCGGCGGCGATGGTGGGGAAGGCGGTCGCCACGGCGGTAGTCGTCTTCTGGAACTTCGGAGCCAACAAGTATTGGACGTTCGCCGGTCACTCCCCGCCCCGCTGCTCCTGATCTACCCGCTGGCGGCGCTGGCTCTGCTGGGCGAGGCGCTGATCGGGGGACAGGTGCTGTTGCCGGCGCGGCTGCTGCCCCACTTCGTTCCGTGGCAGACGCTCGCGCCGCCGTCCGAGCGGTTGCCGTGGGATGCGCTCCTGTGGGACGGGATGGCGCAGCACTTCCCGTGGCGGGGGTTCCTCGCGGAGTCGTTGGGGAAGGGAATTCTGCCGCTCTGGAATCCCTACCAGTTCTGCGGCACGCCGTTCCTGGCGAACGGACAGTCGGCGCCGCTCTATCCGCTCCATGGGTTGCTCGCGTTCCCGCCGGGGGCGCCGGTCGCCGTGCGGATGGGATGGCTGGCGTTCGTGCATCTCACGGTGGCGGGAGCGGGGATGCATCTGTGGGCGCGCCAGTGGGGCGCGAGCCCGCTCGCCGCGACGGTGGCGGGCGTCGCCTACCTCTGCTCCGGGTTCGCGCTGGCATGGCTGTGCCTGCCGAGCTTTCTCACCGCCGGATGCTGGCTCCCGCTCGGATTGGCGGCGCTCGAGGCGGCGTTGCGGGAGGAGTCGACCGCGCGGGCGGCTCGCGCGACGGCGGGGGCGGCGACGGCGTTCGGTCTGATGCTGCTCGGCGGCCATCCGCAGATCGCCGCCTACGGCCTGATGGCGGTGGCGCTGCGGCTGACGTGGGCGGGATGCGGGGCGCTGCGCCGGCGGCAGCCGAACCGTCTCGGGCGGGTGGCCGCCATCGCGGTGGGATCGCTGGTGCCGGCGATGTCGTTCGCAGCGCCGCAATGGCTCCCCGCGCTCGAGATGGCGCGCCTCTCCCATCGCGCTAGCCCGCCGACCGAGGCCGGCTACCGCGCCTACGCCGCCTACGGTCTGCCGCCGATCCACCTCGTCGGGCTGCTCGTGCCGCAGGCGTTCGGTCTGCCGCTGCGCGGGACCTACTGGGGGGCGGCGTCGTTCGCGGAATATGCCGGCTCGATCGGCGGGATCGGCGCCCTGCTCGCGCTGATCGGCGCGGTGGCTGGCGCCCGCGCCGCCTTCCCCGCGCTGCTGACGGGGCTCGCACTCCTCGTGGCGTTGGGAACGCCGCTCGCCCGCCTGCTTTACTTCGGCGTGCCCGGATTCGCCTCGTCGGGGGCGCCGGCGCGGGTTCTTGTGCTGGTCTGCTTGGGGAGCGCGCTCCTCGCCGGGCTGGGGGCGGATGCGGTGCTGCGCGCCTTCGCGGGCGAGGGAGGGGTGCCGCGACGGCTGCTCGTCGGGCTGGCGATCGCGATGGGATCGCTATTGGCGGGGAGCGCGTGGCTCCTCGCGGTCGCAGCGGAGATCGGCGCCGCGCCGGTGGCTCAGGAGGCGCTGGCGCTGGTGGGTCGGCTGATCGTCGGCGTGCTCCTGACGGGAGCGCTCGCCGGCCTCGGGGCGAGGCGCGGCTGGTGGCCGAAGTCGCGGGCGGTCACCGGCTGGGGGGCGGCGCTGGCGCTGTTCATTGCGCTGGAGGGGGCGCTCACCGCCCGCGGAGTGGTGCCGTTCGCGCCCGCATCGCTCGCCTATCCCGAGGTCCCCGAGATCGCCGCGCTGCGCGAGGGGCGCGTCGGCCGGATCGCGACGATGAACGAGCGGTGGAGCCTGACCGAACCCCCGCGCGGGACGATCTTTCCCCCCAACGCCGCCCTCGCTTACCGGCTGCGCGATGCCGCCGGCTACGATTCGCTCCAGCTCGGTCACTACCGCGCTTTCACGACGCGGCTGTGCCGACGCGACGGCGCCCCGATCGAGAACGGCAATCTGCTGCTACTCCCCGTGGCGGGGCTGCGGTCGCCGCTCTTCCCGCTGCTCGGCGTGGGGCAGGTGATCACGGCGGCGCCGGACGGGGGCTGGAGCGTCTCCCATCTCCCCGCGGCGCAGGAGGCGTATCTGGCGCGCACCTGGCGCTCCCTCTCCGATGCCGCCGCCCTCGACTGGCTCGAGCAGCGTCTCGCGCACGAGCCGATCCCGCAGTCGGCGACGCTGGCGCCCGCAGCGGGCGACGGGACCGCCGCCGGCGGGCGAATCGTCGCCGACGAGCGCCCCTCGGCGAATCGCCGCCGCGTCCGCCTGCGCGCCGACGGCCCCGGCTTGCTCGTTCTCGCCGAGGGATGGGCGCCCGGCTGGCACGCGGTGGTGCGCGGCGAAGCGGGTGCGGCGAGCGCTCCCGTGCTCCGCGCCAACGTCGCGTTCCAGGCGGTGCGCGTGCCCGCGGGCGAGGTGACGGTCGAGCTCGTCTACGCGCCCGCCGCGGTGCAGGCGGGGATCTTCGCGCTCCTCGTCGCCGTGGCGATGACGATCGGCGTGGCGATCGCCACGACCGAGCGGCGCGCGGTCGCGGAGCGATAGGCCCTCGCCGTACGTGAAAACGGGGTCGACTCACGCCGACCCCGCCGGTGAACTGGTTGGATTTGGGGGCTCGCGCACCCCGAGAGGCGATCAGCCCCCACAGTCACCTCGACTAGCACTGTCCATGTTAGTCATCACCTCCTTCAGTCTGATTGGATTATACCAGCATCCGGGGCGATCTCGGCACGCGGACGAAGGAAGCGGCCTCTCGGCAGGAGCGCGCTTGCACGGCCACGAACGGGCCCGCGTCCGGATCGCGCCGTCCGACCGCTCATGTCGCAGGCCCCTCCAAGTGGCACGTCCCCGGCTTCCCCCGGCTCGGCCGCCAGCCCGCTACGGCTGCTGGCAGCGATCGGGGTGGGGCTCGGATTCGCCGTCGGCGTGACGTTGCTGGTGCGCCATTCGGAGCTGGTCACCGGCCGCTACGTCAGCTCGGGGGTGCCGCCGGTGCTGGCGTTCGCGGCGGCGTTTCTGTTGAGCGTGGCACGCCCGCTGCTGCGGCGCCTCCACCCGGCGCTGGCGATGACGCGGCCGCAAGTGCTTCTCGTCTACGCGATGCTGACGCTGGTGGTGGTGCTTCACAACCCCTACGTGGTGCGGGCGTTCCTCCCCCACCTCACCAGCCTCGACTACGGGAGCATGCGCCAGCCGGCGCTGCGCCGGTTCACCGAGTATCTGCCCGCGTGGTGGGGTCCGGGGCAGACCGGACGCGATCCCGAGGTCGTGCGCACCTACTTCGAGGGGTTTCGGCCCGGGGGCGTGCCGTGGGAGGCGTGGGTGGCGCCGCTGGCGCTGTGGTTCCTCTTCTTCCTGGCGATCTTCGTCGCCACCGGCTGCCTGATGACGCTGTTGCGCCACCAGTGGATCCACAGCGAGCGGCTCAGTTTCCCCCTCCTCTATCTCCCGCTGGCGGTGACGCAGGAGGGAGGGCCGCTGGGAGCCGGCGGCCTCGGCCCGATCTTTCGCCAGCCCCTGATGTGGCTCGGATTCGCCGTGGCGGCCGGGTTCAACGGAATCAATATCGCCCACGCGCTCTGGCCCGCGGTGCCCGCGCCGGGGTTCGTCTACCGCTTCCAGGGGATGTTTCCCGATCCGCCGTGGACGCCGCTGAACACGGTGATGCTCTTCTTCATGCTCGAGGCGATCGGGTTCGGCTATTTCCTGTCGCTCGAGGTGAGCTTCTCGACCTGGTTCTTCTACCTGGTGATGAAGGTGGCGGCGATCGCCTGCCTGTCGGGCGGACTCGATCTGCCGGGACTGCCGTTCATGCACGAGCACAGCGCCGGCGCCACGCTGGCGGTGGCTCTGCTGATCGGCTGGAATGCGCGCCGCACCCTGGCCCTGGCGCTGCGCCACGCGCTGCTCCCCGTGAAGTCGCCGGAGGCACGGGAGGCGCAACGGGCGGTCTGGGGCCTGGTCGCCAGCGTCGCCTTCGTGCTCGGCTGGTGCCAGCTGGCGGGCCTGTCCTGGATGGTGGCGCTCCCCTTCGTCGCGGTGCTGGGCGGCTTCGTGCTGGTGTACGCCCGGATTCGAGCGGAGACGGGCGTGCCGTTCGAGTTCGTCTACCCCTACGGCCAGCCGAAGGAGCTGCTCGTCAGCCTCTGGTCGCCGCGTGGCATGATCGAGACGGCAGGGCTGCGGAGCTGGACCGTCTTCTCGGGGCTGGCGTGGCTCAGTCGCCACCACTACGCGCAGTCGATGGCGGCCTACCAGATCGATAGCCTGAAGCTGGCTGAGGAGGCCCGGATTCCGCGGCGCTGGCTCTGGCTGGCGCTGGGGCTGGCGTTCGTCGTCGGGTTGGCGGGCTCGTTCTGGGCGCACCTCGACGCCTACTACGAGATCGGGAGCAACCTATCGGGCGGGGCGACCGGCCGCGGCGAGTACCGCGCCACGGTGGCGCTGCAGGAGTACCAGCGGATGGCGGCGCTGGTCGGCGCCACGCCGAGCGAGGGTCGAGCGCGGGTGATGGCGCTGGCGATCGGGTTCGCCTTCGCGCTGCTGCTCGGTCTGGCACGGCAGCGGATGGCGCGCAGCCCGTTCCACCCGCTCGGCTTCATCCTCGCCACCGCCTACGGGGACCACTCGACTCTCGTCTTCCCGATGTTCGTCGCGTGGCTGTGCAAGGCCTCGATCCTGAAGATGGGGGGTCTGCGCCTCTACCGGACGTTCGTTCCCTTCTTCCTCGGGCTGATCATGGGCCACGTGCTGATCGCGGGGATCGGCTGGCCGCTCTTCAGCCTGCTCCTGCGGCCGGAGGCGCGGCAATCCTACCATCTCTTCCTGGGAGGATAGCCTGCCGCCGAGGGCAGGAGGCAGCTCCGCGCCGAACGAACCGGTTGCCGGCCCCGAG
>Ga0101943_1000784_pt5 | contig 14984 bp, 11 predicted proteins | sample DewCreD2012metaG_5_FD_75244 | JGI IMG/M metagenome (GOLD analysis project Ga0101943, IMG submission 75244) | Hot spring sediment bacterial and archeal communities from British Columbia, Canada, to study Microbial Dark Matter (Phase II) - Dewar... ... | reverse complement strand
GTTGGTGGAACTAACGTCCGCGCGCACCGCCTCGGCTACCAAGCCAACAAACCCTGCCACCGTTGCCATCACCGCGAGTTTTTGCATCCAACGCACCCTACGCATTGCCCTTCTCCTTTCAGTAGGCTGGAAGCCCTCAGCCATCGTCATCCCCTCACCCGCTTCCCGTTCACGCTATTCTCGTGGGGCGAGGTAAATTGTATCCGGTCCAGCAGGTGGCACAAAGCTGCCGGTAGTGTGCAAGCTATACAGTGCGGAGCCACCAGCGGCCGGCAACACTCGTGCGACACCAATCACACCGCCAGAGCTTCCATTCGCCTGAATCACAGGCGTGATCTCCGTCATAGCAACGTCGGTACCCAGCACGTTCCGGGCAAAGACCGAGTTTGCCGGATTCGTAGCGGCATCAATGTCAGATAGAAGGGTGGAGAGGTAGCAGGTGACCGTCGTGCTCGCCGAGAAGCGCTCCTCAAAGGAATTGTAAACCAGGAATTGCACCGTAACGGTCGATGGAACCTGGTTCTCCAGGTCTTGCGAGCAAGGCACGAGCGTCAGCTCCGTGTTCACCGCATTCGGAATTTCTGCACCGTGATTCAGCCAGAGCTTCTCCGGACATGCGGCGTACATGTCGCCGTCCAACACCAGCGGATTCGAGGGCGACACGTCCGGATTCCCCTCGATGCCAATGGCGCTGTAGCGAGCAATGTCCCCACTACTGCGGAAGACCACCGCTTGGCCGCGCAGGTGGTTCCCCGTAACCGGCTCGCCCGAGGCACTGACTTCGACGCATTTTAGCTCGCCTTCGAAGTCCGGCTTTGGCGGGATGTGTCCAGGGTCAAAGCCCGAGCCATCCGCGTTAAACCCATCCGTCGGGTCGACACGGCGGCCCTGTGCCACCGACCAGTGAGTTGGCTGCTGCCGCGTTAGCCACAAGTCAAAGTCTGTCTCCTGCCACAAAGGCCGGCACGTAGCGCTCGGGCGCTCGCACCGTTGGCCAGTTACCGCGTCGAACAGCCGCGCGTCCACATAGTTACAGTGGACCTGGATCATCGAGTTGCTGGTGTTCACCAGCATGATCACCGTGTCGGTAGTGGCGTTTGCTGTAACCTTTGGAAAGACGAGGATCGAAGCCGCCTTCTCCGACGTGACGTCGGCGCGCGCCCCCGACGTCCCCGCTCCCAGGACCGCCCAGGCGCAAAGCCCTGAGAGTAACACATTCCACTTCACCGTTCGCATTGCCCTCCTCCTTTCCAGTCGACCGAACCTGCCTCACTCCCTCCGCCCATCGTTCCAACCCAGAGCGGATGCGCCACCCTCGGCACCGCGGAAGTGCGCGCATACATACTCAAAAAATCGCGGGCTTGTCAAGGAAGAATCGCAGGAAAAACACCTTGCCTTCTCAATCCCCGTGGGCACTGCCTTCCACCGGCCTTTCCACGGTTTCTGCCAGGGGCTCACCACGCTCACTGAAGACCTCCAGCTCAAAGCCACAACGCACCTAGGCACGGACGATTTTCTCGCGTCCGTGGCGGACGTTCCGGGTGGCATTGCGGGTGTCGATAACCAACTGACTCGCCGAGACGATAAACTCGTAGTCGAACACTGAATGATCCGTCGCAACCACCACCGCATCCGCTCGCTCCAACTCGTCCCGGGTCAACGGTACCGAGGCCATGTTGAAATCATAATTTCGCGAGCGCTTCAAGTAGGGAACGTACGGATCATGGTACCTCACCTGTGCCCCTTTCCGTAGCAACAAGTCCATCAGGCGCAGCGCAGGGGATTCGCGGGTATCGTCGAGGTCCTTTTTATAGGCGACACCCAGCACCAGCACTCTTGCCCCTTTCAAGCTCTTTTGCCGCTCGTTCAACGCATCGGCCAGCTTCCCGATGACATATGCAGGCATCGCGTGGTTGATTTCTCCGGCAAGCTCGATGAAGCGAGTCGTGAGCTCGTACTCCCGCGCTTTCCAGCTCAAGTAAAATGGGTCGATTGGAATGCAGTGCCCCCCAAGGCCTGGACCGGGATAGAAGGGAGTGAACCCAAACGGTTTGGTTGCCGCCGCGTCGATTACTTCCCAGATGTCAATCCCCATGCGGTCGAACAGCACCTTGAGCTCGTTCACCAAAGCAATGTTGACGCAGCGGTAAATGTTTTCGAGCAACTTCGCCGCTTCGGCCACACGCGCAGACGACACGGGGACGACTTTCTCCAACACGGCACCATACAGCGCCGCCGCTACGCGACCGCATGCCTCGGTTACCCCACCCACCAGTTTCGGGATCGTACGCGTTGTAAAATTGGGATTGTTCGGATCTTCCCGCTCGGGTGAAAAGGCTAGGTGCACGTCGATCCCTACCCGCAGGCCAGAACGCTCCAGGATTTCTTTCACCACTTCGTCGGTCGTTCCCGGGTAGGTAGTACTTTCTAACACGACGAGCTGCCCAGGACGCAGATACTCCGCGATCGTTTCTGCCGTTCTCTCGACATACGACAGGTCCGGATCACGGTTCGGGCTCAGCGGTGTCGGCACACAGATGAGAATCGCGTCGCACTCGCGCAATAATGAAAAATCCGAAGTCGGCTGGAATTTCCCCTCGGCACGACGGGGCAGAGAGTCGGCCACCACTCGCGCTAAGCGTCCACTATCAATGTGGCGGATGTAGCTGCGACCGGCACGGAGCTCTTCTACCTTGCTTTGGTCGATGTCGAACCCCACCACCGACACACCACTCTCCGCAAACGTCGCTGCTAGCGGCAGACCGACGTAACCCAGCCCAACAATCCCCACCAATCCTTGCCGCTTCTCAAAGCGCTCGATCAACTCCGCTACCGACGGCCTCGCAGGCATCCCTGCCACCTGAACTTCCCGTCGCGTATGCCGCCAAGGCAGGTCCGACACTTCGCCAGAACTCCTTTCTTACGATGCACCGACCGCTCGCCGTATCATCGCCGAACGCCGCCACCACCGCAGCGCCAAAACCGGCAACAGCAACCAAATAGACGACCAACCACCTCGTGCACCACTGACGTTGCAATCGCAACCGTCACCGTTTCCGGCCACCGGGGCACCAGTACGGGTCGGTGTGGGGGAACCTACCGCGGTGGTCGGGGTGCGCGTTGGGGTTGCAATGACCACTGGCGTTGTCGGCGTTGCGGTTCTGGTTGCTGTAGGCGAGGCCTCGACCGGTGGCGTGGGCGGGGTCGCAGTCCGTGTCGCCGTGATTGTCGGAGTCGGCGTTGGAGGAGGCTCGACGCAAAGGAATCCATTTCGTCCGGCGACGCCAGGAACAGGGTTCCCTTCCGCATCGCTCGCTCCCACTCCCGTCACGTCGACCCGGGCCTCCACGTCGCTCAACGTTGCATTGCACGTGTAGAGGACCGAACCATCGGGAATCGGATCTACATTTTCAAGCGACACCACCACTGCGCGTACAGACGTACAAGCATCGGGAGCACAACCCGGCGGCAGGAACGCAAAGGACGAACCATTTTTGTTCAGGGCCGGGTTCGCCGTACAGTCAGGGCGCCCGCTTGCGTTGGCATTGACCCGAATGCCCGCGCCCAACACCAGATCATTTTGCGTAGCCACGATCTGTTGCCCACCCGTCGCCAAGCGCACGGTAAGCGTAATCGGGCCGCTAGCTAAAAGAACCGCATCTTCCACATACACCGCAGCAGCCACCGGCGACGGACGTGGCGATGGGCAAGGTGTTCGTACCGTGGTTGGAGTGGGAGACGGCCCCGGAGTGGTGGGAGTTGGAATCGCCGTTTCCGTTTCGGTGGCAGTGGGAGTCGGCGTACCTGGAGTTTCGCTCGGTGTCGGCGTAGGACTCAACGTTGGCGTGCGGGCCGGGCCCGCAATGATCTCACCTAGCTCCAACACGAGTCGCGAATCCACGGCAACCGCCGGCACCTTGTTATCCGCCACTTGTAGGCGATCGTACCGCACCACTTGGGGTCCAGGGGTAACCGAAGCAGCCAGGGGAAGGCTACAGGTGAGCAGGGTGCCATCGGGAATCACCGGCAGCGGGTTTGAAAACGTGGTGGTTACGAGTGCGAATCGCACGCGGTAGTCGCCGGTCCGAACGTTTTGGAAGTCCGGGGGCACGACCTCGAGCAGATGGTCTGCCAACCTCGGATCCTTTTGGCAATGCAAAGGGGCGAGCCGACACGTACCGTTGCTCGGACAATCGCTCGAAAACTGGCAGGAACTGTTGTCCTCGCAAACGCCGCGCAAGTCGAACTGAGCGACTTGGAAAATCAGATCGAAGTTCACCGTTGCCACTACTTCGCTCTCTCTTTCGCGCTCCAGCCGCACCGTCATTGTCGCCGGTGCCGGTGGTGTCGACTCGTCGCCCGTGAACGCGTCTGTGGTGTTCACCCGCACGGTCACCACCGCCTGCACCGGTGCCGCCAGGCTGGCCAACAACACGATTCCCAGCCAAAGGCCAAGAGCGCCCCACCCTCTTACAAAGTGCCTCTGTTGCGCTTGTCCGTTCGCTGTCATGCGCGAATCCTCCCCACTCGTGCGTCCACGCCTCATCATTTCCAGGCCCCGACTCATGGACAGCCTCGTGCCAAGCGAAGCACCGCTTTCGTTACGTCGCCAACCGTGACTTGGCCGTCTCCGTCGGCGTCGGCGGCCGGACAAGCACTCACGGGCAATCTCGAGGCCATGATCTGCACAACGGTGGTAATTTCGTTGCCCATCACCTGGCCATTGCCATCGCAATCGCCTGCACACACCTGCACCGGAGTCGGCTCACTGACGGGCGGTGCCTCTAATGTGAACTCGCCTCCTGCCACGACCACTCGGAAGGTATCGGCACGCTGGTCGCCCACGTTGGTCCGGTCGGCACCGAACACCACCTGACCGCTCCGGCCCGCAACCGGCTGGAATGTGCAATGGAACACTGGCCCGTCAGCAAATGTTTGGATCGGGAACGACAAATCACCTGTGAAAAGCCGCAGCCGACGGTAGCCTTCAGGAGCGGCTGGGCTTTGTGGGAGAGTCGCCAAGAGCACGTGCGAGCCACGCAGGCGCTCGTCGAGACGACACGTCCTGCCAGGATCGCCAATGTCGAGAAGCCCTGGATCGTACAGTACGTCGAGCTGGACCGTAGCAAGTTCCCCCAGGCCTCCAGCAGCATTCACTGTGAGGTTCACTTTCCCATCCTCGCTTCTCGCGACGTCGAGTGTGAGGGTCACTTCTTGCCCTCGGTCGTGCGCGAACGTGAGCGGCCGGCCTTCCTGCACGCAACCACGAGCCAAGTTCAACACGATTTGGGTAATCTCGTTGCCCATCACCGCGCCGTCCCCGTTCAAGTCGGCCGCCACGCATTGATCGAGACTCAGTACTCCGCCCAGGATGTACACAGCATTGGAAATCTCGTTGCCAAACACAAAGCCATCGAGGTTACAGTCGCCACCGCATTCGCACAGGCCGTCGATACATGCCTCGCGATCGAAGCAGTTCAGCCGGTCGATTGTCGGGTCTTCGTCGTCACACGGGCGCTTCTTTTTACAGTATCCGCCCCGGCAATGGTGGTCCGGTGGACAATCCGCATCGGTCGTACATGGGCGAAACGTGGGCGTCGGCGTCGCTGTATTTGTCGGGGTTCGCGTGCGGGTCGGTGTTGGTGTCCGCGTCACCGTCGGAGTGGGGCTAGGCGTCACGCAGAAGCCCGCAACACACACCAGCCCCTCGGGGCAGATTCCATCGGGGCACGAGCCTGGCCCGAAAAACGGATTTTGACCCAAGTACGCTTGGCCCGCGAAGGCGCCTCCGGGGACCAGGTTGGTCGCAAACGACACGAACGCCACCCGTGTGCCTGGACCCGAAATCGCCGGAGCCGCGTCCGGCACCCCGGCGTTCGCCAACTCACCACGGTCGCTCACATCCACCACAAGCGTGCGTCCGATTTGGCGATCCCGCACGAACATGTTGGACGCGTGGTTGTTGTCATTGGGGATCAAGTTGGTTGCTGCCGACCCAAATGCCACAAAGCGACCGTCCGCAGAAATCGCCGGCGGGAAGGAAAAATCATCGGCGTTGCCGCCGCGCATGTTCACGCTCACGCGCTCGATTGTCCGTTGCTGACGGTCGAACACGAACACATCGACCACGCCATTGCGGTCGTCGGCGACCAAGTTATTGGCAAGCGATTTGAAGGCAACGAAGCGGCCATCCGCACTAATCGCCGGCAAGATGCTATCGCCATTTCCCTGAGTTCCGTTGCTCGCCACACTCACCCGCTCGATGGCTCCACTCGTGCGATCGCACACGAAAATATCCACAAAGCCGTTCGTATCGCCGCTCACCAAATTCGTAGCTGCGGAAGCAAAGGCCACTATGGAACCATCTTCACTGATCGCGGGGTGAGAACTCGCACCGTTCGGCTGAACATTGCACAGGCGTTCCGTCGTACCCGCAGCCAAATCACGAACAAAGATGTCCGCAACTCGGTTGGTGTCCCCGTCAACCAAATTGGAAGCCTCGGACTGGAAGGCCACCCAACGGCCGTCGCGGCTCACTGCCGGATACAAACTATCGCCATTCCCTTGGCTTCCGTTGGTGGCCACGCTTACGCGCTCCGTCGTGCCGAGGTCCCGCCTCCGAACAAACACGTCAAGCCGGTTGTTCGTATCTCCAGGAACAAGATTCGACGCGGCCGAGTAAAACACCACTAGGTTGCCGTCGTGACTCACGGCCACGTTTCCGCCTTGCGCATGGCTCGGGCCGTTTGCTTGCGTTCCCGCGGAACTTACGCTCGCCCGCTCGACCCGGCCGCTCCGAACATCACGCACGAATACATCTCGAGCTTGGTTCGTATCGAGTACCACCAAGTTGGTGGCATCAGAGTAAAAAGCGACAACGTTCCCTTCGCGATCCATTCCCACGCCCCCAGCTGCTCCGTTGGATGCCTGGCCCGAAGGGTTGGCACTGATCAACCGTAACGGCTCTCCGACTTGAGCCCAGCACGGCAGCGATCCAAGCCACATCATCGCGATCGCTCCGATGCCAAACGTTACGAAAGTTGCCCTGCAGCCCCTGTCTCGGTTCGAGCGGCTAATCGAATAACAGCGACTTTCCACCGCCATGCTCTCCTCCTTGCGAATCACCCCACCACTCCAGATGCCCCCTTTCGCGGCTCGCACGCTTGGCCGAGAACCACGTTATGCCATCCCAAACTTGTCACCGTCGATTGTTCCCCCACTCACCCGAGCGGAGATTCAGCGGTGGCAAAGTGCCATTGTCAGGCCAGGAAGTCAACCGGAGTTTTGCTAACTGCCGAATCAAGCAGCGTGTTCCGCGCCGTGTCCTCACGGTTCTTTGGCGTGGAACGTCGCTCCAGCACGGTCGCCCTGCTGGCTCGAGCCACTCGAGCACACCCGGAACAGTCGCCACACGACACCGTAGGCGTCGTTCGTGCGAACAACTGCCCCGCTAATCCAAGGGATGCAGCCGTGGTATCCGGCGGAGACAAGGTCCATCTCACCCCGGAGGCCAAAATGAGCAGCAAGCACGAAGACATCGTCCGGCAATTTTGCGCAGCGTGGAGTCGCCGCAATGTCGAGGAGTTACTGGCGTTCTTCTCCCCCGATGCCGTCTACCACAACATGCCCCTACCGCCGCTCCAGGGGATCGATGCGATTCGAGCTACCCTGGAGACGTTCGTGACACCAGCAGAGTGGATCGAGTTCGAGATCCTCAACATCGCAAGCCGTGGCAACACGGTCTTCACGGAACGAGTGGATCGATTCCGCTTCGCTGGGAAAGAAGTAAGCCTACCGGTAGCGGGCGTGTTCGAACTGGAAAACGGGAAGATCAGGGCATGGCGAGACTACTTCGACATGCAAACCTGGCTCCAGCAAACCACGCCTGCGTAAGCCACTAGAGACCTATCTCGGTTTCCGAGCTCGGCGCCACAATCAAAACTGCCGCTGTGTTGCTCGGCCGACCCGGATTTTTTCGCTGATCCAGCGCCGCCGGCCTCGGAAAAAGAATCCCACCGCAAGCCTCTTCATTGCGAACAACGTTGGCTTCGCGCTTCGTTTCTGGCTCGCGGGCACCTCGGCACGGCATTTGCCCTCCTTGCCAGCTATGGCTGCATTCCACTCGAGCCATGCTCTCGAATTCGGCAAGCCGCCATCAAAGGTGTGATCGGGAACCCGAACCAGGTAGCGCGACATTCCCATTGCGCGGGAACGTGCGGGCCAACGACCAGCTTCGACTCAGAGGGGACTTCATCCTCACGCCGGTTCCGCTCGACGAGTCGCTAGTTTCGACCAGTGACCTCTGTGTCCTCCTGCCTAACGGCCGCGAACAGACCATTCTGTAGGCCCAGCATCCTACATATTCCATGGTCAACCGGATGAAGGTCGGCTGAATCCGACTGCAGGGAACCGCGACGTCTTGGATTCGAGTTGGGCGGTATCATCCTGCAATCACTGAGGTAGATAAGAGCCCGATTTCCATGGGCCGCGACGCCATCGCGGGGTCTGTACGCCCAGCGGAAGCCTTGGCTGCGTTTGTCGGCGAAACCTCGGGTGGCGAGTGGGTTCTTTACCGTGGCCGACCACGCACCGCGTGATACTGGGGCTCTGGTGTCCTGGTGTCTGGAGTTGGAATGAACGCGCGTGGCTACTCGCTTACCACTTGGCGTACTGCCACTCGGCGTACCCAAGCTGGCGCTCCAGACGAACGGTCGTTCCGTCGCGGGCGACGAGCTGGCCCGTGTACCTCCCGATCAGTTGGTAGAAGTTGAGGCCCATGAACCCCAGGCGCAGGCGCTCGCGATGGCACGCCTGTGGTTCGAAGCGGAGCTGGCAATTGCCACTTCCGGAACGCATCGACCAGGATCGCATGAGATCGGTCCGTTCGTACTCGAACGCAACCAGATCTACCGGTTCCCGAGTGCCGTCGAGCCAAAAACAGTTTTCCGTGAAGCTGGTTTCGTTCACCCCGCACGAGATGTTCAGACCGACGACCCGGCCGTCGCTGGAGCGACCGGCTAAACAGCCCCAATTCCAAAACGTTTCCCGCCGCATGTAGCCCGCGCTCCAATCGCGGTGGCCCAATGCTCCAGCCTTGTCCAAATCTACGCTACCCATCGCAGTACGAAGCGTACCCTGTACTCGCTGGCCAGCAGTCTTGCGCGCAAACACCCAACCTGCAGCTCCGGCACGGGTGCAAATTCGGAGCGCCTGGGTGGGCGGATCGGTCTCATCCCACTCCGCATCGATGAAGAGGCTGCCCTTGACCTCCGCCAACAAGTGGCGCCGCCCGGAAGGTTCCCCAGGGCCGATGCGGAGCTCTACTCCCCGGGCTGAAAACACGCTGTGCCCGTCTTCCGGTCTTAAGTCCATCCGCAGTTTGCGTGCGAACAGGCTGCGGAACGTCCACTCCTCCATTGCGCCCGTCTCTGGCCAATACACGTAGACGAAGGCTGTGCCCGCGTAACGGGTGTTTACCAGTGCGCATCCGAATACAGCCGCTTCACTGAGGCCACCCAAAAACTCGAACTGCTTAAAGCCGAAGTGGCGGCGCCAGGGTCGGGCAGGGCGATCGTACTCGTCAATCAGCCGGCAGCGTCCGGGATCGATCTCTTCCACCGGCTCTTCGAAGAGGCCAAAGCGCACCTCTCCGCGCTCATCGCAAAGGGAACGCATGCCCTGTTTACCGGATGTGCGGCCACACCTCGCGCTCGAACAATCGCAGACTTTCCCAAGCAAAGTCTGGCGATAGACCGCCCATCAGCGGGTGCAAGACCACTCGGCCGTGTTCGCGAGCCAGAGCAATGCACTGCTCGGGGGTCACCACCGCGTACACTCCTGAGCGACGTACGTCCTCGGCGCTTGCCCCCTCGACGTGCACTTGGGAGCGTTGGTCGGGGGTTTGCCACGAGGCGTACGTGGTCGCGTCGTACACCGCGTGCGGAGCGATCCGCTGCCAGGCACCCTCTGGGTCGAGCGTGACGTGCACGAAGCCCGGTCCACCGGGCATCAGAGCGAAGCCCGTGTGGAAGCCGACGCGCCGGCATTCTTCTTCGTACACCTGCACGAGCCGCAGATCGCCAATGGCTGGGAGGAACGCAGCGCGCAAGCGCGCCGCGCGTCGCGCGGCCGTTTCCGTAGAACCACCGAGGAAAATCGTGATCGGGTGCGCGGGGCGTGGAGTGACCCGAACGCGGCGCCCACGGTAGGTAAACGGCTCCCCTGTCCAGGCTTGCCGCAACACGTCGACCGCCTCCTCCAGCAATCGACCACGTTGTTTGCGGTCGATCCCTGCCATCTCGAACTCTTCGGCACGATAGCCCAAGCCTGCGACGATGCTGACGCGACCGCCGCTGGCCAGTTCCAAAACCGCGAGTTGCTCGGCAATCCGCACCGGGTCGTGCAAGGGCAGCAGCAGAGCCGCGATATTGATGGGAAGCCGCTTGGTCGCCCCCGCGATTGCCGCCGCTAGCGTCAGCGGCGCGGGCAAGTACCCATCGTCTACGCCATGGTGCTCCGACAGCACGCACATGTCGATCCCGAGCTCGTCGGCCCAGCGGCACATTTCCAAGCAAGCGCGGTATTGATCCGCGTGCGTCGTGGAGGCAAACGGAGGCACCCGCAAGTCAAATCGAATCACGACAATCGCCATGGCTGTTCCTCCCGTGTTCCGCGCCCCGGCTCTCGAACCGGACGTGCACTCTCCTCGCGTTCGTCGCCTTGGGGGTCTCTAACGATCGAGCAAATCGAGCTTCTCCTGCGCTGCAAACTCCCGACGCACCTCTTCGTAGTCCTCTCGGGTAAACGGCCGGAATGTTGTGTCGCCACGGCGTCGCCAATAAATCCGCGCATCGGGGATTCGATTCAAGTCGAAGTGCACCTTCTTGTAGTTGCGCACCAAGACCTTCTGCGTTTGCGTGTACTCGAAGTCGTCGACGATCCGCACGAAGTCGGGGAACCATTTCCGGTCCATGCTGCCGTGCGTGACCTGATGCTCACACCAGTCGAAAAACCCCTGCGGGTCGAACTCCGCTCCATCGCGCAATTTTAACGCTGCCATCACCAGTTCGTCGGAAATGGCGCACGGCACGCCGTACGCAACCGCCAATTGCACATCGGGATGCTCCGTCAGGAGCCGCCCTACTTGCGCGGCGGAAAAATTCTCGCCGTCTTTGCGGATCCAGTCGTCCGTGCGTCCGTCGAAATACAAGTAGCGACGACCGTCGACGATGAGGATGTGACCCAAGTCGCCCGAGTGGTAAACCCCGTTGCGGTACTTTTCCTGGTTCGCCTGCGGGTTATCGTAGTACCCTTGAAACAAGGCAGTATCGGGAGCGACCCGGCAAATTTCGCCGACCGCGCGATCGTAGTTCAGCAGCTTGCCGTCTGGCCCAAGCTGCGCCGGCTCGCACTCCGACCCATCCGGCGCCAAAATCTTCACTGCTGGATCGGTAATTTCCCCGACACACCCGCGCGGGTCTCCTTTGCGGCGGAACGTACTGATGGCAGCTTCGGTGGAACCGTACAATTCGAACATGTCCTCGAGCCCGAGCCACTTCATGAACTTGTCGATGTCGGGCGGCGAAGCCCCGTTCCCCACCGCGTAACGCAGTTTGTTGCGGGGGTTGTTCGTGACCTCTCGGGCGATGCGTTCTTCGTCGCCACCAAAGCGCTTTTCGATCGCGGCGAGAACGTAGTGAACCGGCTCGCCCACGTAATTCCAGAACGTCGATCCGTAGGTAAAGATGTCGTCGAGAAATTGGCTGGCGCTGAACCGCTCGCGCAACCCCATGCTCCCGCCCACCCAAAATGCCGGCATGAAGCCAACGAACATGGCGTTCGAATGGAACAAGGGCATGCAACCGTACCCCACGTCCTCGTAGGTCAGGCCGAGGTTGGAGGACACTCCGAATCCCACAGCACACAGCTTCATGTGGTTGTTCAAAATGCCTTTTGGCAGCCCGGTCGTCCCAGAGGTGTAAATGACCATGAGGTTGGTTTCGGGAGTGACCGCCACGTCCGGTGCCGGGAGTTCGCGCTCGGCAGGTCCGACTTCCCGATCCAGGCATGCAACGTAATCCCGCTCCGGGGGGATCGCACCGCCTTGGGTGCGGAGAACCAAAATGTTTTCCTCTCCAAGCGTGCGCAGTTGTCCGCGAATGCGCTCGACCTCGGGAAGAAACTTTTCATCGACCACCAGCACACGCGCGCGTGCGTGATTGAGCACTCCTGCCAGTACTTCCCCTCGCAGTCCGGTGTTGACCCCGAACAACGTAAGGCCCGCAAACGCACACCCTCCGTACAGCGACAACAATTCCAGGTGGTTTTCGAGCAACATGGCGACATGACCCGGATGGTCGCTGTCGATCTTGCCAATCCGCTGCAACAGAAAGTGCGCCGTGCGCACGCTTTCGTTGCGGAACTGCCGGTACGTCCAGCTCCGGTCGCGGTGCATGAGCACCACCTTGTCTCGCGTGACGGGATGACGCGCCCGGGCCTCGATGTGGGCGCCCACAGTGAAGCTCGGTGCGTCGAAGACGAGTGGTTCAGCCATTCGCAATCTTGCCTCCAATTCCAACGAAATGAGTGAACCGGGTTCTTAAAGGCCGGGACCAACTAGAGTCAATGCAGCCCCACATCGTTTTGCCCCGGCGCCTCGCTCTGTGGTGGCAACGGAACAACGCGAAGTCGCGGCCCACCAGCAACGCGCACGCTGTTCGCACGCATGAGCGCCGAGCTGGCACCATCAGCCCCGCGCCCCGGGCCGTCCGCTCCCTTTAGGCAAGCGCCTGCAAGTGGCGCTGGAGGTTCTCCGCGCGTTCGCGCAAGGCCCCGGCCTTTTCTTTCTCTTTTGCGACGATCTCCTGCGGAGCTCGGGCTACGAAGTCCGCACGGGCCAGTTTGCCCTCCACTTGTTCAAGATCCTTGCGCACCTTGAGGAGCTCGCGCTCGAGCCGATCACGCACCTCGGCGGTATCTACCAGCCCACGCACCGGAACGAAGATCTCGCCAATGCCATCGACAACCACGGAGGGCTCGCCCACCGGGTGCTCCAGCGGAGCGAGAACCTCGACTGTTCCCACTCGCGCCAACAGACCGAGATACTGCTCCAGGAGGACGCGTGTTTGCGCCGGCACACCCGAGGGGAGCCGAACCGTGATCCGCGCGGAAGGAGCAATTCCTAAATCCGCACGCAAGTTGCGCACGCCGCGAATCGCGGCAATGAGTTGGCCTGCCAAGGCTTCTGCTTCCGGGTCGAGCCAGCGGTCGTCGGGACGAGGGAAGGGCGCCACCATGATGCTCGGCGCCACACGCTCGATAGGCAAGTGCTGCCAGATTTCTTCGGTCACGAACGGCATGATCGGGTGCAAGAGGCGTAACGCCCGTTCGAGTACACCGACCAAAACACTTCGAGTTACGCGCGCTTGCGGAGAGGTAAGCTCTGCCAAAGCCAGTTTGCTCATTTCGATGTACCAATCGCAGTACTCATGCCAGAGAAACTGGTACAGGCCCAAGGCGACCTCGTTGAAACGAAACTGTTCCAGCGCAGCCCGAGCCTCGCGGCTCACTCGCTCCAAGCGCGAGAGGATCCAGCGATCCGCTAGCCCAAAATCCTCGCTGCGGAACACCTGTAGCGATTCCACGCGAGTGTCCGCAGGTACCTGTCGCAACACGAACCGTGCAGCGTTCCAAATCTTGTTGGCAAAGTGCCGGCCAAGGTCGGTTTTTTCTTTCGCGTAGCGCACATCCTCGCCCGGTGGCGCCAAGGCAACGATCGTAAAGCGTAGTGCATCGGCTCCGTACTCTTGGATGACCTCTAGCGGATCGGGCGAGTTGCCCAGCGACTTCGACATCTTGCGCCCCTGCAAATCGCGCACGATGCTGTTGAAGTACACGGAGCGAAAAGGCACGTCGCCCACGAACTCGTAACCCGCCATCACCATGCGGGCGACCCAAAAGAAAATGATATCCGCGCCGGTAACGAGTACGTCCGTGGGATAGAAGCGCTCTAAGGTACGTGTGCGCTCCGGCCAGCCCATCGTCGAGAATGGCCACAGCCACGAGCTGAACCAGGTATCCAACACGTCGGGGTCCTGCTCGATGGCGCCCGAACCGCAATGCGCACAGGCGGTCGGGTCGACGCGGGCCACCGTCTCCTTCCCGCAGTCGCGACAGTACCAAACGGGAATGCGATGCCCCCACCAGAGTTGGCGGCTGATGCACCAGTCGCGAATGTTCTCGAGCCAGTGCAAGTACACACCCACCCATCGCTCCGGGGTGAGCTTGAGCGCGCCCGTTTTTACGGCGGCGATGGCCGGACCCGCAAGCGGCTTCATCCGCACGAACCACTGCGTCGAAAGGTACGGCTCGATGATGGTTTGGCAGCGCTCGCAACGGCGCACCGGAACCCGGTACGGTTCCACTTTCACCAGCAGTCCTTGCGCTTCCAGGTCCGCCACGATTTTTTTCCGCGCTGCAAATCGGTCGAGCCCCTGATACGGCCCCCCATTTTCGTTGATCCGGCCTTCGGTATCCATCACCACCAACGCAGGGAGTCCGTGGCGCTGCGCGATGTCGAAATCCGCCGCATCGTGCGCCGGCGTGACCTTCACCGCGCCTGTACCAAATTTCGGATCGACCGATTCGTCCGCCACGACTGGAATCGGGCGGCCCAGCAAGGGCAGCACAACCTGCTTGCCAATGAGCGACCGGTAACGCTCGTCCGCAGGATGCACCGCTACGCCCGTGTCGCCCAACATGGTCTCGGGGCGAGTGGTCGCGACGACGACTCCCGGGCCGCCATCCTCTGCCGGGTAGCGAATGTGCCACAGCGAGCCCGCCTCGCCGCCTTCCACGGTGATCGCTTCCTCATCCGACAGTGCGGTATGGCAACGAACACACCAGTGGATGATCCGCTGACCGCGATACAGAAGCCCCTTTTCGTACAGCCGCACGAACACTTCGCGCACCGCACGCGACAAACC
>Ga0101943_1001916_pt1 | contig 15053 bp, 12 predicted proteins | sample DewCreD2012metaG_5_FD_75244 | JGI IMG/M metagenome (GOLD analysis project Ga0101943, IMG submission 75244) | Hot spring sediment bacterial and archeal communities from British Columbia, Canada, to study Microbial Dark Matter (Phase II) - Dewar... ... | reverse complement strand
TGTGCGGCTGAGTGTGGAGTTGATCACGTCGATTGCGATGGAGGAAGGGCTGCGGTTTGCGATCCGTGAGGGCGGACGTACCGTGGGCGCCGGCGTGGTCACCAAAATCGTCGAGTGAGTCAGGCGGGCGGAGGCCAGCAAACGAATGCGCGAGCTAATTTCCCTTCAGTGTGAGCAGTGCAAGAGAAAAAACTACACCACGACCAAGAACAAGAAGACGATGACCGACAAGTTGGCGCTGCGCAAGTTTTGCCCTTTCTGCCGAGCTCACACCGTTCACAAGGAAGGAAAAGTCTGAGGGTGTGCCCCGCGGCACCGTTCCGCAGTGGGTCAGTAGCTCGAATTGGCAGAGCACCGGACTCCAAATCCGGGGGTTGCAGGTTCGAATCCTGCCTGACCCGCCTTGGCCTTGGTTCCCCATGCGAAGCGAAAAGGTAGGAATTGGAAAATGCTAGCCGCGCTGCGTGAACAGCTGCTCCGTGCGGTGACTTTCGTTAACGAGGTGCAGGCCGAACTGAGTAAGGTACATTGGCCGACACGAAGAGAAACCTACGCGGCAACGGTGGTAGTGATCGTTATCTCGCTGTTTATGGCTGTTTATCTCGGGGTGTTGGACCTGACGGTTTCGAGGCTCATCCAAGCATTGTTGCAGTGACGTTATGGCGAAGCAGTGGTACGCGGTCCAGACGTATTCTGGCCACGAGCACAAGGTGAAAGCGGCGCTGGAAGAGCGCATCCGAGCTTCGAGTCGCCGGGATCAATTTGGTGAGATCTTGGTGCCGCAGGAGCGGGTCGTTGAGCTCGTCAAGGGGCGAAGGAAAACCTCGGCGCGGAAGTTCTTCCCTGGGTACATTCTCGTCGAGATGGAAATGAACGACGAGAACTGGCAATTGGTTCGGTCGACGCCTAAAGTACTCGGCTTTGTTGGAGCCAGCGAGGCCGGGCGGAACCCGTCTCCGCTGCGTGAGGATGAGCTGCGCGAGATTTTAGAGCAGATGAAGGAAGGAGCGGCCCGCCCGAAACCAAAGGTCCTCTTTCAGGCTGGCGACAGTGTGAAAATCAAGGAAGGCCCCTTCCAGGACTTCACGGGCACCGTTGAAGAGGTCAAAGCAGATAAAGGCAAGCTGCGGGTTCTTGTGAATATGTTTGGCCGGTCTACGCCGGTCGAGCTTGACTTCGTCCAAGTCGAAAAAACGTAGAGCATAATCTGGGAGTCCCCGGAGGCACACCGTCGTGAAGAAAATCATTGGTCAAATCAAGCTACAAATTCCCGCTGGTCAGGCGAACCCGAGTCCGCCGGTCGGTCCTGCTTTGGGTCAGCGCGGCGTGAACATCATGGAGTTCTGCAAAGCATTCAATGCGCAGACGCAGAACCAGCAGGGATTAATTATCCCGGTGGTCATTACGGTCTATGCCGATCGATCGTTCACTTTTGTTACCAAGACTCCACCAGCCTCCGTGTTGTTAAAGCGCGCTGCGGGCGTCGAGAAGGGTTCATCGGAGCCGAACAAGAAAAAGGTTGGTCGGGTTACGAGAGCCCAAGTTCGTGAGATTGCCGAAATGAAGATGCCCGACCTAACGGCGGCTTCTTTGGAGGCGGCCATCCGGACAATAGAGGGCACGGCCCGGAGTATGGGCATCGAGGTGATCGACTGATTCCAGAGGTGCGAACCATGGCAAGGGTAAGTAAGCGCTACAGAGAAGCGGGGGCAAAGGTGGACCGGTTGCGTCGGTACGAGTTGTCGGAAGCTGTCCGCCTGGCCGTGGAGACGGCCACGGCACGTTTTGACGAGACGATCGAGATGGCCGTTCGGCTGGGAGTGGATCCACGACAAGCTGACCAAAACGTTCGGGGAACGGTTTTGCTGCCGCACGGTACGGGAAAGCCGGTCCGCGTGGTGGTGTTCGCAAAGGGTGAGAAGGAGCGTGAGGCTAAGGAGGCGGGAGCCGATTACGTTGGCGGCGAAGACCTGGCTAAGAAAATTTCTGAGGGGTGGCTGGAGTTTGACCGTGCCGTGGCAACACCGGACATGATGGCAGTTGTCGGTCGCATTGCTAAGATTCTTGGCCCGCGCGGGCTCATGCCTAACCCGAAGGCTGGAACGGTAACGTTCGACGTCGGAAAGGCCGTTCAGGAGCTGAAGGCAGGGAAGGTTGAGTATCGAGTGGACAAGGCAGGCATCGTTCACGTGCCAATTGGCAAGAAGTCGTTTGGGCCCGAGAAGCTGCTGGAAAATGCGGAGGCTGTATTGAGCAGCTTAATCCGAGTAAAACCGGCCTCGGCCAAGGGCACTTACATTCAGTCCATTGCCGTGGCGCCAACAATGGGTCCTGGAATCAAAGTGGATCCGAACGTGGCGCGGGCGGTGGCCGCCTGAGTCCGAAAGGGTGGTTTGCAGTGAAGCGGCAAGAAAAATCGAACGTTGTCAACGCTTTGAGGGAAAAGCTGGGTAAAGCCTGTGTGGTGATCGTGGCGCAGGCGTACGGCCTCGATAGTGCGCAAACATTGCGGCTCAGGCGGGCGGTGCGTCAAGCCGGGGGCGAGCTGAAGGTAGCCAAGAATACCTTGGCGCGTTTGGCTGCGGAAAACACCCAGTATGCGCCGTTGACCGGAATGCTTTCCGGGCCTACTGCGCTCGTGTTTGGTTACAAAGACCCAGTGGCTGTCGCAAAGGCGTTGGTGGAATTCTCAGGGGAGGCCGCCGAGAAAGTCTCCATAAGAGGCGGCGTGCTCGAGGGACGTCCCTTGGATGCTGGGGCAGTCAAGGAACTCGCAGAGCTGCCGCCGCGTGAGGTTCTTGTGGGAACACTGCTCGGCCTTATCCAAGCGCCAGCGGCACAACTGCTCCGGACAATCCAAGAGCCGGGTGCTCGGTTGGTGCGCCTGCTGGACCGCTTGCGAAGCGGTATGTCGGGGCAATGACGAGTTCGGTGCGCGCAAACGACATGCACACTGAGTGAATCTGAACGGTTCGAACCAAGAGATCAATTTGGAGGAGGTTTTTGCAAATGTCTCAAGTTACGCGGGAGCAAGTGAAAGACTTCATCAAGAACATGACTCTGCTTGAAGCCGCAGCCTTGGTGAAGGAGCTGGAAGAAGAGTTGGGTGTGAGCGCTGCTGCCCCTGTGATGGCTGCCGTTCCGGCGGCTCAGGCGGGCGCCGCAGCCGGAGCGGCACCGGCAGCCGAAAAGGACGAATTCTCTGTGGTGCTTCAATCCGCAGGGGACAAGAAAATCCAGGTCATCAAGGTAATCCGTGAGCTTACGGGATTGGGACTCAAAGAAGCTAAGGACCTGGTCGATGGAGCTCCCAAGGTTGTCAAGGAAGGCGTGCCAAAGGCGCAAGCCGAGGAGATGAAGAAGAAAATCGAAGAGGCCGGCGGGGTCGTGGAGCTGAAGTAGGACAGATCGGGCATCACTCAGGAGATGCTTTCGGGGGTACAGCCGAGCGCTGCAATTGGACCGTGTCCTTGAGAAGGAGTCGCAATGGCCTTGCGGGTAGCGAGTAACAAACGTTTTCGCCGGAATTTTGGCCGGATCAAAAAGGTTATAGAGATTCCGAACCTGATTGAGATCCAGAGGCGGTCGTACGGAGAATTCCTACGTCGCGACGGCGAACAGGGCGGGGCACAGTCATCCGGACTTGATGGCGTGTTCCGCTCGGTGTTCCCAATTTGGGACTACAACAAGACTGCCCAGCTGGAGTTTGTAGGTTACACCTTGCAAGAGCCGAAGTACACCGTGGAAGAGTGCCATGACCGGGGGATGACGTACGCTGCTCCGCTCAAGGTGCGGGTGCAGCTGATCTTGTACCAAGACTCCGATGGCAATGGCGGGCCCAAAGAAGTCAAGAACGTGAAGGAGCAGGAAGTTTACTTCGGGGAAGTCCCGTTGATGACGGAGAATGGTACCTTCATGGTCAACGGGACCGAGCGTGTCATCGTCAGCCAGCTTCACCGCTCGCCCGGAGTCTTCTTCGATCACGACAAGGGGAAAACCCACTCGAGCGGGAAGCTTCTGTTTTCTGCACGAGTGATTCCGTACCGTGGCTCCTGGCTGGATTTTGAATTCGACCCGCGGGACATTCTCTACGTTCGCATCGACCGGCGCCGCAAGCTGCATGCCACGGTGTTGCTGCGCGCTCTTGGCATGAGCGCAGAAGATATCTTGAACTACTACTACGAATCCGAGCGCATCTTGATCGACGGACGCAAGCTCGCGAAGGAGCTGAACTTTGCAATTCTCCGTAATACCAAGGCCACCCGCGACATCCGTGGACCTCGTCAGGAGCTGATTGTCAAAGAGGGGCGCAAGATCACGGACAGTGTCTTGAAGCAGCTGGAAGCTGCGGGTATTCGCGAAATCTCCATCACCCCTGAGGAAGTGATCGGGCGAGTTGTTGCACACGACGTGGTGGATCCGGAAACCGGTGAAGTTCTCCTGGAGTGCAACCACGAGGTGAGCCCCGAGAAGCTGGAAGAGTTCCGATCCCGGGGGATCCGGTCGTTCGACGTTCTTTATTTGGATGAGCAACACCTCGGGCCGGCTCTGCGTAATACGCTGTTAGCAGATGGGGTCAAATCTCCCGAGGAGGCAGTGGTGGAGATTTACAAGCGTCTTCGGCCTGGGGATGTACCGACCGTCGAGTCGGCAACGCAATACTTTCATAACCTCTTTTTCAATCCTGAACGCTACGATCTCTCTCGCGTAGGGCGGCTGAAGCTCAACCACAAGTTAAAGCTGGATCCTCCGCCTCCGCTCGAGCAAGGCACTTTGCGTCGAGAGGATATCCTTGAAGTTGTTCGCTACTTGATCGAGTTACGCAACGGGGTGCCTAATCGGACGATCGACGATATCGACCACCTAGGTAATCGCCGAGTGCGCGCCGTCGGGGAACTCGTGGAAAACCAGTTCCGCTTGGGGCTTGTCCGTATGGAGCGTGCGGTGAAGGAGCGAATGGGGCTTCAGGATTTGGAAACCCTGATGCCGCAAGACCTCGTGAACTACAAGCCGGTATCGGCAGCGGTCAAGGAATTTTTCGGGTCGAGCCAACTTTCTCAGTTCATGGATCAGACGAACCCGTTGTCGGAGGTGACGCATAAGCGTCGTCTGTCCGCGTTGGGACCCGGTGGTTTGACCCGGGAGAGAGCCGGCTTCGAGGTCCGTGACGTCCATCCTACCCACTACGGACGAGTTTGTCCGATCGAGACACCGGAGGGCCCGAACATTGGTCTCATCGCCTCTTTGTCCACATACGCACGGGTAAACGAGTTTGGTTTTCTGGAAACTCCTTACCGCGAGGTGGATAACGGTCGCGTGACCGATCGAATTCGATACCTGTCTGCCCTTGAGGAAGAGGAGTACGAAATAGCCCAAGCGAATGCCCCGGTCGACAGCAAGGGGTACTTCCTCGCAGACATAGTGTCGGTTCGCTTCCGCGGGGAGTTCACCACGGTTCCACGGGAGCAGGTCAAGTTCATGGACGTGTCGCCTAATCAGCTGGTCAGCGTTGCCGCGTCCCTGATCCCGTTTCTGGAAAACGACGACGCGAACCGGGCGCTCATGGGTTCGAATATGCAACGGCAGGCGGTGCCTCTATTGCGTACTGATGCTCCGCTTGTCGGCACAGGAATGGAGCGCATCGTAGCACGCGACTCCGGAGTGACCGTGGTGGCAAAACGTTCAGGTACCGTGGAGAGCGTGGATGCCACCAGAATTGTGATCCGCGCAGACCGCGTGCGCGAAGGCGGGCGGGATCCGGGAGTAGATATCTATAACCTGGTGAAATACCAGCGCTCGAATCAGAGCACTTGCATCAACCAGAAGCCGATCGTTCAGCCCGGTGATCATGTGGAAGCCGGCGATGTAATCGCTGATGGTCCCTCCACGGATCTTGGCGAGCTCGCGCTAGGCAGAAACGTGTTGGTCGCGTTCATGCCTTGGGGTGGGTACAATTTCGAGGACTCGATATTGGTCAGCGAGCGCCTCGTGAAGGCTGACTACTTCACCTCCGTTCACATCGAGGAGTTTGAATGCGTTGCCCGGGATACGAAGTTGGGCCCGGAAGAGATTACCCGAGACATCCCGAATGTAGGCGACGAGGCGCTCAAGGATTTGGACGAAAGCGGCATTGTGCGTATCGGTGCGGAGGTGAAGCCAGGCTCGATTTTGGTGGGCAAGATCACACCAAAAGGTGAAACGCAGCTTTCGCCCGAGGAGAAACTCTTGCGCGCAATCTTTGGAGAGAAGGCGGGCGAGGTGCGCGACACGTCGCAACGCGTGCCCCCGGGGGTCGAAGGCATCGTGATCAATGCGCGCGTATTTTCTCGCAAGGGGGTAGCCCGCGACGAGCGCAGCAAACAAATTGAAGAGGAAGAGATCGCGCGTCTTAAAAAGGATCAGGAGGAAGAGCAGCGGATTGTCCGTGATACTGCGCTGAAGAAACTTCGTCGGCTTCTTGTCGGCAAGGTCACTGTTGCACGACTCAGCGACAGCGACCGGCACGTCTTGTTGCCAAAGGGGCACGAAATCCAAGCCGAGGATCTGGAAAGCATCCCTGTCGGTCTTTGGAGTGAGATTCGCGTGGGCGATGAGCGGATCGAAGCCGAAGTCGCAGCCCTGGCCGAAGGAGTGCAGGAACAACTCTCGTTGATCAAGACGGCGATTCAGGAGCGGATCGAGCGCTTGAAAGCCGGCGATGAATTGCCTCCCGGTGTGATCAAGATGGTTAAGGTGTTCGTTGCCATGAAGCGCCGACTGCAGGTCGGTGATAAAATGGCCGGACGCCACGGAAATAAAGGCGTACTGTCTCGCATCCTTCCCGAAGAGGACATGCCCTACTTAGCCGACGGGACACCCGTCGACATCGTTCTGAACCCGTTGGGTGTTCCCTCGCGAATGAACGTTGGACAGATTTTGGAAACCCACTTGGGGTGGGCTGTGCGTACCTTAGGGACACAGCTACAGGAGACCATGGCCCGAGCCAATGGAGACGCAGGGCCTGTGCGGGCAAAATTGAAGGAGCTTTTCGGCAAAGAGGTCGCGCCGTTGATCGATTCCCTGCGCGATGCCGATGTTTTTCAAATTGCGCGCAAGTCGATTGGCGGGATTCACGTTGCGTCTCCAGTGTTTGACGGCGTTCCGGAGACGGAGATCTTCGAGATGCTCAAGAAGGCAGGTTTACCGGAAACGGGCCAAGCAATTTTGTACGATGGTCGCACCGGAGAGCCGTTTGCACACCCTGTTACGGTCGGCGTCATGTACATGCTGAAGCTCCACCACCTGGTCGACGACAAAATTCACGCCCGATCGACCGGGCCATACTCGCTGGTCACGCAGCAGCCATTGGGTGGCAAAGCCCAATTCGGAGGGCAACGACTTGGCGAGATGGAGGTGTGGGCCTTGGAAGCGTATGGCGCAGCTTACACGCTGCAAGAAATGTTGACCGTGAAATCCGACGACGTTGCCGGTCGAACGCGGATGTACGAGGCAATTGTGAAAGGCGAAAACGTACTGGAACCGGGTCTTCCAGAGTCGTTCAACGTGATGATCAAGGAGTTGCAAAGCTTGGCGTTGGACGTGGAGTTACTGGAAGGCCCCGATGCCTCGGGAAAATCAGCAAACGAATGAGTGAGGAGTAGAACATGGACGATTTGTTCTCCCTTTACGAGAAACCGAAGAATCCGCTGAGCTTTAACGCGATTCGAATCGGCATTGCCTCGCCGGAAAAGATCCGCTCTTGGTCTCACGGCGAGGTCAAAAAGCCGGAAACGATTAATTATCGAACATTCAAGCCGGAGAGGGACGGGCTGTTTTGCGCCAAGATTTTCGGTCCTACCAAGGACTACGAGTGTAATTGCGGCAAGTACAAACGCATGCGCCACCGCGGCGTTGTGTGCGAGAAGTGTGGCGTGGAGGTCATTCAGTCGAAGGTGCGGCGCGAGCGCATGGGGCACATCGAACTTGCAACACCCGTCGCCCACATTTGGTTCCTGAAAAGTTTACCCAGCCGCATCGGGACCTTGCTCGACATGACGCTGAAGGACTTGGAGAAGGTTCTTTACTTCGAGTCCTACGTTGTTACAGACCCGGGGAAGACACCGCTTCAGTATAAGGAGCTGCTGAGCGAATCGCGGTATCGCCGCGCGCGTGAGGAGTTCGGTGATGGCTTCCAGGCCGAGATGGGAGCAGAGGCAATTCGCACGCTGTTGCAGCAAATTGACTTGGAAGCGGAGGCCCAGCAACTGCGAGAAGAAATGCGGCTGGTTACCAGCGAGGCCAGGCGCAAGAAAGTCGCTAAGCGACTGAAAGTGATTAACGCGTTCCGATCATCGGGGAATCGACCGGAGTGGATGATCCTGGAGGTGATTCCCGTCATTCCCCCAGATTTGCGGCCGCTCGTGCCTCTAGATGGCGGCCGGTTTGCAACTTCGGATCTCAACGATCTTTACCGAAGGGTGATTAACCGTAATAACCGACTGAAGCGGCTAATCGAACTGAACGCTCCAGATATCATTGTTCGGAACGAAAAACGCATGCTTCAGGAGGCGGTGGACGCGCTGTTCGATAACGGGCGGCGTGGGCGTGCGATTACGGGAGCAAACAAGCGGCCGCTCAAGTCCTTGTCCGACATGCTCAAAGGAAAGACCGGGAGGTTTCGTCAGAATCTTCTCGGAAAGCGAGTCGACTATTCCGGGCGTTCGGTCATCGTCGTCGGGCCCGAGCTCCGACTGCACCAGTGCGGTCTGCCAAAACGAATGGCGCTCGAGCTGTTTAAGCCTTTTATTTACAACAAGTTGGAGGAGCGTGGTCTTGCCACCACGATCAAGAGCGCCAAGAAGCTGGTAGAAAGGGAGCGGGATGAGGTCTGGGATATCTTGGATGAGGTCATTCGTGAGCACCCCATCTTGTTGAACCGGGCCCCGACACTCCATCGATTGGGCATTCAGGCGTTCGAGCCAGTGCTGATCGAAGGGAAGGCAATCCAGCTGCACCCACTGGTGTGCGCGGCATACAATGCCGATTTTGACGGCGACCAGATGGCCGTGCATGTGCCACTGTCGGTGGAGGCGCAGGTCGAGTCACGCGTCCTGATGATGTCGACCAATAACATCCTCTCACCCGCCCACGGCAAGCCGATCATTGTGCCCTCCCAGGATATCGTGTTGGGGCTCTATTGGATGACCCGCGAGCATGTCTTGGCGAAAGGGGCGGGTCGGCGTTTTTCCAGTCCAACGGAGGTCCGGGTCGCCTACGATCAGGGAGAAGTGGACATTCAAGCGCCCATTCGCGTGCGGATTGACGGGGAAACAGTCGAAACCACCGTTGGCCGTGTGCTCCTCTACGAAATTGTTCCGCGGCAAATCCCGTTCAAGGAAGTCAACCAGGTGATGAAGAAGAAGGAGTTGGCTCAACTGATCGATCTCGCATACCGATATGCCGGGAACAAGGCGACGGTCATCTTTGCCGACCGCCTGAAGGACCTAGGGTATGAGTACGCAACGCGTGCCGGTATTTCCATTGGGATCAAGGACATGGTGATTCCTGCCAGCAAGCAGCGACTGCTCGAACAAGCCCAGGCTGCGGTGCGGGAAATCGAGGAGCAGTACAGTCAGGGGCTCATCACGCAAGGCGAGCGGTACAACAAGGTCATCGACATCTGGGCCGAGGTGACGGACCGTGTTGCGGACGAAATGATGCGCGAGCTGAAGACGGAAACGGTCACGCTCCCAGACGGTCGGAAACAGTCGGTGACGAGCTTCAATCCAATTTTCATGATGGCCGATTCCGGGGCGCGCGGTAGTGCGCAGCAAATTCGCCAGCTTGCCGGTATGCGCGGCCTAATGGCGAAGCCTTCGGGAGAAATCATCGAAACGCCGATTACAGCCAACTTTCGCGAGGGGCTGACCGTGCTGCAGTACTTTATTTCGACGCACGGAGCGCGAAAGGGGTTGGCCGATACGGCCCTCAAGACCGCAAACTCAGGTTACCTCACACGGCGGTTAGTCGATGTCGCGCAAGACTCGATTATTAGCGAGTACGATTGCGGCACATTGGACGGTATCGAGATGACCGCGCTGGTCGAGGGCGGAGAGGTGATCGAAACCCTCGGGGATCGGGTGCTTGGGCGGGTCGCGTTGGAGGACGTGCGAGATCGGTACACCGGCGAGGTGTTGGTCCGCGCGAACGAGGAGATCACAGAAGAAGTCGTCAGTAAACTTGAACGAGCTGGCTTGGAACGGATCAAAATTCGTTCGGTGCTCACGTGTCAGTCCAGGCGGGGCGCTTGTGTGCTTTGCTACGGGCGGGATCTCGCACGCGGCCAAATGGTCAACCTAGGGGAAGCGATTGGTGTGATCGCCGCTCAGTCGATTGGTGAGCCGGGTACCCAGCTGACCATGCGTACGTTCCACATCGGAGGGACCGCAAGTCGCCGCGCGGAGCAGACGACGCTGGAAGTCCGGACTGATGGGGTTTTGCGGTTCGTGAACGTTCAAACTGTCGTCAACCGCGACGGGGACCTGGTGGTTATGAACCGCAACGGGGAAGTCGTCGTGGTTGAGGTCGGAGAGGATGGGCGAGAACGGGAACGGGAGCGCTACCCCTTGGTTTACGGAGCCAAGTTGAAGAAGCGCGATGGGGAGAAGGTCAAAGCAGGCGACTTGGTGGCCGAGTGGGATCCGTATACCACGCCCATGCTTACGGAAACTTCCGGGTATGTGCGCTTCGTCGACATCATCGAAGGGCAGACAATGGAGGAGAAGGTTGACGAGCGGACTGGCCTGTCCATGAAGGTGATCGTCGACTTCAAGGATCTGGATAAGCAGCCGAGAATCTTTGTTCTTGAAGATCCCACCCAGCAGCCGAAAGACCTGCCAATGGAATCGAGACGGGTGTACATGCTTCCCATTGGCGCGCACATTGCGGTCACTGACGGTCAGCATGTGTCCGCCGGCGATGTAATCGCCAAGATTCCGCGAGAAACGACAAAGACCAAGGATATTACGGGTGGTTTGCCCCGCGTTGCGGAACTGTTTGAAGCTCGTAAACCGAAGGAGCAAGCCGTCATTGCGGAAATCGATGGCGTCGTGTCTTTTGGAAAGGACACCAAAGGCAAGCGGAAGGTCATCATCACTCCTGACGTCGGTGAGCCCCGAGAATATGCCATCCCGAAAGGGAAACACATCAGCGTGCACGAGGGTGACAGGGTGCGCGCTGGTGAACCGCTGATCGACGGGTCGCCTAGCCCTCACGAAATCTTGAACATCTTGGGGGTGAAGGCGCTAGCGAAATATCTCGTGGACGAGATTCAGGAGGTCTACCGGCTCCAAGGTGTGCGTATTAACGACAAACACATCGAAGTGATTGTCCGCCAGATGTTGCGCCGCGTGAAGGTGAAGGACGTCGGCGATACGGAATTTCTGGTGGGAGACCAGGTGGAAAAGTGGCGTTTCGAAGAGGAAAATCAGCGGGTCAAAAAAGCTGGCGGGCAACCCGCAACCTGCGAGCCGCTTCTTTTGGGCATCACCAAGGCTAGCCTCTCCACGGAGAGTTTTATCTCAGCAGCCTCGTTCCAAGAAACCACCAAAGTGCTCACCGAAGCAGCGATCAATGGTAAGGTGGATCATCTCGTCGGCCTCAAGGAAAACGTGATCATGGGCCGACTGATACCGGCAGGCACCGGCGTCGCGCAGTACCGTCAGATGGAAATGCTGATCGACGGTGTGCCCGCTGAAGGGGCGGAAGTGGAGCAGCAGCCGACGCAAGCTGCGACAGCTTGACAGCGCCTTGGCACTTTCCTAATTAGGGCGTTTCCCGTTTGCCGGTGACGCCGGCAAACGGGAAGCCGGTTTCGAGGGTACAGGAATGCCGACAATCAATCAGTTGGTAAAAAAAGCTCGGGTTGTGCAGCGACGGCGTACGACCGCGCCGGCACTGCAGGGGTGTCCGCAAAAGCGCGGCGTTTGTACGCGCGTGTACACACAGACGCCGAAGAAGCCGAATTCGGCACTGCGGAAAGTGGCGCGTGTTCGCCTGACCAACGGGATCGAGGTGACATCGTACATTCCTGGAATCGGCCACAATTTGCAGGAACACTCCGTGGTGCTGATTCGGGGTGGGCGTGTGAAGGATTTGCCTGGAGTGCGGTACCATATCATTCGAGGCACTCTTGATGCGGTCGGCGTTCAAGACCGGCGTAAAGGCCGATCGAAGTACGGCACAAAAAAACCGAAGTAGTCATTGAAGGACGAATGTTATGCCTCGCAAGGGCGAAGTTCGACGCAGAGAGGTGCTCCCTGACCCGAAGTACCACGATCAAACGGTCAGCAAGTTTATCAACATGCTGATGATGCGCGGGAAAAAAAGTTTGGCAGAGCGCATCCTCTATGGCGCCTTTGACTTGATTCAGGCTCGGGCAAAAGAGGATCCGCTAGTTGTATTTCGCCGCGCACTGGAAAACGTAAAGCCTGTTTTGGAGGTGCGCTCGCGGCGCGTGGGTGGCGCCACGTACCAAGTGCCGGTCGAGGTTCGCCCGGTGCGGAGGGTGTCTTTGGGGATGCGCTGGCTCGTGCAACAAGCGCGGTTGCGGAGCGAAAAATCCATGGCGGAGCGGCTGGCTGCTGAACTGATGGAGGCCGCAAATAATCGTGGTGGGGCGGTGAAGAAGAAAGAAGAAACCCACCGGATGGCCGAGGCGAACAAGGCGTTTGCGCATTACCGCTGGTGACGCAGCGGTCGTGAGGTCGGTTTGGGGGCGTTTCTTAGCCCGGCAGGTAGCTGTGCGCTCCTCCGGAGGCTAAAAGGATTGGCTTTGACGAAGTATGGCTCGTAACGTTCCAATCGAGAAGACGCGAAACATCGGCATCATGGCTCACATCGATGCCGGCAAGACGACGACTACCGAGCGAATTTTGTACTACACCGGGATGACGTACAAGATCGGCGAGGTACACGAAGGTACCGCAACCATGGACTGGATGGTCCAAGAGCAGGAGCGGGGGATCACGATTACCTCCGCCGCGACGACTTGCTTCTGGCGGGATCACCGGATCAATATCATCGACACCCCCGGGCACGTCGACTTTACCATAGAGGTGGAACGGTCGTTGCGTGTTCTGGACGGTGCGGTGGCCGTTTTTTGTGGAGTTGGCGGGGTCGAGCCACAATCGGAAACGGTATGGCGTCAAGCGGACAAGTACCGGGTGCCCCGAATCGCCTTTGTGAACAAGATGGATCGGGTAGGGGCGGACTTCGAGTCTGTGGTTCGCCAGATTCGCGAGCGTCTGGGTGCTCATCCTGTTCCGGTCCAGCTCCCTCTCGGTGTCGAGGAAAACTTCCGCGGTGTGATTGATTTGGTGGGCATGCGTGCAATCGTTTGGGACGATGAAAGTCTGGGGGCGCGCTTCCGCAGCGAAGAGATTCCGCCTGAATACAGGGACTCTGCCGAGGCGGCCCGCGAGCGCGTATTGGAGGCCGCGGCCGACTGCGACGAAACCATCATGGAAAAATACTTGAGCGGGGAGGCGATTTCCGAGGACGAGATTCACCGTGCGCTTCGGGCAGGTGCGTTGAGTATGCGGATCGTCCCGGTCCTCTGCGGATCCGCCTTCAAGAACAAAGGGGTGCAGCCGCTCCTCGATGCAGTGGTGAACTACTTGCCTTCCCCACTGGATATCCCGCCGGTCCAGGGCGTGAATCCGTTAACTGGCGAGACGGAAACGAGAAGAACTGCCGACGATGAGGCATTTGCGGCTCTCGCGTTCAAAATCATGACCGACCCGTTTGTCGGTTCACTCACCTTCTTCCGGGTGTACTCGGGGCGGTTGGAGTCTGGATCGTACGTCTTTAACTCCACGAAGGGCAAAAAAGAGCGCATTGGCCGGCTACTGAAGATGCACGCCAATAAGCGTGAGGAGATCAAAGAGGTCTTTGCTGGAGAAATTGCCGCTGCCGTCGGCCTGCGCGATACGACAACAGGAGATACGTTGTGCGACGAGTCGCGGCCCATTGTACTGGAGTCGATCGAATTCCCCGAGCCCGTAATCTCGGTCGCGATCGAACCGAAGACGAAAGCGGATCAGGAAAAACTGAGCATTTCATTGCAAAAGTTAGCGGCCGAAGACCCTTCGTTTCGCGTCTCTACCGACAAGGAAACCGGACAAACCATTTTGTCGGGCATGGGCGAGCTGCATCTTGAAATCATTGTCGACCGCCTGTTGCGGGAATTCAAAGTTGATGCATCGGTAGGAAAACCGCAGGTTGCTTACCGGGAAACCGTACGGAAGGCGGCGGAATACGAGTACAAGCACGTTCGCCAAACCGGCGGGCGAGGTCAGTACGGGCACGTCGTGCTTCGGGTGGAGCCGCTTGGGCGTGGAAAAGGATTCGAGTTCGTGGACGCGATCAAGGGCGGCGTCGTGCCGCGCGAATATATCCCCGCGGTCGAGAAGGGCGTTGTCGAAGCGATGGAGAGGGGCATCATCGCTGGGTATCCGATGGTCGATGTGCGCGTGACGCTGCTCGACGGATCGTACCACGAGGTAGACTCTTCGGAACTTGCGTTTAAGATCGCCGCGTCCATCGCATTTCAGGAAGCGGCCAAGCGGGCCGATCCCGTCATTCTTGAGCCGATCATGCTCGTGGAGGTCGTTGTGCCTGAAGAGTTCGCTGGTGCCGTATTCGGGGATTTGAACTCCCGCCGAGGGCGAATTCAGGGAATGGACTCCCGAGGGGGTGCGCAAGTCATTCGTGCCCACGTGCCTCTGGCGGAAATGTTTGGGTACGCCACGGAGCTCCGTTCGATGAGCCAGGGACGCGCAACGTACACCATGCAGTTCTCGCATTACGAGCCGGTGCCCCAAGCAATTTCCGAGGAAATTACTGCGAAGGCGGTGGGTGCCTGAGGGCGACCGTTGCGATCTTTGAGGTAGAGAGGAGATCGAGATGGCGAAGCAGAAGTTTGAGCGGAAGAAGCCGCATGTGAACGTCGGGACGATTGGGCACATTGATCACGGGAAGACGACGTTGACGGCGGCGATTACGAAGGTATTGGC
>Ga0101943_1001915_pt1 | contig 15055 bp, 10 predicted proteins | sample DewCreD2012metaG_5_FD_75244 | JGI IMG/M metagenome (GOLD analysis project Ga0101943, IMG submission 75244) | Hot spring sediment bacterial and archeal communities from British Columbia, Canada, to study Microbial Dark Matter (Phase II) - Dewar... ... | reverse complement strand
GACCGATCACGAACATCCCTGCCAGGTGCTCGGTGATCTGATGACCATTCGGGAGAAGAAAGGCCGACTCCAGGGCGTGAAGCTCGCCTACGTGGGCGACGGGCATAACAACGTGACCCATTCGCTGCTTCTTGGCGGCGCCGCCGTCGGAATGCACGTGAGCGTGGGATGCCCCGAGGGTCAAGAATACGAGCCGGACGCGACCGTTGTTGCCCGCGCGCGAGCGATGGCCCGCCAGACGGGAGCGGTGATCGAGATCGGGCACGATGCGCGCACTGCCGTCGCCGATGCCGACATCGTCTACACGGATACGTGGATGAGCTACCACATCCGGCCCGAGCATCGGGCCGAGCGCGAGCGACGCCTCCGCCCCTTTCAAGTGACGAGGGACCTCATGCAGCAGGCCCGTCCGGATGCGCTCTTCATGCATTGCCTTCCGGCCGAGCGCGGCGCCGAGATGACCGACGACGTCATTGACGGACCGCAGAGCATCGTCTTCGATCAAGCCGAGAACCGCCTCCACATCCAAAAGGCCATCTTGCTTCGCTTGCTCGAGCCGTAGCCGCCGAGATCGCGAAGCGTTTTCAGTCGGCGCGCACGCCAACACGTGCCCTTTTGGATGTTCCCAGCACGGTCAATGCCGCGCCGGCGTCAGAACCCGGCCGGGGAGTTTGCCCGTGAGCTTTCCTCCATCAACCACGAGCTCGCCGTTGACCAGCACGTAGAGGATTCCCTCGGCATACTGGTGCGGATTCGTGTACGTCGCGCGGTCGGCGATCTTCTCCGGATCGAAGACGGTGATGTCCGCCCAATACCCTTCGCGCAAGAGGCCGCGATCGCGCAGGCCGATGATCTGCGCCGGAAGCGACGTCATGGAGCGAATGGCGAAGGGCAAGGAGATCACGCCGCGCTCGAAGACGTAGCGCCGAATCTTACGCGGGAAAGCGCCATAGTAGCGCGGGTGCGGGATCCCCTCGCCGAAGGCGACGGTGCCGGCATCGCTGCACGTCGCTGTGAACTCTTGCCGCATGATGTGCTCGATGTCCAACTCCGAGAGCGAGAAGCCTCGCATGCGCGCTCCGCCCGGACGGTCCAATCCATTCAATTGGATCCACAGCGCCGTGTCCACCGGGTCTTCGCCGCGTCGGCGGGCGATCTCGCCAAGGGACTTTCCAACCAGCTCCGGATCCGGAAACTCGTAGATGATGATGCGCTCCGGTCCGCCGCGCCGATCGATCTCATGGGCGATGTCCTGACGAATCTTCTCCCGCAACGTCGGCTCGCTCAAGCGCCGCTGCAGGTTCTCCTTCATCCGCGCGAACGCTTCCGCTCGTCCGCGCGCGAGCTGTCCGAGCTGTCCGCCTACTTCGACGCCCTCCTCAGCAAGCGCCCACAAGGGGATGAGCACCGTTTGCCCATCCGTCCCCGTCGTATCGTAAGGGTATTGATCGGCGTAGACCGGCAGACCTCGCTCCCGCGCTTCGACGATCAAGCGCACGGCGGCATAACTGCTCCCCCAGTACGAGGCCCCTTTCGCCTTCAAGTGCGAAGCGACGGCCACGACGCCCGTCCTGGCGCTGATCTCGATCGTCTCCTTCACCGCTTGCAGCAGGTCCACGGACGGCGTCTCATCGGACGCGTTCTTCCACATGGGATCGCGCCCTTCGCTCCGTTGATGGGCGATATAGAATCCACCATAAGCCGCGACGACCTTCGCCAATTCGATCAACTCCTCGGTCGTGCTCCAGCGGCCGGGCACATATTCCAATCCGGCGCTCAGCCCGAAGGCGCCCTCTTCCAAGCCTTGCCGCACGAGCGCCTTCATCCGCTCGATCTCCTCCGGCGTCGCCGGTCGTCGGATGTCTTCTCCCATGACGAGGCGGCGCACAGTCCCATGCCCGACCAACAGGACGACATTGGTGCCGATCCCCTGTCGTTCGTAGAGCGCTTTCTGCTCGGCGATCGGCCACGGCGATCGTCCATCCTGATTGACGACGACCGTCGTCACCCCCTGCATGAGCATGTTCGGATTCGCGTTGGTGCGCGGCGAGCCCAAGCCTTCGTCCGCATGCGAATGCAGGTCAATGAATCCCGGAACGACGTATAACCCGCGCGCGTCAATGAGGCGCGTGGCCGTCGCTCCCTCCAGCCGTCCGATGGCCGCGATCCGCCCATCTTTGATCGCCACGTCGGCCAGAAACCACGGATTCCCCGTCCCATCTAAGACGCGCCCCCCACGAATGAGCACATCGTAGGAAGGCGTTTGCGCGCGAACCGGCCAAACCAAAGCGAGAAGCATCGCAAGGGCGACGATCGGCTTCATGACTCTCCCCCTCACTTTGAGATCTCGCGCAGCGGGAAGATAGCAGAAGGCCGCACCGCCTGTCCAGAAGCGCTCGCTTCAGGCCACACTCCGCTTCAGGGCGAGCGCGTGTTCTTCGCCGACGGCGGGCGAAGCGGACTCCCCGGCAGGGACGCGCGCTCCGCGCTTGACTCCTTCGATCGAGCGTTCAGAATTGAGACTCGGAGGAGAGAGCTATGGCGAACGCAGAATTGCCGGATGTCCTGCGAGAGTTCGCGGCGAAATATCCGCAGGTTTGGGAAGCGTACAATCGGCTGGGTGAAGCGACCGCGCAGGCGGGACCGCTCGATGAGCGAACGCAGCGGTTGGTGAAACTGGCCATCGCCATCGGTGCCGGTCGCGAGGGCGCCGTCCACTCGCACGCGCGTCGCGCATTGAAAGCGGGGATCACCCCTGAAGAGTTGATTCACGTCGGCTTGCTCGCCATCACGACGATCGGCTGGTCCGGGGCCTTCGCCGCGATCACGTGGATCATGGACGTGCTGCCGAAAGAGCAGGCGTAGGGGCGCTCTGCGCTGCGCCCCCACGCCCGATCAGGGCCGATTCCGATAGCGCTCGTAGAGCTGCGTGTGCTTAGTCTCGAGCGGCACGGGCCGACCGTTGATGAACAGATGACGCACGTGCGAGCGAATTTCGAGCGGATCGCCGTCCCAGACGACGAGGTTGGCCACCTTGCCGACTTCAAGGCTCCCCAGCCGATCGGCGACGCCGAAGATCTCGGCCGGATAGATCGTCAGCGCTCGCAGCGCCTCCTCGCGCGGCAAGCCGAAGGCCACAGCCATCGCCGCATGATACGGCAGATTCCTCGCGTTCGAGGCATCGTTGGTCAGAAAGGCGAACTTCACCCCCGCTTCGTACAACTGCTTCGCGGCCGTGAACGGGCTATCGTAGGGATCATCCTCGTTGCGCGGGAGGCTGAGGACAGGCCCAAGCAGCACGGGGATGTTCTTCTCTTTGAGGAGCGGCGCGACTTTCGGCGCCTCGAGTCCGCCGCTGATGATGATCTTGACCTTCTGCTCCTCGGCGAATTCGACGGCCGCTTTGATGTCTCGAGCATCGTTGGCGGCGACGATGAATGGCAGCGCTCCCTCGACAACGGGCACTAAGGCTTCGAGAACCGGATTGACCAACAGAGGCTGTCGGTCTCGAGCGTTCGCCGCGTTCCCCTCAGGCACGCCCGCTTCGGCCGCGCGCTTCGCTTTAGCGTATGCGCGCGCATCATCCAGAAGCCGCCGCACGCGCTGCAAGCGCTCCTCGCGCTGCCGTCGCGCTTCCTCGAAGCTGCGCTCGCGCTGTTGGAACGTCTCCGGGTCGAAGAAGCGGCCCGAGGCGATCGTGGGGAAGTTGAAGTAGATGCCGACGGGGGCTTTGACGAGCATCTCCTCCCACGTCCAACCGTCCAGATTGATGAGCGCCGCTTGCCCAGAGAGGATCCCCCCGCGCGGCGTCGTCAGCACTGTCGTGATCCCATTGACGCGCGTCACGGGAATGATCTCGCTCGAAGGGTTAACGGCCACGATCGCCTTCAACTGCGGATTGAAATCGCCGATCTCGTTGACATCCACCGTCGCCGCGACCTGACCGATCTCGGTCAATCCGATGGTCGTTCCCGAATCAATGAAGCCGGGATAGACCCACATCCCCTGCGCGTTGATGATGCGCGCGCCCGCCGGGATCGAGACGTTCCGGCCCACAGCGGCGATCTTCCCATCTCGAATGAGGATGGTGCCGCGTTCGATCACCGGGCCGGTGATCGGCACGATGCGCGCGTTCGTGATCGCGTAGGTCTCTCCGCGTTGTGCCCGCACGCTCGGGAGTGAGAGCGCCGGCACAAGCCCAAAGGCGATGATGAGCAGAAGTGCTCTCTTCCTCATGGCCTGACCTCCTCGGGCGGACGGCCGCGCGGTCCCGGACGACGCTCGGCGCTTCGCTCGCGGGCCTTGAGCGCTTCCTTCTCCTTCTGGATCTCCGCGCGTCGGGCCAGATCGGCTTCGCGATCGAAGTAGAGCTGGCCGTCAATGAACACCTTCTCGACGATCGAGTAGACGCTCAGCGGATGTCCGCTGTAGATCACCAGATCGGCGTCCTTGCCGACTTCGATCGAGCCGACGCGATGCTCGATGCGCAGTTGCTTCGCCGGATTGATCGTGATGAGCGCCAAGGCCTCATCCTCGCTCAAGCCGCCGTACTTCACGGCCTTGGCCGCTTCCAGGTTCAAGCGGCGGGCCAATTCGGCACTATCGGAGTTGAAGGAGACGATGACGCCCTTGCGCGCCATGATCGCCCCATTGTAGGGGATGGCGTCATAGGCTTCGACCTTGTACGCCCACCAGTCGGAGAACGTCGAGGCGCCCGCGCCGTGCGCGGCGATCTCTCGGGCGACTTTGTAGCCTTCCAGCACGTGCTGGAACGTCGCGATCTTGAAGCCGAACTCCTCGGCCAGACGAATGAGCATGAGGATCTCATCGGCGCGATAGGCGTGCGCATGAACCAAGCGCTTCCCCTGCAAGACTTCGACAAGCGGCTCCAACTTCAAATCGCGACGCGGCGGGACGACGTTTTCGCCGGCTCGCCGGCGGCGCTCATACTCCTCCCACTGGCGCATGTAGTTGCGCGCTTGCGTGAAGGCTTCGCGGATCGTGTACTCGACGCCCAAGCGCGTGGCCGGATAACGGCGCGGCGTCCCCGGCGGCGGCGTGAAATTCGAGCGCTTCGGATTCTCCCCGAGCGCGAACTTGATGCCCGGCATCGCGCCTTCGAAGAGCATCTCGCGGGCCGTCTTCCCCCAGCGGAGCTTGATCACGGCGTTCAAGCCGCCGATGGCGTTGGCGCTCCCGTGCAGGATATTGGCTGTCGTGACCCCCCCGGCCAGGTCCCGATAGATGTTGATGTCGGTCGGATCGAGCACGTCCTCGATGCGCACCATCGAGGTGACCGAGAGCGTGCCCTCGTTCACGCCGCCATCTATGGCGATGTGCGAATGACAATCAATGATGCCGGGCATGATGTACTTGCCCCGAGCATCAATGACCTTCGCTCCCGGCGGCGCCTCAATGTTTCGGCCAACGGCCGCGATCTTCCCTCCGCGGATGAGGATCGAACCGTTCTCGATCCGCCCTCGCGTGACGGTCAAGATCGTCCCGCCACGAATGAGCGTCACATCGTCGCCCGCGCCGCGGGATGGGGCCTGAGCCGAAACCGATCCGCCGAGCGAAGACCCCAGCAGCAGCGCGCTCACGATAAGGCTCCACATTCGTGCGGCGAATGATCGCGCGTCTCTCATGGCTTTTGACCTCCTCATGAGATTCTCGGTCGCGTCCCCGAGAAGGGGAACGATCCCATGCCTTCGACGGTTACGGTCCCGCTCATGCGATCACCTTCGACGCGACCGGCGAAGGTGACCAACATGGGTGTCCCCTGAATCTCCACCGAGAGCGTGAACCGCACCTCGCGGCCGGAGACGGATCCGCTGGAGATCGTGGACTGTCCGAACGGACTGGTCACCACGCCGGAGATCACCTCTCCCTCCTGTCGGAGATCCGCCGTGACCGCCACCGTCCCCTGTGGGGACTCGACCGTGAGATTCCACGTTCCGGCCACGGTGACGGAGGGCTCAGATGGCGCCGAAGGTCGTTCGGGCTCGGGCGGTCGCACCTCGATCTGACGCCCGTCAATGAAGAGGTATCGAATCCGCGTGCGCTCCTCAAAGAGATTCCCATCGGTGACGATGAGATTCGCGATCTTGCCGACTTCGATGCTCCCGAGCTGTTCGGCCACGCCCAAGATCTCCGCCGCGTGGATGGTCAGGGCGCGAAGCGCGACCTCTTCGGGAAGTCCGGCTTGGACCGCCCGCGCGACGTTCCGAATATAGTCCCTGGGATTGGACAAGCCTCCAGAATGAAACGCGAACTTCAGTCCGGCCTGATGCAAGCGCGCGGCATTTTGTGGAGCTTCGGCCCGCAAGCGCAGAACGCGCAAGGGCTCATCGGCCTCGGGATCGGCATCGCGCGGCCGCTCGGGGAAATTCACGCTCACCAGAAGCGGCACGCGCTTCTCGCGGAGCACATCTATGGCCTTGTAGGCCTCGATCGCCCCGCTCAGGATGAATTTCAGGTTGAATTCCTCAGCCAGATGAATGGCGCGCCGAATCTCCGATTCCGAATTGACGTGAAAGATGACGGGCAGCTCGCCCCGCACGACCGGTTGCAACGCCTCGAGCGTTTCATTGTACTCGGGACGCTCTAGGCCGCGCGGATTCCGCCGATACGCCGCCCAATGCTGGCCATAATGCTGCGCATCGAGCAACGTTTGGCGAATATGCGCGAACACGCCCATGAGCGAGCCGGGGAATCGCCCGCCGAGTCCGCCTCCGGCCGGCGTGAACCCGATGTGCAGGGCGACGGGCGACTTCACCACAGCGCGCTGCGACGTCTCGCCGGCCGTGTTGATCAACGCGCTCTGGCCGATGAAGATCCCTCGCGGCGGGATGACGAGCGCGGTCGTGATGCCCGCAGCACGCGCGTTCTCAAAACGCTGTCCGCCAAGCTGAAGCTGTCGCGCCGCCAGCCACTCCGGTTGGGTATGAGGTAGAGGCGGCTGTTGCTGAGCTTGGGCTTGAGCCGGCGGTGCCGGCGCTGCCGCAGGTCGCGGCCCGGGCGCTTGTGGGGCCGAAGGTAAGCCGAGATCCGTCTGGGTGTCAAACAGGCCAGGATACACGGTCAGCCCACTGCCCTCGATCACGCGCGCTTCGGGAGGAATCGGGACGTTCTCCCCTACCGCCGTGATGATCCCATCGCGAAAGATCACCGTGCCCTTCGGAATCACCGGGCCCGTCACCGTGACGATGCGCGCATCCTTGATGGCATAAACCGAAGGCGTTTGACCGAAGCCGGCTCGCACAAGGCTACCCAGCAGAAGCGCGATCCCCAGAATACCGACGACGCGCTCCCGTCGAGGATGAAGAGATCTCCTCCGTTGGTGTGCGCTCCCTCGCATAGCCCCTCTCCTTGCTTTGACGTTCCTCCCCCAGATCATGCGCCCGAAATGTACACAAACGCGTCCCCCTTTGGCAATACCAACGGACGCTGCTGCTCAAGGCGTTGATTCGGGACGAGCCGTGAGATCGCTCCGTCCCGCATCGAGCCGGCGAGGCGAGCGATCGGGAACAGCACATGAGCATTCCCCTGAGCCCACGAAAGGAGCAGCCCACCCGCTCATCCCCTTATCGTCCAAGCCGAGGACAATTCCCCCGTTGGGAAGTGCCGGCATCGGTTGCCTCTTCCGCATGGGCTGCACTCCCGGTGGATGCTCGCTTCGCGGGCGGCAGTGGTCCCGCTTATTCTTCCTTCGCATTCCTCCTTGACTTTGCGCGGTGGAAGGAGTAAAGTACGGGCCGATCGTTTGATCTGCTGGTGAAGGACGAGAGGAGAAAAGACGATGGCACGAGTCTTGAGACGCTACGCCCCAGTCATGAGCATCCTCCTCGGCGTGGTCCTCGCTTCGGGCTTCGGCGCTTGGAGCGCGACGCTCACCTCTCGGATGCCTCAGGTTCCTCTGTCCGAGGAGACGCTTGATGACCAGTTGGCCCGCCTCGCCGAGCGGATTCCGGGCTTCGGCGGGATCTTCCTGGACGAGAACGGACGGATCGCCGTGTATTTGGTCGAGGGCGAGGTCACCACGCTCTCGGTCCGAGAGATCGGCGCGACGATCGCTCGCACGCTTGGATGGGATGAGCCCCGACTGCGCGCTGGAGCTATTCGCATCCTGCCCGGCCAATATAGCTTTCGACAACTCAAGGAGTGGAACGATCAACTCTTCCCCCACGTCTTCGAGATCGAGGGGGTGACGTTGACCGATATTGATGAAGCGCGGAATCGGCTACGGATCGGCGTCGAGAGCGAGGAGGCGGCTGAGGTGGTCATCGAGACGCTTGATTCACTCGGCGTTCCGCGCGAAGCCGTCATCGTGGAGGAAGTCGAGCCTATCCTTCCGATGGCGACGTTACGGGATAAGGTGCGTCCGTTGGTCGGTGGGCTTCAGATCAACTTCCCCGGCTATCTCTGCACCTTGGGCTTCAACGCCGTGCGCTCGAGCGTCGCTGGGTTTGTCACGGCCTCGCATTGCACGAATGTGCAGGGTGGCGTAGAGGGCACGCCATATTGGCAACCGCGTGAGGATACGGACACGTTCATTGGTACGGAGATCGCCGATCCGCTGTACACACGGCGACTCGGTTGCCCACGTGGAAGAGTTTGTCGGTACAGCGATAGCGCCTTCGCCCAGCTCGCCTTTGGAGTCAATGCCAGTCTCGGCTACTTGGCCCAAACGGCGAGTTTGGGCTCGCTCACGATCACGGGTAGCTTTCAAATCACGGCCGAAGCCACACGACGGGTTCGCGGAGAAGTGCTCAACAAGGTCGGGCGTACGACGGGATGGTCTCAAGGTCCGATCACGCAAACGTGCGTGAACGTAGGTGTCACCGGCACGCGGATCGTGCTGCTGTGTCAGGACTTCGTTCAGGCGACCGTGGACGCTGGGGATAGCGGCTCACCGGTTTTCAAGATCAATGGGTCTGGCGTCACGCTCTACGGGTTGCTCTGGGGAGGAAATTCCTCCGGTACGAGCTTCGTCTATAGCCCTATTGGGAATATCCAGCGCAGCGATGAACTCGGCTCGCTGAGGACGTGCGCCACCGGAAGCTGTTGAACGAAGCGTTCGAGCGAATGAAGCACCTCTTGGTTGGTGTCGAAGGAAGAGGGATGCTTCTTCTCGCCCTCGTCGTAGGCAGCGCGGTCGGAGTCGGCGCGATGGAAGAGAAGCCGGCGCTCTCGGCGCGCGTCGAAGCGATGGGGCCAGTTGGTCGCACGATCCGCTTGAAGCTGTGGATCAAGAACGAAAGCGAGCGCCGCCTCACGCTCATGCTCGGAGGTCGCCCGGCGTATAACTTCCTCGTGAAGCGCCCGGACGGAGCACTCGTATGGGAGTGGCAGCGGGGGAAGATCATCCAGCAAATCCTCGAACGCCGAAGCCTCGAGCCCGGAGAAGAGCTGACCTTTGAGGTGACCTGGCGACTTGTGGATGCGCGGGGTCGTCGCGTGCCTCCGGGGGAGTACGTGGTGCAAGGCGTCCTGAACCTGGAACCGCCAGAGAAACTCTTGACCGACCCGCTGCCGCTGCGCATTCCTCCGTCGAAGAAGGCTCGCAAAGGCCGTTAGCCCGGAATGGACACATGCGCCGTTTTTGAGCGCGCGCGCCGTTCCCCTGGCGCCCGTGAAGCCGACCACATACAGCCGACTCAGAAGAGGCATTCCCAACCGGGTTCGCTGATGTGAAGCCGTATGGTGAGTTGCCCGTCTTGCGGGCTCGTAGGTGGCGCATTTGGCAGCGCTGGCGCTCGCCCGAATTCGGATGGCCTGCCGAGGTGATGGCCTGTCCCCTCCCTCCCGCGTCGTGAGCGACCGAGGCTCGCTTGACAGAAGGCGCCGCTGTCGAAGATACTTTGGCAGGGAAAGCGCGGAGGCGGTGAGGTGCGTGAGCCTGGCTGAAACGGACGGTTTGCTAAACCGTTGTAGGGCGATAAGCTCTACCGTGGGTTCGAATCCCACCCTCACCGCCAGACATCGGCGGGAAGCCCAAGAGCTTCGACTTGGGAACCCCATGATGAGGCGACGGTTGTGAGCCACGTTCGCGTTCGATTCGCGCCATCGCCAACCGGGTATCTGCATGTCGGAGGGGCGCGCACGGCCCTTTTCAACTGGCTCTTCGCCCGCAAGCACGGAGGCACGTTCATCCTCCGCATTGAGGATACGGACCTGGAGCGCTCCTCGCCGGAGATGATCGAGGGGATCATCGAGGGCTTGCGATGGTTGGGGCTGGATTGGGACGAAGGGCCGTATCTCCAATCCGAACGTCTGGCCCTTTATCGCGCGCGGGCGGAGGAATTGGTCGCTTCCGGTTGGGCGTATTATTGCTTCTGCGATCCGGAGGAATTGGCGGCCAAACGCCAGCAGGCGCTCGCGGAGAAGCGGACGTGGAAGTATGAGGGCACGTGTCGGCGGCTCTCGGCGGGAGAGGTCGCCCGACGAATCGCCGCCGGGCATCCGCGCGCGATCCGTTTCAAAGTCCCGGAGGAAGGGGTGACGCGATTCGCCGATCGCGTGTACGGGGAGATCGAAGTTCGCAACGAAAGCATCGAGGATTTCGTTCTGTTGCGTTCGGATGGCTATCCGACGTATCACCTCTCGGTCGTCGTGGATGATGCCGACATGCGCATCAGCCATGTCATTCGCGGCGCGGATCATCTCTCGAATACGCCCAAACAGATTCTGCTCTACCGCGCCTTCGGTTGGGAGCCGCCCATCTTCGCGCACGCGCCGCTCATTCTCGGCCCGGATCGGCAACGGCTCTCCAAGCGACATGGGGCGATGAGCGTGACGGCTTATCGGGACATGGGCTTTCTGCCCGAGGCGATGCGCAACTTCCTGGCGTTGCTCGGATGGTCGCCGGGCGATCCCAGCCGCGAGATCCTGCGCACGAGCGAGCTGATCGAGCTGTTCTCTCTGGAGGGCATTAGCCGCGCCAATGCGATCTTCAATTTCGAGAAGGCCCTGTGGATGAACGCCGAGCATCTTCGGGCGATGAGCGCCGCCGAACTCTTCCCCTTCGTGCGCGCGGAGTTGGAGAGAGAGGGCCTCTGGCGCGAGGAGTACGCGCAGGACCGTCGGGAATGGTTCCTCTGGGTCGTGGACCTGCTGAAGGTCCGCGCGCGCACGCTGCGGGATTTCGTGACGAGCGGGCGTCCGTACTTCAGCGACGACTTCCCGATGGACCCCGAAGCCGTCCAGAAGAATCTGCGCACGAACTCGGCGGTGAAAGAACTGCTCTTGGAGCTGGCCGATCGCTTCGAGCGACTGGAGCCCTTCGATCTGCAGACGACCGAGTGGGTCTTGCGCGGTCTGGCCGAAGAGCGTGGGGTGAAAGCCGGCGTGATCATCAACGCCGCGCGCACGGCGTTGACCGGAAGCGCCGTGACGCCCGGCATCTTCGATGTCATCGTGGCGATCGGGCGGGAGCGTACCGTCCGTCGCCTTCGCCATGCGGCCGCCACCTTGTGCTGAAGCATGGAGGGTGCTTCTGGAGCCAGTGAGTATATGCGGAGGCTGACAGCTCGCGAAGCGAAAGGGATCTCCCGGCGCATCGCTCGGGCCGGATCGGGGTTGGCGCTCGCGCTGATCCTGAGTGCGGTCGCGCTTTGGGGAAGGCCGTCGCTGGGTGGAGATGGGCCGACGCCCGCACAGATCAAGGAGGACTTCCTCGAAGCGATGCGCCTGGTGCACCTGCACTACGCCGGCGAAGTGGATTCGGCGGCGCTCCTGACAGCGGCCATCCGGGGCATGCTGGCCGCGCTCGACCCGCACTCGAATTACCTCACGCCGCGCGAGTATGCCGATCTGCGGCAGGAGCAGGAGAGCGAGTTCTTCGGCATCGGCGTGACGATCAATCAGCGTCGGGGCCGCGTGTACGTGATCTCGGTGATCCCGGGCACGCCCGCCGACCGCGCCGGATTGCGCTATGGGGATGCCATTCTTGCCGTAGATGGGCGATCGGCCGAAGGCTGGTCCACGCAAGAGGTGGCGCGCCGTGTGCGCGGCGAACGCGGGACGACGGTCGAGCTGACCGTCGAGCGCGCCGGAGAAGCAGCGCCGCTCACGTTTCGCATCACGCGCGCGCCGATCCCATTGCCCACCATTCGCACGGCCTTCGTGATCCGCCCTGGCGTCGGATACATCGGCCTGACATGGGGGTTTCAGAGCACGACGACCGAGGAGCTGGATGAACAGTTGCGCCGTCTGAAGGCGCAGGGGATCAAAGCGCTCATCCTCGATCTGCGAGGGAATCCCGGGGGATTGCTCGATCAAGCCATCGGCATCGCCAGTCGGTTCTTGCGCCCCGGGGAGACGATCGTGCGGATTCGCGGGCGCACCCGGGAACGCCACTTCAAGGCCGAGAGCGAACGGGTGGAGGACATGCCGATGGTCGTGCTCATCAATCGCGCGTCCGCCTCGGCTTCGGAGATCGTCGCCGGCGCGCTGCAAGATCACGATCGGGCGCTGATCGTGGGCGAGACGAGCTTCGGCAAAGGGCTCGTGCAAACGGTCATCCCGTTGCTGCGGGGAACGGCTGGAGCGCTCACGCTCTCGACGGCGCGTTACTATACCCCCTCAGGCCGCCTCATCCAACGCGAGTACCGCAACATCTCCGCCTATGACTATCGTTTGGGACGGTCCAATGGGCGACCGCCTGGACCGGCGGCGCGCACCGATGGCGGTCGGCGCGTCTATGGCGGCGGGGGGATCGAGCCCGACATCCCCGTCCCCGTGAAACTCGACCCGGTGCGCCAGCGGCTCTTCGGCGCCGTCTTCGAGTTCACGCGCCATCTCATCAACGGGCGCATCCCGCGGTTCGAACACTTTCGCGTCGAGCGACAACGCGAGCCCGCCTCTCCGAAAGACCTCTTCATCGAGGTGGAGGATCCGCTCATTGAGGCGTTCATCGCCTTCGTGGCGCGACGGAACGATCTGGGCGTCACCGAGAAGGAGATCCGCGCGCATCTGGAATACGTGCGCCAGAAGATTCGAGAGGAAGTGGCCACAGCGCGCTTCGGTATTGACGCCGCGACTCGCGTGATCCTCCAATCCGATGAGCAGGTCCAACGCGCGCTCGAAGCCATTCCGCAAGCGCGACAGCTCGTCGAGAACCTTCGCCATCCTCGCCGACGATGATCCCCATGCGCGCGCGTGATCCTCGGATTCGCTGCGCTCGCCGAAGGCGAGCTTGGGGTCGCGCGAGCGGATGTCTCCTCGCCGCGATCTTCTCGCTCTCGTCGCCGGCACAGGGTCAATCGCGATCGCCGTCTCTGGAATCATTGCTCATAGCTCTTCAAGCGAAATACGCGCGCGTGCGCACGCTGACGGCCGATTTCGTGCAACTCTACACGGCGGCCGGCTCGCCGCCGCGTCGCGAGGAGGGGACGGTCGTCCTCGCGCGGCCGCGCCGTATGCGCTGGCATTATCATCGGCCCGAGGAGAAGTTCTTCATCTCCGATGGGGCGCGCGTCTACCTCTATGTGCCGGCCGAGCGACAGGTCATCCGCGCGAAGATCCGCGAGGCCGAGGACACCAGGGCGGCGTTCGCGCTGCTGCTCGGCGAGCTGGACCTGCGCCGTCTGTTCGCGCGCATTGAGCGGATCAATAGCCCGCCGCCGTTGCAGGCGGGGAACATCGTCCTGCGATTCATTCCCAAGGAGGCGCGGCTTGGCTTCTCCGAGCTGATTGTGGAGATCGTCCCCACGTCCCTCCATATCGTCCGCGTCTCGATTCGCGAACTGGACGGCGCGCGATCGGATTTCCTCTTCTCGAACATTCGGGAGAACGTGCCCATCCCTCGTTCCGCCTTCGTGCTCACGATCCCCCCTGGCGTTCAGGTCCTCGATGCGCAATAGCCAAGCGCCCCGAGAAGCAGTACAATGAGGGGGAGAGCGCCATGTTCGCGGATGTCGCTCTGGCCGTGAAGGCCCGTCGGACGTTCACCTATCGGGTGCCCGAAGGGATGGTGGCCCCTGTGGGCGCGCGCGTCGTCGTTCCCTTCGGCGCGAAGGTGCTCGTGGGGTTCGTCGTCGCGCAGACGGAGGAACCTCCGCCCTACTTGGAGGAATCGGCCATCAAACCCATTTTGGCCGTCCTGGATGAGACGCCGCTTCTTGGTCCCGACCTGCTGGAGCTGACCCGATGGGTCGCCGAGTATTACTTCGCGTCGTGGGGGGAGGTCATTCAGGCGGCTGTGCCACCGGGACTCACGTCCGCCGTGGCCGAAGTCTTCTCGATCACCGAGCGGGGGCGCGCGGCGTTGACCGAAATGACGAGCGCGCGGCAGAAGCGTTCGCGACGCGCGCAAATCCTGGAACAGCTCGCGCGGGCGACCTCGCTCCCCGCCTCCGAATTCGCCAAACGGTTTGGCGCACGGCGCGCACAGACGACGCTGCGGGAGTTGGAGCGGCGCGGGGAGATTCAGCGCCAGTATGCGATCGTCGAACCCCGCGTGAAGCCGAAGCGGGAGGAGGTCGTCGTGTGGATCGGGCCCTCCCCTGCGCCTGAGGGGAGCGGATCCGATGGAGACGCCGAGCGCACGAAGTCTCGGCGACAGGCGCGAGCGAAAGCGCGCCTTCAGGCGCTGCTGGAGAACGCGCGCGACCCCCTCCCTTTGCGCGAAGTCGCCGAACAAGTCGGCGTGCGTCCGGCCATGATTCGCGCTCTTCAACAAGAAGGCTTCGTCCGCATCTTCTCCCGACCGGTCCCGCGAGACCCGCTCGCGCATGTCGAAGTCTCCCCCCCCGAATGGTTCGAGCTGACGCCGGAACAGCAGGCGGCGCTCGAGCAGATCACGCGGAAGCTCGACGAAGGGGTCTACGCGGCGTTTTTGCTGCACGGCGTGACCGGAAGCGGCAAGACCGAGGTCTACATTCGCGCCATCCATCAGGCGCTCGCGCGGGGGAAGACGGCGCTCATGCTCGTGCCGGAGATCGCCCTGACGCCCATGCTCGGCCGACGATTGCGCGCCCATTTCGGTCGGAACGTGGCGCTGTTGCATTCCTCGCTCTCCGAGGCGAACGCTTCGATGAATGGCAGCGCATCGCGC